>LZCG01000006.1_pt1 | contig 45665 bp, 28 predicted proteins | sample 768541 | NCBI WGS metagenome assembly LZCG01 (sample SAMN05200874, study PRJNA324366) | oil field metagenome | isolation source: sample BH-FW-1 from oil reservoir | place: India: Bombay High | collected 2015-07-11
ATCCCTATCAACTTAGGATAACCTAAAATATCCAATAAAAAACCCTACCCAAAACCAGGTTATCCATTTAATGCTATTCGTTTGAGACGAATATGGCCATAAAAATACAAAAGTTAATCCACAATTTACAAGTAACACACCTGAATTTATAAAAATTATGGCTTAATTTAGATTGATTCGTAACAAATTTTCTATATCCCCGCTTTCACATTATTAGTATTTTTGCAGCTCCTATGGAGAAAACCCACAACAAGCTCAACGATGATCGTACCGGAAAACTCCTGATAAATCTTTCTGCTCCCGCCATGTTGGGCATGTTTGCCAATGCGCTTTATAATATTACAGACACCATATTTATCGGAAGAGGTATTGGTGCACTTGGAATTGGCGCTATGACTATCGTATTACCCATTGTAGGAATCAGCAACTCATTTGCCCATATGGTAGGAAGTGGTTCGGCCTCAATTTTCTCCCGGTCACTGGGAGCACGAAAATATGATGAACTCAATACCATTGCAGGAAATTCCCTGATGCTGATAGTGCTCATTAGTCTGTTTTTTTCTATCATGGGTTCAATATTTACCACCTCGGTATTGCGATTTTTTGGAGCAACCAAAAACATTCTTCCTTATGCTACAGACTATGCCCGCATTATTTTTATCACCATGTTGTGGTTTCCTTTCTGTGTAACTTCAGGCAACCTGCTTCGGGCTGAAGGCAATGCCAAAGAAGCTATGAAAGCTATGTTATTGGGGTTATCAGTAAACACGCTACTGGATTATGTTTTTATTTTCCCTCTGGATATGGGAATGAAAGGAGCTGCATTGGCAACAGCTGCAGGCATGGGGGCAAATTTTCTATACCAATTCTTTTACTTTCATTCGTCGAAAACCATCCTCAATCTGAAACTAAAACATTTTAAACTCCAAAAGAAGTTGATTAAAGAGATGACCAGCATTGGCTTATCCGGACTTGGCATGCGGTCGTCAGGAAGTATTTCCGTTCTGATACTCAACCATACACTGGCCAGGCTTGGGGGCGATATGGCTATTGCTATTTTTGGTGTAATATATCGGGTTGCGTTGTTTATTGTAATGCCTCTCAATGGATTAAGTCAGGGGATGCAACCTATTGTTGGGTATAATGCCGGAGCCCAAAATCCAAAACGTATTGAAAAAACCATCAGGCTGGGTTTACTCTATGCCCTTGGAATCGGTTTATTTTTTGTGGCCATTAGTGAATGGTTTGCCAGCCCACTTTTTGCTTTGTTTACCGGAAAGGAAAACATGATTCATGAAGGGATTCCAGCCTTAAGAATTGTTTTAAGCATGATGTGGCTTGCAGGTATTCCGATTGCCATCCTCGGCATACACCAGGCATTGGGATTAAAAAAATCTGCTTTTTTTCTGGCTATTATGAGGTGGTTGCTACTGATTGTTCCAATTAGTTTTCTTTTGCCTGTTTTTTTTGAAACCCCTATTAATGGTATTTGGTGGGCCTTCCCTATTGCTGATTTTCTGGGCACTTTTTATCGCATTGGGAATTCTTCTCAGAACCCTATACCTTCACGGAATTATTCATAAAAAAATTATTTAATGCATGAAACGGGTGGCAACATTCATTATAGCAGGATTGGTGCTGATGACTGTTACAACAGAAGCGCAGAAAGTGAGCGATAGCCTGTTTAAAAAAAGAAAAACCATTTTGTTTGCCACCGGGGCCACCCTCTATTCCGGAACCATGCTTGCTTTGTACAATGCATGGTATAAAGATTACCCGCAGGCTTCCTTCCACTTTATCAACGATAACAAAGAATGGCAGCAAAGTGATAAATTAGGCCATGCCCTGACGGCCTACTACCTGAGCCATGTGGGTTATCACAGCTTTAAATGGGCCGGATATGAGGATAAAAGGCCATAGTCTATGGCGGTATGACGGGATTCATGTTTCAGACCGTTATTGAGATTCTGGATGGATTCTCAGCGGAATGGGGCGCTTCGTCAGGCGACTTGATTGCCAACACAACCGGGGCTACCTTATTTATTTCGCAACAACTGCTTTGGCAGGAACAACGTATTTCATTGAAATTCAGCTACCATCCCACTTCATTTCCGGACTACAGGCCCGACCTGCTGGGAAGCGTCTGGACAGAACAAGTGCTGAAAGACTACAATGGCCACACGTATTGGTTGTCAGGAAATCTAAAATCTTTCATACCCGAATCCGGAATTCCGGACTGGCTGAATATGGCCATCGGTTATAACGGCCATGGAATGACAGGTGCAGAAAAAAATACGACATACTACAATGGTCGGGTCATACCCCACTTTGACCGGCAAAGGCGCTTCTTACTTTCGCCCGATATTGACTGGTCAAGAATAAAAACCCGTAAACAATGGTTAAAACACCTGTTTAAGGCCCTTCAGATAGTAAAGTTTCCATTGCCAACCCTGGAATGGAGCCCGAAAAACGGCACCAAAGGCCATTTACTTTATTTTTAAAAATCAGGACAATTTTGCTGTCCCAAACTATTTTTTGAAAACACACCTTCAGGGAAAAACAATACCGAAAATTAATCTACCTTAATCTCTGCCTGTTTTGGTCATCACCCGCCGATAGCCATGGAATTGTATCAGGCCGGTAAAAGAATTTTCAAAACCGCCTTTTGAGGTAGGCCTGAAATCCATCCGGGTTTCCAGATAGAACGGATGATAATGAGGAATGCAATGCCGGTAATCTTTCCCATACCGTGCCAATGCCCCCACAAAATAATGGGTAATATCAAAACCTTTAAAGGCATACTTAGATGGCATCGGCTCAGTAAAATACCGGTTCCTGAATTTACGGATAAACCATTTCACTTCTGGTTTCTGATAATCAATAAATTCATCATCAAAATAATGTACATCAAGATTCAACAGGTAGCTGGTACCCAAATCCATTTTTTTCCATTCCGACAGTCCAAACAGGGTCACTCCCTGGATGCTATCGCGCATTTCGTTTAAATGCCGGATAAAATTAATGGTAAAAATATCTTGTTCAGACAATCCAATAACCACATTGCGTTCTGATTTATTCAGGGTATCCAACATAGGATTCAGACTATCCGTAGAATAGGTTACATCAAAAATATGACGGGGCATGATTGTCGGGGTACGGTATTTTTCAAGTTGATGTTTCAGGTATGCCAGGTTTTCTAATTGTCTGTAGGGATTGCTTCGGACTACATAAATGTTGGTTTCGCCATCAAAATGCCTGTTAATGTATCTGCCATGGCATCAAGCTCCCGCTTAACAGGTGTAGCAACTTTGAAAGCAGTTCGGTAATCAGTAATTTTTTGTCGGGTAGAAAAAGGATTTACCACCGGAATATCATGTTCCGATGCAAACTGTGCCACCTCATGGAAAGCTTCATGGTAAACCGGCCCGATAATCAAATCCATCGACCGCAACCGGGAATCAAATTGTTTTCGGGCCGAAACTGCTGTCTTACCTACATCATACACATAAACATCGGCTTCAACACCTTGTTGTCTGAGGGTATCCAAGGCCAACATAGCGCCCTCATAAAACTGAATAAAATTATAACTGCGTACATTTTTACTGGTTCGCAATGAGGTATCCCGTGGCAACTCATCCAGGTATAATGGTAACATCAAAGCCACACGTACCCGGTTTTGAAACCCGACTTTTGCATAACATACCCGGGTATCAGCATCCTCGCTGATGTCTGTGATTTCCTTTTCCTCAGCAACAACGAGTTCTTTTTCTTTATCCAAACCAACCGGAATTCGCAGGGCGCTTCCTCTTTTAATACCAAATTCTGACCCGGGATTCAAAGCAATAATATCGGCCTGGTCCACGCCATACAGCTTCGAGATGCTGTAAAGAGTTTGTTTCTTCTTAACAACATGGGTAAAATAGCGAATAGTAGAATCGCGGACAGGTTTCTCACGGGCTTCAACCGAAATAATTTCCTTTTTTATCTTGCTTTCCGGGGCAGTTTAATCACATCGCCCCAGCTTACACCATTTTGCCTGACATCCGGATTCAACTCATAAATTTTTTCCAAAGAAACTTGTTCGCGCCTGGCAATCCCTTCGGCTTTCTCAAGAAACCTGACTTTGTAATAGCGCAGGGTATTCACTGTATCGGCGAAACGAGCCTGTTGCCGTAAAGATGGTTCCGGTTTTTCGGAGAGCGTAGTTTGATGGGGAATTCTGATTTTTTGCCCGGCTTTCAGCGCTTCAGTTAACAAATCAGGATTCATTTCATAAAACAAATCTTCGGGAATGTTAAAATTCTTCCGAATGCCATAAATAGTTTCTTTGGGTTTTACGGTATAATAGCTGAAGTTATATCCCTTAAAATTTTTCACCACATTTTGTGGCTGTTGGGAAGGCTTTTTGGGAATACGGATATTTTGGCCAACCCTGAGAGAGGACGTCAAACCGGGATTCAGGTTTTTTAATTCATCAATTGTAACCCCATAAGCCCTTGAAATGCCATAGAGTGTTTCTTTGGGTTTTACAGTATGGATGGTGGCAACGCCTTCTGTTTGTGCCGATTCTTTTGTATTAAACCTGCCTTTTGTTAACTGACTTAAAGAATCTGTTTTATGGTAATGCAACGAATCTTGTTTTTGCCGGGCAAATATCGGCCTGTTTTTCTCTTCCCTTTGCGGGATAAGTAAGATTTCGTTGGGGCGAAGTGCCATGGTTTCTTTCAAAGACGGATTTGCTTCAAGGATGAGCGATTTAGAAATTCCGTAAAGTTCTGATAAACCATCAAGCGATTCACCAGGTTCCACCAAATGAACATAATAAGTCACGCCATCAATTTCTTCAATAATAGAAGATTTTTCGGTTTGCTGCGCCCATCCCGCAAGGGTATATAAAAAGAAGAGCATGGTAATTGACAATCTAAGCAACTTCATAACTTTGAGATTTTATTCCCATTCAATAGTGGCAGGAGGTTTGGAACTGATATCATAAACCACCCGATTCACACCCTGAACACGGTTAATAATTTTATTGGAAACCTTTCCTAAAAAAGCATATGGCAATTTCGACCAGTCAGCTGTCATACCATCAGTAGATTCAACAGCCCGCAATGCTACCACATTTTCATAGGTACGCTCGTCGCCCATCACACCAACAGAACTTACCGGCAAAAGAACAGCTCCTGCCTGCCAAACCTGGTCGTAGAGTCCTTCTGCTTTCATTTCATCAATAAAAATTGCATCTACCTGCTGTAAAATCTTAATCCTTTCGGGATTCACCGCCCCAAGTATTCTGATAGCCAATCCCGGACCCGGAAACGGATGGCGACCCATGATGGTTTCTTCAATTTTCATAATCCGGCCCACACGTCTGACTTCATCTTTAAACAAACTCTTCAGTGGTTCTATCACCCTGAGATGCATCTTTTCAGGAAGCCCTCCCACATTATGGTGTGATTTAATAGTAGCAGAAGGTCCGTTAACAGAAACCGATTCAATCACATCGGGATAAATAGTGCCCTGAGCCAGCCATTTCACATCCTGAATGCGTTGGGCTTCCCGGTCAAAAACTTCGATAAAAGTCTTTCCAATCGCTTTACGTTTTTCTTCAGGGTCTTCTTTTCCGGCAAGGGCTTTGTAAAAAGCGGTTTTGGCATCAACCCCTTTTACGTTTAGTCCCATATGCTTATAGGATTCCAAAACCTGTTCATATTCATTTTTACGCAAAAGACCATTATCAACGAAAATACAATGCAACTGTTTTCCAATGGCCTTATCAAGCAAAACGGCCGCCACAGAAGAATCTACTCCGCCACTTAAACCCAATACCACTTTATCAGACCCCAACTCTTTTTTGAGTTGGGAACTGGTTTCATCAACAAAAGATTCCGGTGTCCAGGATTGAGAAGTGCCGCAAATATCCACCACAAAGTTCTTTAACAGTTGTTTGCCTTCAACAGTATGATAGACTTCAGGATGAAACTGTATGCCGTAAGTTTGTTCTCCTTTGATATGAAATCCGGCTACTTTCACATCTTCTGTGCTGGCAATGATTTCAAAATTATCGGGAAGGCTTAGGATTGTATCACCATGCGACATCCAAACCTGACTACCGGTCTTCATCCCTTTCATCAGCGGAAAATCGTGTTGTATCCGCACCAGATTTGCCCGTCCGTATTCCCGTGTTTCAGAAGGAAAAACTTCACCACCAGCCTCCCGAGCCAAATATTGTGCGCCATAACAAACGCCCAGGATAGGAATTTTTCCTTTTACCGAAAAAATATCAGGGACAGGAGCCCCTGGTCCCGGACAGAAAAAGGGCTGCCAGACAGGATGATACCCTTCACGGAAGGCTCCGGACGAAGCGGTGTATAATAGGGTATAATGTCACAATATACGTTTAGTTCCCGGATACGTCGTGCGATAAGCTGGGTATATTGAGAGCCGAAATCAAGAATAAGAATTTTTTCCTCCATGGCGCAAATATACGATTTACTTTTTCCGGTTGATGCCGGCAATTTTCAATTTTTGTTACCTGCCCATGCTCATCTTTATGTCAAGCCAAAAATTTACGTCATCAAAAAAGCATTTTAAAACGGAGAGCATTCCATCGGTTCAGTAATTATTCCGCCACGTCGGAACGAACTACCGCCATATTTTGAATAGCTGTCGCCCGAGCCAAATAACATCACATTATTCAGTTGAAACGAAAGGGTTATTTCATGCGTCGGGCCACTGATACTTACCAATTCATTCAAATCCCAATCATAAGAATACATCACTTTCATATTCACATTATCCCCCATCGAATAATTAATTCCGGCAAGGAAAACCATTGAGTTGGACTGAAAAGCACCATAGCTTTCGCCTTTATACCAGGCCCCGATATAAATATTGGAACGCAGCATATTCAGCCAATGGCATAATTATTTCGATTCCGGGTCATTTCATAAAGCACCCCAAAATTATATTTGGTTATGCCGGAATAGTGTTCCTGGGTTCTTCTGTATGAAGCGCCCTGGCTGTTAATCCATAGCAGATCTCCATGAGCCACATATCGCCTGGGCACTTTCGATTCAATGCCTAAGTAGGAATCATCGGGGCTGAGGGAATGATGTACGGCAAAACCCAAAGTACCAACCATCTTGTCTGCATTATAAACCTCCGGGAAAAACCGTAATATTGTGCCCAGGTTAATATCAGGATACCGAATGGTTCCATTTCCTCCGTCGGGCGGGACAAAATTAGTGTTGTATATCTCTCCGTACCGCGGGTCAAGCTGGTCTGTAAAGATCAGATTATCCCAGTTGATTTTTTGTTCTACAAAAATTAGCCATCACACCCAGCTGTGAAACGACATTATCAGCCAAAGGAATCCTTACGGCTGTTCCAATACCAATTATGGATTTTTCTAAAAATCCCTGTCCTTCCTGTTTTCGGTTCATCATCAGGGCCAACCCGCCCGAACCGGGAATATGACGCTCGGCCACATCCATGTTAAAATTGACCGTTTTAAAGTCGCCGGGAAGGTTTGCCCACTGGTCCCGGTATTGTAATCTGATTTTTAGCCCCATATCAGCCCCAATCAGTCCGGGGTTATAAATACCGGATTGTTAAAATATTGGGAGAATATGGTTTCCTGAGATACACTCTTTCTGATCAAGCCAGGGCCCGTCAACCCGATAATCAAAAGTAGCGAAAATATTTTAAATCTTTTCATAATCAATTATTTCAGCATTAACGTATTAATGTAACCGTTCCATAGCGCTGGCCTGAACTTTTCTCACTGGTACCTATTTCATCCCCTTTCCAGACGGTTCCATCCTGAAACATGGCTTCAATTTTCCAGACATATACCCCTTGTGGCAGCGGCTGTCCGTCATAATTACCATCCCATCCTTCCGTCGGGCTTCCGGTATCCTCATCCAATTCAGTGGTTTCCCACAACAAGTTGCCTCTGACATCATAAACCTGAAGATGATAGGATTTCAGATTCATGCCTGCTGGTTTAAACTGTCTTACCTCCGCATGTGGATTTCCGGGAGAGAACGCATTGGGAACAAATAACCCCTTAAACAATAAGCTATCAGCCACCGTAGCCGTATCGGGACAGAAAAACTCATTCCATGTAACCAGTTGGATTTCATAATAACCATCATTTTCAAAAACAATCACCGGATTTTGATTATCCTGATGCAGTTCCTGATCAAAATGATAGGGCAGGTTTCCAAAATCCCACTCATAATCGGTAATGGTTCCTTCAGTGGTATTGGTCAGGTTAAACCTTCCCTGCATGTTCTCGTAGTCTTCTTCCAGCGTAAAACGGGTATCGGGTACCGGATGGGTATGAACGGTTTGAATCACCGTATCGCGACAACCGTAATTATCCACTACCCGAAGCTCAACCTGGTGTGTTCCGGTGGAGATATAAGTATATTCAGGTGTTTCAATATTGGCTGTATCTCCGTTCATTCCCACAACGCCGAAATCCCAGTACCATTCCACAATCTCTCCTGAAAAGGCTGTTTCTCCGGTTGCATCAGCAAACAGTGTAGGATCACCAATACAGGATGTATCATTGATAAATTTGGCAACAGGAATGTTGTGTACAATGACCGGATTGACTACCGTATCGCGGCAGCCATATTCATTCATCACGGCAAGTTGCACCTGATATTCTCCAAAAGTGTCATATTTATACGATGGATGCTGCAAAGCGGAAGTATCTCCCTCCAGCGTTTCAACACCAAAATCCCACCGCCAGCTGTAAATCCTGGCGCTGTCGGTTCCTGTCAAATCCTCAAAAATCATAGGATTCACTTCACAAACCTCTTCGGCAGAAAATTGTGCAGAAGGCGTCGGATTGACCATAATACGTAAAGAATCCACATTTTCGCGCGGCTGCCCTTCATATATAGCCCTGACTGTCAACTTAACTATGAATGAACCCGTATCACGATAAGTATGAGTAATATTCGGTATGTATGAACTATAGGAAAATAAATTACTACCGTCTCCGAAATCCCATTCCCATGAATCAATCATGCTCTGAATTTGTGAAGAATCGGAGAATGAAATTGTTCCGTTCATACACAAGGTATCTGTAAGCAAAGCAAAATTGGCAGATACACACGGTTCGCGGAAAACAGATTTTGTTAAAGCATTGTAACAACCGGCAGCATTCACCACTTCAAGCATCACATCATAGTATCCTGCATTTTCGTACTGATGGGCAATATCCGGATTTTCACCATTTTCGATGGTGTCATTTTCCGTTCCATCTCCCCAGTGCCATATCCATTGCATGATTTCTCCCTGAGTAGTTGTCAGATCATTAAAATATACCGAACTGTCGCAGGGATAGCTTTGTGATGTAAAATTAACTTCCGGTAATGCATGCACCTGCAGGGCCTGATTTACTACATATGAGCAGAAATTGCTGTTTGTGGCCGTCATAGTGACATTATAAGTGCCGGGTTGTTCATAAAAATGATAGGGGTCAAACTGATCAGAGATATTAGCAGCACCAGAGGCCGGGTCTCCGAAGTTCCAATCAACAGCTATAATCGAATCATAAACAGGCGCAACCAGATAACTGTCAAAGTAAGTCGTATCGCCAAAACATGTGGATGACATACTGAAATCTGCTTCAAAAGCTTCAGGAATGCAAACGCTTTGAATCGTTGTATCCATACAACCGATCGCATCCGTCACAATCAAAGAAACATCATAACAGGAATCAGCTTCCGGAAATACATATTCCGGATTTTGCAGATTGGAATGATATCCGCTGACAAACTCCCAATTCCATCCGATAATGCTGGATGCCGATGACGATTGGTCAATGAAAGATACATCAGTTGACTGACAACTGGTCGTATCAAAAGTAAAGAGGGCTTCCGGCGTCGGATTAATCGATACCGGAATGGTAATGGAATCTGAGCATCCATATAAGGTTTCTACCACCAATTTAACCTGGTATGTGCTGTCAACGGTAAAAATATGTGAAGGATGCTGTTCGTCTGAATAATTGGCCAGCGAATCGGCATAAGGATCGTCAAAATACCACTGCCATGAGGTGATTTGCGCGCCCTGGTTGGTGTAGGAATGGTCTGTAAACTGGGTAGCACTGCCCTGGCAAGCCATCGTGTAGCTAAATGTTGCAACGGGGGTTTCCTCCACCCCAACGGTGAAGGTCGCTTCATTGAAACACCCTGAGGTATCCTCAACAACTAAAATGACATTATAATTACCGGTAGCCTGATAAATATGTGAGACTTCAAGGTTATACAGGTGAGGACTTCCATCTCCAAAATACCAATCATAGCCGGCAATGGCAGCGGTATCCACGATACTGGTATCAGGCCGGAAGGTTGTTTCTGTTCCAACACAAATATGGTCTTCAGCTTGTATAGCAACAGCAGGTGGTTCATTAACAGGCACTTCATGATAAACCGTATCGTAACAACCATTGGTATTGCCTACGATTTGCATCACATTAAAAGTATCTGCCACCGTAAAACTATGTACCGGATTTTGCAATGTAGAGGTGTTGTTATCGCCTGAAGGTGGATCATCAAAATTCCAATACCAGGAATTAATAATTGCACTGCCGTTTTGGGTAGTTTCATCTGTAAAACTAACCATTTCATTGCTGCAATGTCCGTCGAAAGAGAATGCTGCCAACGGGGCCTCCATAATCTGAATCACCATCGTGGTATCATCGACACACCCAAGGCTATCCATGACTGTCAAAGTAACCTGATAATTCCCCGACTGACCGTATAAATGAGAGATATCGGGAATATCAGGATAATCTATGATGGTATCATTACCATCGCCAAAATCCCAATGCCACTGCGTCAGCATGCCATTTTCGGAGGCCACCGAAGCATCTGTAAACAGCACGACTTCGTTAGAGCAATTATTTGCCGAGGCTTCAAACTGTGCCAATGGAGGCGGATCAATCTGTAGCTGTTGCATCATACTGTTAACACAACCAGAAGTGTCTGTAATCGTAAGCACTACGTCAAAAGTTCCGGCGTTCTGGTAAACATGATTCGGATTCATCACATCCGCAAAATCTCCATCGCCAAAGTCCCAGAACCATTCACTGATAGCAAGGGTGTCAACAAAATTGCCGCTATTAAAAAAGGTGGTATCGCCCAAACATCCTATGGTATAATTGAAATCAACTTCAGTGGTAGCACTTACTTCCAGGGAATCTGTATAACTATTACTGCAACTGTTAGCCGATTCAACCGTCAGGGTAACGTAATAAATACCCGGCGTATCATAAACATGTACCGGATTCTGAACAACAGAATTGTTACTGGTACCGCTCAGCGGGTCTCCAAAATCCCAGTGCCAGGAAAGTATATCTCCGGCGCCGTTGGTTTGTGTCAGGTCTTCGAATTGCACCTCATTATCAAGACAAGCCGGACTATGGTCAAAATTCACAATAGGAACAGGTTCTACCGTCAGATTTTTGGTGAGGTTGTCTGTACAGCCATTTGAATTGGTGATGGTTAAAACAACATCATAATTACCATCTGTTGCATATTCATGAGTAACATTTTGATTATCAGGAAATACAACCGTAGTATCATTTCCATCCCCAAACTGCCAGTGCCATTCTACAATGTAACCTGCTTCGGAATAAGAGTAATCAAAAAAGGAAACCGGATTAGAGGCGCAGGTTTGCTCATTGAAATCGAACTGGGCAAAAGGTGACGGATAAACATCAATGATATGTGAAATTTCATTCGAGCAACCATTGGTGTCTTCTATGAAAAGGGTTACCTCATAGGAACCAGCTACTTCATAAAGATGTTCCGGATTCTCCAGATTAGAAACATCACCATCCCCAAAATGCCACAACCATTGTGTTATGGCATCCTCATCAATGACGGCGGTATCAGCGAAAAACTGCGTCAGCACATCTTCACAAGTATTTTCAAAAGTAAACTCAACATCCGGAACCGAATCTATGGTCACGGTGTAAGTAACCTGATCCTGACAACCGGTATTGTTTTCAACCAAAAGGGTCACCTCATAATCCCCCGGATTTGTAAAAACATGGCCAGGATTCTGAAGTTCTGAAGTATTGGCAGAGCCCGATTCGGGGTCACCGAAATTCCACAGCCAGTAGTTTAGCTCACTTCCACCATTCAGAGCTGTTTCATCAGTAAATGACACCGCCTGACCTGCACATGTTTCGTCATAGCTGAAAGATGCTTCAGGTTCAGGAACAACCATAACCGGACGTGTAAAGGTATTGGGGCATCCATCGCTGGTTTCGATAGTCAATATAACATCATAGGTGGTAGCATTGGCATAAACATGGCTGACGTCGGGTTGCTCAGGAAAATGTAGGGTCGTATCGCTGCCGTCGCCAAAATCCCAATGCCATGTAACCACATGACCGGAGACTGTATTGCTATGGTCTGTAAAGAATACTTCATTCCCGGCACAAGTTGGTCCGCTATATTCAAAATAAGGCGTTGGTAAGGGATTTGCTTCCACATGATGAGAAACAGTGGTTGTATATCCTACCGTATCAGTTACCGTCAATGCCACCAGATAAGTACCGGCAACATCGAAGACATGTGAAGGTTCAAACTGGTTGGAAGTTGTTCCATCTCCAAAGTCCCATTCGAAAGCGCTCAATGCATTCACATCTGTACTGTCATGAACATGGAAACTTACTGGTAAACCAACACATACATCACCATAGGTAAAATCAAGATTGGGGTCACTGGCGATAGTCAAAAACAAACTGTCGGCAACGGAGCCACAGGGAGATTGTCCCTGCGCTATCAGATAGAGTGTCACGCCGCCCTGTTCATAATCAAATTGTGATGGGTCGTATGAGCCATTCAAAGTCGCGGCATCCGGCAGGAAAGTTCCTGTTCCGGTTGTGTACCACTGATAGGAAGAAGCATGCGATACGGTTGCTTCGGTAATATCAAAAACCGAGGATTCATCAATCATGGCATCTGAACCCGCATAAACATCCGGTGCCGGTGCGATATTCAGTACAAAGGAATCGCTTCCTGCCGCACACGGGCCATTAATGGCCTCAAGGCTGAGAGTAACCTGACCCGCATTGATATCACTTGCCCCCGGAATATATTCAGGTGAAAGAATACTGCTGTTGCTGAACTGACCATCACCACTGGTTGACCAATGCAAAATTTCATAATTTTCAACCATGGCATCATGCACGGTATAGGTTTGTGATTCACATATTGTTGCATTATTATCAACTGTTACAACAGGATTCTTTTTCACATCCAGGGACACATAATCCGTCACCGTTCCACCACAGGGCGCTATTCCTGCGGCATTCAGTGCCAGTGTGACAAAGCCATTGCTGATATCGTCAGTCCCCGGACGATAAACGGCATTTACAACCGTATCATTGATAAAGATTCCGTCGCCTGATGTAGACCATTGTATGGTTTCATAATGGGACACCATTGCATCCGAAAATTCGTAGGTGCCGTCCTCACAAACCTGAGCATCAGCTCCGGCATCAACCACCGGAAGATGCTGAAGTGTCAGAATCATTTCATCTTCTTCAAAACTGCAAGGCACTTTCGTTCCTCTGACTGTCAGGGTAACCTGACCCGCTGTAACATCTGCATCACTGGGATAATAAATTGGTTGAACCACATGATTAGCCGAAAAACTTCCCGTACCTGAAGTTAGCCATACCAAAGAATCATAATTGCTTGCCGATGCACCATATAAAGTATAAGCCGCATTTTCACATACGATATCATCAGGGCCTGCATTTACCGATGAAACACTATTTACATCAACTAAAATTGTGCGGGAAACAGGGGCTGAACAAGGTGCCTGAGCATCGGCTGTAGCCGTAAAACTTATCTGACCATTCAAAACATCTACCGGGTCTGTGGTATAAATTGGCGTCGTAGTGTTGGCATTGGTTAATGTTCCGGCACCATCTGTTGTCCAGTTTACAGCAGCGTAGTTTTCGAACGTAATCATGTCAAGGTAAGATGTTCCTTCACAAATTTCAGTACTGCCCGTAACCGTAACAACCGGCGCCGGATAGATATACACCATCATGTCATCTGTGTCAGTACCGCAATTATTTCCGCTTACCGCTGTTACAGACAAACGCACTTGTCCTGAAGCAATATCACTGTTACCCGGATTGTAGGTTGTATTGATAGTGTTTGGATTTGTAAAAGTTCCGTCACCATCAGTAGCCCAAAGCAAACTTTCTTCGTTTGAGACTATAGCTGCAGACAAAGTAGCCGATGATGTTTCGCAAATGTCGATGTCTGGTCCGGCATCAACGACAGCTTCAGGTGTCAGGTATAGTATGACAGAACTGATAGCTGTATCGCCACAAGGTATTTCCGGAATTGCTTCCAAAGTCAGAACAACTGACCCGTTGTTGCTATCATCGGTTCCGGCTAAATAGGTAGGCGTCAGTGTATGCGCATTCACAAAAGTACCATCCCCACTTGTTGTCCAGTTTAATGTACTATAACCAGAAGCTGTGGCATCAGTAATGGTAAAAGGTTCTGATTGGCATATATCTCCACCCGTACCAGCATATGCTTCGGGATTTTCTTTTATGAATAAAGTCATGGATGAAGTATCGGAAATGGCGCAAGGAGCGGAAGCTTCAGCCACAAGATAAAGGTTCACATACCCATTGGAAACATCATTTCCTGCCGGCGTATAGGATGGAGACATTGAAGAAGCCCCGGATAAGAAACCATCGCCATCCGTAAACCAATAATTATCAGAAGCATTTTGAACAGAAGCCCCTGCAACTATATAGGTCTGATTTTCACAAATCGTAGCATTTGTTCCGGCATCAGCAACCGGATTTAGTTGAATAGCCACATCCACATAATCGCTGACAGTTGAACCACACGGGCTGATTGATTCCGCATCCAAAGTTAATCTTACCATACCGTTGGCAATATCAGCCTGACTCATAACATAAGTCGGATTAACCAGGTTATTGTCAATAAAATAACCAGTGCCGTTGGAATACCATGTTAAGGTGCCATAATTTTCGGCTGAGGCGTTGCTTACATAAATTTGCTCATTCTGACATACAGAGAACGAGGGGCCTGCATCCACAGTCGGTAAGGGTTGAATGGTCAGGAGCATATTATCCGTAAAGGTTCCCGTACATGGCTCATTTGCAACCGCTGTTAAAGTCAGGGTAACGGTTTCATCACCTGGTCCCGGGTTATAAATCGGGGTCAAACTGTTGTTGTTAACAAAACTTCCTGAACCCGACGAAGTCCAGTAAACAGAATCGTAATTACTTGCAGCCGCATCATAAACCGGAAACTGGGAATTTTCGCAAATGACAGCATCAGAACCCGCATCCACTTCAGGTTGTTCATTAATCCACAAAACCAAATTATCCGTTTCGGTAGTGTTACAAACCGAAGCCCCTTCGGCAGTCAGATAGAGCACAACAACCCCGGCTTGAATATCCTCTGCGCTTGGCATATATACCGGCATGGGAACGCCATTGTTGGAGAAACTTCCGGTTCCACTGGTTGTCCAGGTTAAAGCGCTATAGTTAGAAACACTCACATCCGTAAGCTGATAACTATTTGTTTCGCAAATAGTGGTATCAACACCGGCATAGACTTCCGGCAAAGGTACCAGGTTGACAATTCGTGTATCTTCAGTTGAATCAGCACATGGACCCAAATCATAGGATTTGAGTGTTAACAAAACAGAACCATCACTAACATCCTGTTCTGATGGATAGTAAATTGGTTCAACTATAGTACTGTCGCTAAAGTGTCCGGTACCTGTAGAACTCCAAAGCACATGACTCTGAAATTGCGCTGTCGCCCCTTCCAAAAGCAACGGCCCTTCACAAACAGTGGTATCATTACCCGCTAAGCTTTCAGCATGAGGTTGAAGTGACAGAACCAATTCGTCATGGACATTAGCACATCCTGCCTCACCTTCAGCATATAAGGACAGGGTTACTTGCCCCGCCGTTACATCGGCCTGGTTGGTATGTAATCTGAATGCAACTCTTCAAAATCCGTAAACCATCCTGTTCCTGAAGTTTCCCAATGCCATGCAGAGGCATTGATTACTGACCCATTCAGACTTAAAACATTTCCTTCGCAGATGAGTGTGTCATTACCCGCATTCATCACAATAGGTTCATTGATTATTACGGTAACAATATCAGATATGGTATCATTACATGAGTTTAACCCGATTCCATTAATAGTCAAAGACACCGATCCGGCAGCAATATCTCCACTTCCGGCCTGATAAACAGGATGAAGCAAGCTATTGTCCACGAATGACCCACCGCCACTGGTTTCCCAGTATAAGCTACTGTAATCACTTGCCAGCGAACCCTCCAGGCTGAACTGATTGGTGCAAACAACTGTATCAGCACCAGCATACATCGTTGGCAGCGGATGAATAGTCAGGTAAGCGGTATCAATAAAAGTTCCTTCACAGGGCGTACTGCCATCGACTGACAAATAAAGCTCAGCACTTCTTAAAGCAATATCTTGTGAACCAGGAGTATATATCGGATTTAAAGCGGTTGCATCGCTAAATGAACCATCACCATTGGTAGTCCACTGATAACCTGACACACCGGTCGCAGTAGCCTCCATCAATGTAATACTATCATAAGCACAAACCGAATAATTTCCGCCGGCATCAAAATCAGGACCCGGGTCAAATGTAACCAGCAAACTATCAACTACCACATCCTGACAAGGTGTCACCGGATTTCCGGTCATATACAAGGTAACGGCACCAAGCATCACATCCGCTGCGGATGGCGTATAAACCGGATGAAGAGAAGTAGAATCATCAAAAACACCGGAACCGGATGATGTCCAGTTTACAGAAGCAACATCGGTAGCCTGTGATGAGGCAGCATTATAGGCCTCAGAAAAACAAATTGTTGTATCAATACCGGCAAACACGACCGGAGCCGGACTGTAAATTAATTCAATGCTGTCTTCCAGGGGTTCAACGCATGGCCCCACGGGTGTAAGAATTACATGCAACCATGTTGAATCATTGGCTAAATCATTGATTCCCGGAGTATATTTTGTATGCAGCACACTATTGTCATCGAAGACACCATCACCATCAGTTAACCATTGTACAATCACATAATTCTGACCCTCAACAGAGCTGAAATCAGCACCTTCGGTAGCGCAAACCATCATGCTGTCAGCAAGGCTCAACGATGGTGCCGGCTGGAAGGATAGTTCCACAACATCTGTAACGATTGTATCACACAATGCCAGTGCTTCTGCTGATAAAGTCAGTGTAACCACGCCATTATTCAGGTCTTCCTGTGATGGATGATAAACAGCGTTTAGCTCAGAAGGATTCTCAAAACTTCCTGAGCCGTTGGAAGCCCATTGAAGGGCTAAATAATCAGATGCAGTCGCATCTGAAATTTCATAGGAATTACCTTCACACACAATGGTATTGTTTCCGGCAAACACCTGAGGTAACGATTCAACAGTAAGATATAAAGTATCCCTGACAGCCTGACTGCATGGGCTAACAGCATTGGCTCTCAAAACCAGTCCGACAGTACCGGCAGTAGCATCGTCAGGTCCGGGACTGTAGGATGGAGATAAAGTATTAACATTAGAAAACAATCCATCACCGGTAGTGCTCCAACTATAACTGCTGTAATTTGTTATCTGTGCACCCTGAATCTGAAAATCTCCGGTTTCGCAAACAGCGCCATCATATCCTGCCTGAACATCCGGCAATGGGCTGAGATTAATAATAATTTGGTCCTGAACGGTTTCAGTACATGGCGATTGGGGCTGCGCCACAATGCGCAGGATGATTTGTCCATTCAGGATATCATTTGGTCCCGGGGTATAAGTAGGCCGCAACAAAGCTGGATTATCAAAATATCCATCACCCGAAACAGTCGTCCAGTTTACGGAAGAATAGTTACTGCCTGTGGCTTCCTGAAGGTAAATAGCATTGTTTTCACAAACCATGGTATCCGCACCGGCATAAATATCCGGTCCGGGGGCCAAATCCAATACCATAATATCGGTAACTACATTTCCGCATGGGGATTGGGGTTGGGCAGTCATAGTAAATACCACATTTCCGACTTGCATGTCGGCAGACGAAGGAATATAAACCGGATTTGGTGTTGTTGGGTTTATCAGCTGGCCGGTTCCTGTATGAGACCAACTGACCGCTGAATATCCTGATGCTGAAGCATTCACAAATTCAAAGCTTTGTACTCCACAGATCGTACTGTCAGGTCCGGCATTTATGACCGGATTCCCTGTCACAGAGAGCAAAATAGCATCACTGACAATTGCTGAACACTGATCCAGTCCATTGGCAGTCAGGGTTAATATCAAAGGTGAATCAGCCACATCACTATCCTCCGGCAGGTAGGTGGGTGTCAGGGATGTTTCGTTGACCAATTGACCTGAACCATTATGAGACCAGCTAAAATCCGAATAATCAGCAAGGCCCGAACCATTAACCGTAAAACTGGAATCCACACATATGTTTCCGTCCATTCCTGCACTGACCGTCGGGGCTGAAACAAAACTTAATTCCATGTCATCGGTATAAGTTCCCGGACATGAGGAAGTTCCTACCAGCATAAAAGTCAGCACAACACTGCCATTGTTGTAATCGTCAAGACTTGGCATGTAAGTAGGATTCACTGCATTGGCATCTGAAAAACTACCTGAACCATTGGATGACCATTGAATAAATGAGTAATTCGTAGCTATGGCATCCGACAAGGTATAATTTTCTCCATTACATATCGTCACATTGGGTCCTGCATAAGCTGTAGGCGTTGTGGAAATGGTCAGGGTCATTTGGTCTGAAACGGTATCTGCACAAGGTGCCTGGCTGACACCATGCAATATCAAATTCACAGAACCATTGACACATCCTCATCGCTTGGGGAATAAGTTGGAGAAACAAGTTCATTGTTTGAAAAGGTTCCACTTCCCGAACTCGTCCAGAAAACGGCACTGTAACCGGAAGCCGAAGCATCATTCAGACTAATGGTACCCCCCTGACAGATAGAATGATCAAGACCGGCGTTCACTGTGGCAGAAGATTCAATGGTCAACACCATGTAATCGGAAACCGTCTGAGAACATGCCGTGGCTCCCTCAGCCGTCAGGGTCAGCACCACCGAACCATTCTGAATATCCGTTTCGCTGGGAATATAGGTTGGATTCATCGTATTGGCATTATACAAATTACCTGTTCCTGATCGAGTCCAGGTTATTTGGGTATAATCATTGGCAGAGGCTGTATTGATGGTATAGGAACCATCGAGATGGCAAATTGCGGCATCATTGCCGGCATCAGCTGTAGGCAGCGGATGAACCGCCAGTTTCATTTGGTCGGCAGTTACCAGATAATCAGGTGCAAGCCCTGTTACGGTTAAAGTCAGTACAACCGTATCCCCATAATCATTTGTGGCCGGATAGTAAGTAGGTGTTAATGAAGTTGCATTCGAAAGCGCTCCATCGCCACCATGAGACCATTGCAACTGACTATAATTTTCGGCATAGGCACCTGAAACAGTAAAATTATTGCCTTGACAAACATCACCGTCGGGACCGGCATCAGCCAATGGGCCTTTAACAAAAGTAACCAGTAAGTCATCCGAAACAGTTCCTGAACAGGGGACATTACTGGTAGCCGTCAGGGTTAACACAACAGACCCGTTGGAATAATCGGCAGCTGATGGCGTGTAGGTTGGATGTGGTGTTCCTACATTATCCCAGGTGCCGGAACCTGATGTACTCCAGGAAAGTGTACTGTAATTCGTTGCTACTGCATCACTTATTAATATATTATTACCCAACGCAATAGTGGTATCATTTCCGGCCATCACATCAGGCAATGCATTGATTTCCAGCAATAGTTGACTTACAGCCTCCGTACTACAAGGACTTAAACCAGAAGCATGCAAGGTCAGGGTAACGGTTCCGGATGCAATATCTGTCTGGGAAGGCGAATAGGTTGCCGACAAACTGTTCTGATTGGTAAATGAACCACTTCCGGATGTGGTCCAATTCAGACTGCTGTAATTAGAAGCAGCCCCGGAAGTTGTAAAAGTCTGGTTTTCACATATTATTCCATCTTCTCCTGCCACAGCATCAGGACTTTCCTGTAGAACAATGGTTTTGGTATCCGTAATATTATCGGCACAGGGAGAAACCGGTATGGCAGTAAGTTTCAGAATTACCTCATCGTCGGAAGCAACCGGCGTATAGGTTGGTAACATGGTATTAATATTAGCAAGCGTACCACCGCCCTGGATAATTTCCCATTCTATCAAACTGTAATCCGAAGCCGAAGCATCGGTAACCGGAATGGGATCAAAACCACACACCGTCAAATCACTTCCGGCATATACATTGGGTTTTTCAATGATGGTCAGCATCAAATCATCTGTATCAGAAACATTACAGGGCTGTCCGGAAAAGGCTGTGAACGTTAGTGTCACGGTTCCATTTGATATATCTTGTGAACCCGGATAATAGACTGCATTTGACAAAGTCGGGTCATCAAAGTTTCCATCCCCGGAGGTCTCCCAGGTTACACTGTTGTGATAAGAGGCATTTCCCGACAAATTCATCACTTCGTCCTCACAAATGGTTTCATCTAACCCGGCATTGGCAACCGGTTGGTGGTTGAAAATAATCTCTTTACTATCAACTATTTCCGAAGATGCACAAGAACCATTTCCAAAAGCAGTCAGCGTCAGGGTAACCAAACCTCCATTGTTATAATCGCCCGTAGAAGGCACATAAGTAGGATGAAGGCCATTGACATTTGTAAGGTTTCCTGAGCCGCTGGCTGTCCACAACAAATTCAGGTAACTGGAAGCTGTGGCATCATCCACCGTGTAAGATGAAGAACATACTGTAACATCTGCTCCTGCAAAAGCAACAGGCGGGGCATCCAGCATAACGGTAACCTGATCGACATCAGGCCCGGCACAACCGGCCGTTCCGGTTACTGTCATGGTTAAAACCACCATACCCTGACTGATATCATCCTCCGAAGGCAGGTAAGTGGGTTTCTCCACCGAAGCATCCTGAAAAGTCCCATTGCCGCTACTGGTCCAGAGAATATTCATAGCATGCTCTGCTGATGCATTGTTTAAGGTAAAACTATTGTTAGCACAAGTTTCGAAATCAGGACCGGCGCTGGCTATGGGAGCAGGGAGAATATTTAAAGTCATCTGATTGACAACTTCTCCAGCACAGGGCGATTCAGGTATTCCATGCATTGTCAGGATAACCGACTGATTACTTATATCGTTAGGGCCTGGTTGATAAATAGCATTTACTACATCACTATTAACAAAAGTACCATCCCCGTTAGTAGTCCAGTTTACAGCAGCATAACCACTTGCCGATGCGGTGGTAGCCGTAAAGCTGGAACCTTCACAAAGTACAGCATCATCGCCGGCATCAATCTCAGGATAGTTTTGAATTTGAAGTACCAAAGTATCCGTACTGGTGTTGGGACAGCCCCCGCTGCTACTGGTGGCATTCAGCACAAGTTTCACACTTCCGGTAAGAATATCGTTGGAACCGGGCGTATATACAGGGCTAAGAGAATTATTACTAAAAGTACCATCACCACCACTCCAGGAAATTGAACCATAATTTGATGCCGAAGCATAAATGGCCAGCGACTGGTCTTCACAAATGGTAGTATCATTTCCTGCGGCCACTACCGGTGCGGGAACCAAATCAAGTGTCAATGTGGAGGAAGCATTGGCAGAACAAGGACTTATTGCGGATGCTGTAAGTGTAATATCTACACTTCCGGCAGCAAAATCATCGGAAGACGGAATGTACTTAGGCGTCAACGTACCTGCAGAAGTAAAACTACCTGTTCCGGTACTGCTCCAGCTAAAGAAAGAATAATTATCGGCGGCGCCATTAAGTTGGTGTACTTGCCCCTCACAAACTTCCGCATCCAAACCCGCATTAGCTGTAGGCGATTGCTGAATATTGATGGTTAGCTGATCAGATACCGGTACACCACAAGGCTCACCACTTTCAGCGGTCAAAGTAAGGATTACAAAGCCCGCCGCAGCAGCAGCATCATTCGGGATATAGGTTGGGTTTTCAGATGTAGGGTTGTCTAACGTACCATCGCCGGATAGTGTCCAATAGAAATTGGCATAGTCAACTATTTCTGCATCGGGAACTGTGTATGAACTGGTTTCACAAATAGTCGCGTCATTGCCAGCTTCTACAGAGGCTGAAGGAATCAACGTAAGCGTAGAAAAGTCAACCACTTCTCCCCCGCAATCCAAATTATTCTGAACTGTCAGGGTAAGCCTTACACTTCCCGCCTGAAAATCACCGGCCGAAGGCGTATAAGCCGGGGTTAAGGTAGTAGCATCACTCAAAACCCCACTACCGTTTGTACTCCAGGCAAATGAAGCATATGAGCCATTGGTGATAGCGGCATCTGTAACCAAATAATCCACATCAACTCCCTGGCAAAGAACAGCATCTGCCCCTGCTTCCACATCAGGTATCTGAATAATATCCAACGTAATTGATTCAGAAACCGTTGAAGTACAAGGATCATCCGCATCTGCATTCAATGTCAAAGTTACAGTGGTTTCACCGGCATCCGGTTCATATGATGGCGTAAGAGTCGTGATATTACTAAGTATTCCTGTACCATTGGTAGCCCAAACATAATCTGATGAATTCAAAACAGTAACCTCAGAAGCGGGGAATGTAAACACATCGTTTTCACACACTTCATACTGATTTTCAGTAAAGGTAATAATCGGTTGCGGTATTAAAGTAACCACCACATTATCAGAAACTGTTGATGAAGAACAATCACCCGAACCCCATGCCGTTAATGTAAAAGTGATGCTTCCTGTTATAAAATCTTCAGTTGTGGGGAAATAAGTAGTGGAAGCACTGGTTTCGTCATCAAAAGTTCCGGTACCATTATTGGTTGACCAAAGCACCTGGCTATAGTCAGCAAGATTATCCGGTGAAAGTAACACATTATTCCCTTCGCAAACCGTAAAATCAATTCCAGCATCTACCTGTGGCCGGGAATTCAAAGTAAGCACCATAGCATCGGTAATATCGGAATTACAAGCACCCTGGCCAGTGACATGTAAAGACAAGACTACGGTGTTGGTAACCAAATCCTGACCCGCCGGAATATATTGCGGATGTAAAATACCATTATCTGAAAATGTTCCATCTCCATTGGTTTGCCATTCAAGTGTGGAATAATCGCCTGTAATGGCTGCATCAGACAAAGTATAGGTATCTCCTGTACAAATATGCCCATCAGCACCTGCATCAACCACAGGATCTGCATTAAATAAAATCAAAATTTCATCCGTAACACTTTCACAGGGGGCATTTCCTGCAGCCGTAACAGTTATGGTAACTGAACCGGCATCCACATCAGCCTGAATCGGTTGATAGGTATTGGTAAGGCTGTTGGAGTTTGTAAAACTTCCGCCTCCCGAGTGAGACCAGCTAATGGTTGTATAGTTCGAAGCTGCCACTGAAACCGGCACATTCTCAACCTCGCAAACATTTATTTGAGAGGCGGTTGCCGAAACCTCCGGCGGGGCCTCGAACTGAAGCAGCAAAGTATCAGCAACCGAAGAATTACATGGAGAAGTGGCGGTTGCTGATAGCATTAATTCGACGCTTCCATTGGCAATATCTGTTGCCGTAGGAAAGTAAAGAGGTGCTTCGATAGCATCATTGGAAAAAGTGCCCCCACTTTGGGATACCCATTGAATTCCGCTATAGTTTCCGGTGACGGCAACATTGTTGATTTGATAAGATGACTGGTTAGAACAGGTGATATCCGTTTCCATAACAGAAACCTCCGGCAATTCCCGAATACTGATTTTCATGGTATCATAAGCATCATTACAAGGTGCATTGGCATACACATGCAGAAACAGCAAAACAGAATCCTGATCAGTTTCAACGATGGTATAGTCAGGCGACAAGGTTCCTGTGTTGTTTAAAATTCCATCACCTGTGGTGGTCCATAATACGCCGGAATATTCCAGCCCGGTTACAGAAGCATCGGTTATCGTTAAAGATGCGTCTTCACAAACCGTTCTGTCAGCACCAGCGTAAGCCTCCACCTGTTCCTTCAGATACAAAACAAAAGAATCCTCAGCATAATTTCCTGTTCCGCAGGCATTATGACCATAGGCACGCAATGTCAGCGTAACACTATCATTATTCAGGTCAGTAGTACTGGGGTAATAGATCGGATGCAGTTCGGTGTCATCTCCAAAAATACCGCTGCCATTTGAAATCCACTGAAGGGAAGTATAATCAGAAGCAGAGGCCCCTGAAACAGGAACCGCATTGGAGCCGCAACGGGTTAAATCCGGTCCGGCATTCACAGCAGGTTGGGCAAATACCTGCAACTGTATTTGGTCCATAGCTGTATCAGCACAAGGGGATAGCGGTTGGGCTATCAGATTTAGGGTTACCGTATGGCCCACATCATTAGCATCAGGTGTGTATTGCGCATTCAGGCTGTGCACATTGTTCAACACACCAAACCCATTTGAAACCTCCCAATAGAAACTGCTATAATTGGAAACCGCAGTCCCGTTGCCCAACGTATAAACATCGTCCTCACAAATATCGGCATCCATACCAGCCATTACTTCCGGCTCAGGCTGGAATCTTAATATTTTTTCACTGGATACTGTTGCTCCGCAAGTTCCCCCGCTGGTCACTGTCATAGTCAATACTACTTCCCCATTCTCCCGGTCTGTTTCACTAATCTGATAGATGGGTGTCAGGGTAGTCCCATTAATAAAAGTACCCAAAGAGCCTGACGACCAACTAATGGTACCACTTCCGGTCAGGCTGGCATCCGTAATACTATAATTGGACATAGAACTGCAAACAGTGTCGGTAGCACCGGCATAAGCTTCGGGAATGGCCTCAATGGTCAGCAGCATCTGATCTGTTATGGTGGTATCGCAAGTGGTGTTGCTCACAGCCGACAGCGTAAGTTGCACCTGACCAACGGCTACATCATTTGGTCCAGGGGTATAAATTGTTTCGGCCATCGTGGCATCCTCAAAAGAACCATCGCCGGAAGTGGACCATAAATGATTAGTGCTGTTTTGAACCGCACCCGTTGTCAGATAGGTATCATTCTCACAGATGGTCATGTCAGCGCCCGCATCCACAACCGGAAGGGGACGAAATGTCAGGGTCATTTCATCAACCGCCTCATCCGAACATGGCGTCATAGGTGTAGCATGCAATTGCAGGATAACCCTCCCGTTGGTATAATCTTCTTCGGTTGGATAATAAGTTGGGGTCAGGGTTCCTGCGTTGGTAATGGTTCCGTTACCACCACTTCCGGCAATACCCAGCGCAGTCCAGTACATACTACTCTCATTGGCTACGGAATCATTAGAAGAAGGAGGAATGGTATAAGATAGTCCTTCACAGATAGTCACGTCCGGGCCGGCATAAGCCACCGGTTCTTTTCGGATGGTAATGATTATTTTACTGGAATCTGTCTGGTCGCAGGGAGTTTCAGGTAAGGCATACAAAGTAAGCACTACAGAACCAGCATCTACATCAGACAAACTGGGGGTGTAGCGAGGTGTTAACGTGTTATATTCCATCAATGTACCTTGAGTTCCGGATGTTGCCCAGAAGAAATTTGATGTATTGGAAACAGAAGCTGAACCCGCAGGAATTTCATAGGTATCCACTGCACAAATGGAAGCATCACTTCCTGCATTAGCTACCGGTTGGGATTCAAACTGCAGTTGAATACTATCAGTAACCGATTCGGTAAGGCATTGATTCTCACCAAAGACTCTTATTTTAAGGTAAATCGGTGTGGCATTAATAATGTCTGTTAAACCAGGCGAATAAACCGGATTTAATATATTTTCATCATTAAAATATCCGTCACCTGAAGTAGTCCAGTGAACAGAAGTATAATTTAGGATATCAATATCTGAAGTCATGGTATAATCCGCATCCGTACAAATCGTAGCTGAGGCAGGATTGATATTAACTTCCGGCATGTTTGCCAAAGACAAGGTCATCACATCAGAAGAAGGTGTCAGACAAGCTCCAACCGCACTGGCATTTACCGTCAGGTTTACACTGCCGTTGGAAATATCGGTGGGCCCGGGCATGTATATAGGATGTAACAATGTGCTTCCACTAAAAGAGCCATCTCCTGAAGAAGCCCAGTTGATGTTGGTGAGCGATTCGGAAATGTTCAGCGAAGATGCTGCAATATTATAAACATTTCCGGACAGTCCACATATCGTGGTATCGACTCCGGCACTTACAATCACTTCGGGAGAAATATTCAACAACATGGTATCCCTGAGAGTGATATCGCAGGGGGAAGACCCGGAACCTTCCACGACCAGCTGTATGGTTCCAAGTTGTGCATCACTGTGGTTTGGCGTAAAAACCGGCTGAGGGGCATGGATATCAGAAAAAGAACCAGTGCCATTGGGAGAGTGCCAGGTGATAGTGTTAACATGACTTAAAACACTTTCAAGTTGAACTCCAACGCCTTCACAGGCATCCAAATCAGGTCCGGCATTAACCACAGGGCCCGGTTCAATGATCAAATCCACATAATCTGTAGCTTCTCCGGGGCAATTGTTGCCACTTGCCGTGACAGTCAAACGGACACTGCCGGTATTGATATTGCCGGGCCCCGGTTGGAAAACAGGCTGTTCTGTGTTGGCATCAGGAATAAAACTGCCATCTGTATTGCCATCATCCCACACTACAGAAGTAAAAGAGCCACTTAGTGGCGGGATGGTATAAGTTTCCGTATCACAAATCGTATCCGTATGGTTATCATAAACTTCAACAATATCAATCGTTGGGATTTCCTCAAAATAAACATAGGTATAATCTGCATCCGTTTCGGCAGAACAGGCCCCGTCACCATTTGCCTCAATGCCAATATAAGCATACCCCAGTGCAATTTCCTCTGCAGAGGGGGTGAATACAGTAGCTTCCTGATGGCTGGACGAAAAAGTTCCGGTAGTACTCACGCCACTGGTGGCATCGACCCATGTCCAGTTTCCTGTGGATGAATTGGCGACAGAAACCGTGATGCCTTCGGCAAGCACATCAACCGATTCGCTGGCACAAACTGTTGGACTGCCATCAATCTGCACCTCGGGCTGTGCATAAATTGTCAGGTTCATACTGGAATTATCCGGTGTGGAACAAGCCCCATTGCTTCCCGTTAAGGTTAAGGTCACCACCTGCTCATTAGCAACATCGGGTGGGTAATAAATTGGTGTCAGAATATTGTGATTGGAAAAGACTCCGATGGCAGGTGCAGCCCATGAATATGAAGTGCTGTAGCCTGAAGGATAAGAACCACTGTTGTCCACGGCATGACCCGTAAAATCATAGTAGTTTGTTTCGCAAACAGCATTGTTTCCGCCGGTTTCAATATCAGGTTCCGGAACGACATCGATTAAAATCTCATCCGTAGCATTGGTAGTACACGGAGATTGCGCATATGCCGTTAGTTCAATACGAACAGTATTGCCGGCATCTGAAGGTGCGGGGGTATAATCAGTATTCAAAATAGTGGCATTCCCGATGCCGGAGGTATTTCCCGAAATCACAGTCCATTCCACAGAAGCCTCATCAGTAACTGTTCCGTTAAGCGGAAAAGCATCAGATACACAGGTCACACCGTCGCTGCCTGCATCAGCAGTAGGCTCTAAAATCAGATTCAGGGAAACAGTTTCCGTAACCTGCTCTGAAGCACAGGTATTCGCACCAACAATAGTCAAAGAAACCTGTGCCGATTCATTCATAGAATATAATGTCGGCGTAGAGGGGTCTAATTGAGAAAACGCGCCTGTGCCTGTGGTTGTCCAGGTATAGCTGCTGTAGTTGGTGGCATTGGCATTCAAAGTGGCGGAAGTGCCTTCGCAAACATCTCTATTAACAGCAGCAAGTGTGAGCGAGGGTTGGGGATCAACCGTTACCGTAAGCGTATCCCGGGCAGGAGTAGTACAACTGCCATTGGGATTGGCCTGGAGATAAATTTGAATGGTTCCCGTTTGCGAAGGAAAAAAAGTAGCATTCAGGCTATTGCCATTGGCAAAAGTTCCTGTTCCGGAACCTACTGTAAACCACTGAACAGAGCTGAAATTACTGGCAGTTCCTGATAAAGGATAACCATCCGGATCGGTTTCACACATGGAAAAATCAGGCCCGGCATCGGCTTCTGGTGTAGCCGTAAAGATGACAGATACATCAGAAGAAATATCCCCACAAGGCGAATTCCCGAAGATTTCCAGAGTAAATTGTACAGATTGTCCTTCATCAGCCGGATCGGGTTCGTAAACCGCATTCAGTACTGTTGGGTCAATGATACTTCCATAACCGTTTTTTGACCAATAAACATGATCGTAATTACTAACGCCCTGAGGTTGTAACGTATAAGAGTTAGTTGTTCCGCAAACCTCATCATTAGCCCCCGCATTTCCTTCGGGTTCGGCAGAGATATTAAAAGCAGTGGTACTGACATCCGTCTGTGCGCTGCAGGCCCCCTGGCCATAAGCGGTAAGGGTAAGTTGCGCCTGGCCATCGGCAATATCGGCTGGTGTTGGGGCATAATCAGGACCTAAAATATCGGTAGCGCTGAAACCGCCTGTACCATTGCTGCCGCTCCAGGCTACAGAAGCATAATAGCTTGCTGATCCATTGAGGATAATGGTTTCATTTGAACAAATCCGTCCATATGTCCCGGCATTGGCCTGAGGAAGGGCATCGAAAGTGATATTAACATCATCGCTAACATCACCGCATGAGTTTTGTCCGTAAACTTTCAGGGTAAACACCAACGTTTTGCCCAAATCGCTTGCATCGGGTGTATAAGTTGCCTGCTTCAGGGTTGGATTATCAAAAGTACCATTTCCCGTGGAAGTCCATTCAACACCTGCTTCGTTGACAATACCGATAGGCTGCAGCGTATAATCAATCAATCCGCAAACCGCATCATCATTGCCCGCATTTCCTTCAGGCAGAGCCGTAATGTCCAGCAGAAACGAATCGGAATCCGTTTCCGAAGCGCAGCCATTTTGTCCCTGAACCGTCAGTGTAATGGTTGTTGACCCGTTTGAAATAGCATCGTTATCAGGGGTAAATACAGTAGCCAGATGTGAGGGGTCAGAAAAACCCGTAATTCCATAGGTGGACGACCATTGCCAGGCATCTGCATTGACCGCCGAACCGGAAAGAGACAAGGTGCCATCCTCACAAATCTCTGTATCCAACTGGTTGGTATTTGCCTCAGGCATACTGTGGATAAAAAGTTGTTTGGTATCCGAAACAAAGATGCCGGAGCAATCCCCGATTCCATAACCCTTGAGGGTAAAAGTAATAGGTTGCGAGCCCACATCAGCAGCCGCAACCGTATAGGTGGCATCAATGGTATTGACGCCGGAGATGGTTCCATTGCCATTGGTGGACCATTCTACAGAACCACAATGGGTGGTATCCACACCCCCTGAAAGCTGGATAACAGTTCCCACCGCAGATTCACAAATCGTTATATCACTGCCCGCATCCACAACCGGTTCTGTAAACAACAATGTAATAGCAGCATCATCTGCACTGGCATCAGGGCAAACACTATTGTAGGCTGTCAGCGTAAGTGTTACACTACCGGCTGAAATCTCAGCAGGAACAGCTGTGTATTCAGGGAGCAACTGACTTGCAGAAGGGCTCCAGGAACCGGAACCACCAGACCACAGGTAACTGTCAGCATCGGCTACAGTAACACTACCACTAATTGTATTGAAATCAAATGAATTGCCGCTACACACGCTTTGAGATGCCGGCAATGACAGAATTTCCGGTTTCAGTATTTCCAACACAACTTCGTCGGTAACCGGCGTTCCGCTATTACAATAAGTTGTTGGTGTGACCGATAAAGTTAATGTAACCGACCCATTGGAGATAGCCGTACTGGAGGGAGTATAAACCGGATTCAAAGTATGGGCGCCCGTCAGGGTTCCGTATCCTGAGGGAACCGACCAGCTAATATCGGAATAGCTGGTAGCATTTTCGTTGGTAATTTGCCCATTGAGAGAATAGTTGGAAGAATAACACATTTGAGCATCACTTCCGGCTGAAATAACAGGAAGCGCTATTATCGGAATGGTAAAAGATTGCTGATCAGCATCCACACACGGACTATTGGGATAGGCCGTCAGGGTAATAGAAATATAGCCTTTGCTGAGGTCATCTGTAGAAATATTATAGTTCGTATTCAGTGCGTGATTGTCATCAAAAGTTTCTCCGTTATCGCCGCTCCATGTAACATAGTCATATTCCGACGCTGTTGCAGCAACTGAAATGCTGGTTTCGTTTTCACAAACTGTATCAGGATAGGAAACCGTATTAATTGCCGGCGCTTCCGTCAGAGAAATCACGACGTCACTGCTGGTTGCAGTTCCGCAGCCATTAGTTGCGGTAAAAATGGCTATTACTTCAGAAGGGGTATTAGTTTGTGGGATAAAAGTAGCTGTCGGACTGCCGGCGTTGTTAAGGGTTCCCAGCGAGGTATTAACAGCCCAGTAATAAGAAGTGGCGTTTTCAATATTGGCCGCCGTTAAATCCACACCAGTTGTATTGGCGCGACATAATTCGAGCGAATAATCGCTGATGGTAAAGGAAGGCAAGGGGTTAATAGTAAATGTAACATCATCGAAATAGGTGCCCTGGCAAGTTCCATCGCTCTGATAAGTAAGTCTCAGGGTTACCGTTTCATTTGCAATATCGGTGTTATCAGGCGTATAGGTTGGATTTAAACTGCCGGGGGCATCAAAATTATAATCAGTACCGTCTGAAAGTCGCTTCCAACTTAAGGTTCCGCTTTGCTGATTGGTGATACTCGCACTGGTAAGTGCAATGGTTTCTCCCTCACAAATAATAGCATCGTCACCTGCAAAAACCACAGGTTCAGAACGCCTTGTAACGCTGGCAGTATCAAAAACCGGCGTGCAGCCATTTTTAAAAACCGTTACTTTAAACTCCAGATAATTACCATCGCCAGCGCCAAAAGTATAAACCGGGTTTTCCAGGGTATCGCTATCAAAAGCGCCGGTAGCACTAAAATTATAAGGTTCCCATAGCAAAGAATCATAACTACCTGAAATGAAGACCTGAAGACCCACAGAAACATCTGTTTCACAAATTTCCTGAGCAGGAGCATCAGTAATAACCGGGCATTGTTTGGCTAAGGAGCTTAAGGAGAAAATAAAGAACAACATGCTAAAAAAGATTGTTCTCAGAATAGACTGGAGATTGTATAGCTGCTTCATACCTGATATTTTACGCTAATTTAAAAAATTGAATTGTTGATTGCCAGCATCAATTTTGCTTATTTATTTTGCTATCATTACAAATTATTAACCCTTGCAATTAACAACACACTTGTGCGTTATACGTTAAGTTTTTAAAAAAGTTCTGTTAAATTTAAGCTTGGTTTGTCCAAAAAGCAATGCTGTCAGGTTTTTAACTGTCAGGCTATTATAAAAACACTTATATTCAACCTTTCAGAGTACAACAAATCTGAAAGAGTAGAAAAAAAGAGGCTTTTTGGACAGACCCAGCACCTCCTGAATTAATACCATGAACCAGGAAAAGTAATCTTTTGGAAAGCAAAATAACAGAAATTTAAAACAGTGCTGCATTTCCTACACCAAAAAAATTATTTCAAGTAATTGAATTATAATATCTTAATCAAAATAGCTTATGGTTATGGTTGATTCGGAGCGATTTCCGACGCCATCGGTTACAACCAATTGAAGTTTATTTTTATTTTTTTCAGGTGTTTATCAATGATATATTCCAGTTCATCATTTTTAGAGTTATAAGCCCCAATTACCCATTTATCATTAACAAATAAATCATAAGAAGCAATTTCAGACAGGTTGTCAGTAATGTTGGCTTTGATTCTTTTGGTTCCTGGAGTGAGCGTGTCACCGGAATCCAGGTTTAGCCATTTAATTTTGGGAGCTATCGTATCCAATTGCAAGTGGAAATCACCAAATTCCCGGGCATAAGCCATAACATTCCCATCTTTGTGGCGGGTAGTTACATAAGAAAACCCATCATCCTCCCGGAGCGTCCACACCAGTTTCGATTTTAGAGAATCCGATATATTCAAGCTGTCGTAATAAAACGAATAGTAGCGGTGAACCGGAAATTCATCGTAACCAATCTGAAAAGCAGGAAGGTTTTGTTCTTTTAAAAGCGGCATTACCCAAAAAGGTATGGTATCGTAAGTAGCTTTTTCAGGAAATGACACGATAAGATTATCTTTTTTACAGGAAATTTTCTGAAAAGGGGTCAACAGGGTATCAATGTCGTAAACCGGCGTCTGCAGGCGAATATTTGAATCGGCTGTAACATAAAAAGACACCAAAGAGATATTTCCGGCCAAATCACTTACCTCAATCTGAAACTTATCCGTCTTACCCTGAGTGAGATAAAAAATTCCGTTATTTTCAATTTTTTTGTAAAGTGTCAGCTCATTGAAGGGGTCTTTGCGGGTTTTTATAAACCTGCGTTTTGTATGAACATATTCCCTGTAGTCAATCAGGCTGTTGATAAATCTGGATTCAGAAAAACTAAAATAGTCAGCTTTCCAGCATAAAACCAGCGAATCATTTCGTTGAACTGCCAAAGAATAAATTCCGTTATGATTGGCGGCTCCGTCCAACAAATCATAGGCAGCCACGCCAAAGCTAAAACCTGAGGGCCAGAAGATAGTATCGGTGTGACTTAACCGGTATCCGCTTTTTGATTTTCTTAGGATAAGCATGCTGTCGGCCGGAACAATTCCGCTGTGGTTATAGATTTTCAAAGATTCGATAACCGGTGGTATCCGGTCTTTGACGTTGAAACCAAAAAGCAAAGGATTTACAGGTCGTTGCGTATCTGTTTCCCGAATTTCAAAATGAAGGTGCGGGCCAAAAGAATATCCACTGTTACCACTGTAGCTATGATATCGCCTTTGAGATAATAAAGTTCATAGGGTTCAATAGTTACATCTATTTCATAGGATTGTTTCTGAAACTGAAGCGTCCTGACATATTTTTCAATAGTGCGGTTAAAGTGATCTAAATGCCCATAAACTGCCGTGTAACCATTTTTTAGTGTAACATAAACAGCCTTTCCATATCCGGCAGGAGTAATTTTGATACGGGAAATGTAACCGTTGGAAATCATTTTGAGTTTATGGCCGGTTTCTTCCCGGGTTTTTATATCAATGCCTGAGTGAAAATGGTCCGCACGCAATTCACCAAAAGTACCGGAAAGATAAATATCCAAGTCAACCGGAGCCATGAAATCAGGCGCTTGGAGAGATTGTGCGTTTAAAAAACAAGGGAAAAATACTGTGAACCAAAGCAAAACAACCATTCTTGCCATAAAAATAAATTTAAAGTTGCAAAAATAATGAAAGATACACGCATTCAGCTTATTTAGATTGTCTATAAATTTCGCATAACCAATTGTTATTATACTAACAATGCTTTTTATACATTATCTTTGTTATATGAAAATACATACACATTTAATTACCAGGAAGCACAACAATGAACTGGCAGTTCAATTAGAACTTTCGGAATGGCAAAAGATTGCGGAATTCTTAAAAAAAAATTCATCCGAAGAGATCGAAATAATTGAAACGCCGCTGTCCATTCAAAACATGCATGTAGAATCGCCAAAACGCAGAAAGTTTAGCGATTTCATCCTGGATTTATAGTCATTTATTTCAAAACACTCACCTTGTTACCAACAGGTAATGTACTGTAATGCCGACTATAATAAAGCATTTGTTCCGCAAAGTTATCGGGATACGACACTTCAATATCGACTATTTCGTCTTGTTCGTAAACAGGACTCAGAAGTGGATTGATAAAGCCGGCATAGGGCGCTATCTTCAGTTTTTCCCATCGCCGCAATACTTCCTGATGCAAAGACCCGGATACTTTGACTCCGTATTTTTCGACAAGTTCTTTTGCCGCCTCAAAATCACCTTCTGATTTTATCCGCTGTATTTCGGCCAGTAATTTCCCAAACAAATTGCGAAGCTTATCGTAATCGTTGATCACAAAGTAGGTTTTACCGTTTCGGATTATTTTCTCAATAACATTACTATCCCGGCCTTTTTCAACAGCCCAGGCGGCAATCAACTGCCGGTTACGCATGTGCGATTCTTCAATATTTTTTCCGGGTTCTATTCGCACCAGTTGTGTCAGCAATGCGCCACGGATATAGGCATCATATTCGGCTTTTCCTACTTCCACATCCGGCATAAGCCCCCATTTGACCAACTGTTCGTCCAAAGCAAAATAGAGTGCTACCAGATCAGCACGGGCCTCCTCGATGGTGGAAGCATAATTTTTCAGTGTAGCACTCATATCACCAACACCCTCAAGAATTTTTCCGGAACCATGCCCAACAATTTCATGCATATCCACATGAAGGTTAGAAGCCAGCAAGCCATATTTTCGGGCTCTTGTCACCTCTTGATCACTGAATGCAAATTCTTCGGTAACGCCCGATTCTTTTCCGGCTTCATGGTAGGCATTTACAATGTTTGCAATGGTCACTGACTTGCTTCCATATTGAGACCTGATCCAGTCTGCATTGGGCAGATTGATTCCGATTGGGGTGGCCGGAGAGCAATCGCCCGATTCGGCTACCACATTGACAGCACGGGCTGTTACGCCTTCAATTTTATCTTTTTTAAAACGGGTTTCAGTGGTGGAATGTTGCTCAAACCATAGCGCATTATCACTAATGGTTTGCACCCTCCTGGTAGCTGTTTCATCGCGGAAAGAGACAACGGATTCAAAACTTCCCTTCCGGCCCAGTGGGTCACCATAAACTTCTATAAACCCATTGATCACATCAACTGCCGAGCGGGTATCTTTCAGCCACAGGAAGTTATAACGGTCAAACTGTTGCAAATCGCCTGTTTCAAAATATAAAATCAATGCTTCCAGGGCCTCGCGTTGCGCCTTTTCCTGGGTGTAGGGTAGAGCTTCCCGTAGCCAATAAACCACTTTTTCGAGAGCTTCGCCATACATCCCCCTTACTTTCCAAACCTTTTCCACCAGGTTTCCGTTTTCTTTTTCCAATTTGGAATTCAAACCATGAGACAGCGGTTGTTCCGGATTGGGTTGTGGTTTGTTTTCATAAAAACTGATGGCTTCATCCATAGTAACCTCATCGCCGTAATAATTATTGGCAGAGGCTTTTATCAAATCGGTTCCTTCATCCAAAACCACCCGTTTGGTATCAACAGCCGGATCAAATAAAATCGGTTCAATGAAAGCAAGAAGTTCCTTTTTGTCGGCAAAACCACCCGGAACAGGTTCCATGGGAGTTGCCTGCAACCACAAACGGAAAGCTTCGCGGGAAAAGTCCGGTAGAATCTTATCCATAGCATTATGATGATGGATACCATTTGAAAACCACACCCGTTTCAGGTAGGTTTCAAAGGATGACCATTCATCGGGGGCATCTTTATCTTTGAAATGTTGGTATATTAACTCCAACACATTTCTAATCAATAAATTATGTTTATAGTTTTGGTCCCAGATAATGTCACGGCCCGAGTAAGCTGCCTGAGAAAGGAAATACAGCAATTTTTTCGTTGGCAAATCAAGTTGTTCAAAATCGGGTATCTGATATCGAAGAATTCGAATATCGGCAAACTGCTCGGAAAAATAAGTGAAGGGGCTTTTGTTCATTCTAAAAGTTTTTAATCATTAAACCAATAAAAATTAAAGATTCAAACCGGCATCATAAAGTCGAGAATCTGACTTTCGCAAAACAGGTACAGACTTGCTGTTATCGATGGTGAATGTAAAAGCAACACATCATCCTGCCGACGCTGTCGAAGCCTTTGTATGTGGCGGCCTTTTTTGATGTAGGCCAGTGGGTCACTTTTAGCATCCGCCCACATATCCAGAGCGATGGTAACGGCATCGCTTCCGGCATTGTTAAAACCAACAGACATCAGTTTTTGAGCCAGTGCCCCGGCAAAAAGACTATCCTCAATATTGAACGTATTTTTATAACCGCTACATAAAACCACCACATTCTTTTGTTGTTGCTCCAACCATCGGGCCACCGCCGAAAGGTTGTTAAAAGCGCCAAGAGCCACTTCTTCTGCATCCTTTTGGGCCAGCGCAATCGATTGGGTACCATTGGTAGTACTGTAAGCAATGGTCTTACCCCGAACTTCAGGGATCATAAAATTAAATGCCGAGTTACCAAAGTCGGCAAAATCAAGGGTTTTTCCTTCTCTTTCGGAAGCCACCAGAAAGCCTTTTTCTTTGTAGGCACGGGCTTCATCAACCCGGGCAACCGGAATTACTTCGCGTACACCATTATCAAAAGCCGCCGTGATAGAGGTAGTGGCACGGAGAATATCAACCACTACAGTGATAAAAGGAGACTGGGTTAGCTTATGGGGATAGATAACCGGACTAAAACAAATTTCTATGGTACAGTTCAAAACAATTCAATTTTTTTAATTGATAATTTTCATCCTGTAAACAGGATTCATTTTTCAGGCGGCAAAGGTAAGGCCACTTTATCAGAAATAAAACAACATCCAAAATGGGGTTATAAATTTCAGCCAAATATAATCTCACTGTCAAATACATAACCCCTCATCAAAACCGAGGGAAAGGATTGCAGCACACACAATATTACCATCCCATTAAAAAAATAATTCCTAAAAAAGGGCCATTGCTGAAAATTGTTAGTTCTCAAAAAACGGGGGTTTAACAAGAATCGCTTTTTTAAGTTTGTCTCTGATTTTAATAAATATTTCATCCCCAATTTTATAGTCCCGTTTCACATAACCCATTCCTATGGCCTTTCCGGTGTAGGGCGACATAGTCCCGGAAGTTACTTCACCGATTCTTTCGCCAGCGGCATTAACAATTTCATAATGCTGACGCGGAACACCTTTATCAATCATTTCAAATCCACGAAGTAAACGGGCTGGTTTGTTTGCTTTAAGTTTCTCATGGTAGTTGCGGTTAATGAACTCATTTCCGTCAACAAACTTAGTCACCCATCCCATGCGGCCTTCGATGGGTGATGTTGTATCGTCGATATCATTGCCATACAGATTAAGTCCGGCTTCCAGTCGTAAGGTATCGCGGGCGCCAAGTCCGATTGGTTTGATACCATATTCAGCACCGGCTTCCAGGACAGCCTGATAAATTTTTTTGGCATGTTGGTTCTTCATATAAATTTCACATCCATCAGAACCTGTGTAACCGGTTGTCGAAAAAATCACATCATCAACACCAGCAAAATTTAAAATTTTAGAAGTATAAAACTTCATATCCATAATAGGCTCATCGGTTAACTTTTGAACCGTTTTCATGGCATCAGGGCCCTGAACGGCAAGCTGGGCATAATCGTCAGAAACATTGATAAGATCGGCCCCATGAATATTCTGTTTGGACACCCAATTCCAGTCTTTTTCAATATTAGAAGCATTGACCACCAGTAAAAAATATTCTTTGGATATCTGATAAACCAGGAAATCATCTACGATACCTCCCTGGTCATTGGGCATACAACTGTATTGTACTTTTCCATCGTACAGCGCTGCCACATCATTGGAAGAAATGCGTTGAACCAATTCAAAAGCTTCAGGGCCTTTCACTTCAAATTCGCCCATATGTGAGACATCAAAAACACCCACTTTTTTTCTTACGGTATTGTGTTCTATACTAACACCTTCAAACTGCAACGGCATTTCGAAGCCGGCAAATTCGACCATTTTAGCCCCCATGGCTTTGTGCACATCATTTAATATTGTTTTTTTCATTACAATCTGTTTAAAATATTTTGGTGAGGCAAATGTAAAAAAACAGTTTCAGAATGTACACCAATCCGGTTCTGAATTATTTGTACAGGCACTTATTTTCTGGTAAAAAAGGTATCATAGCCATAGTAACTGCCGGCTGATAAAGGTTGGTTCGCGAAATTCTGTCCTGTGTTAGCAATCCAATAGCGCCATTGTTTTGCTTGGAATTGTGCGTATTAAAAACCCTGTCATTAGCCTCACCCAATTCATAACCTTTATCGAGAAGATCAGTAATTTTTGTGGGTAGCAAAAAAGTGGCCGTGCGCGAATAGCTTGTTCTCAAGTATTTGTCAGCTATATAAACCCAGGCAAAAGCCTCTGTTTGCGCTGACCTTTAGTGATACCACCCTCAATACCCACCAGATAATCAAAAGCTGCCACCTCACGCATCAGATTTTGTACCCGGTTTTTGGCACCCTGAAAAGTTTCCTCATCAGAACCCGGCTGATTAGCAACCCCGCTGTCAACTGATAGGCCGGTAACCCGAACCGCTACATCCTGAAACAACTCATCCAGGCTCTGTTGTACCGCTGTCAGTTTTACCGGATTTTTTGACCCCACAACAACCAATAAGTTTTTTTCTGTTGTTTTCATGGAGGGCAAAGGTGATCAAATTTTTTTACAAAAAAAAAATAATCCAACCGGTGTGTTGACACCGCTGGCCGGAATTCTTCGAATTATAAAAATAGCGGCAACCGAACATTTACACCCAACAGATGTTATACTTTTTGGAGAAATTTAAATTACTGGTAATCAAACAAACAGAATTCATCCCAATCAAACAGGATTTTCCGCCAATTTAATTACTTTTGTAGATTAATTAATTGAGAAAGAAATGCAAAATGCTTTGCTGAAACAGAGAAAAGGAACCGCACTGGTTTTTCAAAACAAAGAGTACTCATACCAGGATTTGATAAATCAGGCAAACAGTTACAAGGACTTAATAGAGCCCTATAAACCGGATAAAATTTTATTATTTTCGGACAACCGGCCCGAATGGACATTTGCCTTCTACAGCGGATGGCTGGCTGATGCAATAGTAATCCCGGTCGATCCTATGTCAACCTCCGGAGAAATACGTTACATCGTTGACGACAGCAAGCCGGAAATTATTTATTGCTCCGAGAAAAAATTGCCACTGGTCCAGGAAGCCCTGAATGAAGCTGCATATATTCCAAAGGTTTTGGTTATTGAGGAACTTACGTTATCAGCCCCAAAGGAAGTAAAAACCATTGAAAACCCCAATCCGGATAAGACAGCTCTTATCATCTACACATCAGGAACCACAGGGAATCCCAAAGGTGTTATGCTTTCCTATCAAAACCTTTTTACCAACCTCAAAGCGGTTTGTGATGATATTCCCATTTATAATGCATCAGAGCGTGTAATGATATTGCTTCCGCTGCACCATATTTTCCCACTGCTGGGCACCCTGATTGCACCGGTTTATGTTGGTGCTACTATGGTAATAGCCCCTGGTTTGTCGTCCAAAGATATTATGCAGACTTTTCAAAAGCATAAAATCACCATGATGATTGGTGTACCGCGTCTTTACAGCATTATTCGTAAAGGCATCATGGACAAAATAGAAAAAAACAAAACCATTCACGGGTTATTTAGGTTGGCAGAAAAAATCAATTCCAGCAGGTTTTCACGGCTTCTTTTTTCCAGTGTTCACAAGAAATTTGGTGGCAGCCTAAAATATCTCATTTGCGGCGGTGCACCGCTGGATATTGAGGTAGCCAGAGATTTCCGTACGCTGGGTTTTCAAATCCTGGAAGGTTTTGGCATGACCGAATCTGCCCCTATGCTTTCATTTACCCGACCCGGAAAATGGAAACTTGGCTGGGCCGGCCAGCTATTGCCCGGAATTGATGTAAAAGCAAAAGATGGTGAAATTATTGCCCGGGGAGGCAATATTATGCAAGGCTACTTAAACCGTCCGGAAGAAACCAATGAAGTTATCAAAGACGGATGGCTTCATACCGGGGACCTGGGCGAAATTGACAAAAAAACTATATCCGCATTACCGGACGTAAAAAAGAAATCATTGTCCTTTCAAACGGAAAAAACATCAATCCGGCATACCTGGAAGCTGAACTGGAAGTAAATGTTCCTGAAATAAAAGAAACAGCTGTACTCATGCAGGATGAAGCCCTGCATGCCCTGGTCATTCCGGAAGACGAAGTTGATTTTGGAGGCGAGATGCCCGAAAAATTCTTTAAGAAAAGAATAAACGAATCATACAACAGCAAAGTTGCCCAATATAAACGCATCAACAGATTTACGTTGTTACATTGCGAGCTTCCACGCACACGGCTGGGGAAACTGCGCCGTTTTCAACTCAGGCAGTGCTTTGAGGAAGCAGGCGCTTTCGCGGCCAAATCCAATGAAAATTTAATGGAATTTGAAGCCATTAAGGCTTTCTTAAAATCGCATAAATCGGTAGATGTTTCGCCGACAGACAATCTGGAGTTTGACCTGGGACTTGATTCTATCGATACCCTGACCCTACAGACTTTCCTGGAATCATCTTTCGGCGTGGATTTACATCCCGAAAATATCAAAAAATTCCCTTCCGTAATGAAACTGGCCGAGTATATCAAAGAGAAGAAAAAGCAATTTAAAGAAACCACGGTTAACTGGTCAGACATCCTTAAGGAAAAAACCCATCAGCAACTTAAGCTACCCAACGCGTCGTGGGTTGGAATCGCCTCCGTAAAAATCACCAAGTATTTTTTCAAATTATACTTCAGGATGCGTTACAAAGGGCTTAACAACCTTCCCGACGGGCCGGCTATTCTGGCACCGAACCACCAAAGTTTCCTGGATGGATTGATGCTGGCATCGGTCATGAAACGACGTACCTATAAAAATACGGTTTTTTATGCCAAGAAAAAACATTTTAACACAAAGTTTTTGCGGTATGTAGCCCAAAAGAACAACATCGTTTTAGTGGATATGCAGACCGCCTTGCGGGAATCCATTCAGATTTTGGCCAAAGCATTAAAAAACAATAAAAACATAATTATTTTTCCTGAAGGCACACGCTCTGAAGATGGCAAAGTAGGAGAATTTAAAAACCTGTTTTCAGTCCTTAGCCGCGAGTTGCAGGTTCCGGTAATTCCGGTAGCTATTAAAGGCACCCATAAAGCCCTGCCAAAAGGCTCTCATTTTCCAAGGCCTTTTACCAAGGTGGAGATTAAATTTTTGGAGCCGGTTTATCCCAGTCAGGAAGACCCTGACGTCATGGCAAAAGAAGTGAGAAGCAGGATTTTGAGTGTAGCAGGATAAATAAATAAATCGGCCTGTAATGAATCAGCATTCCGGCATGGCACGGCCCTTTCTGAAATGGGCCGGCGGTAAGCGACAACTGCTGCCGGTCATCACCGTCCATTTGGATCATGTCATAAAAAATTTTAACCCAAAGGTTTTTGTAGAGCCTTTTGTGGGCAGCGGAGCTGTTTTTATCGATTTACTCAACCGCTATCCCGATAATTTTCATCAGGTTATTATTAATGATCAAAACCCGGACTTAATAGCAGCTTATCAGGCTGTTAAAACACAGCCTGAACAACTGATAGAAAAATTATCAGTCATGAAACAACACTACCAGTCGCTGTCCGAAACCGACAGAAAAAATTTTTATTATTTGGTAAGAAATCAATTTAATGAAAACCAACGCACCGGGACAAAACGGGCCGCAAGGCTGATTTTCCTCAACAAAACATGCTACAACGGGCTATACCGTGTCAATCGGAAAGGCGCATTTAATGTCCCGTACGGAAGCTATAAGCAACCTTCTATTTTTGATGAAGAGAATCTTATGCGGCTGCATAAAATGTTACAAAAAGTCACTCTTTACAGTATGGATTTTGAAGATTTATTAAAGAATATTCCTGAGCCGGAAAACACGTTACTTTATTTTGACCCACCCTATCGGCCTATTAGCAAAACAGCTTCATTTAAAGCCTATGCGCAAACCAGTTTCGGCGATGAGGAACAAATCCGGCTGGCCCGACAGTGTCAGAAAATGGATAAGCTTGGCAGTAAATGGTTGCTATCCAATTCCGATCCGGGAAACCACAATCCCGAGGATCTTTTTTTTCATAATCTTTACAGGAACTATCAGATTAAAAAAGTTCCGGCCCGCCGCAGCATCAATGCCTCGGGGAAAAACCGGGGGGCTATCAACGAATTAATTATCAGCAATTTTTAACCCATCATCCAACCTTAGGAGCCAGAGCGTGATAATAGCCACCTAATAAGGATAGGAACCTGTCCAGTTTCCGGGCGGGTCGTAGTTGCATACCCATATAAACTCCTTTTCATAATCATCGCCTTTACAGGCTACCCGTGCACAACCCACCCGTTCTGTAGCTCCCCAGACGATTTGGGTGTAATGACCGGTGGCATGTCGGCTTTTTACCTTACCAATTACTTCCCCATTGTAATATTTTTTTTCACTGGCCCATCCGTGGACAACCTCATAAACAGTAGGTTCCTTCCCACCCATCCAATAAATATTTTCACCATACTGTTGTTTATAAGGTCCATGATGCGGGCGATGTGCCATTTCACATTTATTATTTTTGCCCAAAACTTTAGCCCATTCCAGCGCATACCGTGCCAGATCATCATTCCAAATCAACGAATCGGTGCCCACAGCCTTCCGGTATTGGTTATGAATTTGAAGAATTTCAGCCTGCTCAGCCTTGGTTGCTATGCGTGCCGACTGTCCCGCTGTCCGACAAGATGTTAACAACAAAGTGACGGTTATGGTAAAAAAAATTAGTCTATACATGAATGTAATTTTTCATTATTCATTTGTTGATTTATTTACACTTCCGATTAATGACAGGAATCATAAAGAACGTAGTTATTGACATATTAGTACAAAAAAAACAGCTGTAAACCACTTAAAAACCATATTGTGTCATGATGTCATCCAGTTCAAACCATTTACGGTTGCGACTGTAGTTGGCGGCATGTAACGGGGGTCGTTTTAGGATTAAAACCTGATACATCCCCAGCCTTTTGATTCTTTTACCTAAACGGGTATATTGTTTATTTTCTTCGGCAACCATGCCTGCATAGAGCACAGAAAACCATTTCATCATTTCTTTCTCACGGGGTACATATGTTTTAGCCAGCTTTCGGATTTGGACAAAAACCGATTCCTGAATTTTGTTTGATGTCATATCGTAGATGCGCACAAAATCATCATATATTTTCTCAGCATCAAAATCCTTTGCCAGTTGAGAAAACCTGATAAAATACTCTTTATCGGAGGGCGCATATCGTTTTCCGGATTCCGTTACAAAAACACAAAAACGATCGAATTTTCCCTGAGCATATGAAATCTCTAAATTTTCATATCGAAACAATGTATTATCCATTTGATTTTGCTTGCTTTAGATAGACAAAAAAGCCAACAGATTTATTCCCAGATAAAATATGAGTGATTCTTATCCGGCCCAAAACCATTGCTCCATCTTTAGTGAGCCATTCGGATGTAATCAAACCGTCTTCCAGATATTGATCAGGTTGCTCAACACTGAGTGAATTTCGGCTGTAGCTTTCCAACCAGGTAAAAGTATCATGTGTAACAAATTCTTTAAGATTTTTTTGCTCCCAGGTTTTTATAGGATAGCGAAAGAGTTCAGGCTGTTTGGCAGAAACCATTAGAATTTTCCATTGATGGTCACAAATCAATGAATCGCCAGGAAGTTGTTCTGTTAACCAGGAAACCTGTCCGGACAATATTTTTAACAATTCCGTCTGTTGTCGTAAGTTGCTTGTGTTTGTTCCTTTATAAGCCGGGCAATTTCCCTGTCGGCCATCAGATGTACCAAAGTTTGATGAAAAAGTTTCATGGATGCCAAATCATCTTTATCTAATACAGGAATATTGTTAGTGCTATCTGTAAGCAAATCGACCTCAAAACCATTTATGGCAGCCCACTCTTCATAGAGTTCTTTATCAGGTTTTCCATCACTGAAAATAAAATTACCAACCACCAATGCGCCCAGTAACTGACCTTCATGATATAATCCTACGCTAAAATGATACAAATGATTCCGGCATGAAATTTCAGCTACCGCATCCTCTTGATTCCTTTTCAGCAACGTTTCAACAGCTTCACGTTGGTTTTGAATGGCATTCATTTTTCGGTGCAGAATTTTTTTTGTTTCTTTTCCGCCTATCTCAAAGATGATATTTTTATTCCGGTCCACAAGGGTGTAGTGCAGACTTTTGAATTGTTTTAAATTGTTTAACAAGGATTTAACATTATCAGAATCCAGCATCATTTCTATCTTGGGCGAAGGTGAAATTAAGGGACTGAGAGGTTGCTCTTTTAAGGTTTTCACCAACAATTCCAGCAAGGATTCCGATTTGTATTTCTGATTCATATGAAAACTTTGGATAAAAGTACTCAAAAATAAGCAGGTGGATTTTCATCAGACTTTACGAATTATCCGGGAAGAAACCGCCTGTTATCTGACCTGCGGCTTTAATTTTCCTGAAAATCACGTTTTAGAGAAAAAACGAGTATCATTTCCATAAAGTAATTTTTAGATATTTGTATCAAACTAAAAAAACATTAAAAGGAGCAAAACCTGTATTACCGGGTTTTCTGTTTAAAAAATGAAATCAAACAACCAACTCAAAGACATTTGGCTGATGAAGAACATTCAGAAAGGAGACAGCCGGTCTTTTGAGTTGTTATTCAACCGTTATTTTCAACCTTTAAGCAACTATGTTTACCTTTTCCTGAAAGATGCAGAACAGACAGAAGAAATTGTTTGTGATATTTTTACACGGATATGGATAAAAAGGAACGAAATTCATTTAAAAAGGAGTGTAAAGGCATACCTGTATAAAAGTGCCTATAACGCCACCGTTTCTTATCTCAGAAAGGAAAAGCCCCATACCTTTCAAGAAGAGTATTCCATCTTAAAGCCTGATTTTATTACTCCGGAAACATTGCTTATTAACCAAGAGTTAGAAACAGCCATTGAGAATCTGCTGGGAAGCCTCCCAAAGGAATCCGGATTAGTTTTTCGGATGAAACGTGTTGATGGTTTAGGTTATAAAGAAATTGCCGAAATTCTGCACATTTCAGAAAAAACAGTAGAAAAACATGATTCGATAGCTATCAAAAAGATAGATAAGATGCTATCAGAGCAACCGGAGTTGAAAAAATTACTAAAAAAATAGGTAAATTTCAGATAATGGCAAGTTCGGGTAGTTTTCCATCTCCGCTGGTTTTGTACTTTTGCAAAAACTATAAGCATGGCGTTGCATTCGATATCCCCTATAGACGGAAGGTACCAGAAACTTACGGAACCATTGAGAAACTACTTTTCAGAGGCTGCATTGATAAAATACAGATTAAAACTTGAGGTTGAATACTTCATTGCTTTGTGCGATTTGCCACTTCCACAGCTAAAGAATATCTCCCGGTCAAAACAGGAATCGCTACGTCAATTAATACTGAATTTTGGTGAGCAGGATGCGCTTCGCATTAAAGAGATTGAAAAAACCACCAATCACGACGTCAAAGCCGTAGAATATTATCTCAGAGAAAAATTTGATACCCTCGGATTGGCCGACAGTAAAGAGTTCATTCATTTTGGTTTGAC
>LZCG01000007.1_pt1 | contig 42382 bp, 46 predicted proteins | sample 768541 | NCBI WGS metagenome assembly LZCG01 (sample SAMN05200874, study PRJNA324366) | oil field metagenome | isolation source: sample BH-FW-1 from oil reservoir | place: India: Bombay High | collected 2015-07-11
GTTTATATGCAACTGGTTTTGGACGAGTTTAAACTCGAAGAAATGAAGGCTATGGATGGCTGGTGGGCTAACAAGCAGGCATTTCAGTTGGGTTTGCGTAAGTTTAACCTTTTCGGAATAGAAAATCTTCACGCTTTTGCGGAATATAATTATGTCAGGCCATTTATGTATTCTCATTTTTCGGTTTTGCAGTCTTATGGCCATTTCAACCAGCCACTGGCCCACCCGCTCGGCGCCAATCTGATGGAGGGCCTTGCCGGAATCACCTGGTCGAAAGGAATTTGGTTTCTTAGGTTTAAAGCCAATTATGCTATTTATGGAACCAATTTTCCGGACACTAACTTTGGGGGGGATATATTTTTGGATTATGATTCCCACACCCGGGAATATGGCAATGTGGTCGGGCAGGAAATACCAACCGTTTGGTGGATGTGGTGCTTTACGGTTCACGCCTGCTGAATCCTTCTGTAAACCTGCGGCTTTTCGGAAGATTGGCTTGCCGTCATCACCACGATGAAGTCGGGCCGGTCAACAACCATGTTTTTCTTCAGTTGGGAATCACCACCCGGTTGAAAAATAACTGGACAGACTTTTAGGTGACATAAGGCATTTAGCTACTTTTGCATAAAATTTTTTTATGACCGCAACCAAAAATTTTGCATTAACAGGCGCTGCGGGCTATATCGCCCCGCGTCACATGCGCGCTATTGCCGATACTCACAACCGGCTTGTAGCCGCTTTGGACCCGTTTGACAGTGTAGGATCATTGACAGTTATTTCCCGGAGGCCCGGTTTTTTACCGAACCTGAACGTTTCGACAGGCATCTTGATAAGTTACGTCGCAAAGGTGATGGTACGGCTGTTGATTATGTTAGTATTTGTGCGCCCAACTATCTGCATGATGCACATATTCGTCTGGCTCTTCGTAACCAGGCTCATGCCATTTGTGAAAAACCCCTGGTGCTTAATCCCTGGAATGTGGATGCCCTGCAGGAAATTGAGCAAGAATCGGGAAAAAAAATTTTTACCATTCTGCAACTACGGCTGCATCCTGCAATTATAGCCCTGCGCCATAAAATCCATAAAGAGCAAAAAAACGAAAAGTATGATATTGATCTGACTTACATTACCTCCAGAGGTAAATGGTATGGAATCTCCTGGAAAGGCGATATAGCCAAATCAGGTGGTGTGGCCACCAATATTGGTATTCATTTTTTGACATGCTAAGCTGGATTTTTGGCGCTGTACAGGAGAATTATGTGCATCTGCATAATGAAACTACTGCTGCCGGATTTCTTGAACTGGAACATGCCAGGGTCAGGTGGTTTTTGAGCATTGATGCCAATAACCTGCCCGCAAAAGTCAAAGAGATGGAGCAACGGACTTACAGGTCGATTAAGGTGGCAGATGAAGAAATTGAATTCTCAGGTGGTTTTACGGATCTGCATACCCTGTCATATCAGCATATCCTTGGCGGGAAAGGTTTTGGGCTGGATGATGCCCGGAACAGCATTGGCATTGTTCACGATATTCGTAAGGCAGCCATAACATCGTTGGGAGAGATGCATCCGGCTACAGAAAAACTGGTTAAGGGATAATATCCCGGTATTCATTTCTGATTTGGGTTCTGATGCCAAAACGGAATACGTGTTCGCGTTGGTCTTCCGGGTTCTGATACAGCATCCAGTCAGCAAAAACATGCAGGTTGGTGTTGGGATTCAGCAAATAAAAAATGCCCCCTTCATAAAAAACCGATTGCTGCCTTTGCGTTGTGGCTTCCTGTAATGCAAAGATGTGATTGCCCGCACTGCTTAGCAGGTTGACTTTCGTTTTAAGCATAAACCGGTTTATCCGGCTGCCGGCCATAAAAATCCATTCTTCAAAATCATTCCCGTTTGGATGAGCTATAGGCTGGTTGAAATGTGTGAATCCCTGCCTGACATTCCTATGCTGGTAAACATCGCGTCCGGCGCTATTGTATTCTGCCACTACGTAATAATATTTTGTTGTATGTTTTAACCCTGCCTGCCATGCCTGACTGTTGGTTCCTTTATCGTCAAACAAATATTGCCCGTAAACCAGCCATGATTCGAAAGGTTTAATACCCATCTGGAAACCTAAAGCCACATTATTTTTGCCGCCCAGCCCATAATTTATGCTGTTAACAAGAGGTAAGGGGTTGATATAGTTTAGGCTGAAACGGGTTTCCGAACTATCGGAAACAGCAAATACGGTACTTTCGAACAGGCTAACCGAAAAGGCCCTGGCAGGTTGCCATGTCAACAAGTGGGTGGTCATCGTTTTTTTCTGGTAAGCAGAAGATTTTTCCCGGTTTCCGGGAAGATTCATTACATTATTAAAATTGGGATCCTGCAACGAGTGGGTGATGTGGTGTAATGTCAGTGATTTGATCCGTACAGTAGCAGCTCCAAAATAATAGGGCATCCCTGCATCCGAGATGAATACAGACCGATAGCCGTTTCCGATAAAGAATTCATCATAACCCATGCTGAAAGCGACTGTCCATGGCCCATAATGTTGTTTCCAGGTGAAACTTCCGTAAACAGACCCGATATCATAGCCGTCTTCACCATAACCTTTGGGATTTGTTTCACCCGGGACTACACGAAATTTCCTGATATATTGGTCTGTCCAGTCGGGCTGGTTGAGTTGTGTTTCATAAAAAGAGGTATGGAACGTCAGGTGGTTGCCAATCTTCCCGTTTACCTGTACACCGCGTGTGTTCCTGTAAAGGGTAGTTTCTTTTTGTGATGAGGTGCCTCCGTAAAAATTAAAAAGCGGATCAGCCAGCAGTTTTAATTCGGGTTCATCCATAATTACGGCATGTTCGAGGAAGAGTTTTCTGGCTTCCCATGATCGGGTGGTGTCTTTACGTAATCCGTCAACCCACAGGGTGTCATTTTGAAGCCTGATCGCCTGAAGAGAAGTTTCCGGCCAGACCTGAAAAAGAGAATGCTGGGTTTGCTGGCTTTTTGTCTCTGTGAATATCAGGAAAAGGGCTGCAATAAAGAGGATGATTCTGTTTTTGGCTCCAAAATACATCACTTGATGGCTTTGTTTTTCCTTTTTAACAAGTAAACTGGTAAATAGGAAAGCATGGTGGCAAATAAAAATAACAATAAAAACAGGGGTTCCATCGACATATTACGACAACAAAAGACCAATAAAATGAAAAATACATTGATTATCATTAATATGCCAGTGGCCCTCAAATGGGAGTTTCCCAGTTTAAGTAACCTGTGGTGAACGTGGGTTTTGTCGGGGTAGAATGGGGATTTCCCATTCATTGTTCTGGAAACAAAAACACGCATGGTATCATAAAGAGGTATCATTAGTATGCCAAAAGATATAGCTGGTGCGGCGGCTACCTGATAGGGAGAATCCAGATAAATGTTGAGTTCGTTGAATTGAATGACCAATACGGACATAAAAAGGCCCAATAAAAGAGAACCAGTGTCGCCCATAAAGATTTTGTTTTTCGTGCCCCATACATTAAAATAAAAGAAGGCTAACAACGATCCGATTAAAGCAGCCGAAATGGCTACGTACTCCCATTCCCTGACCAGGCCAAACCAAATGGCAAAACTTAAAGATGAAACCATAGCAATTCCTGAAGCAAGCCCGTCTATTCCGTCAATCAGGTTGAAACAGTTGATAATGACAATCATTACAAAAAGTGTAAGCAATACACTGGGCACATATGGAATGAAGGTTATATTTAAAAATCCATGCAGGCTTGTGAAACGGATGTCTCCCAGAATAATGATGATAAGAGATGAAACGATTTGTCCGAAAAGTTTTTTATAAGGTGAAATGGACAGGATGTCATCTTTAATTCCTATGAAAAACAGAATGATCGACCCCCCACTACATATTGCATATCCGGAAAGGTGGTGAAGTCAAAAAAAATCAGCAATAGAAACGATAACGGCCGCAAAAATAGCCAGCCCACCAAGAGTTGGCGTAGAATTTTTATGGGATGTTCTGCCATTAGGTTCGTCATAAAGATGTTTGGCTTTTGCTACAGAAACTATTGAAGGGATAGACCAATAGCTGATAGCAACTGATAAAAGAAAACTCAGGGAAATTTTGATGATATTCAGATCGAAGAAGTTTTCCATATATTTAAGACCAATTACGTTTAGAAATTCAAAATTACAAGTTTTTAATGCTGACACATTAATTAATGTTGATTTTAAATTAAAAAAAACTGTTGTCCAAAAAATATAGATTCTCTGTTTGTCAACAAAAATTATCTTTATTTTATTCAGAATGATAATAAGTTACAACTTTTTATCGTAAGAGATGATAGTTTTCCACCGCCAACTTGCTTTCCCTTAAACGTTCGGTTAACCCTACGATTGCGACCATAGAGAAAAATATTAATTATTTTACCGGACAACAATGTTAAAAAATAATTATCTGTTATCTGTTTGGTTTAAAATAACGATGTAAAATAAGTGATAAAATCGGTTTTAACAAAATTAAATCAAAGAAACCTTTGCGCTTTCCTGATTATGCTCCGTATGGGAGCAGACATTTTCTACCTTTGCGGCAGGAATTTGAAATCAAAAAATGAATATAAAATCAAAGATATCTGTTAATAAGCTGTTTTCCGAGTTTGAAAAGACATCGGTTTTGGTTATTGGTGATATTATGGTTGATTCTTATGTTATGGGCCATGTAGAGCGGATATCACCTGAGGCGCCGGTGCCGGTGGTAGCGGTCGATAAACGCGAAGACCGAATGGGAGGAGCTGCCAACGTAGCGATGAATATCAAGGCTTTGGGCGCTAAACCGCTTATTTGTGCTGTTATTGGAAACGATGCCAAAGGGCAGGATTTTCTGAACCTGCTTAAAAATCAGTCTATAACAAACCAGGGGATTGTGGTTTCTGACAGCCGCCGCACCACTACTAAGTTTCGGATTTTAGGAAACCATACCCAAATGTTGCGGGTTGACGAAGAAGACACCGGGCCGTTGCAGGAAAAGGATAAAAAACAAATGATGGAACGCATTGCTTCTTTTATTGAAAACAAACAGGCAGATGCCATCGTTTTTCAGGACTATGACAAAGGTGTCATTGACAGGGAACTGATTTCCTTTACGGTCTCTCTGGCCCGAAAATATCAGATTCCGGTTGCGGTCGATCCCAAAAAACTTAATTTTCATAACTACAAAGAAGTTACACTTTTTAAACCCAACCTTAAGGAGCTGAAAGAAGGAATCCGGCAGGTTTTTTCCGGATATGACCAGCAGGCTTTGTCGGCTGCAACGGCTTTGTTGCAGCAAAAGTTGCATGCAGCCATGTTGATGGTTACTTTATCAGAGTATGGCGTTTATATCCGCTATCGCAATAACGCAGATTACCATGAAAAGCACATAGCAGCCCACAAACGAAAAATTTCTGATGTCAGTGGTGCCGGCGATACGGTTATCAGTGTAGCTACGTTATGTCTGGCTATTGGAATATCACCTGAGGATATGGCCGTTATATCAAACCTTGCCGGCGGACTGGTTTGCGAAGAAGTGGGAGTTGTACCTGTTGATAAAGAAAAACTGCAGCAGGAAATCATCAGAATATTCGGATTTTAACATGATAAATATGAAGAAATTTATTGATTTTAGGAGCGATACGGTTACGCGGCCGACCAAAGAAATGGAGGAAGCAATGTTTTCTGCCAGGGTAGGGGATGATGTTTTTGGAGAAGACCCGACTGTGAATGCATTGGAGACGAAACTGGCGGCTATGTTTGGAATGGAAGCAGCGATGTTTACTCCCTCGGGTGTGATGGCCAATCAAATTGCCATAAAAGTGCACACACAACCCGGCGATGAGGTGGTTTGTGATAAACTGGCCCATATCTATCACTATGAAGGGGGTGGCGTAGCTTTCAATTCAGGTGCTTCGGTCAGGTTGTTGGAAGGTGATTATGGAAGGTTTACTGCCGAACAGGTACGTGCCAACATTAACAATCCGGACGATGTTCACCACCCTCTGACCCGGCTGGTTGTCGTCGAAAATACGTGCAACAAAGGAGGTGGCAGCATTTGGGATATCCGTGAGATACAGAAAATCCGACAGGTTGTTACAGAAAAGCAGTTGAAGTTCCACCTTGATGGAGCCCGGATTTTTAATGCCCTTGCAGAAACTGGTGAACATCCTGCCGATTATGGCGCCTTGTTTGATTCTGTTTCCATTTGCCTGAGTAAAGGCCTGGGGGCTCCCGTTGGCTCTGTTTTAATGGGTGATACTGACTTTATTTATCGGGCACGCCGGGTGCGGAAAGTGATGGGAGGTGCCATGCGGCAAATTGGCTACCTTGCTGCTGCTGGAATTTATGCCCTCGATAACCATTTTGACAGGCTGAAAGAAGACCACCACAGGGCAAAAATTCTGGCCCGACACTTAGAGCAACAACCCTATGTTGAGAAAGTTATAGCGCCACAAACCAATATTGTCATTTTTCATCTCTCACAAGGTCTTAATGAATTGGATTTTCTCAACAAGCTGAAAGAAGCCGGAATTCTGGCAGTGCCTTTTGGAAGAGGTGTTATCAGAATGGTCACCCATCTTGATATTTCGGAAACCGATTTGGAAGCGGCCCTGAAAGTGCTTTCCGCATTAAAATAAAAACATTACGAGCCGCAAGTTGTTTGCAATATTTATGAATGATACAATTGTTATGGAGCAGGGTAAGAAGGAACAGGTGCGCACCATGTTTAACGGCATTGCTCAACGCTATGATTTCCTCAACCATTTTTTATCTGTGGGGATTGACAGGCTGTGGCGTAAAAAACTTATAAAAGTACTGCGCAGCCACCAGCCCAAAACTATTTTGGATGTAGCCACAGGAACCGGCGACCTGGCCATTGAAGCTGTGACGTTGAATCCTTCACAGATTGTGGGCGTCGATATTGCTGAAAGTATGCTTGAACTCGGGCGTCAAAAAATCAAAAAAAAGCGTCTGGAGGATGTGATTACCCTAACGACCGGCGATTCTGAAAATCTTGATTTCCCTGAAAGGTCTTTTGATGCTGTAATGGTTGCTTTTGGGGTGCGTAATTATGAGGACCTCGATAAAGGACTAAAAGAAATGTTTCGGGTGTTGAACAACCATGGAATTGTGGCGATTTTGGAATTTTCACATCCGAAGGTTTTTCCTGTGAAACAACTCTATCAGTTTTATTTCAAATATATTTTACCTGTAATTGGACGCCTGGTATCTAAACACCGTACGGCATACAGCTATCTTCCTGATTCTGTGGGGGCTTTCCCTGATGGCGGGGCTTTTGTTGAAAAAATGACAAAAGCAGGTTTTCGCGATGTGAGTTTCAGCATGCTGACATTTGGCATTGCTACACTTTATTTTGGTGTGAAAAAGTGATTCTCTGACGGAAATAAAATAATTGTTTTGCTTTATCGTTTCTACTGTCTATTAAAAAGAAGACGTGTGTGAGAAAATTCAGCTTTGCTATATGGGTTTTAATAATAATGGCAACCCCATTAAAAAGTCAGGAATTGTTTACCGGAAAAGTGCAAAATTTGCCCGATTATGATTACGCCCCTTATCATTTTGGGTTTTTGCTTTCGCTAAACCAACTCCATTTTACCATTGATCCTGTTGATTATCTCTATCATCAATCTTTTGAGAGTAATCAGGCTGAGGATATTCTGCCGTCACCTGATAGTCTCCGTATTAATAAAATTGATTACAAACCTGAATATGGCTTCACCGTCGGCATTATCGGGAATCTGCGTATAAGCAATGATATGGATTTGCGCTTTATTCCTTCACTTGTTTTTGGCGAGCGGGTGTTGCGATATGATGTAGAAGCTTTTGGTAATGATAGTGTGTATGCCATGGAAAAAAGAATCCCTTCTACTTATATTGATCTTCCATTGCAGTTTAAATATAAATCAAAACGCTATAACAATGTCCGGGCTTATTTGGTTGGCGGCATTAAATATAGCATTGATGTTATATCTAACGCCAAAAGAGAGGCCAATGGTGACAATTCAGGTGTTGATAAGATTAGCACGATTGTGAAACTAAATCGCAATGATTTTTTGCCGAACTTGGCGTGGGGTTCGATTACTATACACCTTATTTTAAATTCGGAACTGAAATTAAAATGGCTTACGGCCTGACCGATCCGCTGGTCAGAGAGGGCAACGCCTATGCAGGAAGTATTGAATCTCTTCGTAACAAATATTTTCAGCTTTCTTTTACTTTTGAATAAGTAGCCCGGCCTTTTTAAAAATTAAATCTTTTTTAAGATTGGAATTTTTCATGGTAGTTGGATAATTTAATTTTATTTCTACCTTTGCATCCGCAAATTTAGCATGGTCCGTTCGTCTAGGGGTTAGGACGCCAGGTTTTCATCCTGGTAACAGGGGGTTCGATTCCCCTACGGACTACTTTGTTTGGGTACATTTTAATTTGGTATAAGGTCCGTTCGTCTAGGGGTTAGGACGCCAGGTTTTCATCCTGGTAACAGGGGTTCGATTCCCCTACGGACTACCACTTACCGCTTGCAGGGGAGCCTTTTGGTTCCCTTTTTGTTTTTTCCTGGTTTCAGATTTGCAATAGCCCAAAATATCTAATTAGCATTGATAATCAATAATTTATAAGGGTGTTGCAAAATGTGGTAAAAACATGTGAACAGGCGTTTTTAATCAACATGTAAGCTACAAGTTTATCCACGAATGCCCGAACAAATAATTCGTCTTTTAATTCGGGCATTAGGTGGCCATTCCAGATAAGATATTTGGATTTTTTATACCTTTTGTTATCAGGAAGTTGTGTAAAAATGAGCCTAAAATGTTCTTTCTGGCATATATAATTATAGTAGCCAATGCGGTGAATTTTCAATGAAGGTTAAAAAGAATTACAGGAAAAACAATCACATATCAGGATTGTTAGAAAGATAAAATTTGGTCCATGCACCCATCAACATCTGGTATTAAAGTGACACCTTTGAGGGTGTTATCCAATACAGAAATTATTCCCGGGGTTTTTTATCTTACGGTTGAAAAGAAAATCCGATTCAGCGCCGGACAAACTGTTGCCGTAACGTTGGTACCTGATGAACCGCCCCGTTTGTACAGCATTGCCAGCGGAGAACAGGAACCTTTCGTGGGGATATTGTTTCAGGTCGTGCCCGGTGGAAGTCTGACCCCCCGGCTGGCAAGGCTTCAAAGGGGCTCCCGGGTGTATGTTTCAGAAGCTTTTGGTTCGTTTACCGGAGATGAGCAGCCCGCCTGCTGGATAGCTACCGGAACAGGTATCGCCCCCTTTAATAGTATGGTTAAGTCGGTTTAACCCAAAATAAAGTGTTGGTTCACGGTGCTAAAAAACACCCGGGTTTTTATTTTCAGGATACTTTTCAGCAAGTTTTTGCGGATAATTATTACCGCTGTGCTTCACAGGAGCCCGATACTAATTTTTTTAAAGGTCGTGTAACCGATTTCCTGTTGCAACAGAAAGCCCCTCTGCCCGAAAAGAAGTATTACCTTTGTGGCCAGGCGGAAATGGTTGTTGAAATACGTGATATCTTAATCGGGAAAGGAGTTTCGTTCGACCGGATTCATGCTGAAATATATTTTTAATGATGCTACAGACCATACATTCATTCAATAACGAAACAGCGCAAAAAGAAGCTCTTACGGGAAAAACCCTGGCAGAACTTACGGCCTGGTAAAACAAAAGGGTTGGCCTGCTTATGTAGGGAAACAACTGGCCGGATGGCTTTATCAGAAGACTGTCGATTCTTTTGATGAAATGACCAACCTGCCTGCGAAAATCAGGCGAGAGCTTTCAGAAGATTTTTCTTTGGGATTGATTCCTCATAGCCGTGTTAGTGTTTCGACCGATGGAACCAAAAAGTATCTTTATCCTTATGGTGAACGCCAGTTTATTGAAACAGCTTATATTCCTGAAGGAAAACGTAATACGCTGTGTGTTTCCTCTCAAATCGGATGCAAGATGGGCTGTCTGTTTTGTATGACCGGCAAGCAAGGTTTTCAGGGCAATCTGTCTTCAGGTCAGATTGTGAATCAAGTACTCAGCCTGCCGGAGCGGGAGCAACTGACCAATATTGTGTATATGGGAATGGGCGAGCCACTTGATAACCTCGAAAATGTACTGAAAAGTATTGAAATTCTGACAGCTGACTGGGGTTTGGGCATGAGTCCGAAGCGGATTACAGTTTCTACTATCGGGATACTGCCTGCCATGAAAACTTTTTATTGAGAATGCGCAGGTACACCTGGCTATCAGCTGCATTCGCCGTTTCATGAGGAGCGAAAAAAAATTATGCCTGTTGAAAATGTTTATACGCTGCCTAAACTATTTGAAGTGCTGAAAGGTTATGATTTCGGGCGCCAGCGCCGTATTTCCTTTGAATACATCATGTTTAAGGGTTTTAATGATGAGCTACGACATGTTAAAGGACTGACAAAACTGCTGCATGGTTTGCAGGCCAGAATAAATCTTATCAGGTTTCACGCTATTCCCGGAACACCGCTGGAAGGCAGCGACCCGGAAACTATGGAATGGTTTAAAGAAGCACTCAACCAACGCGGTATTACGACTACTATCCGGGCTTCACGAGGCAGGACATTGAAGCTGCCTGCGGATTACTATCTACAAAGGAGCTTGTAAAAAATCATTCAGGCAGCCAATAACTACTCGTTTAGATAGTAGCTGAGTTTTTCAAGCAACACAAGGTAAGTGACGGGTTTCAGAATGGTTTCTTCCGGGCCGGGATGTTCGTTTTTTTCTATATTCCCTGCCCGTTTGAGGAGGATAAGCGGCAAGGTGTAATGGGCACTCTTAATCCGAACAATCAGGTTTTTGATTCCTTTGGGACTTACATTGTCATTGATAAGAACCAAGTCAATAGGAAAATTTTCGTCATTTAAATATTGTAAAGCTACCTTTTCCGAGGAACATCCCAGAATTTGTATGCCGGTTTCCTGAAGTGAAGTTTCAATCAGGTTGATGCCGGCTTCATGTGCATCCAAAACCAGGAGGTGTTTTTGAGACCAGTCGGGAACATGACTGTCAGAATAGTTTTTCTTTGGTTGTTTTTTGGGGGGCTCCCATGCAGAAACTGGAAAAATTAATGTAAAAACAGTTCCCTGTTGCCATTCAGAATCAACATACACACGGCCTCCCAGCAGTTCAGTAAGGTGTTTGGCAATAGTTAGACCGGCTCCAACGCCGCCATGATGGCGCGTAGTAGAGCCATCACCCTGGCGGAAATAGTTGAAGATAACGGCAAGGTCTTCTTTTTTGATACCCTGGCCGGTGTCGGTAATTTGAAACTTAATAAGTGCTTTTTCGATGAAAGTCCTGAAAGTTACCTTGCCTTTTTGGGTAAATTTGAAAGCATTTCGAAGAATTTGGGTCAATGCATTGGTAAGTCGTTGTTTATCTGTGTGAACAATGCGTTCGTAGGCCGCTTCCTGAAAGTCCGCTTCAAAATGAATACCTTTTTTTGCTTGTGAAACGAAGTTGTCATACAATGGATTGAGAACCTCATGTAGCGGAAACGCCTGAATATCAAGTTCAATTTGTTCTGATTTCAGTCTTGATAAATCGATAATATCAGTCAACAAGGATATAAGTTTTTGACTATCATTAAAAATGGTTTTGGCCATTTGGCGATGATCTGCATTTTTCAATTCCTCTAAAAGTATTTCGCTATAGCCAAAGATTCGGTTCATGGGATTGCGAAATTCATCATTGATATTCAGCAGGAATTCTTCCTTAAGTTTATCTGATTCCTGGGCTTTGATGCGGGCTTGTTCTGCTTCGGCAGATTTTTTGTTTTTTTCCTGTATTTCAAGTTGTAATTCCCTTGTTCGCGCTTCTACCTGATGGGCCAGTTCTTTGTTATATACTTTTAGTAGTTTCTGTTCCTGTTCACGACGTCGAAGGCGCATGTGGTTGTATAAAAGCGCAATCATCAGGCTTAGGAATATCAGTGACACTATAAGGATGATCACAATCCGGCGTTGTTGTTGAACCTGTTCGCTTAACATCCGGTTTCTTTCTTTTTGTTGTTGCGACTGGTATTCAGCTTCTAAGCGCCGCAGTTCTTTTTGGCTGTTTTGGCTGTTTAGGGAATCTTTTAGCTCAATAAATCGGTTGGATGCTATAAGTGCCAGCTGATTAAAGGCCTTTTTTTGAAAAAGCCGTGCCCGTAGTTTCAATATTTTTACTTGTTCAGGAAACAGATTTGCCTGGCAGGCAATCTTTTCGGCGCTGTCAATGTCTTGCATGGCTTCCCGGAGGTTGCCTTCACTTTCGTGATACCGTGCTATTTCATAAAACACACTGGCTTTGGTGGCCGGCGAGGAAAGGCTGTCAAGCAAACTCCTGACCTGGTTGAGGGCTTTTTCCGCTTTGTCATTCAGATGATTTCTTTTGTAAATCCAGGCCAGTTCCATTAGTTGTGCTATACTTCCGGCTTCATCGTTAAGCGATTTATAGAGTGCATGTGCTTTAAAAAAATTATCTAAAGCATTATAAGTATTGCCTTCCTGCTGCTGGATGCGCCCTTTGATGGCGTAGGATGCGGCCATCAATTGTGGATGATTTAGCTTCTTAACCAAATTGAATGCTTTTTGATTTGCGGCTTTTGCTTTGGTTATCATGCCTCTGCTTAGAAATAATTGCGCTATAGCATGCCTGACTGCTACTTCGGTCAGGGTGTCTTTCATTACCTGCGACAGACCGGCCGCCTGGAGAAAATAGCCAAAAGCTTCATCCTGTATATCAAATTTGATAAAGTTTCCCCAATTGAAAAGTAAAGTAGAGTTGTGCCTGTAGGTCCTGGTTTTTTTGTGCTATTTGTAATCCTTTCTTTACAAGAGGTAATTGAGCAACCGGATCATTTGTTTTGAGTAACAGGGCTTTGATTTCCTGAAGTGTTGTTATTTCGTTAACTGTGGTTTGTTTTGAAGGATTTTCAGCCTGAACTGCCACCATAACAATTGATAATGCCAGCAGGAATCTTGTTGCCAATAAAAATGTATGATTGATTGAATGCATTCAATTTTTTTTTAAACAAAAAAGTCTTACTCCCCCAACAACTATTCATACGGTTTTTCTGATATTGGTTTCATAGGGTATAGACCAGAAGGAATCGAAATCGGGCGTAAGGCATCATGAAAAAAGTTATAATTTTGCCGCTTCATGAAAGATTTAACCACTGGTAAAGAGGGAAAACTCATTATGGGTTTTGCCGCCCCGCTGATAGCCGGAAATATTTTTCAGCAACTTTATAGCATTGTCGATAGCATCATTGTGGGGAATTACCTTGGGGATACTGCGCTGGCGGCTGTTGGTGTGTCTTTTCCGGTTATTTTTACAATGATATCTTTTATCACCGGGATTTCCGGTGGTTTTACCATTATTATCTCGCAATATTTTGGCGCCAAGGATATTAATAAGGTGCGGCAAACTATTGACACAATGTATATTTTTTGTTTTTTGGCGCTGTGGTTATTTCTACCTTGGGGGTAGTGTTTTCCGAAGATATTTTCAAATTGATGGAGACTCCTGCAGCAGTATTGCCTGAAGCAAAGGCTTATCTTCAAATTTATTTTATCGGGATTATTCTTTTTTTTGGTTTCAATGGCATTAATTCAATTCTCAGAGGATTGGGCGATTCTAAAACTCCGCTGGTTTTTTTAATAATAGCCACGCTAATGAATATTGTGTTTGATTATTTTTTCATCGCTATTCTGAAAACGGATGTTTCGGGTGCCGCATGGGCTACGATTATCGCTCAGGGAGGTGCGTTTCTTACCTCGGTTCTCTATCTTAATCGTTGTCATACCGTTATCAGTTTTACAACCCTGCGTCTTACTTTTAATCGGGATATCTTCAGGAAAGCCCTCAATATCGGGTTGCCTTCCGGTTTTCAGAATACCTTTGTTTCCTTTGGAATGATGGCTTTGTTTGGAATTGTAAACTCTTTTGGGACTGCTGCTGCGGCAGCCTATAGTGTGGCTCTTCGCATTAACTCGCTGGCTACCACACCGGCTATGAATTTTGCCACTGCTTTATCTACTTTTGTCGGGCAAAATCTTGGTGCCAATAAACCAGAAAGGGTCAGAAAAGGTCTGTTGTCAACTCTTGCCATGGCTTTTGGCTTGTAAGTGGGGTCACTGTTATCTTGATTGTTTTTAAACGCCAGCTTATGGGACTGTTTACCGATAATCCGGAGGTGATTGCTATTGGCGCTGAGTATTTGGTGATTGTCAGTTCCTTTTATCTGATTTTTGCTACCATGTTGATTTTTGGCGGTGTGATGCGGGGCGCAGGCGATACGCTGATACCTATGTTTTTTTCCCTTATTTCGCTATGGATAATTCGAATTCCGGTAGCCTGGTTTCTGTCGCAACATATCGGGCTGACCGGTGTTTGGTGGGCCAGCCCGGTCGGCTGGTTTGCAGGCATGCTGCGTCGATTCTTTATTATCTGACAGGCAGGTGGAAACGTAAGGTGGTGGTGAAGTATGATGCGGTTTAACGCTCGGGCCTAAACCCAGTAGCCGCTTCCACTGCCGCTCCATAAAAACACAAAATTTTCAATTATCCACATCAGTAACCTATGAAACACCCGCGGCTATTGGGTTCGATGCCTTGTTATGTAGCGTAAAACATTGCAAACGGTATGACACCTGGTTATTTCGGTGTGACCATGCCACTCGTTTCGGTCAAATAGTGCTACTTTATGAAACGTTGCGCATTTTGAAACATAAACTTATAAGCCTACTATGCCGTTGATTAATTTTTGTTTCGTTCAAATATAGCACTATCCGAGCAATGTTTTATGACCGCGTGTTGGGCGCTGGCGTTATCTTTAATTGAATCCTCATATTCTATTATATGAATTTATATATTTTGGTTTTGTAAAATCCATTTCTTCATTTTGGTATCCAAACTGAAACAGAACCAGCCAGGCACAGGAATTCTCCCCAACCTTCGTTGTTGGTTACAACAGTATCGTCGATATGCTCAGTTATATCAATATATGTAGTATTTGGAGAAGCTGTTTGCATATTTTTGAGACCATTCTCTCCATTGCTTAATATTACAGCAATACTACCCTGATGTTTTTCATTTCCTGTACGTGTCCAACCTATACAATTTGGATGATCGAGATAATCATATTGGTCACCAAAAGCATATTTTTCCGGGCATCAAGAAATTTATCGATTATCCACCGGTGGCTTGGCATATTAATTTCGTATTCTTTCCCATCTTTCCCGATGTCTTTATAATTGGCGCCATAGTAATCTGCAGCGAATATACATGGATAGCCATCCCTTCGTAATAGAATAATGGCATATGCTAAAGGTTTAAACCATCCTTCTACAACAGATTCCAATGCTTGTAATGGTTGTGTGTCGTGATTACTGACAAGGGTAACAGCCAGGCTTGGGGTGTCTTTAACCAGAGTATTATTAAAAATCTTTTGTAAATCGTATTCCTTGCCTTTTTTACTTGCATCTGCAAAATTGTAATGAAGACCAGAATCAAATAGCATCATCCCACCATCAGTTGTCTCAATAAAATGTTTCAATGCTTCAATTTGAGGTGACCAATATTCCCCTACTGCAAAAAGTTTGCGACTGCTATGTTTTCGTAGATGATTAAGCCATTCAATAAAAAATGTTGGCTTAACATGTTTTACTGCATCAAAGCGGAAACCATCAATACCTGTTGTTTCTATAAACCACTCACCCCAATATAAAAGTTCTTGCCTGACATCCGGATTATTAATGTCTAAATCGCAACCCATTAGATAGTCAAAATTACCTTTCTCCTGATCAACATCTTCGTCAAAATTTTTTCCTTCAAACAGGTATATGGCATCTTTTTTTTCTTCTAAAACATTATAATCAGCCGAGCTGAAATGCCACCAATGCCATTCAAGTTCAGAGTATTTCTTGCCGCGTCCGGGGAAAGTAAAGTGGGTCCACGCTTTTATGGTTGCCATTTCTCCAGAGGCTTCATTACGATTTTGAGGATTATAAGGTGTTGCATTAAACTTTTCAGGATGGTCAGCACCCATTTTATGATTAAATACTATATCAGCATATACCTGAATATTTACTTTTTGAGCTGTTTCGATTGCTTTTAGATATTCAGATCGAGTACCATATTTTGTACGAATTGAACCCTTTTGCTCAAATTCTCCCAAGTCAAATAAATCATAAACCCCATAACCTACATCATTTTCACCTCCGACACCCTTATAGGCCGGTGGAAGCCAAACTGCTGTAATACCCGCTTTTGCCAGATCAGAAGCATTCCCGGACAATTGGTTCCACAGCGTTCCGTCAGCCGGAGTATACCAATGAAAAAATTGCATTATTACGCCATTATATTCTTTCATTCTATTTATCTCAAATTATTAGTTAATTATGTGAATATTGCGTTAAATTTTTGAATTTATCTTGTTTTTATTCGCTTGCGCATAACGATTGCGCACATGGCGTCGTTTGGCATTTCAAAGCGATTAATTGTCCGCCACCACAAAAGTTTATTAAATCCACAGACTTTGATTTTACCACTTCACCCGCTATTGCTCTTATACAATGTTGGGCAATCGTGCTTTTTCTTTTCTGTCCGTGCGTTGGGGCAGACACACTCTTTGCCAAGTTTTGGCTGGTGAGCTTGGCTCGCGCGACCTGGCAATGTGTGTGGCTCTTGAGCATTGGAGTCATTGGTTATCTTATTTCAATTATTTCGATTTCACTGTTTGTGTCGCCTATTGTTACCCTGTCTCCAATTGTTCTATCTTTTATTGAAGCAGCTAAGGGCTTCATTATATTTACTATTTGCACCCCATCAATAATTTCAAAACCATTAGTGGGGTAGTCCACCAATTTCACTTTCAATTCCTTGTCATTACTTAGAAATTTGATTTTAACGATACTATTAAGTTCGACTTTTTTGTCAAAGAGAGAGTTGGGAATGAATTCTTCTTTTTGTTCTAATGGTTCTTGGTCTTTTTTCGAATGCCGTTTAATAATTGACCATTCTGATTCGTAATAGTTATTATCAACTGGTTTTCCATTGGCAGTAAAACTTTGGAATACTAATCGACTGATTTCATTGTAGATATCCAAAGGCAAGACACAGTATTCTATCCGTTCAAAATCATTGTAAATGACTTTGTAGCCTTGCAAGTGAAGTTGCTCACGTGTCGAAATATTTTCAGTCAAATGTGCTTTGAATTTTCTACGACCATTCTCATTAAAGTAAATGCCAATAATTTTTTCAGTTTCAACAGCTTCGATATGTACCAACTCCCCATCTTTATTTAGTCCATTCATATATTCTTTCCCAATTTTCTTTGAAAGAAGTATTGAAATATGGACTTTATTGACATGACCTGATTTATAGCATTGTAGAAGAAAACCTTTCTGGTAAATTTCTTGTATTGGAATTACATAATCAGCTTCCAATGGCTCTTTATCTGTCAGAATATATGTCCCTGATTTAAATAGGTTAAAGTATCGAAGTATTTTATCTTTTCTTGGTCTTGAATCAATCGGCTCAAATTGTTCTTCAGGAGTTTCTTCGTCATATGTGTCAATGACCAAATCTGAACTTTGCACCTCTAATGAGGCAATCGTTTTTACTTCTTTTTCCTGATGAATATTAGATTCCTGATAGCCATAATCTGTAATAGGTTCTATCTCTTTTTCTTCAAATACAGGAATCATGTTCCAAAGGGGTTCTAATGCTTTCTCTCTATTGGTGTAATACTCATAGCCACGAACTCTGAAGAACTGCCAACCGCATCTTTCAAGTACTTTTTGGCGCATGATGTCATTTTGATGCTGTTCGGGGCCATGCCATTTATCACCATCACATTCTATGGCTATTTTAGTTCCATCAGGTAGTAGAGCAACCATATCAATCCTATATCGACCTTTCGCTACTTCATATTGCGGAATGACGCTAAGCTGCTTACGTACAATATCATTGTAAACGTCAACTTCAAACCAACTGTCGAAAGGCTCAGGTTGTGTTCCCATTCGCCTATCTATTGGTGTGTTGGAAATTGGTTGATAGGATTTGTAATTTTTGAAATGGTCTAATAGTTTGTAGCGTAAATCATTAGTATTGCTTAAATCTTCTAACTGCACCGAATGGAATAAAAAAATCTGCTCTTTGGCTCGACTTACTGCAACATTGAACCGCCTTTCATCTTCTGGTTTCACAAGTGCTGACCTATTGTGATTGTGAGCAGTAACCAAGCTTAAAAAGATAATATCCCTTTCATCACCCTGAAAGGATGAAGAGTTCCCGCAAACAATTTTACGCTTATGAAATTCTTTTTCTCCGATTTTTTGAACAAGTAGATTTTCAATTAATGATGCCTGTTGATTTCCTTGAAGAGTTATAATCCCAAAAGTCTTGTTTTGGTATTTTTTATCATCAATTAAGTTAGAAATAGTGTCAACTATGGCAATAGCTTCTGGCTCATTTATAATTTTTGCGCCTCTGCCTTCTGTGTAACCATTTGAGCAAAAAACTGTAACCAATGGTTCAAGACGATTTTCTGAATATTGTTTAAGTGGATAAAGCCCTTTTCCATCAGGGGCATAAAAATGACGATTTGAGAATTCAATTATTTCAGGCATACATCTGAAATGTTCTCTAAGAACGGTAACTCCATCACAGAAAAATTTAGCATGGTCGAAAAAGCTAAACTCTGTTCCGTAATAATCTGAAAATGGGATTCCATTTAGATGACGCTTAATGTGGGGTGTCATTGTATTTGCATCAACACCAACATATTCAGGTGAAGTCTGCTTGTCATCTCCAACGATTATAATATTCTTTGTAATGTAGAGTAGGAATATCGCATCAGGGCCAAGTTGACTGGCTCATCAATAATTACATAGTCGTACATTTCTTGTTCAGGCTGTATCGTTTCAGCAACCTTGTATAACGGCATAATCCAACAAGGCACAGAATCTTTGCAATGTTCCATTTCTTGTTGAGCAATTTTTCGAAACTTCATTGCCCTTTTGCCTTTTCCCGTCTTGCCAATTTTCTTTACTGCCATTACCCAAGCATCTAAATGCTGTCTTAAAGAGCGGTTTTGTTGTAGACTTTCAACAACTTTATACCATGCTTTCTTTGAAGCGAGCTTTGCAGTCAGTTTTCTTTCTTTCCGTTCTAATTCAGTTAGGTGTTGAATGAGTTGATTTTCATGATTCACATCCATCAGTTTTTCAAGTTGATGTTGTGCATTTCTGAAATAGATTGCTTGTTTTAAATTTTGCACGTCCTCGACTGAAAAGATATTATCCTCTACAGACTGTATGATCGATGGGATTTCAGAAAATAGTTCTGAACGTAAATTTTTGAAATTCTGAAAATTCTCTTTGTCATAGGCTAACTTTTTGAGTTTTTTCAGCAACTCACCGTATTTGTGGTAGTCGATTTTATCATAAGCTTCAATGATACCTTCTTTGATAGGATGGAAGTTGCCATGATTAAGGTAAGCTATGGACTGATTAACTAAATCTTTATGCTTAAATATACTTTCAGTTATCTTACTATACTCAGCTTTTAAAATGGCTGTCTTTAGGTCTTCTTTATCAAAGAGTTGTATTTGCAAACTACTAATGGATTCAATAGCCGATTTTAATGCGTTTACTTCATCCATTAACTTTGACAGTTGCTGAACCTCATTTTGGATTTGCTGGAAAAATGAAAACTTATTGAATAACAAGTTTCCTTTGGGCACTTCCTTTTTCCAAATTTCCGATAGCTCTATAAAGTCTTGTTGAAAAGAGATATCCTTCAATACTGTTTCAAACTCTTCAATAGTATCGCAAGGACTTCCATTGACACGAACCGATTCAATAAAATAAAGCCGTTCTTTTATTTCTCTCGGTAGAAATGGCTTTTTAATAGAAAAAGTAAACCCTGTTAATGAATTGCCTTTAGATAAATAGGCGAGGAGTACTTGAGCATCATTTTTGAGCTGCTTTACACTTTTGTCAGGAGGATAAGAGACTTCAATATCCATATCAATCTGCCGTAAATCATGCTTTTCGAACTTTTCGAGCACTGACTTTGACTGATTCAATATTTGTAACCATTCCTGATTTTTGCCTTTCAAAAAGGATTCAATAACAGAAAAAGTGAAGTCAATCTGGAATTTATCTACTTCGTTGTAAAAGTTTTGAAGTTTATTTAAGTATTGAAATAGTTGCCCGAAATCTGAACATGAAATTTTTAGGTTAGCATCTTTTGGAAAAGAACTATTGACAAGCTGGGCAGTAAGATTTGAATATTCCCTTAACTGGTCAGAAGTAAGTAATTTATTAAAGTCAGGTATTTCAAATCAAATTCATCAGTTTCAATTTGCTTGTAATTTTCATGTAGTTGAATGAATTCCGCTAGTCGTGTTAGCAACTCGTTATTTTCGATATTGCTATATTCGTCTTGGTACCATTCGAATAAAGGTTTATCTCTTTCAAGATTCTCAGCAATTTCAGTAAGAGTTCCTTTGTATTTTTCGTTAATCTCTTGTTTTCGTGTTGCTTTTTCCTTAATCTTGACAAGACTGTTAGAGGTTTCAGCGATTGATTCTCTCGTCTTCTTTAATTCATTTTCAAACTCATCAATTTGTGATTGATATTGAGTTAGATTGGCTCTTGATAATTCATCATTTATGGCGTTGACACTTGATTGTAAGTCTTGGATGGAAGATGAATCCCCACTCAAAAGGTTTACTGCCAAATCTTGAAATTCGGGAGGGAGTTTATCTTTTAGAACTTCCAATGCTCTTTTTGTATAGGCGGTAATTAGAACCTTTTTACCGTTTGCGAGCAAGTGACAAATTAAATTGGCAATAGTGTGTGACTTTCCTGTGCCTGGAGGGCCTTGAACGAGAACTTTATTGTTTCTTTTGGATTTTTCAACTATCTCTAATTGTTCATCATTGTATTCCTTAGGGAAAAATATTGGCTCAATCTGTGAACCATTTGAAGAGTTATCAGGCGAATAATTATCATCTTCTATATTTGGGTGGATGCCTATAAGGTCATTTATTGTCGGAATTTCAAGGCTATCCTCACCATTTTCAATATTCTCTAATATCTTCTCATATAGAGTGGTAAAGCTTCGAGTATTTCTTTTTCTAAGTAAGAGAGCTGGGGAAAAAGTGATATTTGGTTTTGAAGGTGTTCTATTTGGCTTTTCAATTAAATGGTTATAGCTACCATCAGGAGAAACCCTTTCTGCAAACATTTGTAGGGCATCTTCTGTGTTGCTAAAAATTGTTTCAATATTTCCTCTTTAATGTAGTTTTCTACAGCCTTTTCGGCATCTATGATGTTTGCGAATCAAACTGGTCAAATAAGTCAAGGATAGAATCAGTTTCAATTTGGGGTGCAGATTCTAAGTTTGGTGAAACGAAAATTTGTGAGTCCTTTTGAGAGTACTCGAAGTTAATATCGACTCTTTGGGTTAAAATATGTCTGAAAATCTTCGGTCTTTCATCATTCTCCTTGAAGTTCAATAGTCCGACACCAACAACCAACTCGAACTCTTCTCCAAATTGCTGGGTTTTGTTGAATATTCGGAATAGTTGTTTGTAGACAGAGTTTAATTTTTCATACTTCTCATGTTCAATTCTGTATGCTTCAAATTTTTCGTTATAATCTATCAGGTCATCAATCCATTTTTTGTCAATGTATTGCTGTAATTCTTTTTCAAGTTCTGGGAAATCTTCAATTGAAAGAGTTTCTCCGTTGATTTCAAGTGTTTCCTTTAACTTGGGTTCATCTTCTTCATTTAATAATGTTGGCTTGTCAACCCATTTTTCCAAGTTTTCTGTAAGCATGGCAAATTCTGGTTTCGCAGGTTCTTTAGGCTTCCTTACTTTTAACCAATAGTCGTTGTCTTCATTGAAGTCGGGTCTGATAATATTTTCAAAAAGCTCATTTTCGGGAATGTCGCTCAGCCAAAATTTTTCGGGATATTGTGTTTCTTGAGCGTCAATATCACGGACAGGGTTACTTCTAAGTTTCGAGAACTCTTTGAGGTAATTAAATATTTGTAGGTATTTATCCTTTTTCATTTTACTCAATTTTTCTTTTGCTAATTTATCAATTTCCTGTCGAGCATTGGTAAAAATTCAGGCTCTTTTGGTTTTTTGGGTTGGCTTTGTGTGTCGACAAAACCAAATGTGCCTGAATGTGCGGTCGGCTTTATGCATGTTGTCCAACGCCTATATAAAATCCAATTGTTTTTATTTCAAATTTCAGACCGCTCAAAAGTGTTTTTATTCTACCATATCGGTATGTAAAAAACACCTTTTTAATCCGGCTCTTTAAATAGTTCATCCAATGGATTACGTATCAAATTTAAATTTTTATTTGAAACATGTGTATAAATTTCCGTGGTTTTTGATGAACTATGACCCAATAACTCCTGGATGTATCTCAGGTCGGTCTTTTGCTCCAAAAGGTGTGTAGCAAACGAGTGACGTAACATATGTGGTGTTACTCTTTTTTTGATACCCGCTCTTTTTGAAGCCTTTTCCAATATTTTAACAATACTGGTGGCACTGTATTGACGGCTAAATATTATTTTGAAGTGTTGGTGAAATTTTCCACGCAAAGACCGCAAAGAGAAGATCGCAGCGTTCGCAGAAAATGGGATTTATCCAGTTCTCTGCATTCTTTGCATGACATTCGATTTTGCGCCCTCTGCGTGAAATTCTTTTTGGTGGCAGTAGCCCAAAAAAACCACCCTGAAAGGGGGAAGCCGGGTGGCTTTTAAAAAATAAATTCCTGAACAAACCGCAACCATATTGACACTTAAAAAATCCTGCGGGATGGCTGTATTCTGCCGGCCTGTTTTTTACTGCCGGGCAAACGTACGTTGCATTTTTGAAAAGGTCAGTAGGGTTGCGTATCAGGATGATTCCAGTTCATTTTGGTGGTTTGTGGTTGAAATGTGTTTATTATCAGATTTTAAGGGGATTGCAGGTTAGAAGACATAAACAGCGCAAGTAGTAATGCTTTTTCCTGAATACTGTGAGCAAAGATTCTTTCGTTTCCTGGAGTGAGGAAGTTCCCGGCAGGGCCAAAACCATCTATCTGCGGAATTCTGTCAATAGCAAAGCAAATATTATTACTACTCCATCTGTGTTCAGAACTTATTCGCAAATCGATTTCTTTGCCTATTCCTTTTATTTTTCATAAAGCTCCCGACTTTGTTTTGAAAAAAGCATAGGAGGCCTTTTCATATCGCCTTCAAGCTGAACATCTAATTCTTTATATTTTGAGGCTGCCATGACAATGTTTTTGAGTTTTTGTTCGATTTCTTCTAAAATAGCTTCAGAATTATAGCGAACACTAAGTCCGGCAGTTCCAAATGCGGTGATTTTAAAAATATTGCTTTTAAAGTTAATATTGTAGGGTGCGATAATATTATCTTCATCCTGATTAGAGATTCGGCCGATTTTTGTGAGGATATTATTGAATTGTTGTGAAGCCAATGCTACATTTTGGCTTTTATCTTTTTCCGGAGCTTTAGGGATAGTTTATAAATAGCAGACCCTGAACGGGATACCACCAGTGCTCCGTTTTTTCCTGCCCCGCTTAACCCAATAATATTTTTGCTGTTTCTGCTTTTTTCATGAATAAGTTTTTTACTGTATTTGCCATTTAAGCTGGAATCGCTTAACAGCAATATCCCGATTTTTAGCCTTTTGAGATCCCGGGTAAATCTGAGTGCCTGTAATGCAGCGACCATCACAGCAATACCTCCTTTATTTTCCCACACGCCTGTACCTTCATAATATTGTTCGTTTTTGGTGAAGGCTTCTTGCTGGTCAAGTTTTTGATTATTGTCCACCGAAGCAAGTAGCAAATAATCGGTTTCCCCGTTGATGTTGTTGCTGAGATAAATAGTATTTCCGATTTCCAGGTGGGGAAAAATTTCCATTTTAAATCCGAGTGGGCTAAGCTCGTTGCATATAATTTCCTGACAACTGTTTACTCCTTCAATGTTGCGAGCAAACGTATTAATATCTGTAATTTTTTTAACAGATTTCAGTATTTTGATGACGTGTTTTTAAAAATGACCTGATTTTAACTGATTTGCTAATTTTGCTATCCAGGCCGGCTTCAGGATTTGCCGGATTTATTTGATTGGAGAAATAGCGCACCGATGCCACATCAAGCATTTTATTTACTAAGGTATTAAAATTATAACCAGCTGCTTTTGCGGCAGTTATATATGAACCCGAATGGCCCAGACTGGCCATAGAGTTGATTTCGAGCAGGTAGATATTATTATCCTTATCCACCCTTATATCGACGCGCGCAAAATCACGTAAATTCAGTGCTTCAAAAGCTTGTAGGCTGATTTGTTGCATTTTCCTGGCCAATTCGTCATCAATTTGTGCCGGACAGATTTTTTGCTTGGGCATAAATTTTTTATTATCCACCGTTTGAATAGCATTCGGGTCGCCCTCAAGGTCTATTTCCAGTACAGGAAAACATTCTGCAGGGCTGTTTCCCAGTAGTCCTACGCAAAATTCCCGGCCAGGAATAAATTGTTCTACGAGAGCAGGTTGTTGATATTCGTTAATAATATTTTGAACAGCATCCTTTAGTTCACTTTTATTCTCAACTATTTTAATTCCAAAAGAAACACTTTCTGTTTTTGGTTTTACAATCAATGGATAGCTTAAATCATTCATATTTTCATGAGCTGATTGGAATACCCAGAAGTTTGGTGTTGGAAGTTTATAGTTTTTCCAGATGATTTTCGTCAGTGCCTTATCCAACGCAATGGCATGGCCGGAGGGAGAACTCCCAACATAAGGCAATCCAAGCATTTCGAGCATAGAAGGTATATGGGTATAACGGCTCTCTCCCTGAATGCCATAGGCAAGGTTGAATATCATTCCCATTTGTTCGCCTTCTACCACGCGGGGCATAAACTGCTCCAAACGTTCAATAATATGTTTATTACCATCCAGAATGCCCACATAATGTCCGGCTTTTTCAAAACTGGCGGCTATTTTTTGTATGGTTTCTTCGGCATAAAATTCTCTGTTTTGCATGCCAAACTTATTGATAACTTCGTGGTTATCTTTGTTATGAATGATTGCTACTTTCATTTTAAATATTCAGTGATATTTTCTGACAATGTTTGTGATTAGAACTAAAAAATGTTTTGTCTGGTGTTGTCATCAAAAGATGAAGGAATCAATTGCAAATTCATTTGCATTTGATCTGATTTTTTGGAGCCTGTTACTTCTTTAGAACCATAGGCGAAAAAATTAATGTGCAAATTTAATATCTTTCCTGCATAGAAATTTCTTTTCAAATAATATTTAGCCGTTTTTGTCTGCAGGCTTTGAATCTGCTTAAATTTTCAGATATTTGAATAAATATTTAATCAGCATGAAACGAGTTGGAGCGCACGTTAGTGCCGCAGGAGGCGTAGAAAATGCCCCTTTAAATGCCCAAAAATAGGGGCCAAAGCCTTTGCTATGTTCACCAAAATCAAAGACAGTGGGTAGCTAAACCACTACAACCTGCCAGTATTGAAAAGTTTCATCAATATTGTCATAAGAATGATTTTGATAAAAAATATATCCTGCCCCACGATAGCTACCTTATTAATCTTGGGCATCCCGACAAGGAAAAGCTAAAGAAATCAAGAGCAGCATTTCTGGACGAAATGCAACGCTGTGAACAGTTGGGAATTCCGGCCTTAAATTTTCATCCGGGCAGCCATTTGAATCAGATTTCAGAAGAGGAATGTCTCGATACCATTGCCCAATCGATTAACATGGCGCTGGGAAAAACGCAGGGAGTAAAAGCGGTGATAGAAAACACCGCCGGGCAGGGAACCAATCTGGGGTTTGATTTTGCCCACCTGGCCCGGATTATCGAAAAGGTGGAAGACAAAACACGGGTTGGCGTTTGTTTTGATACATGCCATGGTTTTGTGGCGGGTTATGATTTGCGTACTGCTGAAGCTTTTCAGGATACCTGGAAACAATTTGATGATATTATCGGGATTGATTATCTCAGTGGAATGCACCTTAATGATTGTAAAAAACCGCTGGGAAGCCGCGTCGACCGGCATGAAACCATTGGGAATGGAACCATTGGAACAGAAGCTTTTCGCTTAATTATGAATGACCTACGTTTTGAAGAAATTCCTTTGATTCTGGAAACACCGGAGCCCGACAATTGGGAAGCAGAAATTAAGATGCTTTATGGACTTGTTGAAAATTAAAAAACTAACGCAGCTTGTCGAGCGTTGTTAGTTTATGGAAATAATGAATAATAAACAGGGATGGAAACGGTTTTTGATGGTTGTGGCGTTGATGATTATTGCCACTTCGCTTTGGTACACCAACCGGTTGGTGAACAAGATGGCACAGGATGAGAGAAAAAATGTTTCTATTTGGGCAGCGACCATTCAGGAACGGGCTGAACTGGTTAAAACCACTGAGAATTTTTTTGAAGAACTCAGAACTGAAGAAAGAAAAAAAGTTCAGCTTTTAGCAGAAGCTACCCGGCGATTGGTCACGGCTCAAAATTCAGATGATATTGCCTTTTTTTCTGAAATTATTTCTGATAACAAAACCATTCCGGTAGTTTTAACCGACAGCCGGTCTCGCATTATTTCGTCCAATAATGTTTCCTTTAATAAAGACAGTGTTAAATATCTGAGGGGTGAACTTAAAAAAGCGTTCACCAAATATCCGCCAATTCTTTTCGATTATTTTTCCGGAGAACTATCCAGTCAGCCCCATTCACAGCGCGTACATTATTATTATTATAAAGATTCAAAAGTTTTTACTGAATTAAAACAATACCTGGATGACCTGGTAAACTCTTTTTTTCAGAGGTAGTCATCAATTCGGCTTCCGTTCCCGTGATCATTACCGACAGTTCACGACATCAACTGATTGCTTCCGGAAATATTCATGAAGGCAACCTGACCGACAGCCTGTTTTTACAAAAAACCCTTCAACAGATGGAGGCTGAAAACAAACCTATACGGCTTGACTTTGTGGATTACGGAACAAGCTATATTTTTTATCGCGATTCTTATTTATTACGTCAATTTCGTTATTATCCTTATGTTCAAATTACTATTATTGCTTTTTTTATCTTTCTGTCTTACATGCTTTTCAATGCATCGCGTCGTTCAGAACAAAATCAGGTATGGGCAGGAATGGCCAAAGAAACAGCTCATCAGCTCGGAACCCCATTGTCATCGCTTATGGCCTGGACAGAAATGTTAAAAATGCAAAATATTGATAATCATATCATTAATGAAATTGAAAAAGATATTTCCCGGCTGGATGATGTAACACGGCGTTTTTCCAAAATAGGTTCCGCCGTAACCCTAAAAGATACCAATGTTGTTACCGCAATTTATGAGGCGGTTGATTATTTGAAAAACAGAACCTCCCAAAAAGTTTCTTATCAAATCAATATCCCAAAAGACTACATGGTACCCCTTCCTTTAAACAAACATTTGTTTCAGTGGGTCATTGAAAATCTGGTTAAAAACGCTGTAGATGCCATTGAAGGAGAAGGAAAAATTCAAATCGGCGTTTTCGAAGAAAATAAAGTCGTTTATGTTGATATCAGTGACGATGGGAAAGGGATGACCCGTAAACAAATCCAGCATATTTTTCATCCGGGTTTCACAACAAAAAAACGTGGCTGGGGCCTTGGCCTCACGCTTGTAAAACGTATCCTCGAACAATATCACGGTGGAAAAATATTCGTAAAAAATTCTGCTCCGGGCAAAGGGACTACCTTCAGGATCGTATTGAAAAAACATCCCAAACCTGTTAAAAAAGGTTTATTCCGATACCATCAGTAAATTGTCTCAATAGCTGAAAAAATAAAATAAAACCCTTTTATAATTTGATGTTTTTTAATATTTTAGCAAAACCAATCATTTAAATTTTCATGCAAAAAGATTGCTAAAAGGCGGGCAATATGAAAAACTATTTTATCAGAAAAGAGAGGCTTTCGGACTACAGGTTTATTTATCAACTTCATAGCTCCATATTTCAAAGAGAAAACGAAGCCCTACTGGTGGAAAGACTCAGAAAACATCAGGATTTTAACCCTTGTTTTTCATTATCAGCAGAGTATATGGGAGATTTGTTGGGCCATGCACTGTTTTTTCCGGTGTCAATAGATACACCCAACGGCGTCATAAAATCTTTGACGTTAGCGCCTCTTGCCGTTGAGCCTGCTTTTCAAAAAACAGGTGTCGGTCAGCGTCTTGTGGAAGCAGGGATTAAAAAAGCCCGCGAAGCATTGTTTCAGGTCATAGTGGCATTTGGAAATCCTGAATTTTATGCTCGTCTTAAATTCCGGCATGCCCCGTCTTTGTCAACAAACCTTCCGGAGTCCATTCATCATAACCAGTTTATGACATATGATTTGATTCATGAATCCAATCCCCCTGTTGAAGGTTGCATAACGTTTCCCAAAGAATATTTTTTGCTTGATTATCCGGAAGAAAATCGAACAAAAAGTCGCTGATTAACAAAAATAATTTTTCCGGCATTTCAAAAATTTGCAACTTCATCCTTTGTTTTTATGTCAGACTAAATAGAATGAAATACTTATTTATGAAAACACTATTACCAGCGTTGTTTGCAGCCATTTTTGCCTTTGCGGGATTATCACTTCAGGCACAGGAAAAAACATATACCCATCACATGTCAGAAGCGGAAGCGGCAAAAGCATATCTTATTGGAAAAGACTTTGTAGAAACAGATCCGCCTGTGGGAGAAGTCAGGGCCGTCGCCGAATTTGAACCCATGGAATCTGTTTTGATTCGCTATCAATATGGGCTGGATATTCCAATCAGCATGGTGGCCAGCCTGGCAGAAGAAATTCATGTAACAACTCTTGTCAGCAATTCCTATCAGGAAAATGCTGCAGTTAATGATTATACCGCTGCCGGTGTTAATATGGAAAACATTTCTTTTATCTATGCCCCGACAAATACGCAATGGTCACGCGATTACGGCCCCTGGTATATCGAATACGGCGAGCATCAGATAGGGATTGTAGATTTTCCTTATAACCGGCCGCGTCCGGATGACGATGACGTTCCTGTAGAAGTTGCGGCGGCTCTCGGTCTTGAGCTGTTTGGCATGAATCTGATACATACCGGCGGAAACTGGATGGCCGATGGCGTCAGTAGTGCCGCTTCGACTACCCTGGTTGTTACCGAAAACTCCTATACGGTGCCCGAAATTGATTCTCTGGTGGAAGCCTATCTGGGTATTGAAACGTATCATCTGAATGACGACCCGCTGGATGATTATATTGAACATATTGATTGCTGGGGAAAATTTCTGGATGTGGATAAAATCCTGCTGGGTCAGGTGCCTGAAAGTGACTACCGGTACGATGATTATGAAGCTATAGCCGATTATTACGCCAATTCCCTGTCAGGATGGGGAACGCCTTATGAGGTTTACCGTGTTTTTACGCCGGGGGGTAATCCGGCTACGCCTTACACCAATTCTTTGATTTTGAATAACCGTGTGTTTGTTCCTATGACAGGAAGCCAATGGGATGATGAAGCCATTGCCTCCTACCAGGAAGCTATGCCCGGATATGAAATTATAGGCATTTCCTACAACTATTGGTATGATACTGATGCCTTGCATTGTCGTACGCATGAAATGGCAGACCAGGGCATGTTGAAAATTAAACATTATCCTGTCTTAGGCGAAACAGGCGTTCAGGATACTTATCAGATTACAGCTGAAATTATCCCATTCAGCGGGGCGGCACTCTATCCCGATTCATTGAAAGTGTATTACAAATATTCAGAAACCAATAATTATCAGTTTGCTGTTATGGAGCATCTCTATGATGAAACCTATCAGGCTGCCATTCCTGCCCCCGGCGGAACCAATGAAATATATTATTACATTCATGCTGCTGATGCATCCGGCCGTAGTGAGAATCATCCTTATATCGGTGCGCCCGACCCGCATGATTTTTATCCGGATGCCTCCTTAGCTGCTGCCTCTCTTCAGGTAAATGTTGATACCCTCTATGCCGAAGTGATGGTTGATTTGGCTCAAAGCAGCACCTTGACCATAGGAAACAGCGGTAACCTGGAAATGGGTTTTTCAATAGAAGTGGAATATAAGAATCAAGCCGGATGGCTGCAAATCAATCCACAAACCGACACTGTGGAAGCCGGTGGTTCAACCGAAGTTGATGTGGTTTTTAATGCTGTCGGAATGGAAACCGGAATTTATGAAGCCTCCCTTTTTCTGGAAGTAACCAATGATCCGGATACCCGGAAAGTCAGAATTCCTGTGAAAATGAAAGTAGTGATTAATACCCCGGTTCATATTGTACAAACAAATGCGATTCGTGCATATCCTAATCCATTTCGGGATTTTGTAAAAATTGAAGGGTTCGAAAGTCTTGGCGGGGATGCCGTTATTCGTATTTATGATTTGAGAGGGGAAAAGTTGCATTCATGGTCAGCGGCTGAATGGCAAGGAAAAACCCTACTTCGCTGGGATGCTCGTGAAGCTGGCAGAAATCAAATCCCTGATGGGGTTTATCTCCTTGAGGTCATCAACGGGAATAACAGAATGGTGAAAAAGCTTAGCAAAATAAGCCAATATTGATTCCTGAAAAAATGTATTGCAACCTCCCGGGGCTGTTTCAAAAGTTTTTGGGTAATTTTTCATGATCCTTAGTGGGCTCAGCGGCTGTTCTTAACGTGCAGAATCACAAAAGAGCATAAAGAAGACACAACGTTTCACGAAGTGGTTTTTGTTCTTAAATTACCCGGTTTTAACTTTTGAAACAGCCTCATTTTGGATGAAGGTCAAAACGTTTCTTATGTCGGATTACAGATTCAATTTTTCTATACCCTGGGCAAAAACCACATCCACAGGAATACCGGAAGCATTCAGCCTGTCAAGATCCTTTTGAAGTTGTGGAGAAACGACCCCTTTTGTGTCAATCCAATTTCGGGAGGCTTCATAATTGCCATCACCCTGCAGGTAAAGAATTTTTTGCAGCAGGCTTATCATAGCCGCATGGGTTTTATCGAAGTTGACGGTGTAAGTGCCATCATCATTTCTTGTAAAAGCCCCCTGCTCTTCAAAGTAGTTGAAGCGCATCATATTGGCTTTGCCGTGGGCGCTGGCAGCCCCAAAGCGCGAAGATCTGAATATACTGGCAAAAAAGGTAACATAGTTGTCCATCACTTCCCCGGAAGTCAACTCACCCATTTCGTATAGTTTGGTTACCAAAAACAACCCAAGTATATCTGCTTTTCCTTCTTCGATGGACGAATAAGCTTCTTTTAGTGCTTCTCTGACGGTGCCTTTTCCGTTAAGGGTTTCCTTAATCCCCATGGCATGGCCTACCTCATGAAACATGGTGTTTTCAAAAAAAGCATTGAATGTGATGTGTTTTTGCTGTTGCGGATCAATGAGCATTTCAGCAATTGGCACGAGAATTTTTTCAAATTTGGCCCGCATGGCATTTTTTAACATCAACTTTCGCGATCCAAACTTAAGGTGGACTTCCTCGTCGTTGGGCAGGTTGATGGCAATGGTTTTACTTCCTGCGTTGCAATCGCCGGCATAATATACCACATCATAGGCATTGATATCTGCTTTAGAACCGGGGACTTCTTTTTTATACTCAGCCTTTACAGGCAGTTTTTTCTGAAGGTCGGGCAACATGGCTGAAAACCGGGAAAGCTTCTGGCTCCATTCCGGGTCTTTAATCAGCACAAACGATTCGAAAGCAGCCTTATAACCATAAAGACCATCTTCATAATTTTCAATGGGGCCCACCACAAAATCAATGTTGGATTTTTGCATCTCCATCCAGGCAAAATCACTGGGCTGATAGTCGGATGTTACCAGGGCATTGGCACGAAGTTCGAGATATTTTTTGAGTTCAGGATTTTTGGCGATAGTCGCCGCTTTTTCGAGCAGCCTGGCGGCCTGCTTCAATTTTGAGGCATAGGCTTCATGATACCAAACAGTTTTCAGGTGGTCGTTTTCATCACGCCGAATCAAGGTATAGAGACTTTTTTTATCCGGATTCTCCCAGTTATCAAATTCGTCGCGGGACATATCGACCGGATAGAAATTGGCTCCGGCAGGTTTGGGCCCGATTTCTTTAAAAAAAGGTTTGTTGTTGTTCAGCCTGTCCCACGGGCCGTAGTTGATTTGCGCAAATTTTTTGGCTTGTGGGTCTTTAATGCGGCTGAGAAAAATATCTTTATGACCAATGGCCTGTTCCCAGTAGAGCTCATCCATGATATCGGCTACTTCAAAGAGTATTGGAAGAATTTGTTTTTCTTCCTGCGTAAGGTGGCTGATATCAGAAGTCAGTTCAAATTCAGCATAAATATTCAGCCGGTCGGCGACTCCCTCATCAGGTGTCAGCAGGCCTTCCTGTGGCAGGATGCCGTTGCGTTGTTGTTCCATTTGTTCCTCTGACTTTTTCGTGCTGCAGGAACCTAAGATACCTGCCATGATAAAAGCCAACATAATTAAGCTTTGATTTCTTTTCATTTTTTTACGTTTTTCATTTCTTTCCAAAGACGAAAATAATAAAAATCCTGTTTGAAATCGGGGTGTTTAAAAAATGATTCTTTATGGCTTATTGGGCTTAGAAGGCGATTGCTAGTGAAGTGATTTAAAAGTAAGAATAATGGTTGGAGAAATTCCTGAAATATCCAAAATATCCGGGACTATTATGGTTATTGAAATCGATTGTGAATTTTGAAAAGAAGTTGCTCTCAAATCAATGAAAAGCCGGTTTTATAGCCGGTAAATAGCCGGAAAGGGTATCCGACAAAGGCATAAGTTTTATCCAATTAAATTCTATTGTTACCACTGAATTATCCTGATTACCCACCGAAATTGTATTATTGCAATTAATAAGAAAACATAAAAAATTGCGTTAATGTGAAATACAATATTGCTAAGCCAATGAAAAAAACAGGAAGTCTTTATTTATCAGTTGTACTTATCTTAATGTTTCAATTTGCAGTTTATGGTCAAAGTAGCGATTATGTGGAACAATTTTATGATCATTTGCCTTATAATCATGCTATTGACCTGGCGAACACCTCTTCCAAAGTTTATGTCGCCACCCCCTACAGTGTCTTTGTTTATCACAAAAATGATAACAGCCTTTCGCGCTTAACCAGGGTGGAGGGGCTTAACGATATTGACATTACCAGCATTGGTTACAATAATTATACGGAAGCATTACTCATTGCTTATTCAAATGCCAATATTGATGTGGTTAAAGGAGACCGGATTATCAATATTGCAGACATTGAACGAAGCCAGATATTGGGGAATAAAACTATTTATGATATTTACATGAAAGACCAGTATGCTTACCTGTCATGTGGCTTTGGAATTGTAGTAGTTGATTTGGAACGTGAAGAAATTTATGATACGTATAAAATCGGCCCTGACGGAAGTTTTATCAATGTATATGATTTTGTTTACCGGGAAACCACCAATCAGTTTTTTGCAGCTACAGAAGCCGGTGTTTTTGTGGCAGATGCAGAAGCCCCTAACCTTGCAAATTTCATTTACTGGCACCAAGACACCTTGTTGCCTTCGCCGGAGGCTTCCTACACAGCTATTGGCACTTTTGGCGATAAAGTTGTTGTCAACCGGTACATAGATACATTTAACAGGGACACGGTTTTTTATACTCAAAATAATGGATGGGAACCGCTTAACTCCTCTGACCATACCCATGTGAGAAGCTTCCGCACGGCAGAAGAACGTTTACTAATCAGTTATCAGGGAGCTGTTTTTGCTTTCGGCCAGAATATGAATTACCTGGAGAAAATATATGTCTATACGGACGACATTCGGGCTATTACTTTCGATTGTTTCCAGGAGGATGATACTTACTATATTGCCGACGGAGAAAGAGGTTTGGTGAAAACTTCCGGAAATTTTGCAGGTGAATTTATTTATCCTGATGGCCCTTATGGTGAAAGCGCTTTTGATATGGCTACTTTTGAACAACAGGTCTGGGTGGCTTCAGGAGGCTATCAAAGCGACTGGTCTAATACCTATCTCAAAAAAGGTATTTACGGATATGACGGAGGCCACTGGACTTCATTTAATAAAAACAATACCCCGGCTTTTGATTCTATTCCTGATATTGCTACGATAGCCGTTCATCCGATGACCGGACAAATTTTTGCCGGTTCGTGGTCGCGGGGATTGCTGGAATTTATGCCTTCCGGATTACAAAAAATATGGGATCAGAATAACAGTTCTCTGCAAGGAAACGTAGCCGCCCTGAAGAAAGTACAAATTAGCGGATTAGATACTGACAGCGACGGCAATCTGTGGGTGGTCAATACCGGCGCTGAAAAAGTTCTTTCGGTAAAAACAATGGATGACCAGTGGCAATCATTCAGCCTTGGTTCTCAGTCGAGCGGAGCGTATCTTCGGGAAGTGTTGGTAGATGATTTCAATCAGAAGTGGATTGTCATGAGAGACCACAGGATTTTGGTTTTTAATGATAACAATACCCTCAATAACACCAGCGATGATATGTATCGCATCCTGACTTCCGCTCCCGGCAATGGAAATTTGCCCGGTCAATATGATGTTTATACCATTGAAAAAGACCTTGACGGGAATATCTGGATAGGTACAGACGAAGGCGTCGGGGTTATCTACAACCCTGAAGATGTTTTTACAGGCAACAGTTTCGATGCCGACTGGCCCAAGGTAGAAGTAGATGGATTTGTTCAATATCTGCTGAATTCTGAGGCGGTTACGGCTATAGCGGTTGACGGAGCCGGAAACCTTTGGTTTGGCACAAGCCGTGCAGGAGTTTTTCAAATGACGCCGGATGGTATAGAACAGGAACGCCACTTTACAACAGAAAACAGTCCGTTGTTTTCAAACACCATTAACAGCATTGCTATCAATGATGAAGGATTGGTTTTTATCGGAACCTCCAAAGGCATTATTTCTTATAAAGGAACCGCTACTCCGGGGCGTAAATCCAATGAAGCAATTTTTATTTATCCCAATCCGGTTCATCAGGGTTATACAGGCCCCATTTCCATCAGCAATTTGGTTACAGAAGCCAATGTTAAAATTACGGATATTCAGGGAAATCTGGTTTTGAAGCTTTCGCGGAAGGTGGACAGGTGTTGTGGCGGGGCACTGATTTCTCGGGCAAAAAAGTAAAAACAGGTTATTATTTGGTTTATGTAACCAATGATGATGGTTCTGAAACCATTGTTTCAAAAATTTTGATTGTCCGGTAAAATGATTTATAAATCAGCAGGCATCTTTCTCAAAAAAATTCAGTATGGAGATACCAGCCTGATTGTTAAAATTTATACCCAAAAGTTTGGTTTGCAAAGCTACCTGCTGAAAGGAGCCCGAAGTAAAAAAGGCAAGCAAAAATCAAACTTACTGCAGCACCTGGCCCTGCTCGATATGGAAGTGTATCACCGGGAAAGTAAAAACCTGCAAACCATCAAAGATTACGGCCTTCAAAGACATTTCAAAACCATTCCCTACAATATGGTTAAAAGTAGTATAATCATGTTTATGAACGAAGTCTTGTTGTTGTCAATAAAAGAAGAAGAACCCAATGATTCTTTGTTTGAATTTTTAAAAGACAGCTTAATATTTTTAGATGAGTTGCGGGTAAATATTTCAGTTTTTCATCTGGTATTTATGGTTCAGTTAACACGGTATCTCGGATTTCATCCGCAGGGGACTTATAATGAACAGCATCCGTTATTTGACATGATGGGCGGTGTTTTTACGTCGGTTCGTGAAACACATCCATATGTTTTGGAAGGCCGTATGGCCCGTCTTTTTCATCATTAAAAGAAATGGAACCAGGGGAAGTTTTCGATGAAAAACTTCTTTCGGGAGAGCGAAATCAATTGCTTAAAATACTTACTGATTACTACCGACTTCACGTTCCTAATTTTGAGCGTTTAAATTCTCTGGAAATTCTGCACCAGATTTTTAAGGATTAAAAAAGGTAATTCATACCGATATAAAAACCTTTGTCACCATCCTGTTTAAGCGCTGAAAAACCCATATCGGCTGACAACACAAAATTTTCGTTCATAGCCACTTTGAAACCAGCCCCATAAGTAGTGTGCAGCACGGGTCCTTTATCAGAAAAATAATCCGGATTTTCCCCGGGATAAATCACATCAATTTTTTGGGTAACATAGCCTAAATCTGTAAAAGGATTGATAGCCAGGTAGAATTGTTGGTTAAACAATTCTACGGTCAGGAGTTTTATTCTGAATTCAAAATTTCCATAAAGGAAACCGTCGGCCAATACCCTGTTCCGCAACATTCCCCGCATGGAATTTTCTCCACCTAAGCCCTCGAACAGCGACGATTTAAAGAAGGTGGTCATCATATAAACCTGATGAAAGAAGGGAGTATGCCCTGAAAATGTGGTTTGATAACCGGCGCGATAGGCAAAAACAGGTTTAAAGGCGAGGGGTAAGGTAAAATATTGCCGATGAACCAGGGCTATTTTTCCAAATGAAAAATCCCCCGCGATTCCCGGAGCATATTCAAACAAAAAAGATGTCCACAAGCCTTTTCCGGGAAAGGAATGGTTGTTGCGGTTGTCGAAAACCAGCCCGGCTTTCAAAAGAAAAAGATTGCCTCCGTCGGCTTCATCGGCGGAAATCAGGTTCCACCCTAAGTATTGCTCGAACAAACCCGGTTGTTCATCATGCGAGGGAAGTTGTTCGTCTGCATCAAGCCCATCATTAATCTTAGTGATATTTACCCGATTGATATCATAACCAAAAAATCCCAATCCGGTATGCAAAAAAAGGTGCTCAACAGACTTCAGGGGTAGCTGCAAGTCGGCTTTGATGCGCAGCAGTTTTCGCTGATATTTGTAAAACATCCTGGTTTTGAAACCATTGTTCTCATAGGCATCATCGGTCCAGGTAGATTGATAAACAGCCTCCAGGCCATTGAAGCCATAAAAATCATAAGCCTGATCGACCAGATAGGAAATATCAAGTGCAAATTTTTTCCTTTAAATAGCGCATCAGAATCATAATAAAATCTCAGTGCGCTACTGCCCAAAGTATAGCGTGAAGCTTCGAGATAAAAAGAATGTAAATAATCAGGATATTGAGTGCCGTCGCCATAGTAAGAAAAAATTTGCCAATGCACCATACTGAAAACCCAGGTCAGTACTGAAAGAAATGGCTGGTAGCGCCCCAACATTCCATCCGGTTTTACGGAAATTATTGGTACTGTCTTGTGCGAATGAAGAAAAGCTATTAACCCCAAAAAAAACTAAAGAGATAAGGAAAATTTTAAAAAAATGTCGCATTTTTTGTTGACTAATATACAACGGTTTTTTTACCTGATATATAATGTCAAAGCGATTTGAATTTTACTTTTTGAAGGGGTATCTTTTTCCCTTCTTTTGCGCAATGAGGACAATATTCGTAGAAATCGGTGTATTCATAACCACAACGTTTACAAACATAACGCTCTATGGTGACCAGCCCCTTTTTACCACTTGCGAGTAATGCAATCAAACCGATTAAAGGCGTAAAGATTAGGGAAAGAAAAAAAATGGATATGGATTTAACATTATACTTTTTGGCACTTTGTGTTAAAACAAAAACAAATAAAAGATATATTAATCCCCCAATTATTACTTCTTCAATATTATACACTCCTTAGACGGTTTTAGATTTGCAAAAGTAATATTTTTAGTTAAAGAAAATTGACTTTTCAAACTGTCTTTTTATCAAATCTTTGAAATAAGACAAGCACGATAGTCGCTACCAAAACAGAACCCACAGCCGCTTCAGCAATTAATACACCTGCCAGCATCAATATCAAAACATAGAAAATGCCGCTGAGTAGGCTGGCTACCACGCCATTGATTTCAGTTTGAAGTGAAAAGAGCCTATCAAAGAAGGAATAATGGAAAATCCAAGGCCGGTAATGAATTTGAACACTTCAATGATATCGCGAAAAAAAAAGGCCAGACCCATTCCTGCCACACCATAGAGCAAAATAAAAAAACGGGTCTTTTTCATCAGAGCAGGAAAAATTTGTTTTTTATCTGCGGCTGAAAAATCTTTGGCCATACTGGAAGCCAGTACGAAAATGATGGTATCGGCCGAACTCATGATAGCAGCAAAAATCAACACCAGTCCGGCTCCAAGCCACCGGTCGCTGATAAGTTGTTGCAAACCGGCAGCAAAGGCATGAGAAGAGGGAATATCTTTTACATAATGCTGGGCTATCAGCCCTACAAAAGATAAAACAAAACCTGAAATGATGACCAGAAGCGCCGAGCCACGAAGGCCTTGCCTGACTACTTTTTTGTCGCCTGCGGCGTAAACCCGTTGCCAGTATTCCGCTGATTGAAAAACGATAAAAACGCCAAACACAAAAAAGACGACCGTCATTAAAGGGTTCATTTTCTCCAACGAAAAAAGATGCATATGCGCTTCTGCCTGTGAAGGTTTAAACAAAATCAATATCAACACAAAAAGCAGTATCAAAACGACATACTGAAAAACATCTGTTTTTATGACGCTGCTGAAACCTCCGGCAAGTAAATAAAACAGGATAACAGTTCCGGAAATAAATAATGAGCTTTCGTAAGACCAGCCACTGATTATTGATAAAATACTACTTCCGGCAATAAACTGGTTTAGAAGCATTCCAAAATAAACCACCAGCAGAATTATTGCTGACAAGACACCGGCTTTTTTATTAAACTTAAAAAAATAATAGTCAGATAATGTATGAAAACGTTTTTCACTGCTGAAATCATGAATTTTCATTGCATAAGGGATAAACATCAGAAATCCGACAGCCGTTCCTAAAAACAGGGTGATGGCCGATATCCCAAATTCATAAACAAAAGCAGTATAGGCCACGATAGCAGCACCCCCAATATAACTGGCTACTACCGAAGCTATAAAGCCTGCCGTACGCAGGGTGCGTCCGGCAATTAAATAGTCTTCCTCATTTTGTTTTCGGGAGCTCCACAGTCCTATCCCGATACAAACAAGTGCGTAAACAATCAGAAAGATGAGGTCTGAAAATTTTAAAGTCTGTCCGGTTTCCAACATGGAAGGCAAGTTACAAAAAAAGGCTGTCTGGATAACAGACAGCCTTTTTGTAGAATTATGCTATTCTAAAAGATTACTGACATTTCAGCACCTCTTCCATTTGGTATTTGGCCGCTTCTCCATTGGGGCCGCTTAAGGCATTGGTGTAGGCGTTGCAGGCTTCGTTCACCTTGTTTTGTCCCGCATACGCATTACCCAGCACAAAATAAAGGTTGGCAATCAGGTCTTTATCCTGAGTTGCTTTGAGCCCTTTGTTGGCATCAGAAACGGCTTTATCAAATTCTTCGGTTTCGTTATAAATCATGGCGGCTAGATAAAGGCCCTGGGCTTCCGCTTCACCATATTTTTTATAGTTTTCTATATGCTTTTTGGCTTCACCGTATCTTTTCGCTTCAAATGATTCATTGGCTTGTTTCAGAAAATGTGTTTGCAGAATAGAGTTGGCACTTTTGGCAGATTCAGAGCTTGAGGAAATAGCATTAATCTTGTCAGCCATGTTGACCATATTGGTAACATCATTTAAATCTTTATAAATAAGCATTTTGCCTAAATAAGCCTTAGAATAATCAGGCTTAAAAGCAATGGCTTTATCAAAATATTTATGAGCCTCTTCAAAGTGTTTTTGCTTCCGATAGCTGTTTCCAATAGAATTATACAATGCCGGGACATTTTTAGCGGCTTTTTCTGCCAAAGTAGAATTGTCATACTGACGGGCCACTTCTGAAGCAGTTTTAAATTTATCGGCAGCCTGAATATATTTTTGGCCTTGTAAGTGGCAACCGCATCTTTAAATACATTAAAGGCAATTGCTTTTTGGCATTATCACCAATTTGCATCGCTTCCGGCCCTGCCATTTGGGCCTTATTTAGAGCATCTTCGAAAGCCATGGCTGCGGCCAGATAATTTTCTTCTTTAGATAATTTAATGCCTTTGTTCAAAGCAGCGCCCGCATCATCAACCGATTGGGCCTCAGCTACAAGAGCCATATTAAAAACTAAAACAAGTGAAAGAATTGTGCTTTTCAACAGGTTTTTCATAACAAAATTTTTGGTTAATTTAAAATACTTAATATTGGCAAAAATAAAAAATTTTATTTCCTATCATATATATGTAGCTAATTATCAATTTTGATGCCACAAGTTTTTTATGATAAATTCTCATACCAGGCAGCTATCTTCTTCAATTTCAGTGCCGGAATATCCAGATTGTTTTTTTTCTGAATCCATTAAGTTGTTGATGTAGCTGTGTGTGTTTTGTTTGTTTAATTTTTCAAATGAATCAAAACCCGCTTTTCTGGCTACTTCGGCCCATTCAGCCGTCATGCCCAATGTGGTCAGGTCATCGGTTCTCTCAACTACCGGGCTTCAGGCCTCATTTGGGGAAAAAACAAAACTTCCTGGATAGAGGCTTATTGGTCAGCATCATAACCAGCCGGTCAATGCCGATTCCCATTCCTGCAGTTGGGGGCATGCCATATTCCAGTGCCCGAAGAAAATCGTTATCAATAAACATAGCTTCATCGTCGCCTTTTTCAGAAAGTTGCAGTTGTGCTTCGAACCGCTCGCGCTGGTCTATCGGGTCGTTCAATTCGGTGTAGGCATTGGCCAGTTCTTTACCATTTACTATCAGTTCAAACCTTTCGGTTAAAGCGGGATTTTTTCGGTGACGTTTGCAAAGTGGTGACATTTCTACCGGATAATCAATTATAAAAGTGGGCTGAATGAGTTTTGGTTCTACTTTTTCGCCAAAAATTTCATCAATCAGCTTGCCTGTGCCCATAGTATCGTCGATTTCGATCTGCAGGGTTTTACAAATTTCACGAATTTCTGATTCGTTTTTTCCATTCAAATCATATCCGGTTTCTTTTTTGATGGCTTCCAGCATCGGGATTCGTTCGAACGGTCTTTTGAAATCAATCAAATGCTCACCTACCTGAATTTGGGTTTTGCCATGAAGCTCAGTTACCGTGCGTTCGAGCATTTCTTCCGTAAAATCCATCATCCAGTTATAATCTTTATAGGCCACATAAATTTCCATCACCGTAAATTCGGGATTATGTGTACGGTCCATTCCTTCATTTCGAAAATCTTTGGCAAATTCAAAAACACCTTCATAACCGCCCACAATGAGCCTTTTCAGATATAATTCGTTGGCAATACGCAAATAGAGTGGTATATCCAAAGCATTGTGATGGGTCACGAAAGGACGAGCCGCAGCCCCTCCGGGAATGGGTTGCAAAATAGGCGTTTCTACTTCAAGATAACCTTGCTCAGTAAAAAATTCCGCATGGAATTTATTATTTTAGACCGTTTTATGAATAAATCCCGCGAAGATTTATTCACAATCAAGTCAACATAACGCTGGCGGTAACGCTGTTCTTCATCTGAAAATGCATCATAAATTTTTCCGTCTTTTTCTTTTACGACGGGTAATGGACGCAATGATTTACTCAAAACAGTCAATTCTTTGGCATGTATCGTGATTTCGCCTGTCTGAGTTCTGAAAACAAAACCTTTAACCCCGATAATGTCACCAATATCCAGCAATTTTTTATAAACAATGTTATACAAAGTTTTATCTGTTCCGGGGGCAATGTCGTCTCTGCGAAAATATACCTGTATCCGGCCTTCTGCATCCTGGATTTCAGCAAATGAAGCCGCTCCCATTATCCGTCGGCTCATAATGCGTCCGGCTATCGACACTTCCTGGAATGATTTTTCATCGCCGGGATAATTCTCACGGATTTCCGTAGAGGTAGTATTTACCGGAAAACCGGCGGCCGGATATGGCTCAATACCTAATTTTCGCATTTCGGCCAGCGATTCCCGCCGTATTTGTTCCTGTTCTGATAAAATTATGTTCATAAAAATTGGTAACTCCTTATAAGTTTGATGTTGAAAAAACTTTGCAAAGATAAAATATCTTGGAAAGAATCCGGACTGGTTTAACAAAAGCTGTTATGCACCTTGATAAATGGGTAAAATATTATTTTGAGGTGTTATGCGTTTTGGCTGATTTTATTTCACGCAAACCCCGAAAAATCGGGGCGCAAAATGAAAGAATCGCTAAAATCGCAAAGAAAAAAAATGACCGGGAATGAATATATCATACAAAATCATAGGTGCC
>LZCG01000008.1_pt1 | contig 41567 bp, 50 predicted proteins | sample 768541 | NCBI WGS metagenome assembly LZCG01 (sample SAMN05200874, study PRJNA324366) | oil field metagenome | isolation source: sample BH-FW-1 from oil reservoir | place: India: Bombay High | collected 2015-07-11
CCCCCCTTTCCTATGTCAGCGAGGGAGAGTTCCCGTGGAGAGATTTCCTCATCCTGGGAGCGTTCGGCGCTCTGTTTCTCCTCTTCTTTGCCCTGCAAGGAGAGTAGCCACCCACAGGGGTGAAGGTGCTCTATGGTCACCGGGACGTCTGCGAGATCGCCTATCACGCTGGGGAGATCGAGCACGACGAGGAGGCGCGGCAGACGGCTGCGGGAGTGAGTGGACCGTGCTCGTCTTCTTACATGTAGAGGATGAACGCGGTCTTTTCGAGGTTATGTTCCCACGTACCTTGCGTAGAGCGAGCGGGCCGTCATTTCGTCTGTCGTCCCTTTGACGATCGCCCGTCCGTCCTGGAAGACCGAGATCTCTTTCCCTTGCGTCCTGAAGGTGAGGATGAACTCGTTGTAGTTCACTTCCCCCACCCGGCGCAGCCTCTCCGCCAGCTTGCGAACGAGATTCTCCCTGACTTTACCGGTGTGATCTGCACGGCGTTTCTGCCGCACAGCGAGGTGATGATTTCCCGTTCTCCCGCGTTCAAGAAGCGGAAGTCCCGTCTCCCGCAGCACGGGCATTCATCGCCCTTTTTCACCGTGAGGGCGGTCAACCGGTGGGCCCAGGCATCATAGGTGAGCAACTCCCATCTCACATCTTTGCGCAGGAGGACCTTGATCGCCTCGGTGCTCTCCATCGATGCGATGATCGTCGTTGCGGTGTTCAACACACCCGCCGTATCGCAGGTCGGAAGCGCTCCAGCGCTCGGTGGATCCGGGAACAGGCAGCGCAGGACGAGGGCCCTTCGGGAGGACGGGCATCACCAGCCCGGATGTCCCGACCGCAGCGGCGTAGATCCACGGGATGCCGTGCTTCACGCATGCGTCGTTCACCACCAGGCGCGTGTGGAAGTTGTCTGTTCCGTCCAGGACGAGGTCGACGCTTCTCACGACCTCCTCCACGTTGGTGTGGTTGATGTCCTTGATGGCCGGTTCCACCTTTATCGCGGAATTGACCTTCCCCAGCCTCTCTGCCGCGGCGATCGCCTTCGGGCGCCCTACATCTTCTTCGGAGAAGAGCGTCTGGCGCTGAAGGTTGTTCAATTCCACGACGTCCCGATCGATCAGGATGAGGTGTCCGACTCCGGCGCGGGCGAGGTTGTCCGCGGCCACCGTCCCCAGGGCACCGCACCCGATGATCGCCACGTGGCTTCCGCCCAGCCTCCGCCTGCCCGCTTTCTCCGATCTCAGGTAGGATCACCTGTCTTGAGTAACGGTCCGACATATCCGCTCCCACCCCGTGTAGATGTTCATCCTGTTTCCCCGCACGAACCCGATGAGGGTCAGTGCCGCTTTTCTTGCAATCTCGATCGCCAGGCTGGTGGTCGCTCCCCGCGAGAGGATGAGCGGAATGTTCGCTCGCGCACACTTCAAAACCATTTCCGAGGAGATCCTCCCAGTAGAGGCAGCGAAGACAGCGGAGAAGTCGATCCCCCGCTCCAAACCGTACCCGATCACCTTGTCCAGGGCGTTGTGCCTCCCGACGTCCTCCGCGATGCAGATCGTCTCCTTCGCCGCGAACAGCCCGACCGAATGAACGCCGCCCGTTTGCTTGTGCACCTGGGACTGAAGAAGCTCCACCAGGGTGTTGAACGCGGTCTCGGTGTCGATCCGCAGCTTCGAACGGATCCGTGGGATCCCCGACTCATCCAGGAACGACGTCTCCCCACCGCAACCGCTCACGATGAGCCTCTTGGCGGCCGATCCGGCGGGGAAAGCATCGGGGATCAACGCTTTGGCGATCCCCGCCTCGATCCGTAAGGACTCGATCTGCGCAGGATCCTGGATGAGTCGGCTCGAATAGAGGTGCCCGATGACGAACTCCCGCATCATCTGCGGCTGATCATCGCGGTGGCGAAATGACGGCCGTTGACGAAGATGGAAAGAGGCGCTTCCTCAATGACCGCGTCTTTCGTGTCGAGGAATCCACCCCCTGTGAACCTGCGGCAGTTGACCTCTTCAAACATTCACTCCACCGCGACGATCCGCTTAACCGTCTCCAGCAGGGTCTCGATCTCCTGCTTGGTGTTGTAGAGATAGACAGACACCCTGACCAGCCCCTGGTGCAATCCCAACTGATTCATCAACGGCATACAGCACTGATGCCCGGAACGGACCATGATATCAGCGGCCTCGTCGAGCATCAGCGCCACGTCATGGGGATTCAATCCGTCGATGTTGAACGCCGCCACGCCGATCCGTTTGTTGGGACGCGGGTCTCCGTAGATCGTCACCCCCTCGATCTGCAAGAGTCCTGTTAAAAGCTGCGCCGTCAGTTCCGCTTCGTGGGCTTGAATCGCTTCCATGCCGATCTTGTCCAAATAATCGACGGCCGCTCCAAGCCCGATACCGCCTGCGATGTTGGGGGTTCCCGCCTCGAATCCCGCGTACCCCCTTGCCGCGTGATACCCCTCCAAAGAGACATCGTCGATCATGCCGCCGCCAACAGCCAGCGGGCTTAGCTCATTGAACAAGCGCTCTTTCATCCACAGGACCCCCGTACCCGTGGGGCCGAGCATCTTGTGGCCGGAGAAACAGAGAAAATCGCATCCAAGTTCGCCCACGCTCACGGGGACGTGGGGGACCGATTGCGCCCCGTCGACAAGGAGCAGAGCTCCCTTTCTTCGGCAGATCGCCGCGATCTCCGCGATCGGGTTGATCGTCCCCAGGACATTCGATACATGTGTAACCGCGACCAATCTCGTCTCATCGTCTATCGCGTCCTCGAAGCGGGAGGGGTCGAGGTGCCCTTCTTCATCCGGCTCTATGATATTGAGGAGGACGCCGCGGTCTTTCAACTGCAACCAGGGAAGGAAGTTGGAATGGTGTTCGACCAGGGTGGTGACCACCTTGTCTCCTACCTTGAATGGCAACCCGCGCGCAACCGTGTTTATCGCTTCTGTCGCGTTCTTGGTGAAGATGACCTCCTGGGGCTGCGCGCCGATGAAACCCGCCACCTTCCAGTGGGCGTCGTCGTATCGTTGCGAGGCGATCTGGGAGAGACGGTGGACGCCGCGTCCGGTGTTGGCGTTGTAGGTTTCGTAGTACTTCCGGACGGCGTTCAGGACCGGCTGCGGCGTTAGACTCGTCGCCGCGCTGTCCAAGTAGATGATGCCGTCTAAAAGAGGGAAATCCTCCCGCACCACAGTAATGTTCAAACCGCTCCCCTCCTCCATCAGATCGGCCGCCATTCCTTCGAAGCGGACTCGACAAGCGGGTTTGTATCCCATCCGTTTCTATTCCCCGTCCTGATCTCCACGGGCTCGGAAGGGCAATCGCTGTACCGGGCGCAGATGGAGGCGGCTGTTCTGATCTCCTCTTCTGTTTCGGCCCCCTGACAAGGGTTATCGGGCTTGGAAAGTCAGCGGCCTCCATCAAGACGTCGTCCTTGGCGGCCAATCCGGTCAGTATCGAGTTTTCTTCCTCATTTCTTTTCACTATCACCTTGACACCGCTTGGCAACCGGAAATGTCGCCCGTACCTGAGGAGGGTCATATCCCGGACACCATCTTCGTCATGCGCGAACGCCTCCTTCACCCTTCTTACGAAATGCAAATCGGTGAGGCGGCAGCCGCCGGCCGGGCAACTGCGACTCACAGCTATCCACACTCCCCCTTTGTTGAGATCCCCTTTGCAACAATGTGAACTTTAGCTCCGTGCTAAGAGCGTGCACCCGAGCCCGAAGAGTGGAGACGGTGGAGAACGTGATCGTAGCCGCAACGGAAGAGTTGCAGTACGTGCTCGTCGTCCAGGGCGTAGTAGATCGCCCGTCCGGCCCGGCGCGTTCGGACCAGCCCCAGCATCCGTAAGACGCGCAGATGATGGGAGGCCGCCGGTTGCGTGACCCCGAGAAGCTGGGCGAGGTCGTGCACGCACAGCTCCGCCTGCGAAAGCAGATGCAGGATCCGCACGCGCGTGGGGTCACCCAGGGCCTTGAACGTCTCGGCTAACTGTTTCAGCACCTGTTCCGGGGGCAACTCTGCTTGGAGCCTCTGCGCTTTCTCATCCGATACTGAGTGATACATATCACCATTCAGTGTACCGCGAACCTCCTCTTGAACCAAGGGCTGCATTGCGATATAAATATTAAAGCAATCGTTTATCAATAGAAGGAGATCTCCACCGTACCAAAAGGAGATAGGCACTACACGATGAAGAAACAGACTTTCAAACTGAAAGGACTTACCTGTGCCAGCTGTGCTTCGGAAATAGAACGGGAATTGCAGGCCGCTGGCTTCCGTTCTCCCACGGTGAACTTCCCGACAAGCGAAGTAACCTTCACCGGTGATCCCGAAAAGGCAAAAGCGATCATAAAACGCATCGAGCCGGGGGTGAAGGTCCTCGCAACGGATGAGAAATCCGATCATTCACAGGCAGAAGATGAAGGGCATAAGAAAATGCTTTACTTCATCGTTCCCGCGCTCATCCTGTTTCTACTGGGACTTACGTTTCGATATTGGTATCCCATCAGCGATTCTCTACCAATTGTGCTCTTCGGAGCAGCCTACGGCCTTGTGGGGTGGAAGGTGTTACGAAACGCCGGGATAAACGCCTCTCATGGGAAGTTTCTCGACGAAAACTTCCTCCTAGTAGTCGCGACATTTGGTGCGTTCGCGCTTCAGGAATATCCGGAGGCGACCGGGGTAATGCTCTTCTACGTCGTGGGGGAATTCCTACAGGACCTCGCCGTCGGTCGATCCCGTCGTTCCATCCAATCTTTACTCTCTTTGAAGGTTGACTATGCGAACCTGAAATCTGGGGATGCGACGACCAAGGTGTCGTTGGAAGAGGTCAAAGTCGGCGATTTCATAGTGGTTAAACCGGGGGAGCGGGTCCCGTTAGATGGAGTCGTGGTTGAAGGAGCTTCGACGCTTGACACATCCGCACTGACGGGGGAGAGCGTGCCGCGGGAGATTCAGACGGGAAAGGAAATCCTTTCAGGAATGCTCAATCTAAATGGCCTTCTGACAGTCAAGATTACAAAGCCGTCTGAGGAATCGACTCTGGCACGCATCTTCGCCCTGGTGCAGGAAGCCGCAACCCGCAAAGCGAAGACGGAACAGTTCATCACGCGTTTTGCCCGCTACTACACACCTGCGGTCGTCGGACTGGCCCTACTCGTCGGGCTGATCCCTCCGTTGGTGATAGGAGGATCGTTTGTCACTTGGGGCTACCGGGCGCTTGTTCTGCTTGTCATCTCGTGTCCATGTGCCCTTGTACTGTCGATACCCCTGGGATATTTCGGAGGGATCGGGAGGGCTTCCAAAGAGGGCGTACTTGTAAAGGGATCAAACTTTCTCGACGCCCTCGCTGAGGTGAAGGTCGTCGCATTCGACAAGACCGGTACGTTGACCAAAGGGGTGTTCAAGGTGACCCAGGTCGTCCCGGAGGATGGCTATGATGAGGAGAAGGTTCTGAAGTTCGCGGCATGGGCAGAAGGAGGGTCGAACCATCCGATCGCAACGGCAATTCGAAACGCCTGCGGAGAAACATTGCCTGAGAGCCTGATCTCCTCTTATGAAGAGATCGCCGGTCAGGGGATTGCAGCAAAGGTCGGCGGCCAGCGGCTACTGGTCGGAAACGACCGCCTGTTGCATCGGTACAGTATTCCACATCCGACATGCCACATCCCTGGGACCGTCGCTCACGTGGCGATCGACGGACACTACGCAGGGCACATCATCATCGCCGATGAACTCAAGGACGATGCACAAGAGGCGGTACGGGAACTGAAGAAGCTCGGAGTCGAACAAGTAGTGCTGGTGACAGGCGACAACAAGGAACTGGCGAACAACTTGGCACAAAAGCTTGACGTGGACGCCGTTTACGCCGAGTTACTCCCGGAAGAGAAGGTGAAGGTGATTGAAAAGCTCGAACAGGAGAAAGCACCGGGCACGAAGATAGCCTTTGTCGGGGATGGGATAAACGATGCCCCGGTGATCGCCCGGGCGGATATCGGGGTGGCGATGGGGGCCCTGGGAAGCGATGCCGCAATCGAAACAGCTGATGTAGTGATCATGGACGATCACCCCTCGAAGCTGGCGGAGGGGATCCTCGTCGCGAGAAAGACAAAGCGAATTGTGTGGCAGAACATCGTCTTCGCCTTAAGCGTAAAACTGGGGTTCATCGGCCTAGGAGTCATTGGAGAGGCGACCATGTGGGAGGCGGTGTTTGCCGATGTAGGAGTCGCGCTGATCGCCGTTTTAAACGCAATGCGGCGGTAAACAAATACGTGTAGAGCTATCTCTCACGGGGACCCCGCCTACACGTTGATTGCGCTACGCTCGGCTGTCCCTCCCCCCCTTTCCTATGTCAGCGAGGGAGAGTTCCCGTGGAGAGATTTCCTCATCCTGGGAGCGTTCGGCGCTCTGTTTCTCCTCTTCTTTGCCCTGCAAGGAGAGTAGCCACCTACAGGGGGTGAAGGTGCTCTATCGGGTTTTTTTCATCGCCCACACCGACTATACTGATATTCCCTAAGGAGGTGGGGAACGCATGGACGTGGCGAAGGAACATCGCCTTTCAACGCTCTCCAATGAGGAGCTCATTGAACGTCTTCGCCGCACCATGGACGAGTCGCCCGACTCATCCTATCTCTCGCTTCTGCGAGAGGAGATCGTCAAGCGGAACATTGGGCTGGTCAAGTCGATCGCACGTGAGTTCCTCAACTCCGGGGAGTTGTTTGACGATCTGGTACAGGCGGGCTACATCGGCCTTTTGAACGCGGTCACCAACTTTGATCTTGCGCGGAACACCAAGTTCTCCACCTATGCGAGCTACCTGATACGGGGAGAGATAAGGCACTACATTCGCGATAAGCACACGACGATCCGTATTCCGCAGTGGATTCAGTCGATGAGCCGCAAGGTGAAGGAGGCGGAAGAGGCATTCTTTCAGGAGCATGGTCGGCCTCCTACAATCGCTGATCTCGCGGCGCGGATGAACGTCAGCGAAACGCAGCTTGTCGAGCTTCTACGAGGGCGCAGAGCGATGACGTACGTCTCGATCGATCAAGAGCGGCGGCGTGACGATCCCAACCCGACTCTCCCCCCGATCGAACACCTCCGGCCACGCGGGGAGGATTCCAACTTCGACCTATATATGCGGATCACCGTTGCGATCGAGCAGCTCGCCGATATCCAGCGTCGGGTGATCGACGGGCTCTTCTATCAGGGGAAGAGCCAGTCCCAGATCGGGGATGAGCTCGGGATATCCCAGCGCCAGGTCTCACGGATGAAGGAACAGGCCTTGAAAGCGATGAAGGGGAGACTTATCGGCTCTGAGAAGGAGAACTGAATACCGTACCTACTAGGTATAATCACTATATGGGTGGGATAATGTGACAGAGACCGCAGGATCAATGGACCTTTTAAGCCTGATCGGAAGTGCGATTGAGAAGCTCCGGCGGAGTATAGAACTCTTCGATACCGAACAAAGGCAAGGTGGTGTTGAGGAGCTCTCCTCTGTACTTCAGGAGATCGACGCCTACCTTGCGCGGATCGATGAGGATCCGATCCTGAAGCTTGCTCCTCTCGATCGGACCGACGTGGAAGGGCGTCTTCACGGGATCGAAGACGACCTTTCCGCGGTCATCGACGGATTCACCTCGCTCAGGCCTGATCGTGTACAGGATCGCTCACTTTAAGGCTGCTTTACCTCTGTCGAATACCCTCCGTTTGAGCGGGTAACCTCGATCTGCGTCTTCTGCCGGATTGCACCGCCACATTCTCAAGGACGATCGGAGGGATAGTGTCGAGGACGACGCGGTAGATTCCCGATGCAAGCTGCGGTCCGGGCTCTCCGATGGTTCCGCTAAAGACCTCCGTCCCCTCCTGATCGTAGATGTGGTAGGTGATCCGAACCGAGACGCGCAGGGCCATGCGCAGCTCTTCACTGCTCTTGGCGTCATAATAGGTCCCACCGGTCGCTTTCGCGATCTCTATCATCTGCTCGCGCGCTCCTTGCACCTCTCCGAGATCGAACCCGATCACATCGATCCGCAGCTTGTAGCCGGTGGCGATCAGGTCCCGCGCCGCCGCTACCGGGTCCCCGTGGCACGTTTCGATCCCGTCGCTGACAAGCAGGATCAGTTTTGTCCCGGGGATATCGGCAAAATCGTCCTTGGCCTGTTTCAGCGTGTAGGCGATCGGGGTCGGTCCTCCGGTCTCGATCGATTGGATCTGCTCTTCCATCGCGGCTCGGTCGAGCGGGGCGATAGGGTGCAGAAGCTGGCTGTACTCGCACCCTCCGAAGATGCGCAGCCCCACACGCATTCCATCCGGAAGATCCGTTGCCACCAGATCTTTCAGGACTCCCCTTGCCACCTCGATCTTGGTTGAGGTTTCGAACGGCTCCGCCATACTGGAGGAGGAATCGAGGATGATCAGGAGGTCCTGTGGAGCCTGCCCGACAAGGAGGGAGAGCTCTCCCATGGGGAGGAGCTCCAAGGAACCGTACGCCTCCCCCCTCTCTTGAAGCTGGCGCAGATCTCCCATTGCACCAACGGCGTCGATGCTCGGTCCTGGGCAGAGGGATTTTTCCTCGTCGCCAGGCACGTCCCACAGGCGCACGAAGCGGAACTCTTCTCCACTCGTGACGAACGGGGCGATGTCGATACCTCCCGGGCACCCTGTCACCTCACCCACTGAGATGAAATTGATCCCGTCCACGCTGATCTCCACCCGGCAGGCCTTGTTGTTGGTGATATAGATGAAGAGGTCTTCTCCCGCCACGTCGATCAGGGTGTTGTCGACGAACTCGAGCACGAGCCACCCGCGGTTGTCAAGCTCGCTCAAACGAAAGCCGAGTGCGACTGCGCAGGGATCACAGCCGTGGCAGACATGACACCCCTCTCCGCCGCAGTCCGGAGGACCGAGGGCAGCACGAGGATCGTCATACCCTGCCTCGGCACAGCTCGCTGCGGAATAGGAGACGACACGATCGGCAAAGGACCGATCTCCATGGAGGAAGGTCACTCCGTGATAGGTCGCCGGTTCAGCGAACACGATAAGTGTCGCCGTGGTGATCAATACGATCGTTAGCACACTCAGAAGGATCCATCTTACGCGCGGTTTTCCATCCATGCCTCACCTCCGAACTTTAGAGCCCATCTTTCCATCATAGAACGATTCGTCTTGCAAGACAAGGGAAGTCCCTTTTCGAGATAAAGATTAGCGTTCATGATTATGAGAAGATAACGAAGGAGTTCATGGTTCGTAGCAAGTAGTAGGTAGTAGGTAGGAGTTCACATACTGCTCGCTACCCACCACGTACCACCCATCACCAAAGAATTTGCACCATTCGCGTCATTTGTGATGAGTACCGTGTCGGTCTCCGACCGACCGGAGGCCGGAACAATAACGCGTACTATACAAAAAAGGCTCTTTACCGTTTTGCCTGCCTGTGCCGGCGAGGCAGACAGGTCTTTGCGAGGGGACACTCTGTTCCGTATGGGATCCTTAGCTACCCACTCCTGCCTGCAGCACCTGTCTACCGCCAGGTAGAGGCCGGCGAAACGACAAGGAACCAAAAAACCGTTGCTTGTTGACAGGCTTCTTCCAGTTCGCTAAGATCAGGGTGCTTGCCGAGGTGGCGGAATTGGCAGACGCGCATGGTTGAGGGCCATGTGGACATAAAACGTCCGTGCGGGTTCAAGTCCCGCCCTCGGCACCAATCTTTGTACGTCGGAGTGGACTGGGCGGTATGCGTATCCTGTTGGACGTGATGGGAGGGGATTTCCCTCCTTCTGAATTGGTGAAGGGCGGGATCGCTGCCGGACGGCAACGGAACGTGGATATCCTCTTCTCCGGCGATCCTGTGCAGATTCGTACCGCACTGACAGCAGAGAACGAACGGGAGGGGATCGCTTTGCCATCCTCCCAGCGCCCACGACGATAGGGATGAACGAGCCGCCGGTGCGCGCGGTGCGTGGGAAGCGTGATTCTTCCCTGATGAAGGGGCTGCTCGCCCTGAAAGAAGGTGAGGCGGATGCCTTCGTCTCGCCGGGGAACACGGGAGCGGTGGTTGCGGGATCGATCTTCACTCTCGGGCGGATCACGGGGATTCTGCGCCCGGCGATCGCGGTATCGATTCCGACCGTAACCGGGAAGGATATCCTCGCTCTGGACATGGGGGCGAACGTCGATTGCGCTCCCGAGCATCTGGTCCACTTCGCCCTGATGGGGGCGACCTACGCGCGCGAGGTGTTGGGGATCGATCATCCCACGATCGGGTTGTTGAACATCGGAACCGAGAAGGCGAAGGGGAACAGATTGAACCAGCGTGCTTTTGAACTTCTGGAGGGGGGACCACTCCCATTTATGGGAAACGTCGAGGGGCATCACCTCCTCACTGAGCGGCCGGTTGACGTCGTCGTATGTGATGGTTTCGTGGGAAACATCTTTCTAAAGGCTCTCGAGGGAGGGATCTCGGCCGTGACCGGACTGTTGAAGGATATGATCGGGGGGAGCATCCGGACGAAATTTGGGGGGCTACTCCTCCGGCCGGTCTTTCTGCGCTGCGCGAGCGCCTCTCTTACAACCGCCTCGGGGGGCGCCGCTCCTCGGAGTCAATGGAAATGTGGTGATCGCGCACGGCCGCTCGGACGCAGAGGCGATCGCATCGGCGATCGATGTCGCCTGTCGTGCGGTTGCGAGCAACTTAAACGAGAGGATTGCAGGTGGGACGAGGGGATGGCGAACCGATGGGAGCTAAGATCATCGGTTCGGGGAGTTACCTCCCCGAGAAATGCCTGACCAATTTTGACCTGGAGAAGGTCGTCGATACCTCCGATGAGTGGATCGTCCAGCGAACCGGCATCCGGACCCGTTATCACCTCTCTGCGGGGGAGGATCCCGCCGTGATGGGGATCGAAGCGGGGAGGAGGGCCCTCGAACAGGCCGATGCCTCCCCGGAGAGTGTCGACCTGTTGATCGTTGCGACGAACTTCCCCGACATGATCTGCCCAGGGTCGGCCCCGTTCATCGCCACCGGGCTCGGGTTTGACCAGACCCCCTTCTTCGATCTCAAGGCCGGTTGTTCCGGCTTCGTCTACGGGCTCGCTGTCGCCAGCGGCATGATCGACGCGGGCCTCTACCGCCGTATCCTGTTGGTAGGGCAGGAGGCACTGTCACGTGTCATCGACTGGAGCGACCGCAAGACCTGTGTCCTCTTTGGGGACGGCGCGGGGGCCGTCCTCCTCGAGTCGGCTCCGTCCGGTGCCGGTGTTCTGGGGAGCGCGCTCTACGCGGACGGCAGCAAGGCCCTTCTCATCCACCTTCCGGCTGGGGGGACGAAAAAACCGGCGAGCCGTAACACCATCGAGGCGCATGGACACTACGTGAAGATGGAGGGGGCCGGGGTCTTTCGCAGCGCCGTCCCGATGATGGAACGCGCCACCCGTGAAGCGCTCGCCTCCGCCTCTCTCACGCTTGCGGATGTCGATTGGATCATCCCTCATCAGGCGAACATCCGAATCATCGACTCCTTAGTCAAACACCTCGGTTTCGATCGGTCACGGGTGATCGTCAACCTCGATCGCGTGGCAAACACCTCCACCGCTTCGATCCCTATGGCCCTCGACGAGGCGTTGCGCAGGGGAGAGATAGGAGACGGTGACATTGTGGTCCTCACTGCGTTCGGTGCGGGGGCGACCTACGGGGCCGTGGTTATCAAGGTGTAGCGATGGGGTCGGATAGAAAGGTAGCATTCCTCTTTCCGGGGCAGGGGACGGTCCCGCAGGCTCCTCCTCCATCCTCTCCTCTGAGGGAAGGTCTCTTTGCCCGTGTCGCTGAAGAAGGACTTCCCTTGAGGAAGTGGATCGAGGAGGGTGATCTGGATCGCCTCTCCCAGACCGATGCGGCCCAACCACTGATCCTTATCGATAGCCTCGTCAAGGAGAGGGTGTTGCGCGAGAGGGGGATCGTCCCCACGATCGTCGCCGGGCACAGCCTGGGAGAGTACGCCGCCTTGGTCAGTGCCGGTGTCCTGCGTCCGGAGGAGGCGCTCACCGTGGTGATCGAGCGTGGACGGTTGATGGCCGGAGTTTCGGGGGGGATGGCGGCGATCATCAAACTCCCGCTTGACCGAGTGCGGGAGATCTGTGAAGAGAGCGGACCCGGGGTGAGCGTAGCGAACGTGAACGGTCCGACACAGGTGGTGATCTCGGGGAATGAGAAGACGCTCCTCTCGGCGATGGCAGCGGCGGAACAGGCGGGCGGGCGGGCAATCCGGTTGCGTGTCTCCGGGCCGTTTCACTCTTCGTTGATGGAAGGGGCGCAGGACGATCTTGCCCCGATGATCGAATCCCTCCCCTTTTGTGCCCCAACGATCCCCGTCGTCTCAAGCGTGAGTGGGAAAGTGGAGCCCGACCCGATGAGGCTCAAGCACCTCCTGTTGACACAGATCACCGCTTGTGTATCCTGGGTAGACGTGATGGAGACTCTGATACAGGAAGGGATCACCTGTGCAGTGGAGGTCGGGCCGGGGAAGACCCTGGTCGGGTTGGGAAGACGGATGACTTCCAAGGTACGGTTCGTGACGTTTGAGGAGGCGATCAATGGGGCGGTTTGACGGGAAGGTGGCGATCGTCACCGGTGGGACAAGGGGGATTGGGAAGGCCATTGTGACCCTCTTGCACCGCGAAGGGTCTTTGGTTACAGTCTTCGCCCGTGGCGAGCATGCCGGAGCAGCACTGGAAGGAGAATTGGAACGTTGTCGGTTCCTGCGTGCCGATGTCTCCGACTTCACACAGGTGAAGGCAGCGGTTCGATCGGTCTACGAGACCGAGGGACGGATCGACTTTCTCGTCAATAACGCCGGGATAACGCGTGATAAGTTGATCCTGCGCATGAGTGAGGAGGATTGGAGGCGCGTGATGGAAGTGAACCTGCAAGGGCCTTACAACTGCACACGCGCTTGCTTGCGGTACATGCTGAAGGGGAGGAGCGGGGCGATCGTCAACATCGGATCGGTTGTGGGGGAGATGGGGAACGCAGGGCAAGCGAACTATGCGGCCTCCAAGGCCGGCCTCATCGGGTTCTCGCGCAGCGTGGCTAAAGAAGTCGGCGGGCGCGGTATCCGGGTGAACGTCGTCTCTCCCGGGTTCATCCGCACCGAGATGACGGAAGGCCTGAGTGAAGAGATCCGGTCTTCGTATCTTGCAACGCTCCCCTTAAGGAGGGAAGGGACCCCGGAAGAGGTGGCAGAGGTTGTCGCGTTCTTGCTTTCCGAGCAGGCTTCCTATATAAGTGGGCAGGTTATTGGCGTTAACGGGGGACTTTACCCCTGATAAATACGACTTAGGGAGGTATCTATGGACGATATTGCCAGTAAAGTGCGTGCCATCATCGCCGATCAGCTGATGGTCGATCTCGAAGAGGTCACCGATGAATCTTCGTTTGTCGAGGACCTGGGTGCCGATTCTCTCGACACCGTGGAACTGATTATGGAGTTTGAAGACGAGTTCGGCGTGGAGATTCCCGATGAAGACGCGGAAAAGATCCTTACCGTCGGCGAGGCGATTGCCTATATGAATAAGATGCTGGCGGAGAAGAAGGACTGACACCGCTCTTGCGATAGATGGGACAACACCGACGCGTTTGTCCCTTTTTTCTTTTACCCTCAACCCCCTATTATTGAAAGAGGTGATCGGTATGAGAGAGGGTGAGAAACGCGGCGCAGTCGGGAAAGAGAGCATGAATCCTTACTTTGAGAACCAGAAGTATCCCGAACCTACCCTCTGTCCCCGATGTGGCCTTGTCTATCGCCACGGGCGGTGGCAGGCGGTTGCGGAGCCGCTGACGGACCCGTTCCATGAGAGTCACTGTCCGGCCTGTCGTCGCGAGATCGATCGCTACCCTGCCGGGCTGGTGCTCCTTCGGGGGGGTTACCTGACGAAACATCACCAGGAGATCCTGAACATCGCTCGTAATCAAGCCGCTTCCGCCGCTGCGGCCCGCCCTCTGCAGAGGATCATGTGGATCGAGGAGGAGGAAGACAGAATGGAGATCGCGACGACCAACGGGCACCTTGCCCAACGGATCGGCAAGGCGATCGGGAGCGCGTGCAAGGGAGACCTCACTATCAAGCACGCCGCAGGGGATCAACTGGTGCGTGTCTACTGGAGCAGGGAGGGCTAGATGGGAGATCTCTCTACCGCACGATCGACCGTTTCCTGAAGCAGCTCGCTTCGGCGAGTCCGACCCGGGGGAGGGAGTGTGGCCGCGCTCTCCGCGGCGACCTCAGCGAGCCTGGGATGATGGTCTGCGCTCTCGCCACGAAGAAGGAGGAGAGTCTCGAGCTCAACGATCTGGAGGCCCGGCTCTCTTCACTCAAAGAGGGGTTCTTGCACCTGGCGGAGAAGGACGAGGAGGCGTTCACCGCGGTGATGGCGGCCTATCGCCTCCCTCGGGAGGATGAGAGGCGGCGCCCAGCGATCGAGGGAGCGCTCCTTGATGCCGCAGAGGTCCCTCTCAAGGTCGCCTCGGACGGGGTTTCGCTCCTCTCCCTCCTTGTTGTGCTCGTCCCGCTGGGGACGCGCCAGAGTGTGAGTGACGTTGGGGGTCGCTGCGATCATGGGGAAGGGAGCGATCGAAGCGGCCCTCCTCAACGTGCGGATCAACCTCGCTTATATGAAGGACAAAGAGACAATCGCTCGTCTGACGCAACAAGCAGATGAGATCGCAAAAAAAGGCGTCGACCTGGCCGAACAGGTACGTGCGCTTGTCGGCTCCCGTCTCTCTCCATGACCCGTATCGGCGTCCTTTCCGATATCCACGGGAATCTCCCCGCGCTAGAGGTTGTCCTCGCGGCGCTTGCCGTGGAGGGGGTCGACCGCATCGTCTGCTGCGGGGATCTCGTCGGGTACGGCCCGTGCCCCGGTGGGGTGATCGACCGGTTGCGTGAGGTCGGAGCACTATGCGTTCAAGGGAATCATGATGCAACGACCGCTGAAGCCTTCCCCCTCGATTGGTTCAACACGGCGGCAGGTGCTGTCATCGAGTGGACGCGATCGGTCCTTTCTCAGGGTCAGATCGCGTATTTAAAGGGACTCCCGCAGACCCATACGGAGGAACGCTTCGTTCTGGTGCATGGGAGCCTGCGCGGACCGCTGTGGGAGTACATGCGTAACGCTTTCGTAGCGGGGGAGAGCTTCCCCCTCTTCGATCGTCCACTCGGCCTCTTCGGGCATTCCCACATCCAGGGAGGGTTTATCCAAGAGGGAGAACGGGTCTCTTCCCTCGACCCGACAGACGGCACGATCGACCTTCTCCCCGGAGCGCGGTACCTGATCAATCCGGGGAGTGTGGGCCAGCCGCGGGATGGAGATCCGCGTGCCGCGTATGCGATCGTCGACCTTCAGGAGGGCCGCGTTCGGTTCAAACGCGTGCGTTACGATGTCGATCTTGTGACGCGTGAGATCAGACGAGCCGGCCTTCCGCGCGAGTTCGCCGAGCGCTTGGCGATAGGGAGGTAGGATGGAGAGAGAGCACGCTCTTGCCGTGGCCAAGAGAGCGGCGAGGGAGGTGGGCGCGATCCTACGCGGGGGGAGGCATGCCGATAAGCACGCCTCGACCAAGGGCCATCGGCACGACCCGGTGACTATCTTCGACCGACACGCGGAAAAGATCATCGTCTCCGCGATCGAGAGCGCCTTCCCCGAGCATGGGATCCTCTCCGAAGAAGGGACGCGGAAAGGTGGGACCTCTCCCTACCGGTGGGTGATCGACCTCTCGATGGGACGAACAACTTCCTCCGGGGCTATCCCCAGTTCTCCGTCTCTCTCGCCCTGTTGTACGCGGGTGAGCCCGATATTGCTTGTGTCTACGACCCGTTGCGTGAGGAGATCTTTACGGCAATGCGCGGGAAAGGGGCGTTCTTAAACGGGGAACCGCTGCGGGTGAGCCGACAGGAGACCCTGGACGGAGCAATGATCGGTGTCGGGTTCTCCTCGCGCCCTGAACGAGCGTTGCGCACCCACGCGGCGATGAAGAACCTTATCCCATCTGTGCGGGCGATCCGTACGGCCGGCTCCGCGTGCCTCGATCTTGCCTACGTCGCTTCCGGCCGTCTCGATGCATTGTGGTATATCTCCCTTTCCTTCTGGGATGTCGCTGCCGGTATCCTCCTCATCCGCGAGGCAAAGGGGCAGGTGACTGACCTCAAAGGAGAGCCCCTCACCGACCCGGAGAGAGGGATACTCGCGACGAACGGACGGATTCACTCTGAGATGCTCCGCGCGATCGGCGAGGGACGGGACGAGTGAATCCGGATGAGGTCCTGGCCGGTCGCCTGGTCCGTTATCGGTCGATCATCCCCGCTTGGGAGGATTTCCTCGTCGCGGCCTCTCGCCCTCTTCCGGTGACCCTGCGAGTCAACACCCTGTACACCACACCGGATGCCCTGCGAGAACGGCTCTTACGGAAGGGGTTCCAACTGAGCGGGTTTCCCTGGGCGAGTGACCTCTTTCTGGTAGCTGGGGAGAGTGTGGGAAGAACCCTTGAACACTGGCTCGGCCTCTTCTACTTGCAGGAAGCGGTGCAGACGATCCCCGTCCTCCTTCTCGATCCGCAGCCCGGCGAGCGGGTGCTCGACCTCTGCGCCGCGCCAGGGGGGAAGTGCACCCATATCGCGGCACGGATGGAGAACAAAGGGCTCCTCGTCGCCAACGAGCCGAGCGGACGGCGGCAACCGTCACTCCTCGCGAACCTCAACCGGTTGGGAATCCTCAACACGGCTGTGACCGCCTATCGGGGAGAGTCGTTCCCACTGCGCCTCTCTTTCAATCGGGTGTTGGTGGACGCTCCCTGTTCGGCGGAAGGAACACTTCGAAAGGAGAGTTCCGTGCGTAGAGGGGCCTCCGTAACGACGATCGAGCGGCTTGTGCGCCTGCAGCGCCGGCTTATCCTGCGCGGATACGACCTCCTCTGCCCTGGAGGGACGCTCGTCTATTCCACGTGCACCTTCGCTCCGGAGGAGAACGAGGCGGTCGCGGCGTACCTCCTCACAGAGCGGGACGCTGTCCTTGAGCCGGTTACACTCCCGTTCCACTCCTCGCCCGGAATCGAGGAGTGGAACGGTGAGATACTCCCCCCCGCGGTTGCGGGGTGCGTTCGGATCTATCCGCACCAGATCGATAGTGGAGGAGGGTTCATTGCACGCTTCCGGAAGCCTTCGTGATGAGGTGATGACCTACTTTGCCTCCCGGTTCGGTGTCAGCCGCGAGTTTTTCGCCCCGTTCACCTTCGAGGAGAGGGGCGGGGAGATCTGGGCGACGACCGCTCTGACTCCCCTTGGACTTACGCCGTGTCGGCCATTAGGGCTGCGCATCCTGCGCAGGATGCCGCACTCCCTGAAGCCGACCAGTCTCTTCTTACGGGTGTTGAACCGGCATATCACTACCTCGCGGGTGGAGATCAAGGGCCTCGATCTCCTGCAACGATTCCTCCTCGGGCAAACCATCGAGACCTCCCTTTCGGACGGGTTTGTAGCCGTCTCATTCCGGGACGACGTGTTGGGATGCGGTTCGGCGAAGAACGGGAGACTGCGTGCCCTGATCCCCACACAGAAACGGAGGGAGCTCTTAAACAGCTTGCCTTTCGAGGGATCCGTCTCCTCCGATGCGAGTGCGTGACCCGTACCGACTGTGATCTAAATCACGGAAATCTGTCCCCCTCTTCTGGTAAGATAGAGCCCGGTAAAGGGGTTTGATAAGGAGGTAAGAATGCGCGGCAAACTATGTCTGGTATTGAGCCTGTTACTCGGCTCACTCTTCTTTTCCTTCATCGCTTTCGGGGCTCCGCAAAGTCTGGCTATCATCCTTGATGCGTCGAACAGCATGAATAAACCGTTCGGCACTGAGAGCCGATTGGAAGTAGCTAAAGGGGCGTTGGTCGACCTGTTGGGGGTACTGCCCGAGGGGATCGATGTGGGACTCTTTGTCTACGGGCATCGAATCGGGAAGGAAGATAGGGAAGCAAGCTGTAAGGACATCGAAACTTTCTTCCCGATTCGTCCGTTCGACGCGTCCATGGCCGAGGGGATGGCGGCGGCTCTCGCGTCGGTGAGAGCCCAAGGTTCACCCCGCTTGCCGATGCGCTGGTGGAGGCAGCAAATGAGCTTGCTAACTACGAAGGGCCGAACACGATCATCCTCATCAGCGATGGGGAGGAGACCTGTGGCGGCGATCCTCTCGTCGTTGCACACATGCTCACCGCGATGACCCCGCCGATCGTTCTTCATGTGATCGGCCTCGATGTCGATGAAAACGTGCGCGAATCCTTAACGGCGATGGCCGAGGCCACCGGAGGGGAGTACCGCGATGTGAGTGAGGCGAGCGGGTTATTCACCGCGCTCTACGCGGCGGTATCCCCGAGTGTGCCCGAAGAGCCCTCCCAGCCCGTCATTCCGGCGGAGTACGCCTGCCTGGGGATCGCTAACGTGATCTACGGGACGGAGGGGAACGATACCCTGTATGGAACCCCGGGGAGTGACCTGATCTATGGGCTTGCCGGAGATGACTTCATCATCGGGTTGGGAGGAAACGACATCCTGATCGGCGGTGATGGGAACGACATTATCGAGGGGGGCGTCGGGGACGATCTCCTCCTGGGAGATGCCGGGGACGACCTCCTGTTCGGAGGGACGGGAAACGATCTCCTCTGCGGCGGTCCCGGAGCGGACTCGCTCGAAGGAGAGGCGGGGGACGATACCCTCTGCGGTGGAGAAGGGGTTGACACCCTCCTCGGTGGCTCGGGGAGCGATCGGCTGCATGCTGTCGATGGATGTGACACCCTCCTCGAGGGAACGATCGTAGATGGCCCCTGTGCGAGCTGTTGGGCCCTTAACTTGACCTGTCCGCGCGCCGCGGTCTGTCCTCCTCCTGTGCCGGCCCCAGGCTGTCCGCCGGCTCCGCCCTCTTGTCCGCCATCGATCAAGGCCGTGGACGAAGGCGGGTCGATCAGGTTGCACGGGACGGTCGTCGATCATGATTGCAACGTGGTTAAGATCTGCTGGAGCGCTTCGCGAGGGCACTTCGACGACCCGACGAGCCTCGATCCCCTCTACTACGCCCCGATGACGGATGCTTGCGCAGGCGAGGATGTCGAGATAACCCTGCAAGCGACCGACAGTTGCGGGGCGACGGGGACCGACTCGTTCCTCCTTCACGTCAACAACGTCAACCGCCCCCCTGTCGCCGATGCAGGTCCGGACATTACAGTCGACGAAGGGGCGACGGTGCAGCTCACCTGTTCTGCGTCCGATCCCGACGGTGACGAACTCTCTTACTTCTGGAGCGTGACGTGTGGAAGGGGAACCTTAGACAATCCCACTCTGCTTCACCCGGTCTATACCGCTCCGCCGACCGAGGCATGCGAAGGGGAGGATATTCTCCTCACCCTCACCGTAACCGATGCCTGCGGCATGAGTACCACAGACACCCTCCTCGTCCACGTGCGGAACCTGAATGCCCCCCGATCCTCGAACTTGGTCCGGGTTTCTGCATGACAGAAGGGGCATCGAAGCGGTTGAGTGCAGTGGCGAGTGACCCAGAGTGCGGCCTTCTCAGCTACTACTGGACCGCATCCAATGGAACGTTCGACGACCCATTCTCCGCCAACCCCTGCTACATCGCTCCCATGGTCGAACCATGCGACGGCGAGGACGTCGCGATCAGCCTCACCGTCACCGACCCCTGCGGGGCGAGTGCATGTGATTCGGTCCTGATTCACGTTGCAAACGTGAACAGACCCCCTGTCGTCAAAGCAGATCCATAGGGGATCTGAAACAAGGAAGAGTCGTTGGCCGATCTGCTCCGTCTCGTCAAAAGGCGGAGCAGATCGTTTCGCTTGAGTGGGTTACGGTCAGAGAGGGTATCTTCTCGCCCGTAAGATCAGATCGACGTACTCGTCCACGATCGTCAGCGTACGGATCTTCCTCTCCCAACCTTGACACAAGAAACCTCTCATGAGACAACTCTCAATCTGTATTCGCGTCCTCCTTTCGGATACCATCCAGAGACCATCTACAAGGAGGATGCCCCCTAACAAGTCTCCATGTTCACGTTACAGCACCGTCACAAGGGACTACTCGCACGCACGGGGAACCTCGTCACTGCACACGGTACGGTACTCACCCCGGCGTTCGTCGCCGTGGCCACGCGGGCAACGGTGAAGGCGGTCGAGCCGCAGGCCCTCGCCGATATCGGTGTCCAGATCGTCATCTCAAACTCCTATCACCTGCACTTGCGCCCTGGCGAAGAGACGATCGCCGCGTTAGGCGGGTTGCACCGCTTCTCCGGTTGGGAAGGTCCGACAATGACCGACTCCGGAGGGTTCCAGGTCTTCAGCCTGGGGGCGGGAAAGGAACATGGGGTGGGGAAGGTCGCCTCGATCTTCCCTGGCGAGAACCGAAATCCAACGGCAAACCACTATCGACAAGGAAAATCACTCGTAAGACTGACCGAGGAAGGGGCCTTCTTCCGTTCGATCATCGACGGCTCGGAGCACTTCTTCTCCCCGGAGAATGTGATCGACCTCGAACGGAAGCTCGGGGCCGACATCATTCTCGTCCTCGATGAGTGCACCTCGCCACTGCACGATTACGCCTACACCAAGGCCGCCATGGAACGGACCCACCGCTGGGCCGAACGCGCCCTCCTCGCGTTCGAGAAGACCGCCAACGACCGTTCCAATCCCAACCCCGCGCAGATTCTGTATGGGATCGTGCAGGGCGGTGCGTACGAGGACCTGCGGAAGGAAAGCGCGCAGGTGATCGGGGAGATGCCGTTCGGCGGGTTTGCGATCGGAGGATCGCTCGGTAAGTCGAAGGAGGAGATGCACCACGTCCTCGACTGGACCATCCCCCTCCTCCCCGAGGGAAAGGCGCGTCACCTCCTGGGGATCGGGGAGATCGAGGACATCTTCGCCGGGGTGCGGCGCGGGATCGACACCTTCGACTGCGCCGCCGCAACACGCATCGCCCGCAACGGAACTGTCTTCCTGCAAGAGGCGCCCCGTCACCGTATCAACTTACGGAACGCCCGCTTCCGCGACGACCCGCGCCCGATCGATGGATCTTGCGACTGCTTCACCTGCCAACACCACTCGCGCGCCTACCTGAGTCACTTATGCCGCTCAGGCGAGTTCTCCTTCTACCGGCTCGCTACGATCCACAACCTCCGCTTCCTCGTCCGTCTGATGGAAGAGATCCGTACAGCGATCAAGAGCGATGCGCTTGACAAACTGGAACAAGAGTGGAGAAATTGAATGATCGGGAGAGCGGGGGATTGAGGGATCGGAAGAACGAGTGCTTGAGCGATTGAATCATCGGAAAGTGAGGGTGTTCAATCACTCAATCTCTCTTTTGTTCCCCTTCTTTTCGACCTACACCAACTACTCACTACCAACTACCCACCACCCACTGACTACGGTAAAATCCGCCGCAGAGAGGTTCCGAGCGTCCTCAGGTCGAGGCTGGAGAAGTCGATCGCCAGGGAGACGCGATGACTACCGGACAGCCCCGGATGGGTGATGTAGCGTAATCGATGAGGAAGCCCTCAACATCGATCCCCAAGCCAAGGGTGATCGATATCCCACCCGGTTGCGTAAGCATCCCGAGGCGAACGGCTAAGTTCTGAATCGGCCTGTACTCCGCCCCGGCGTGGAACTTTCCCGCAAGGTCTAGGTCGCTCGTAAGGAGGACGACCTCAGCTATCCTCGCCGCCCCTCCCAGCCGCAGGCTCATCCTCATCGACTCGCTATGGGCGTCGTAGTTCACCCCCCCGAACAGGTTCGTCGCTGTAATGCCGAACGCCAGATCGCTCAAGCCGACCGGGCCGAGGTGCATATCAGCGAAGATCATGCGGTAGGCAAGGTCAAATGAGAATCCGGATCCTTTGTCTCACCGATCGAAGTTGACAGGTACTTGATCCGTCCCCCGAGGGAGAAATCGATCGGGAGGGCGGGGATGAAGGGAGGTCCTTTGGGTCGATACCAAAGCCGAACAGGATCGCGTTGCTCCCGTAGGAGAGCGTCTCTGTCGCTGGATTCCCCCCCGCATCGTAGCCCGCGATATTCCCGGAATTGAACGTGAGAAATCCGATTCCCCAGTTAGGGAATGTCAGCGAGAACGCGCTGTAGCTCGCCGCGCCCAAGTGTGAGGAGTAGAACGAGCTGAAGCTGATCCCCGCAAGGTCGGAGAGCCCGGCCGGATTGTAGTAGAGGGTCTCCGCCCCTTCCGCAAGAGCGACGGCCGCTCCGCCGACCCCCATCATTTGCACACCCGGGTCGATGTCGAGGACCGAGGTCGCGATCTCACCCCCAGAACCGGGGAGGACACACAGCCCCGCCCCGAGAAGGGCCACAAGCGCCAGTAAGTATAATCTCTTCACGATGTTCCCCCTCCCTTATCGCTTGATCAGGAGCTTAAAGATCGCTGATTTTATCGTCTTCCCGGAAGCATCCTTGCCAGTAATCCGACAGAAGTAGAGGCCGTTCGGTTGAGGATCACCCGCTGTTGAAGCAAGACCCCAAGCGTGCTCCGCTCCACCCGCTGCCAGGTCAGTTTCATAGACCAAAGCACCCGTGATATCGAAGATGCGCAGCTTGACCTCCGTCGAACCATTAGGAACTCGATAGACAAATGTAGCAGTATCGCTTGCCGGATTCGGATAGGCGTACACCATCACCGGGGGACCAACGACGACCTGTTCCGTGTACACATTGCTCGTCTGATCGTTGCTATCGATCACCGTCAAGCTGACCGTGTATGTTCCCGTAATAGCGTAGGAATGCGTAGGATTCGGCGCGGTTGAAGTAGTTCCATCGCCGAAGTTCCAGCTCCATCCCTCAATCGTTGCTGAACCAACGGCGGTGCTCTTGTCCGTAAAGGTCACCGTATCCCCAACATCGGGAGTCGTAGGAGAATAGTCAAAATCAGCCGTCGGTTTGAGGGCTGACACCTCAATGTCATGGCTAACGGTGTCGGTCTGAGCATCGCTGTTGGTGACGGTCAACGAAACCGTATAGGTGCCAGGAGCACTGTAAGTATGAGTGGTATCCCCATCCTCATCCGAGCTTGAGGTCTCATCGTCGCCGAAGTCCCACTCCCACTTGGTGATCGTTGTCCCCTCTGGTGTTGTCGAGGTATCCGTGAACTCTACCTCATCGCCTACCCCCGGCGTGTCGGGATCCCAGGTAAACTGCGCTTCTGGAACCACAGGCGGCGGCTCCACATCGAAGGTCTTCGTCTTCGATCCGGTCAGTCCGCGGGCATCCTCAACCGTGAGCTTCGCCCACACACTCCCGCCCGCTGCAAAGGTGTGCTTCACCGAGGTGCCCGTACCTGTTCCCCCGTCGCTGAACTCCCAGCGATGAGCGACGATATCGTCGCCGTCCTCATCATTGACGTCTTTGGCGGTAAATGTGATCTCTGTCTCGTAGGTGAGGTCCGTAGATGGTGTGTAATCGAAGTCGCAGGTCGGGCGGTGGTTTATGGCAAGGGTCCATTCAGCCCTGTGGCTGAGTTCTCACCAGCATGACCGTCCTCCTCTGAGAATATCGTCGTCTCAATCTTCAGCTTGTGCCCCGCCGTAACATTCTCTGGGCCAGCGAAGGTAACGTAAACGAAGAGCGTAACGTCGCTATTATCAGCGACAATGTTGTTCTCCAGCGTTGAAATAGTCACGCCACCTGAGTTCAATCCAGTAAGGTCCGTGGTCTCACCGAGCAGATCACCGCCTTCGGTGCGCACCTCGATCCTGGTCACTTCGGACTCCGCGCATCGACTTGTTGTGGCGACATTCTTTACCCTGACCGGATTGATCCGGACACTATCGGTATTCTCATCCAAGTCCTCACAGGATATCTTCTGAGCGAGCAAGCGTTGGCCGGAGTAGGCGGTACCTCCACTCGGAGGGCTGACATTGTTCACCGTCTCCAAGCATGAGGATGAAGGACGATCGACTTCGGATACGTAACCTTATCGCTCTCATAGTCGGCGTTCTCGTTCGCCCAGATATAGACCGTCGGTTGCAGCGTATCTCCGTCAGTAATCGTTCCGTCGATCGTGTACTCGATCGAAAGCGTGGCGGACTCGTTATCTTTTACCACCGTTGCGGTAAATCCATCTTTCCCTATGTACCGGTGGCCCGTAGCAAAATCAACGATGCCGCCCCCAGCGAGGGTGAAGAGGGTGGTCTCTCCCTTCTTGACCACGATGCTCCCTATGTCATCTCTGGTAGCGTCACCTTCATTCTTGATCCAGATCCCGTTGATCGTTACGTTCGCTCCGTTGGCATCATCGTCGGTGACGGTGACCTTCTGCACCAGCTTCTCCCCCGGCGCCAACACGCCGGAGGGGATATCGGGGCTTACCTCGCTGATCGCTTCGAACCCCTGTACACGAATTGTTTGTACAGTAGAAGCCTGAATTGTCTGAGAGTAACTCACTCCGTTTTCTGTGGTGGATAAAGTTACGGACGTTTGAATCTCATGTTTGTCGCCGGGATCGGCTTAAGAGAGACATCGACTTCCACTGTCACTGTGGTATCATCATCAAAGGAAGCAGGTAGATTGGGCGTAAAATCCGTCGGTGAGAAATCCAAAGGATTATCGCTCCCCCAGTCAGCTGTGGAAGGAGTTTTTGGGGTCGTAGTTATATAGGTAGTTTCGGTGCCACTCACTTTACCAGTTACTTTAACCTGTACACTAGCTACATCGTTGTGGTCCGCGTTCTTCATGTTGCTTACTGCAATCTTTGTAATCCCTACAGGGGATAAGTTTCCATCGGTATCGGTAAAAGTTGCCTTCTGAACGGGTATATTGGCATCATTCGGGTTAAGGTAACCAGCGGAAGGGGAGTGATCCGCCTTCTTCTCAAACCCGCCCTTGAAGATCGTCTCAGGGCTGCCGTCGGTAATGGGATCGCTGGTGTAGGTCCCAGAGTAGAACTTAACTTGAAACTGGATCCTCTCGCCACCAGAGACACTACCCGCACCTGCCACCTCGACGCCGATCCACAGGTAACTGGTCCCGCTCGGGACCGTATAGCCAAGGGAAAAGGTGATCCCTGAGCGCAACCCTGTCAGCGAGGTGTATTCCTTTAAGGGATCGGCAAACGGGTCAGCATCATTATCGATAACGATCCTCGTGATATCCCTTTCATCCGCCTCCCCCAGGTTGCGGATCCACACTGAGTTGATGGTGGAGGAGCCATCCACAATCTTAACCTTCTGCACCACTACTTGGTCCTTGGGGTTTACGTAACCGTTATCTATATCTTGATCGGTAAAACTTGGAACGGCGAGCACCGGTAATGAGAAAGCGAGGCCTACCAATAGCGCTAGCGCGATGCTTTGTCTACGCATCTTAGTCACCCTTTCCTCCCGTTTTCTTCGCATTGAAGGAACAAAATCGCATCATTACACAGGGAGTATACCTAGCCACCCATCAGCACCAGAAGAGGACCGTCTGTGAAACCATGTCGCTATGTCGCTTGCGAGAGGGAAGTTTGTCCGATAGTGAGGCGGGTTCAACTAGCAAATATAGCTTTGGCAATTGGTTTGAGAGGCAAGCTACAGTAGAATCAACAGCGTCACTTAGTCCAGTAGATCGAAGGAGCGTTTGCGAGTTGGAGCCGGCTATATGAATAGGACGGGGATCAGGCATCAGATTGACCAAGATAGGAAGACGCTCTACGATAAGAGTAGTCGGGGTGATGTACAATGCAGCGCGAGGAAGCCATAAAACGGATGCGAGATAACTGGGGACCGATTAGTTCATTTGGTGTTCGGTCTCTGGCTCTTTTCGGCTCACTGGCGCGAGATGAAGCAGGGTCGGACAGCGATGCAGATATACTCGTCGAGTTCCGCGGTCCAGCGACGTTCGGTCGCTACATGGATCTCAAGATTTTCTTGGAGGAGCTTTTAGGCTGCCCAGTCGATCTCGTCACTCGCAAAGCCATCAAACCACGCATGCGCACGTATGTTGAGGAGGAAGCAATCTATGTCCCGTGATCCTAAGCTCTTTTTGGCTCTTCGTCGTTTCGCCTGCCTGTGCCGGCGAGGCAGACAGGAGTGGGTAACTGACCACTAGCGCATGCTCGCAATCCTGCTCTAAGATGACTATGATAAAGGGTCTAAAGTCGCACCTTCTGGAGAATCCAGGAAGCCATGAGAAATCCAACTGCAGCGAGGAGAGAGACCAACACCTCTTCTCGCGCCCGTTCGTTTCACTCACTCAAGACGCTGAGGCGCAGAGGGGTACAACTTAACCCCTACTGCACGGATACCCTGCTGTGCCATTCCCTCGATAGGTTTGTGCTTTTGTTCGGGTCTTCCTTGGCGTCTCTGCGCCTCTGCGCGAGTATGGTTTTGAGGATGCCGTGCTGTTCCGCCTGCCTGTGCCGGTGAGGCAGACAGGAGCGGGTCATTCTAACGTTCGAGCCGGTTTAAGCAGCTACTCCGAAGCCGAGCGTGTCTGTCACTGGCCGCAGCAGCATCGCTGGGCCGGTTACCCACACCAAATAGCGAGGATCCAGTGTTGAGATAGGGACAGGTTACGAGGCATAGCCGAACGCGAGGCAGTTCTGATGGCCAACGAGCAGCGAGAATGCGTAGCGTCGTACTTTGCCTGCCTGTCGCGTCCACGAGGCAGACAGGTCTCCGACGTTGCGAGGTTCATTGCTAACGAGGCTCGCACAAACAACAAACCGATTCGCCTGTGGCGAATCTCCCCTGCCTGCAGCACCTGTCTACCGCCAGGTAGAGACAGGGCTTTCCGCCCTTTAAGCTCGCTTGAGGGGTATCCAGCGGAGGCCTTTTATGAACGGTTTACCTTTCTCAATCAGATAGTATAACCCGTTGGTACTACTAAGGATTCCCCCTGTTTGGCGCAATCCTTCTGTTCAACTAAGTTACGAAAAACTTGCAAGCACTAGATGCACACAGTAAAATTGAGCCAGTATTTAAAATTCTTGCTTTCTTCGTTTCCTGCCTAAGGACCACAATGTTATCCACCGCTTTCATCGGTACAGGTATTGACTTTCTTTTTGAAGTCCCTATACTCGGATAGCCCTTCCACTAGATCTTTGGCAGGGTTTAGCGCGATCGTTCGCGCTGGTTAAAGGAGCTACTGGATTGCCAGATGATCACCGTAGAGCTACGAGCGATCGTCGAGGTATCCATTGGCAAAGGAGGTGTTGTAGTGAGAAGGAAGCTCGGGCTTGTTTTGGTGGTGGTGTTGGCCTTGGGCGTGGCTGGATTTGCTCAGACAGCTGTCACGCCACGGTCGGTTGGTGTCCTCTTGTTTGACAATGACACGGGTACGACCGTCACGAAACTTGGGATCATCTTTGACAAGGCGGTGACTCTTACGACGTCAGATATCATCGCCTTCGGCGGGGAGGAAGCCACCTTGGTGGCGGCCTCGAACAACTACGTCTTTATCGACGTTGTGGTCGTCCCTGGGGGGACGCTGCAGATCACACTCTCTGGTGACGGTGCGGATGCCGTTGTGACAAACGCCTTTTGGTTCGAGTAACGGCAAGGTGGCGGTGTTCCTCTACGGCAAAAGCGGGACAAGATATAGATTCTTATCTTTAAACAAGGAGGGCTAATGCTAAAAAGAGTAGCAGCATGGTTAGGGATCAGTCTGTTGCTGTTTGGGTTGTTGGCAGTCGCGCAGACGAGCGTCCCTGAAACGCCAGGGGCGAACGTTGGCGGGACGCTGACAATAGGAGTAAGCCAGACATTCAAAGACCTTGATCCACGGGTCTCCAACTCCGCATACGACGCGTACGTATACGGTGAGGTTTTCGATGACTTAATCGGCATGGATCCTGACACCCTGAAGCCCATCCCACATATCGCCAAGTCGTGGGATGTAGCAGAGGACGGATCCTCAACGACGTTCTACCTAAACGAAGGGATCAAGTTCCACAATGGTGAAGACCTGACTGCAGAGGATGTGGCGTACACCTTTAACTGGATCATTAATCCGGATAATGGGTCGCCGAATGCGTCGGAGTACACTTGGCTTCAGGAAGTAGTTGTCATCGACGACTACACAGTCAAGTTCATCAACAAACCAGATTGGACTCCGTTCTGTCCGGGGCTGGTGAGCGAAAGTGCGGCGATCGTCCCGAAGGACACCTGCGAGGAAATGGGACCTGAGGCGTTCAATCTCGCCCCGATCGGGAGTGGGCCGTACAAATTCGTGGAGTGGAAGCCAGGTGATCACATCACATTGGAGCGCAATGAGGACTACTGGCTTGTCTATCCAAACCTGGATAAGGTGATCTACCGTCCCATCCCGACGCTCGCCACGATGATGCTTGAGCTCGAAGCGGGTGGAATCGATATCGCCGATAACATGCCGGCTCAGGACGTCGCACGCTTCCGAGCGATGGAGGGTGTAGAAGTAGAACAGGTTCCAAGCCTGTCTTACTTCTATATTGCTTTCAACTGCTCGCACGCTCCAAGTAGTGACGTTCGTTTCCGCAAGGCGTGCTACATGTCGATCGATATGGACGCTGCCGTCTTCTCCATCTTCCAGGGGTTGACCGGAATCAGGGCCTACGGATGCACCCCGCCCGCACTGTGGGGAAGCGACCGCGAGTATCTGCAGAACAACATCGCACTCGAGGAGGACGATGCAGCGGCCAAGGCGCTGTTCGACCAACTGAAGGAAGAGGGTGTTATTCCACCCAATTTCAAGACGACTATCTACTGCCCGCTCGACCCGCGACGTACGCAGTTAGCGACGATCCTCGCCACGAACCTCGCGGAGAACGGGATCAACGCTGAGGTGCAACCACTCGATTGGGGGCCGTTGCTCGACCTGTTGTATCGAAGTGAGGACGATCCGCTTGGCGCAGGCTACGAGATCTTCCTTATGGGATGGAGTGGAGGAGCAGATCCACATGACTTCATCTACTACCTGTTGACCACGGAGAACGCGGTCATCGGGACGGCGAATAACTTCTCTTGGTATTCGAACCCAGAGGCAGATGCCTGATTAAGCAGGCTGATACCTGTTCAGGTTGCGATCAGAGCACGAGAGAGGCCCTGTATGTCGAGGCACAGCGGAAAATCTTCGCTGAGTATCCCCACATTCCGGGCTATCACTACATTGAGACACGCGGTGTGAGGAGTCGGGTGCACGACTTCCAGATAAGTCCGCTCTCTTGGATTCAGCTCTGCAGCCCGTCCAATAACGTGTGGGTGGAAGAGTAGAGCGTTTCGCGATTAGACCCTGGGCTGCTGATCATCGGCAGTCCAGGGTCTTTTAAAGGAGTTTGTCGGACATGTTTGGTTATGCGGTGCGGCGACTAGCGCAGCTTGTCTTTGTCCTATTCGGGCTTACTGTCCTCTTATTTGTTCTATTAAAGGCAATGCCAGGCGACCCGGCGCGGGTGATGGCCGGGCTGGGGGCTACTCCAGCGACTATCGAAGCAATCCGGGTTAAACTCGGCCTTTATGAGCCTCTTCATGTGCAATACTGGCGCTTGATCAGCGGCCTATTCAATGGGCAGCTACAGGCGATGACCTATCACAAGCCGGTGTGGACGGTGATCATGGAGCGACTCCCAGCAACGGTGGAACTGGGAGTCGCGGGGATGATCCTCGCACTCCTTGTCTCCATCCCTGCCGGGCTCCTCTCGGCGATCTATCGCAACTCCCCCTTGGATTATACGGTTACGACCGCCGCCCTAATGGGTATCTCGATCCCGGTATTCTGGTTCGCACTGATGTTGATGCTGGTCTTCGGAGTGATCTTGCACGTTCTTCCGGTCTCCGGCAGAGGGGCAACGATTGGAGGATGGTCCTTCCTTACGTTGGATGGGCTGCGGCACTTGATCATCCCCGCGGTGGCTCTCTCTTCGGTGCAGATGGCAATGAACGCCCGGCTCACCCGGGCGAGCATGCTCGAGGTGATGCGACAGGAGTATATCGACACTGCCCGTGCCAAGGGATTGAGCGAACGGGTGGTCTTGATCAAGCATGCGTTCCGTAACGCCCTGGCCCCTGTGGTGACGAACATCGGGATGCAGGTCGGGTCACTCTTTGCCGGGGCGGTGCTGACCGAGACGACAACGGCCTGGCCGGGAATCGGACGGTTGATGTATGAGTCGATCATGCGCCGCGATCAGGCGGTCGTGTTCGGGCTGGCCCTGTTTATGGGTGCGTGTTATATGATCTCCTATCTCATTGTTGACCTCATGTATGCGTATATCGATCCGAGGATTACCTATGACTGATACCGATCGCGACACTGCTGCCTCCGGTAAGATGCGGCTGCAAGACTATCTCCTCACGCTCATCCTCCCCGGGTTAGGCCATATCAGGCATGGCTGGTGGCGTAAGGCGCTCGTGTTCTGGACCCTGCTCGCTGTCCACGGTGGAACCTTCTACCTCGCGATCGTGCGGGGACGCCTGGCGTGGTTCGCCTATTCGGCTAGCAAGAGTCCATCTGAGTACTGGTTCTCGACTTTGACCCTATTTGTACTCACTTTCGGGATCTGGGTCTTTGCCCTCTTTGACTTACGTCGTTCGATCCGCGTAAGAAGCGAAAAGAACTACGTCCGTGGCTACTGGCAGATCGTAGCAAGACGCTTCTCCAAGGATCCTAAAGGGATAATTGGCCTCATCATCATCTTAGCCGTCTTGTATGTTGCCCTGTTCGCCCCGTTCTACGCACGGGGTAACGCCCTTAAGATGGACCTTGTAAACTTCCTTGCGCCCCCTTCGCCTGAACACCCTTTGGGAACGGATAACTTCGGCCGCGATGTCCTCGATCGACTCATCTTCGGTTCCCGCGTTGCTCTAGGGATCGGAGGGATGGCTACCCTGTTGAATATGCTCTTCGGCGGCTTCTTGGGCCTGATCGGTGGATACTTCCGCGGCGCCGCCGATGCTGTCATCATGCGGTTCTTGGAAATCATCAACTCGATCCCTTTCCTCGTTCTCGCCCTCCTCGTCATCAGTCTGTGGGGATCGAGCATCCCGAGGCTCATCGTCGTTCTTGGCATCTTCGGCCTGGGCCCGGCACGGATCATCCGCAGTGAGGTCCTCTCGGTGCGGGAGGAGGACTACATCCTCGCCGCGCGCGCGGTCGGTGCCCCAACTGGACGAATCGTCCTCCGGCATGTACTTCCAAACGCGATCGCCTCGCTCCTCGTCGTGACCACAATGTCGATCGGTGTAAACATCATCGTCGTCGCTGGACTGAGCTTCCTTGGATTCGGAGTGAGACCACCGATACCCTCTTGGGGAGCGATGCTCCAACAGGCACAGGAGTTTATGCGCACCGCGTGGTGGATGGCCGTCTATCCGGGTCTGTGTATCATCATCACGGTCTTCGGGTTCAACATCCTTGGGGACAGCTTGCGTGATGTCCTCGATCCACGACTCAAGTAGGCTTGATTCGGATCGAATAGATCCCGAGGCGGTTCGCGCCGAAGACATCGGTCAGGATGCGGTCGCCGATCATCACCGCTCGTTCTTTGGGGACGTCGAGCTCCGCGAGGAGGGCCAGGAATCCCTTTTTCCGCGGCTTTCCCGCGCGGCAGCGCAGTGGGTAACTCTTCGCCAATTCCACGATCACGGCGTCTTTCGTCCCGATGCGACGATTGGTGAGGATTCCCACACGAAATCCCATCTTCGTAAGCTTGTTGAGGAGTGTTGTCACCTCAGGGGCGAGCTTCGCCGGACGCCTACCACCAAGGGTGTTATCAAGATCAAACAGGATCGCCCGTTTTCCCGTCGCGTAGAGACGCTGGTAATCGACCGCAAAGATCGAGGCGGCCGTCTCATCCGAGCGAAGTAGCCTCATCATCCTCTCCAGGGACGACCTCCCCGATCGCTGCCACCTCCCGCAGCCGCTCGATCAGAGAGAGGAACTCCTCTTCCATCCCCGGAGCGACGTAGACCTTGAAGTAGAGCTTCCCGTTCTGCAGGCGATAGTCACGGCGTACGTTCGCCAAACCGTCGTAGGCGCTCACGATAGCATCGAGGAAGTGAACCTCCTCTTGTGTGGTGTTGACCCAGTACACAGTGGCGTCCCGCATCAGTGTGCCGCCGCCTCCCTCGGTGTTGAGAGGTAGGAGATCGCCTTAAAGAGGGCTATCTCCGGATCGATTCCACTCTTCCACGCCGAGGCGATGGCGGCGAGGATCCTCCTCCTGCCGCGGCCTCATCTGAAGGGTACTCGCTCGCTTCGATCAGGGTCGCATCATCGAGGTGTGAAACGAACTTCCTCGCTGTAAGGATCGCCGGGAGAGAGGACGGCCGCCTCCCCTCCTCCTTCTTCACCGCCTCCCAGGTACGACGGATCGACTCACGGTCGTTTGGAGCATCGGCGAAGACGTGCGGATGGCGGCGGATGAGCTTCGTCGCCAAGAGGTCGATCACGTCATCGATCGAGAACGTTCCCGCCTCGGAGGCGATCTGACAGTGAAGGAGGACCTGAAGGAGAAGGTCTCCTAACTCGTCGGCGAGGGCGGAAGGATCCTCCGCGTCGATCGCCGCGATCACTTCATGCGCTTCTTCTAACACGTACGGCCGAAGCGTTCGGTGATCCTGGGCCCGATCCCAGGGGCAGCCGTCCTCCGCGCGCAGCCGCGCGATCAGCGCGACAAGTTCGTCGAACGATCTACGATCCGTCACTTTCAGTCGGCAGAGCTTCTGGTTCCACCGTGTCGCTCGGGGTTTGAACCTCTGTTTCCTCCGGTGTGGGCACCTCCCCGCCCGCTTGCACGAGGAGGTCTATCACTTCCTCAGAGCGGTAGGTCGGATCGTCGCTTACGATCTTCTCCAGCTTCTCCTTGGCCTTATCGTCCTCCCCTTGGGCCAGGTACAGCTTCGCCAGTTCGAACGCGGCGTCGAGCCCCGGCTTCGTCAGGGGGTTCGCCTGTCCAACCTGGGTCTGATTGATCTCGACGATCTTCTCATAGAGGTCGATCTTGTCCACGTCCGTCGTTGCATAAGGCAAGGCCCGGGTAAGGTAGTCGATCGCGGTATCGTACTCGGTCTGCCACTTGTAGGCCTCGGCGATTCCGCGGTAGGCCTCGAGCGAGTCCGGTTGCACATCGAGGATCGCTGCATACTGCTTGATCGCCGCACTCCACATGTACTGCTTGGCATAGACGCTCGCCAGCTTGAACGCATCTGTGTGTCGTCGGGAACAAGCGCGATCAGCTTTTCTCCCAGTTCTTTCTTGCGGTTGTTGTCGAAGGTGCGATCGAACGCCATCTTGTAGTTGTCGATCGCCCCATCCCGATCCCCTTGCTGGAGGAGGACCTCCGCCAGACCAGCGTAGGCCTCGGCCTTATAAGGTGAGCGCAGGATGACATGCTGAAAGTTCTTCTTCGCTTCGTCCAGCTTCGAAACCGCAAGGTAGGTCTTCCCAAGGGAGATGTACAGGTCGATTTTTCCCCCACGGGAGAGCGCTTTTTCGTACCGCTCGACCGCTCGTTCCTCGTAGTCGGTGATACTACCGGGAAGATCCTTTAAGCGTGCTTCCTCCTCGGCCGTTCGCTCGCCCTTTCCGTTCAACCGGTCCTGCTCGTCGATCGCCGCGAGCATCCGCTCGTAAGCAAGATCTCCCTGAGCGACGATCAGCTTCAGGTTGTCCGGATCACTCTGTTCGATCTTAGCAATGATCTCCTCGGCATTATCCAGTTGCTTGAGCTCCAGGTAGACCGAAGCGAGTTTAATCATCACACTGATGTCGCCGGGACGCAGGTCGAGCGCGGCCGCGTACTGCTCGATGGCATGCTTGAGAGTCCCATTTTTCACCGCCATGTCCCCGGATGCGATATACGCAGCGACGTAATTCGGATCCTTGTTGATCGCTTCCTGAAAGCGCATGTCGGCCCCGAAGTAGTCCCCCCGTTCGGCGAGAAGTTTTCCATAGAGGTAGATCGCAGTTGTGCTGTCCGGATCGAGTGCGAGGATCCGATTCAAGAAGTCCTCATCGGTATCGACATCTTCCAACGCCTCGAGGTAGAAGGCGAGTGCTTTCTCCTTGTACTCATCAATCTTCTGTGTCAGCTCGTCGATCCGTGCGGTATCCTCATCGGTCGGTTCTTCTTTATCTTCCAGGGTCTTCTTCTCCTGCTCTGCACTGACCATCTTCGATTCGTAGATGCGACCGATGTAGTAAGGAAGGTAGGGATCGTCTGAGGTCCCGGCCTCCTTCACGCTCTCAAACGCGGCCAACCCTTGGTCGATATCTTTCTGTTGCTTCATGTAGGCGTTCATCAGCGGGAGGGCGATCTCCACCTGCGCTTGCGCGTAGATGCCATCGTACCAGTCGTTGAACCTCTGATCCCCTTCCTCCTTGATATAGTCATCGCGGACCTGGTCCTTAATCTCAGCGAGGGTCGGGGTGTGAGCCGCCTTCCGGTCAGTGAGCTTGATGATGTGATAGCCATACTGGGTCTTTACCGGTGCGCTCACTTCCCCTACCTTAAGAGCAAATGCGGCCTCCTCGAACTCCTTCACCATCCGCCCGCGGGAGAACCAACCGAGGTCTCCTCCCTTATCCTTCGACCCGGGTCGGTAGAGTATTCCTTGGCGAGTTCCGCAAAGTCGGCTCCATCTTTGAGTTTATCGAGGACCTCGTTTGCGGTCTCTTCGTCAGCTACAAGGATGTGCGAAGCACGAATCTCTTCCGGAGTGTCGTAATGGGAGATATTCTTCTCGAAATAAGCTTCTAGTTCGTCGTCGGTCGGTTCGATATCCCCGATCACTGCCTCACGCAGAGCCTGGTCCCGCATCTGCGTCTCCACGCTCTCCCGCATCTCCTTCTTGAACTGATCCAGGCTCTTTCCCTGGCCGTTGAGGTAATCAGTAAGCTGCTCTTCGGTGATGTTGTACCTTGTGAGGAGGTCGTTATACTGCTCGGCGAACGCATCGTCGATGTCGCTCTTCGCAACTCTGATCTTGAACTGTTTGGCCTGTTGCGTGTAAAGCTCCTGCCGGATCAAGCCCTGCAGGGCCTGTGCCTGCACCTGCAACCGGAACAAAGATCCTCTCGCTCCGGAGAAGAGCGTGCTTGCGTCCATCCCCATCTGTTGGTAGTACTGGCTGTACTGATTGGCGAGGTTCGTGGATGCCGTGTCCAGCGTATCTCGGGAGATCTCAATCCCGTTCACCACAGCAGCGACAGTCGGTCCTTGCTCGCCGCTGGATCTTTTCCTGAACACCCCTGCCTGATTGAGACCGACCAGTCCGACACCACCGATCAGGAAGGCAACCACAATGACCCAAATAATCGTCTTCTTATGCCGCTCAAAGAAATACTGCATCTTCTCTTAGTCACTCCTTTAGACAGCTTCACGTCCCGCCAGATAGTACAAAGGTTGAACGAGTCGAGCAAGTAACCGGCACAGGATATTGGCCGCACGCCGCACCGGGTCTCTCACTCAAGCGCCGGCGCCGCTCCGAATACGCGGTGACGCGTGCGCATCGCGAAGTGAATCGCTGTTCTCTCTTCGCCGACAACGCTGACATTGACGAAACTCGGGATGAAATAAAGGTCGATTCCACTCGCCGCCAGATATCCGCGGGCGATAGCGATCGCTTTCACCGCCTGATTCACCGCCCGTGGTCCGATGACCTGTACCTCCGCTTCACCCAGTTCACGAATGCTGTTAGCGATCGCTCCAGCAACGGAACCGGGGTTCGATCCGGACGAAACCCTTAACATCTCCATTTTAGGTCCCTCCTAAGACAAACCCCCTTTACTTTGCACTCTCCGTAAACTGTGTCTGGCGGATGACGTTCACCTTGATCTCGCCGGGGTAGCTCAGCTCCCCTTCGATGGCACGGGCGATGTCGTAGGCCAGCTTAGCGGCCATGTCATCGTTCGTCCGCTCCGGTTGCACCATCACGCGCACCTCACGGCCGGCCTGCAGCGCATAGGCTTCCTGCACCGAAGGGAAGGAGCGACAGAGCTCTTCTAGTTCCTGGAGGCGCTGAATGTAGCGTTCGAATGTCTCCTGCCGTGCGCCGGGGCGTGCCGCAGAGAGTGTGTCGGCAGCTGGATGAGGACGTCGAGGACCCCAGTGGGGTCGATGTCTTCGTGGTGCGCGGCAATGGCATGCACCACCGCTTTGCTCTCCCCGTACCGCCGGGCAAGGTCCGCACCGATCAGAGCGTGCGGACCGTCCACCTCATGATCGACAGCTTTACCGATATCGTGCAGTAGACCGGCACGCTTCGCTCCCTCCGCGCTGATCCCCAGCTCGTCGGCGAGCATCTTGGCGATCCAGCTCACCTCCAAGGAATGAGCCAGTTGATTCTGCCCGTAGCTTGTGCGGTACTTCAACCGGCCGAGCAGGGTTGCCAACTCGGGATGAATATCGATCCCAAGGTCGAATGCGGCCTTCCTTCCCTCTTCCTTGATCCGATCCGCCAACCGCGCCTTCGCCCGTTGGACCTTCTCCTCGATCTGAGCCGGATGGATCCGTCCATCCTCGATCAAGCGGGTGAGGGCCATTCGTGCCACCTCGCGACGCAGCGGGTGGAAACAGGAGAGGACGACCATCCCCGGTGTATCGTCGACGAGAAGTTCCACTCCTGTAAGCGCCTCGAAGGTCTTGATGTTGCGCCCTTCTCGACCGATGATCCGCCCCTTGAACTCCTCCGAGGGGATGGGGACCGAGCTCACGGTGTGCTCCTCCACGTATTCGGCGGCGTAACGCTGAACGGCTGCGGCGAGGACCCGCGCCGCCCGTTGCTCCGCCTCCTCCTTCGCCCGCCGCTCGACCTCACCTACTTGCGTGAGAAGAAACGCTGCGATTCGGTCTCCACCAGTTTCAGTAAGTGATCCCGTGCCTCTTGCTGACTCCAACCCGCAATCCGTTCCAGACGCGCCTTCCCCTCGGCGATGAGGCGAGAGCCGGTCTCCTTCAAGCGTTCCAGCTCCTCTTCATCCTTGCGGAGTGAATCTTCGATCTGCTCCAGGTAGTTAGATTTCTGTCCGAGACGATCTTCTCGACGGAGAATCCTCTCCTCCATGCGGGAGAACTCCTCTTCACGGCGTTTTGTACGTTCTTCCAGTTTCTCCCGCAGCTCTTGAATCTCTTGCCGCGCTTCGAGCAGTCTTTCCCGCTTCAATTTCTCCGCCTCTTCCTGCGCCGCTTGAAGAAGCTCCTCTTCCTTCCGTTTACGGGGGATGCTCCCGAAAAGGTATCCCAGAGCAATTGCAGCAACTAAACTAATTCCAAGCCCTATATATAAAAGCATTTTTAGCTCACTTCCCTTTTATGAAACCCGTGCTCACACTCTCTTCTTTATCATTATACCCGTTTTCCTCCTTCAACCTGCAGCGCTGCGGGCAAGAAGAGGAGGCTGAATATAAGGGTAAATCCGATTCCAAGGAGCGCCGAGATCCCAAGAAAACGCAACCCTGGCGTACTCGCAAGGAGAAGACTCGCGAAGACGAGCATAGTTGTCAACGAGGTCACCAGCACCGCCACCGCCGTCTTTTGCCCTGCCCGTTCGATCGCTCCCTCGGGATCGACCTTTCGCTCCTCCCTATACCGATGCATGATATGGACTCCGTTGTCGACACCGATCCCGATCAAAAGAGGGGAGATCATAATATTGATAAAGTTAAAATTGATCTGCAATAACCGCATCCCACCCAGCATCCAGACGTAGCCGAGGATGAGCGGTGATGCCGCTAAGAGAGCACGCATCCCTCCACCTAAGCTGCGCCACAGGGTCAGGGCGATCAGGAGAGTTGCCAAAGCGGTCGATACAAGAAAATCTCGTTTTATGTAATTCTCCAGCTGTTTAGCGACCAGAGGCATACCGAAGTAGTTATCGGAGAACGAGGCGGCAAACGTGTCGAACCGCTCCATGTTCCTTTCTTGTAGATCGCTGGAGCCATGCGGGCCTGGATGATGTAATCGCCGTTTGGAGCGAGATACTGCGAGGCGATCCCCTCGGGGAAGCTCTTTAGGATGTCGCGCAGCAGGGTCTCCACCCGGGGGAGATCCCGGACCTGCGCCAGGTTCTGGTTGAACGAGGAAAGGGTCTCCCGTAGATCCGCGATGTACGCATGCGCTTGCTGAAAGTCGAGCGTCTGTAACTTCCCCTGGATCTCATGCAGTTGTCTTTGAATCTTGTTGCTGAGTAGGGCTATCTCCGCCTCTCCGTTCAGCCCCGCTCCGTACTGGAGGAGACTGAACTGGACGAGCAAGGTGCGGATCTGCGCCAGCGCCGAGGTGTGTTCGGTAAGGCTCCGGTCGAGCAGATCCAACTGATCGATATAGGAGTCGATATTGAGGCTGTTCAAGACCTGCTGTTGCTCTGTGAGGTTGACCGGGAGAAGTTGACACGCCGACTTGACATCGAGAACCAGGTCGCTCGTCTCCAGGTGTTCCACCACCTGTGTGAGTTCCTCCTCCGAGGAGGCAAAGAAGGTGAAGTAATTTCCTCCAAACTGGGTGCTGCTCTCGCCAAAGTGAGTCAGGATATCGTCTAGGACCTCCTGACACTGCACCCGTGGAGCCAAGTCGCCGCTGGAGAAGACGAACCGGGTCTGCGCTGCCTGGAAGGTGATAAAGAAGGTCAGGACGAGAACGATGACGAGGATCGCGTGTCCTTTGGCGGTTACGGCGCGGAAATAGCCGGCAAGGTGTGATGCGTAATTGATTACGTTCTCCTTGTGTCGGAACCGAAACAGGAAGTGAAAGAGTGTGATCAGTGCCGGGAGGAGGAACAAGGTGATGAGGAATGATATGATCACCCCCATGCTGGTGATTACCCCCATTTCAAACAAGGCACGGGAACGGGAGAAGAGGAGTCCGAGGAAGACGACCGCGGTCGTCGCCGCAGCAACGGCTGAGGCATCCCCCTTACGAAGGATCGCCGTGTACAGGGCCCGGTTGAGAGAGCTCCCTTTGCTACGCTCCTCAGCATAACGGGAGATCAAGTGGATCGCATAATCGATGCCTAAACCGAGGACCAGCGCGGGGAGGAACGAGGTCACCAGATTGAATCCACCCACAGCGAATTTCGCCCATGCCATCGTCAACACCACGCTGATCAAGAGGGGGATCACAGCGATAAGACTATATGAGATCGACCCGAAGGCGAGGAAGAAGATGATGAGCACCCCCACCGAGGAGATGATCGTCGTGCGCCGCATATCGGCGTTGATCGCAGCGTTGGTTTCACTGCTGTACGTGTAGGTTCCGGTTATGCCGACGGTGACACCCAAACGCGTGAGGTCGACCCGAGAAAGGTCGTCCTTCAGGGTCTCCGTCACCGTCGTACAGTAGGATACACCGTGCTGAGACGGGAACCTCGCTGCACGGTGATGAGCAACCTCGTCCGATCACTGGAGAAGTAGGGCTCCGGGGTGCGTGACACTTCTGTCTCGCTCGGGACAAAGATCCGGGCCAGATCCTGCACCGCCATCGTCACTGCCGGCAACTGATCGATCCCGTCGATCGCTCCCAACACAGCATCGTTCAAGGCTGTGACCCCGTGTAAATCCTCCTCGAGCGTGGAGAGCCCCCCCGGACCCTCCAAGTTCAGATCGCCACCGTACAACGCCTTATCAAAGGCCTCGCTCATCTGTCGGTAGGCGTCATCAAGGTCGCTCGTCGGAAGTAAGGATAGCTCTCCGTCAGCGATCGACCGTCGCGCCAGAGCGATACTCGACTCGATGTGGGAGAGCTCCTCCTCGTCCAATCGATAGAGGACAAGGTACTGGTCGGGGATCTCCGGTGACAGTTCACGCTGGTAGGTCACCGAAACAAACTCGGGATCCTCTTGCAGGACTTGCGCGATCTCCTTCGCAGCGGTGAGGAGCCGCTCCTCCCGCTCTGCGAGGGGCAGCTCCTCGGCGTCGTTCAGGGTGAGGAGAAGAACCTGGTAATCTGTGTGTAAGAGGGCCTCCTCGGTATGGCGATACTCATCGATCAACGGGTCGTCCCGCGGGAGAAGATCGAGAAACGAACTGCGAGTAGGGATATCACGTATGTAATAGACACCTGCACCGGTGAGGAGGAGGACCCCAATGAGGACCCACCATGCGTGATAACGACTGATACGAAAGACGCGGCGTAAGATACGCTCCTTGGTCGGTCTCATGGTTAGTATCCGCGGCCGATCAGCTGGCCTCCTCGCTCGGGCTCGTCACTTTGATATCGTAGCCGATCAGCTTTGCGGTCAGGCGGACGTTCTGTCCACCCTTCCCGATCGCTAGGGAGAGTTCGTCATCAGGAACGATCACCTTGGCGTTATGCGTCTCTTCGTTCAACTCGATAGAGAGGACTGAAGCCGGCTCCAGGCTGTTCTTCAGGAGCTGCTCAACGGAGTCGCTCCAACGGATGAGATCGATCTTCTCACCCGACAGTTCCCGCGTGACGACCCGTACCCGCGCCCCTCCAGCACCGACGCAGGTTCCGACCGGATCGACGTTCGGGTCGAGCGATTCCACCGCCACCTTGCTTCGACGCCCGGGTTCCCGCGCAATCTTGCGGATCACCAGAGTTCCTTCCTCAATCTCAGGGACCTCCAGCCGGAGGAGCTGGTGCACGAACCCCGGGTGAGCGCGGGATAGCAGGATGCGTGGATCCCCTTGGGTCTGCTCTACACTGACGAGATAAGCACGCAGTCGCTGCCCGGCGTGATACCGCTCCCCTGGGATCCGCTCCGCATTGGGGAGGATCGCCTCGGCCTCCCCCAGGTTGACCCAGACATCCTTCCCCTCGAAACGATGAATCGAACCACTGATGATCTCTCCCACCCGGTTGATGTACAGTTCGTACACGATCTGGCGTCGCTTATGCGTGATCTCCTGGCGGATCGTCTCCTCCGCCTTCTTGGTGGCAATGCGCCCGAACTTCGCCAAGTCGATCCTTTTACCGTTGATGGAGATATCCCCGGAGTGTTGATCGATCTCGACCGTGACTTCAGCATCGGTGTGATACTCCTCCCGATATGCCGCGGCCAATCCTTGACGGATCGCTGCGTACAGGTCCTCTCGCGCGATCCCTTTCTCCTTGGCCATCTCCTCTAAGGCTTCAATAAATTCAATATTCATCCTGTCCCAAAATTGCTTTTGGTTCACTCTCCTTGTTGGAAGGGAAAAAGGACCCTTTGCCGGCGCTAAATCCTCCACAATCCGTCGGAGGCATCCGGCTTACCCAAGAGACCGAGCACTTAAATCCCTCTTCCATTCCTCACATGATCATCGTATTATACTGCAAGTCTATACGAGCAGACAAACGAGTGATGGGTAGAGAGTCCAAAGTCCAGAGTCTGGGGCCGAGAGCTCGACAAAACGGTGAATGGTGAGAAACAAAGGGTTTTAAATGGTGAGGAAAGGCAAGAGCTGACAGCTGATCTCTTACCTTACCTGAAGCGTGAGGAGCCAGATTTACTAGACGGGGCATTTGAATGCCCCGTCTCGGGAGAGCGGGGATGAAAGATGCTTGCTGCCGAAGGGAGCACAGTTTGTAGTACAGTGGAGGTATGGCGACAAAGAGAGGGAG
>LZCG01000009.1_pt1 | contig 41000 bp, 54 predicted proteins | sample 768541 | NCBI WGS metagenome assembly LZCG01 (sample SAMN05200874, study PRJNA324366) | oil field metagenome | isolation source: sample BH-FW-1 from oil reservoir | place: India: Bombay High | collected 2015-07-11
GATTCGCGCTTCTTCTTCGACAAGGACCGCGGGCGATCGTTGGCCGAATGCGTGCGCCAGCTGCGCGACGTCATCGACGACGTTCGCCTCGGCTCGCTGTGGGAGAAGATGGAGCGAATCCGCGCCCTTTCCGGGGAGATTGCGGTGGCGGTCGGGAAGTGTCCCCTCGACCTTGTGGACCGTGCTGCGTTCCTATGCAAGGCGGACCTTGTGACTGAACTGGTCGGGGCGTTCCCCAAGCTCGAAGGGGTGGCAGGTGCGATCTACGCCCGGCTGGACGGGGAACCCGAGGAGGTCGCCTCGGCGATCCGCGAGCACTACCGCCCCACCACCTTCGAGGGTCGATTACCAGAAACAGAGATCGGTACGGTGATCAGTCTTGCCGATAAGCTCGATACGGTGGTCGCTGCCCTCCTGGTGGGAGAGGAACCGACCGCTTCCCGCGACCCCTATGGGATTAAGCGGCAGGCAAACAGCCTCATTCGCTTGGCCGTGGAGAGGGAGATCGATCTCGACTTTGTCGCGCTTTTGGAGCGGTTGAGTGAGATCTACTCTCCGGTGGAGAAGAAGACGGGAATGGCAAGTGTAGAACGGTTTTTGACCGAGCGGGTGCGGCAGGTTCTAAAGCGGCGTTATCAGATTCCCGGTGAAGTCATCGTCGCCGTTTCAGCGGCTGGGCTGGGAAACTTCTATTGCGTGCTGCAGCGCGCCCGTGTTCTTGACGAGTGGCGGAGCCGCGCGGAGTTCCAGGGGTTAGCGGTCGCCTTCGCGCGGGTGCACAACATCACGAAATCGGTGGAGACGACCCGGTTTGATCCCGGTCGGTTCGAAGAAGAGGCCGAACGCACCCTGTGGAGGGAGTACCTGAAGGCGGAGGGGCGCCTTACGCAAGTTCTCAAGGAGGGGAACTACGCAGAGGCGATCGAACACCTCCTTCCGTTAACAAGGCCGATCGATCGCTACTTCGCTGACGTCCTTGTGATGACAAAGAACGGGGAGATCAAGCGGAATCGCCTCGGCTTCCTGCGTGCCCTTACCGAGCTCTTCCTCCGTATCGGCGACTTCGGGGCGATTGGTGTTGAGGAATCCCCGTCATGAAGCCCTTTACCGCGCGGGGGCGCGAAGGGGAGGCATGGAAAGTCAGATAAAGAGTGCGCGTCTGATCGTATCCGGAATCGAGCTTGTTGGATTTCACGGGTACTACGACGCAGAAAGAGTGCGAGGGAACCGTTTTCGCATCGACCTTGATGTGGAGGGAGAGTTTCATAGGGCGTTTGCCACCGACTCTCTTGCAGACAGTATCGACTACGGTCGACTGGTGAGCGCCGTTCGCGAGATCAATCGGATACGAAAATACTTTCTCATCGAGTCATTTGCCGAAGCGATCGCGACCGGTCTCATTGAGCGGTTTCCGAAAATAAGAAGGGTGTCCATCCGGGTGGAGAAACTGAATCCCCCTCGGTTGGGAAAGGTGGGATCTGTGGCGGTCGAACTAGTGAAGGAGAGATCGTAAGCGTGAGAATGGTCTTCCTCAGTCTCGGATCGAATCTGGGGGAGCGGCGATCACATATTGAGAGAGGGATCGCTGCTCTAGAAGAGGGCGGTTTCACGGTGGTGCGTCGTTCTTCCCTCTACGAGACGGAACCCGTTGATCTTGTGGACCAGCCGTGGTTCCTAAACACGGTCATCGCCGGTGAAACGGATTTGGCTCCGCAGGATCTCCTCGCTCTGTGTCAACGGATCGAAGAACAGGCGGGGAGGGAGAGGACCGTTCGCTTTGGCCCGCGGGTGCTCGATATCGATATCCTCCTGTATAAGGGACAGGTCATCGATGAACAGAATCTTGAGATTCCGCACCCGCGTATGTACAGGCGACGGTTCGTCCTTATCCCGCTCCTTGAGATCGCGCCGCGCATCAAAGACCCGAATCGAAGGGTTCGGTTCGCCGACATACTGACAGGGCTCGATGAGAAGAAGAAGGTGAAAAAATTAAAGGAAAGCGAATTCTGATAACGGTTGATTCGTCGGATAAACAGGCCAAGCGTACACGTGTGGCAATCCTGGAGGACGGCCGGCTGATGGAGATCTTCTACAGCCACCCGACGCAGGAGAAGATCGTAGGGAATATCTACAAAGGACGGGTGGAAGATGTCCTCCCCGGACTAGGGTCAGCGTTTGTCGACGTGGGCGAGAAGAAGAGCCTGTTCCTCTCCAAGGGAGAGATCAACGACGCGATAATGATCAGTCACGGATTTAAGCCGTGGCATGGGGCGCCGCCGATCAACAAGCTCCTCCGTCCTGGGCAGACACTCATCCTGCAGGTGAGACGGGGGGGATCGGGTCGAAGAACCCGCAAGGGACGACGAAGATCAGTCTCCCCGGGAGGTTCTGGGTCTTCCTTCCCACCGAAGACCGCCTGGGGGTCTCCCGCCGCATCGAGAGTGTACGGATCCAGCGACGCTTGCGCCGTACCGCGCGTGAGTTGAAGAAGGAGGGCGAGGGGATGATCGCTCGCACCGCGGCACAGTGGGCAAGCAAGGAGGAACTGAGGCGGGACTACGAATTCCTCGCAGAGACATGGGAAGGGATCGAAGCTGCGGCGCAGCGTTCCTCCGCCCCTCAGCTTCTGTACAAGACGATGGGTCTTGTGCAGACGATCTTGCGCGACCGACTCCTCCCGGATGTCGAGGAGGTTATTGTTGATTCGGAGTTCTTTCATGAAAAAATCCTCTTTTTTCTTGATTACATGCGTATGGCGGAGTATAAGGATCGGATCCATCTTTATCGGGCGAAGACCCCGCTCTTCCAGCACTACCACCTGGAGGAACAGATCCAGGAGACCCTATCGCGGCGGGTCAACCTTGCCGGTGGCGGGTCGTTGGTGATCGATGAGACAGAGGCCCTGATCGCGATCGATGTGAACACAGGGGGGGATACCCAACACCGTAACCAGCAGGCAGCGATCCTCAACACTAACCTGGAAGCGGCAACGGAGATCGCGCGTCAACTGCGGTTGCGACAGATGAGTGGGATCATCATCGTCGACTTTGTGGATATGAATGATCCGCGGAGTGAACAGCGATTGATCGATAAGCTTAAGGAGGAGCTGAAGAAAGACCGTGTTTCGGCGGACTTCGTCGATTTTACTGCGCTCGGCCTTGCGGAGATCACCCGCAAACGCGCCGGAGAGAGCCTCGCCGATATGTTGGAGAACGCGGAGTTTGATGCTTGAATCGCTGTGGTAAGACCGCTAGAATAAATATGAGCGGACGAAGGATGGTTCGCTGGTGAGAGGGCGAATAGCTCAGTTGGGAGAGCGTTCGGGTCACATCCGAAAGGTCGCAGGTTCGAGCCCTGCTTCGCCCATTATCTCTTTTATCACTCCACAAAGCCGGCTCCTCGCGGAATCAATTCTCAGCCATCAGTTTTCAGCAGAATACAGACTTTACGGGACTGGGCTGGGAACTGATCGTTGACTGCTAAAAGCTATCCGAGAAGCTTGGGCAAACAAAGAGCCTTCTCTAGGAGGAAGAACAGATGCGAGCACTGGTGACAGGGGGGACCGGGTTCATCGGATCGAGCATTGTGCGGGCGTTGTTGGATGCCGGTTATGAGGTGCGCGCGCTCGTGCGGCGTGGCGCAGACAGACGCAACCTCGAGGGTCTAGAGGTTGAACTCGTCCAGGGTGACATCACCGACATCGATTCCCTGCGCCTTGCGGTGCACGGGTGTGAGCGGGTCTTCCACGCTGCTGCCCTCTACTCCTTCTGGGTGCGTGAGCCCGGAGCGATCCACCGGGTGAACGTGGATGGGACCCGCAACGTCCTTGAAGTAGCAAAAGAAGCGAATGTGGAACGGGTCATCTACACGAGCTCGGTCGCCGCCCTGGCGCTCCCGGAGGGGAGAGTCCCTGTCACTGAGGAGACGCCGGTCGATCCCGGGAAGATCATCGGTGAATATAAGAAGAGCAAGTACCGTGCCGAGCAGGTTGCGCTCGAGTACGCCCGCAACGGCCTTCCTGTGGTGATCGTCAATCCATCGTTCCCTGTCGGTCCGCGTGACATCAAGCCGACCCCGACCGGCCGAACGATCCTCGACTTCCTCAATCGCCGGCTCCCCGCGTACGTGGAGACAGGGATGAACGTGGTCGATGTCGAGGATGTGGCGCTCGGCCATCTCCTCGCTGCGGAGAAGGGTCGGATCGGCGAGCGCTACATCCTCGGGGGCAAGGACATGACGATGGGTGAACTCCTCGCTCTCCTCTCTGAGATCACCGAGATCCCCGCCCCTCGCGTGAAGCTCCCCTATCACCCGATCCTCGGTCTGGCGTACTTGAACGCCGCCTGGTGCCGTCTCTCCGGGGCTACCCCGCGGATGACCCCGGAGACGATCCGTATGTCACACCATTACATGTACTACGATCCGGGAAAGGCGATCCGTGAGCTGGGATTGCCGCAGACGCCGCCCAAAGTCGCCCTGGCAAAGGCCGTCTCCTGGTTCCGCGATAACGGCTACGTTAAGGCTGATCTCACCGGGTCGCTCCTTCTGAAAGGAGTCGCTCGATAGTCCACTGGGGATCGAGGATATAGCTCATCTTACTCATACAGTCAAGCGTTCGTGCGAGGGTGTGCCAAGACTTATGGCCGTAGTTCGCGCCGGCCGCTCCCTGAAGCCGTTACACCGCTCTCAAGGCGATCGAGGGGCTAACGCACGTTAATGATATGAAGAAGAATCCGATCGGAGTAGCGTCTGCCATCACTGTCGATGACGGTGAGGGTGATCCGCAGGTCTTCTCCGTATGGGGAACACGTTGCCGGCGCGTAGAAGAGCGGATCGCTCACCGTTGGATCGAGGAACATCCCCTTGCTTGCGCTCCAGTGGAAGGTGACGGCTTCGCAGGTCGGTTGCGCCACCGTGGTGTGGAGCTGAACGAACCCACACTCAGGGATGCAGGGGGAGGTGTTCCGGTTGATCTGGGGCGCCGAGCAGGGATCGCTCGGACGGGTGAGCGGTGTACACGGGAACTCACCTGTGCATGGGAGAGGGGCTGCACCTTGACAGCCCTTGCCGAGCCGGGTGAGCGGTCCATCACATGCGCACGGTGCAGGGACGAACGGCTCTGATCGAACGACCTCACCAGCAGCGGGGACCGGTTCTGCATAATCGACCTCCGATATCGCCTCTGTCATAACCGTTGCCCCTGCTGAGGAATCCTCGATCGTTCCCGGTGCGCCGAGGAAGAGGAGGAGCGCCACGCTGATCACCCCAGCTACAACCAACCAACCCCAGAACGAATCTTCCATATCCTTTTATTCCTCCTTGAGCTATATCCGTCTCGCCACCCCGTAACAGGCTACACCGTATGAGAGACCAAGTCAACAATTCGATCTCCTAAGGATTTGAATATTGGTGGAGAGAGGTGATCTTAGCCGGCGAACTTGCGCGTGAGTGCCTCCTCGACGCTCTTGGGGACGAACGAGCTGACATCTCCCCCGTAGCGCTTGACCTCTTTTACGATTGAGGAGGAGAGGAAGCTGTAGCGACCGGCGGTCATCAGGAGGACGGTCTCGATGTCGGAATCGAGGTCACGGTTGGTGAGCGCCAACTGGAACTCGTAGTCGAAGTCAGAGCCGGCACGTAACCCCCGCACGACCGCAGCGGCTCCGATCGCCTTGGCACAGTCGATCAACAGGCCGTCGTAGCTGATCACCTCGATCCCGCAGATCCCTACCTCGGCGAGCGCCTCCTCGGTGATCCTCACCCGCTCAGCGATGGAGAAGAGAGGTTCCTTGTTGGGATTGGCAACGATGGCGATCACCAGGCGTGAGAAGATCTTCTTCGCCCGGCGGACAATGTCGATGTGTCCGTAGGTGATCGGGTCGAAACTTCCCGGGTAGATAGCGCGTGGTATCGGCATTGTAGAGCAATTCTAGCGCAAGGACTGCGAGGACACAAGACTACTCTTGTGGGTGGAACCTTTCTCCGGCGGGCCGATCACGGCCAGGTTCACCCTCTCGGCTTGGGAGAAGCGCGCGATTACACGCATTGCGTCCTCTTCGGTGACCGCATCCAAGCGGGCGATCAACGCGTCCGGAGAGAGGATCTCCCGCGTAGTGACCGCGGCACTTCCAAGGCGGGCCATGCGGTTGGAGTTTGTCTCCAGGTCGAGGATCAGGTTCCCTCGCAGCTTCGCCTTGGCGAGCGCGAGCTCGTCGTGGGTGATCCCCTCTCGTTGCAGGTGATCGAGCTGCGCAAGCACGATCGCGATAGTCTCCTCGGTGTTATGCGGGGCGACCCCGGCGTAGATGAGCCAGAGGCCGGCGTCTGAGTAGTGCATCGCCGAGCTGGAGACGGCGTAGGCGAGGCCGCGCTCCTCGCGGATCAGGCGGAAGAGGCGTGAGCTCATCCCTCCTCCGAGGACGGTGTTGACCACCTCGTGGGCGAAGCGGTCCTCATCCTGGGCATCGGCCCCGGGAAGGCCGATGTAGATATGGGTCTGCGCGGTACGCCGCTCGTATTGGTGGCGTCCCCCTTGGAAGCGCGGACGGTCTCGCACCAGCGAAGCTGCGGGAAGTGACGAGGGGCTGAACAGGCCGTCCGCGAGATCGACCAGTTCAGTAGCTTTGACCGCGCCACAGGCGGCTAGGACCATGTTCTCCGGGCGGTAGAGACGGTGATAGTGTCCGATAAGCCTCTCCCGGGTGATCTCCTCGATCGTGCCCTTCTCCCCTAGGACCGGGCGAGAGAGAGGGTGCACCCCTTGCCACAGCCCGGCATGGAACAGATCGTATGCGGACTCCTCCGGGTCGTCGTCGTGCCCGCGAATCTCCTCGAGAACGACCCCGCGCTCCCGCTCGAGTTCCTTGGGGTCGAACGCAGGGTGTTGCACGAGATCAGCGAGGATCTCGAGGGCGGGGTGGAGGCCGGAGGATGGAACATCAACGTAGTAGAAAGTGGCCTCCTTCCCGGTAGCGCCGTTTAAGTGTCCGCCGAGCGCGTCGATCTCGCGGGAGATCGTGACGGCGTCGCGCGACGGAGTCCCTTTAAACAGGAGGTGCTCCAGGAAGTGGGCCAATCCGGGATGAGACTCCGGGTCATCGCGGCTCCCCGCCTTGACCCAGAGCCCCACGCTCACCGAGCGGGAGGAAGGAACCTCCTCCACCAGGACCCGCAACCCGCTTTCAACGGTTGCGGAGAAGACACCGGGATAGAGTGGTTCGATCACCAACGGTCCTCGAAGGTGGGAGGTTCTTCCTCCTCTTCGAAGCGAGAGGTTCGCGGTTTCTCTTCCTCAACCCCCGGCTCCTTCAACTGTGAGTCCTTCTTCTCGGACTCGGGGACGACGCGGCGCAGCTTGTAGCGGCCGCGATCGTCGATGTTCAGTACTTCCACCGTCACCCTGTCCCCGGGCCTGACCACATCTTCCACGCGCCTGACGTAGTCGTCGGAGAGGGCAGAGATGTGGATCAAACCGGTCACTCCAGGAGTAAGCTCGACGAACGCCCCGTAGTCCGTGGTGTTCTCGACCGTCCCCTCGATGATGTCACCGACCTTGACCGTCCGTTCGGGTTTCTTCGAAGGTCGTTTCGTTCCGTTTCTCTTGGAGGAACCGTTCTTCCCTCGATGTGGGGCACGCTCCTCCTTCTCCCATCCTTCGACGACACGGCGCAGATCGGGGCGGCCCATCTTGTCCTCCCCGATCACTTCGATCGTGATCTCGTCGCCGGGTTTGACGATGTCGTGCACGTTCTCCACGTAACCGGGGGCGAGGTTGGAGACGTGCACCAGTCCTTCACTCCCGTTCTTCAGCTCGACGAACGCGCCGAAGTCGACGATACGGGTGACTTTAGTCTTCATCACCGTCCCCACTTCCAGCTCTGTGGTTAGGTCCTCGATCCACTCTTTGGCAGCGGCGACGGCCTCGGCGTCGGTTGCGGCGAGCTTGACGGTCCCGTCGTCCTCGATGTCGATCTGGGCTCCGGTCTCCTCGATGATCCTGCGGATCATCTTCCCACCGGGTCCGATTACAAGACCGATCTTCTCTTGTGGTATGGTGATCGTCTCGAGCATCGGGGCATACGGGGAGAGGTGATCGCGTGGTTCGGCGATGGCTTCATCCATCTTATCCAGGATCATGAGTCTGGCCTGCTTGGCCTGTTCCAGCGCCTGGCGCAGAGTCTCGGGGCCGACCCCCCCACCTTGACATCAAGCTGGAATCCGGTGACCCCATCCCGCGTCCCAACAACCTTGAAGTCCATGTCCCCGTAGTGATCCTCGGCGCCCATGATGTCGGTCAGGATGACACGGCGCTTCAAAACCTCGTCTTCGATCATCCCCATAGCGATCCCGGCGACCGCTTTCTTGATCGGCACACCGGCATCCATCATTGCGAGCGACGCACTGCAGACCGTCGCCATCGATGAGGAACCGTTCGATTCCAGGATCTCCGAGACGACGCGAATGACATAAGGGAACTCCTCTTCGGCGGGGAGGACGGCGCGCAGGGATCCTTCAGCGAGGTAACCATGGCCGATGGATCGACGGCTGGGGGAGCCGACCCGTCTCACTTCCCCACGGAATAAGGGGGAAGTTGTAGTGGAGCATGAATCGTTTCCGCCCTTCCTTCATCATCTGATCGATGATCTGTTCATCGTTGCGGGCCGCGCCGAGGGTAGTGATCCCCAGGCTCTGTGTCTCCCCGCGGGTGAAAAGGGCCGACCCGTGTGCGCGCGGAAGGACCCCGACCTGGCAAGTGATATTGCGCAGCTCGTCCGGCCGTCGCCCGTCGAGCCGCTCCCTTCGCTCTAGGATGCTCTGGCGCATGTACGCCTTTAAGAGGTCCTCGACGAGTTCGGCGACCCTCTTCCCCATTTCGGCCGACTCGTCCTTGGAGAGGTCCTCGGAGACGACAGCCTCCACGGCCCGTTCACGGAGTCTTTCCATAAACTCCGCCCGCTCCTTCTTGCTCGAACAGTTGCGGATCGACGGGAGCTCCGGCCAGACGACCGCGCGGACGCGCTCTTTTATTGCGGAAAGAGTCTCATCGACGGGGGGAATGAACTCCTTTTTAACCGGCGCTACCCGGTCGATGAACCGCTCCTGGAGGGCGATGAGCTCTTGAATCGCGTGGTGGGCAATACCGATCGCCTCCACGACCTCCTCCTCGGAGAGCTCATCCATCTTCCTTCGACCATGGTCACCGTCTGTTTCGTTCCCGCAACGGTGATCTCCACTCCACCTTCCTCCTGCGAGACGGCGTCAGGGTTGACGATCAACCGGCCGTCCTTGCGTCCCACCTTCACCCCGGCGATCGGCCCGGCAAACGGGGCCTCGGAGATCGAGAGCGCAGCGGAGGCACCAAGGATCCCAAGGATGCTGGGGGAACAGTCGGGTTCAGCCGAGAGGACGGTGGCGATGATCTGCACCTCGTCCTTATATCCGTCGGGGAACAAGGGGCGGATCGGCCGATCGATCATACGTGCGCTTAAGATCGCGACGTCGCTCGGTCGCCCCTCCCGTTTGAAGAACCCGCCGGGGATCTTCCCACTGGCGTAGAAGCGCTCCTCGTAATCGACGCGGAGCGGGAAATAACCGATATCCTCTTTACTCTCTTGAACAACAACCGTGACCAAAACACGCGTATCTCCATAGGAGGCCAGCACGGCTCCACTCGCCTGCTTGGCCAGGTGCCCTGTTTCCAGGGCGATCTCTTTCCCATTAAACTGAATGCTCTCTCGAATAACCATCTCTTCTCTTAAACTCCTCTGATTCCTAAACGTTGAATCAATTCTTTGTAGGCGGTGAGGTCCTGCCGTTTGATGTACTTCAGTAGACGGCGGCGTTGACCGACCATCTTCCGCAGGCCTCGCTGTGAACTAAAATCCTTCTTGTGCATGTTCAAATGCTCGGTCAGCTCCTTGATCCGCTCGGTGAGCATGGCAACCTGCACCGTTGCTGACCCTGTGTCCGTCTCGTTCTTGCCGTAGTTCTTGACGATCTCTTCCTTCTGTGCACGTGTAAGACCCATTGACTCCTCCTAGAGTTCCCGGTTCCGAGAGAGGGTTGCACCGCTCTCCCAGGACGGGAGCGATTAGTTTTTGTACTTTGTTACTAGCTTCTTCACTTCGTATTTTACCCTCTCCTCATCGATTGTGAGGAGCTCTCTGTCGCGCAGGAGGAACCGACCGGCGACGATGACGTCGGTTACGTCCTGCGTATGCCCTGCGTAGACGAGCGAGGAGAAGGGGTTGTAGGTGGGGAGGGTGTGGACGCTTCCAAGGTCAACAAGGACGATGTCTGCAGGTTCTCCAACAGCGATCGACTTAGTCCCTGTCCCCAGTGCCTCCGCCCCGATCTGTGTGGCCATCTTCACCACCTCCTGTGCCGGGAGGACGGTCGGATCGTTGGAGACCACTTTGCCCAACAAGGACGCCATACGCATCTCTTCAATCATGTCCAGACTGTTGTTCGTCGCCGCGCCGTCGGTCCCCAGGGCGATTTTCACTCCGGCTTTGCGTAACGCGGAGATCGGGGCGATCCCGTTCCCCAGCTTCGCGTTACTCTTCGGACAATGGACGACTACCGCGTTTTCCCTGGCGAGGAGGGCGATGTCTTCCTTGTCCACGTGGACACAGTGTGCCGCCAGGAAGGGGACCGAGAATGCCCCGATCCGACTGAGAAAAGCGACAGGGCTCACCCCGAGGTGCTCCTGGGACCAGGCTATCTCCTCCTCTGTCTCGGCAAGGTGGGTGTGCAAAGGGACAGCGTGGTCTTGTGCGAGTTCGATCGCCGCACGCCACACCGCTTCGCCGCATGTGTAGACAGCATGAGGACTGACCGCGGTCTTGATCCGCCCATCCGCGGCTCCCTCCCACTGTACGATCGCCTCTTCCGCCTTCTTCAACTCCGCTTCTCCGTGTGCATCGAGCCTCTCCGCGATGATCCCGCAGGAGAGGACGGCGCGCACACCGGCCTCTTCCACCGCACGCCCGATGGTATCAGTGTGGAAGTACATATCAGCACAGAGCGTAGTCCCGCTTCGGATCATCTCCGACAACCCCAAGAGCGAACCCCAGTAGATCTCCTGTGGCTCCAGCCTCCGTTCGAGCGGCCAGATGTGCTTTTCCAGCCACACGTGCAAGGGAAGATCATCGGCGAGTCCCCGGAAGAGGGTCATCGGGAGGTGTGTATGAGCGTTGACAAACCCAGGAACGGCCAGTTTCCCTTCTCCGTCTACGATCGTTTCACCGGAATGGACCGGGAGCCTTTCCTCGCTGATGGCGCTGATCGTCGCTTCCTCGATACGGAGATTCGATGGTTCTTGCCGTTTTTGATGCTTTCGGGATAGCTACTACATTTCTAAGGAGTATTCCCATCCAACCTTCTTTACCCATCCAATCCAACTTTACAGGATTATAGCCGCTTTGAAACCGGGCTGCAACGGACAGGGTTCGTTTTCGTCCAAAGGCCAACATCCAAAGTCCAACGTCAAAGGTCCAACTCACTCTTTCCGTGGGTGGAAGGGGAGAAGGGATTGCAAAATAGGGATTATAAAGCGCAGGGGCAAACTCAGCTATCAGCTTTCGCTTTAGCCTGACATCTAGCCGCTCACTCCCTTACAGGTATTCACCAGACCTTGGACGCTGGACTGTAAGCCTATTAAGCGGCTATTATATTGAAGGTGGCAGAAGAGGATGAACAAGGGGCATCGAACAGGAAAGAGGGGAGAGGATATCGCCTGTCAGTACCTGCGCCAGCAAGGGTATGAGATCATCGCCCGCAATTGGCGCTCCCGGTTTGGGGAGATCGATATCATCGCCCGCGATGGTGATAGTCTGGTGTTTGTCGAGGTAAAAACCCGTACCGGATCTGGGTTTGGTGGTCCGGAAGGGGCGCTCGATGAGCGCAAACGCGGACGGATCATCGCGACCGCCAAGGCCTACCTGAGCGGGATCGAGAGCGACCTTGCGATCCGCTTCGATCTCGTCGCTCTACGTGGGAAGGAGATCGAGCTGTACAAGGACGCGTTTCGCGAGGAAGAGGCATGTTCGCCCGGTTACTGAGCGCTGTGGTGGTGGGGATCGAGGCGCAGTTGGTGGAAGTCCAGTGTGATGTGGCGGGAGGGCTCCCAGCATTCCAGGTTGTTGGCCTCCCCGAAAAGGAGGTCACCGAGAGCCGAGAGCGGATCAGAAGCGCGATCAAGAACTCGGGGTACGCCTTCCCCGCCAAACGTATCACCGCCAACCTCGCTCCGGCGGACCTACGGAAGGAGGGGGTGGGGTTCGATCTGCCGACGGCGCTTTCGATCCTCATCGCCTCAGATCAATTGCCGGTCGCCACTCCCCGTTACCTCATCGTGGGGGAGCTTTCGCTCGATGGCGAGGTGCACGGTGTGCACGGCGTCCTTCCGATCGCGCTCGCTGCCCGTAAAGCGAGTCTCGATGGGTTGATCGTCCCGCAGGCGAACGCGACGGAAGCAGCCCTCGTTGAGGGAATTGCTGTCTACCCGGTGACGACCCTCACCCAGGCGGCCTCGTTCCTGACCGGGGAGGAGGAGATCCCGCGTTTCGAGGTCGATCGCGCAAGGCTGATGGCGGAGGTCTCCCGTCCGCCTGCGGTGGACATCGGTGAGATCAAGGGACAGGAACAGGCGAAACGCGCTCTGGAAGTGGCGGCGGCCGGTGGCCATAACCTGCTCTTTATCGGACCTCCGGGTGCGGGGAAGAGTCTCCTCGCCCGCTCGCTACCCGGCATCCTTCCGGCGCTCTCCTTTGAGGAGGCACTGGAAGTGACGCGGATCTACAGCAGCGCCGGCCTGCTCGAAGGGGAGTCACCCCTGATTACACAGCCTCCGTTCCGCTCACCACATCACACCATCTCCTACGCCGGGATGGTGGGAGGGGGGCACGGTCTTCCCGGTCCTGGTGAGATCACCCTCGCCCATCATGGAGTTCTCTTCCTCGACGAGCTCCCCGAGTTCGATCGTCGTGTCCTGGAGACCCTCCGTCAGCCGCTCGAGGACCGGTCGATCCTCCTCTCCCGTGCCGGTGTCTCGATCCGTTACCCGGCGAACTTCACCCTCATCGGGGCGATGAACCCCTGCCCGTGCGGGCACCTCGGTGATCACCTGCGGGCCTGCACCTGTAGCCCTTATGAGATCAAGCGATATCGCAAGCGGCTTTCCGGCCCGTTCCTCGACCGGATCGATCTCTTCGTCGAGTCCCGCGGTTGACCCCGGAGGAACTCCTCACGCGTCCGCGCGGAGAGAGCTCGACCTCCATCCGAGCTAGAGTGGAGGAGGCGCGGCGGGTACAATGGGAACGGTTGCGGGATAAGCCGGGCCGGTTCTCCAACGCACAACTGGATTCGCGGGAGATTAGGGAACACTGTTCGTTGGATAAGGACGCGAAAGGGCTTTTGGAAATGGCGATACGCCGGTTTTGTTTGAGTGCGCGTGCCTATACGCGGATCCTGAAAGTCGCACGGACGATCGCTGATCTGGACGGCGCTTCGTCCATCCGCGCACAACACTTGGCGGAGGCGATTCAGTATCGATCGAGCGATGAGAGCCCTGCTTAGACGGGATGGGATATTATGGTTAGCGTGCAGTGCTTGTAGAAATCATGAATGGCACGAATGGAGCACACGAAATTGAGTGATTGAACAATTGAGCGATTTAATTCCCCAATCACTCGATCATTCAAGCGCTGAAGGTGGGAAAGAGATCGGTCTACAACGGACGTTCATGTGAGGGGTCTAGACCGTTCACAGAAACTCCATAATCTGGTGCTAGACTTAAAGGAGCAAGGCGCATTGGTTTATGGTAAAGTTAGTGCGTCGATAGTTGACGGTCCCGGTTAGAGGAGGAGAGATGAGAAGAAAGGTGGTATGGGTCCTTTTATGGATCTTGATTGTGGGGCTGGCGGTGACGGCGGCTGATTTTCCGCTCACCGTCTCCGCAATCCGGATCGACGGAAACGTGAAGATCCGCGAGGGGGAGATCATCGATGTCGTCACGTTCCACAGCGGGATGAGATCACCGCGGATGATCTCAAAGCGAGTTCGCAGGCGATCTTCGATCTCGGTTGGTTCAGCGAGGTGATCCCCGAGGTCGATGCGGCAGGGGAGGTTGTGTTCCACGTTACGGAAAACCCCGTAGTTAAGAAGGTTGAGATCACCGGAAACGTGAACAAGGAGCCGTTTGAGGTTCTCGGTTTCACCCTCTTTCGTGCCCCAATCATGCCCTCTGACAAGATCCGCCGCACCCTCCGAGATCATGGGGTGAAGACGGGGAAGGTGCTGAACAACAAATCCCTGGAAGAGGGATTGCAAGCGGTGATCGATGCCTATGAGAAGAAGGGGTACACCCTGATCATGGTGGGTAAGGTCACCCTGGGAGACGCTCTCGATCGAGATCATAGAGGGACGGGTCATCGCGAACGTGGTAAACGGCCTTGAGACCATCCCTGAGGAGGTCGCCCAGGAGATGATCGACCTTCCTGAGGGAGGATGCCTGAAGAAGGCGGCGATCCAACGGGTCCTCGCGCGCCTTAAGAGCTCGGTCTTCTTCACCGACGTTGAAATCGCCCCACAACAGGGAGCGGCCCCGGATGAGATTCGTCTGCTGTGGACCCTTGCCGAGAGGAAGTTGATCGATCAGGCGATCGAGATCGATGGAATCGACCTTGAAGGGGTGACTCTCTTTCCGAGAGAGATCGCTGAGGCCTCGCTCGGTGAGATCCCTTCAGGACCGATCGACAACTACGGTCTCCTCCAGGTCCTTAAAGGTCTGTACGACCTGTACTACCGCACTGGATACGTCATGGTCCGTTTCTCCGTTGGACCGGTAGAGGGAGGGATTCTTCCCGTGAGGGTCGAGGAAGGGGAGATCGGGGAGATCACCCTGGAGGGGAACGAGCAGACTAAGGACTACGTGATTCTAAAGACGCTGGGCGTCAAGGAGGGGGACGTCTTGAACCGGGGGCGGCTCGCGGTCGCCTACCAGGGTCTGATGGCGCTCGGTTATTTCAAGTCAGTCGATATCGTCCCCGCATGGGTCGACGACCGGGTCAGCTTGGCGGTCTCCATTGCTGAGAACAAGAAGCTAGGTGGGATCAACGGCTCGATCGCTTACTCCCCTGAGAGCGGGGGGTTGGTGGGGAAGCTCGACTACCACCAGAAGAACCTGTGGGGGACCGGTCAAGATATCTCCTTCTCGTTCAGCCGCGGTCTGATCGCGGATAAGAGTGCTGTGTGGAATCTTGGGTACAGCACAGTCGCTTACTTTCAGGATTTCAACCGTGTAGGGATCGATCTCTACCGCAAGAGTGACGAGAAGACGGTTGCTGAGGACCGGACGCAGACGTTCCTCACCATCGGGGGGAAGGGGTCGGTGAGCTATCCTTGGGCCGACTACACCGATCTTAACCTCTCTTACAAGCACGAACAGGTCAACACGAGCGAGGATCCCCTCTGGCGACCGATCGATTCGGTCACAATCGGATTCCATTACGATGATGTGAACAATCCACACTTCCCTACGGCAGGGAGCCGTCGTACGCTCTCGCTGGAGAAGGCGGGTGGGTTCGCGGTCGGACCTGATTTCTCCAAGCTCAACCTGCAGTGGGTTCACTTCTCGCCGGTGCGCCTCGATCTGCCGTTCCTCGCAGAGCGAGATCAGGTGGTCGCGACTCGTCTTGCCCTGGGGTGGGGGCAACATCTTCCGTTCTCGCAAGCGTACGATCTTGGGGGTCCGGCGACGATCCGTGGAACGGATGCCTCCCCGGTCCAGCGGTTCGGTTACGCTAATATCGAGTATCGTCTTGCCGTGGTGGAGGGGTTGACCGGGGTCCTCTTCTTCGACAGTGGGGTAAACCTTGACCGGGTGAACCCTGAGGGGTGAAGACCTCCTTTGGAGTAGAGCTCGGGATCGAGGCGGCCGGGATGTACGTGCGATTGGATATGGCGTGGGTCCTGGGTCCGGATCTCGGGTGGGTTCCCCACTTTGATTTTGGATTCAGTCCGATGTTCTAGGGTGACAAGCGAGGCGAATCACCCTATAATTCTAGACCGTTTGCACGAAAAAGGAGGAGGAGAAGCATGTCGAAAAACACGTTAGTGGTGGCTGTTATTGCGTTGCTCCTTGCGGCTGGGGCGTTGGTCCTGCAGTTTGTCCTTCCGTCTGGAGGTGGGACAGATGAGGCGGCGATTAAAGCGCTCCAGGAGCAGGTTGCCACCTTGGAAGAGAAGAGCGGTGCGGCCCCGCTTAAGATCGCCTACTTGAACGCCGAGGATGCGTTCACCGTCTTTACGGATGCCGTGAAGGACCTGCGACAGAAGGCTGTTGATAAACAGGGAGAGATCCTGCAGCTGCAGCAGGAGTTCATGGCGAGCACGATCTCCAAGGAGGAGTATCAGGACAAAAACAACCAGCTCCAGGTTGAGCTGCTGCAAGCCCAGCTCAACATCGATATCGGAACGATCGATAGAATGTTGGCATCCCCTGGGTTCTCCGACATGCACAGCGACCTCCAGCGACTGAAGGAGGAGGCGCAGCCGGTGGTCGATGAGATGAAGAACCTGGTCTCGACGGTGAGGATGGGGGTGATCGATCCCCAGGAGTTCCAGAACCGCTACACACAGGTGAAGAACGCGTTCACCCAGCTCGATCAGCTTCTGACCCAGGCGGCGACGGCGAAGATCGTACAGGCGGCGGAGAAGGTCGCGGTGGCGCAGGGCTACGACCTTGTCTTGCGTACCAAGAACGTCATCATCTACCGCAACACAGCGAAACTGGTCGATATTACCGATCTGGTCAAGCACGAACTTGCAGAGTCCTTGTAATTCGCTATGGCACGGGATATCGAAGCGATCCGGCGGGGACTCCCCATCCGCTTTCCGTACCTGATGGTCGATCGCATCCTGGAGGAGGAGGAGGGACGGGTCGTTGCGTTGAAGAACGTGACGATCGACGAGCCGGTCTTTCAGGGGCACTTCCCCGAGCCGCTCCCTGCGGTGATGCCGGGTACGTTGATCCTGGAGGCGATGGCCCAGACGGCCGCGTTCCTCCTCCTGGGCGAGGAAGGGAGTCTGGGATACCTGGTGGGCATCGACCAGGCGCACTTTCGCAGAAAGGTAGTTCCCGGCGATCAGCTCCGTCTTGAGGCCCGTCTCCTGCGCAGGAGACGGGGGCTTTTGCGGGCCGAGGTGGAGGCATCGGTCTCCGGTGAGGTGGCGGCGACGGCTGTCATCTCGCTTGTCATTGCTGGGGGGTTGTAGTGAAGCCCTCCCCAGATACTACACCCCCAAGGAGAGAGGATGTGGAGTAGGATCGTCGAGTGTGTCCCCAATATCAGTGAGGGTCGCCGCCGTGAGGTGGTAGAAGAGATCGCCGCTGCTGTCGAGGGAGAGGGGCGGCGCATCATCGATCTCAGCATGGATCCCGATCATAACCGTTCGGTGATCACGATCGTGGGGGAACCGGAGGGCCTCGCCAATGGGGTCCTCGCCCTGGCGAGGAAGGCGGTGGAGAGGATCGATCTGCGCAAACATCAAGGGGCACACCCACGTATGGGCGCGGTCGATGTCATCCCGTTCATCCCGGTGCGAGGGGTCACGATGTCGGAATGCGTCGCCCTCTCGCGCGAGGTGGGAAAGAGGATCGCGCAAGAACTTGAGGTCCCAGTCTACCTGTACGAGGAATCGGCAACGAGTGAGGGACGTCGAAACCTGGCCGTGATCAGAAAAGGGGAGTTCGAAGGGTTCGCCGAAAAGATCGCTCTGCCGGAGTGGAGGCCGGACTTCGGCGCGCCCCGGCTTCACCCGACCGCCGGTGCGGTGGCGGTCGGCGCGCGGGAGTTCCTCATCGCCTACAACATCAACCTTGCGACCTCAGATATTACGGTGGCCAAGGAGATCGCTGCTGCTGTCCGCTTTTCGAGCGGAGGGCTGCGCTACGTCAAGGCCCTGGGTTTTCCGCTCGCCGAACGCGGGATTGTGCAGGTGTCGATGAACCTGACTAACTTCAAGAAAACCCCGATCTTGCGGGTCTTCGAGATGGTGAAACGGGAGGCGGAGCGCCGCGGGGTGATGGTCATGGGAAGCGAGATCGTGGGGATGATCCCCCGACAGGCCTTGTACGATGTGGCCTCTGCCGCGCTGCAGGTCGAAGGGTTCTCCTCGGAGCTCGTCCTCGAGGAGCGAATCGAGGACGCTCTACGTTGAGGATCGCTGGTCGGGAGATCACACGCGCCAGTGTACTCGGGTTCGGTCGTACCGGCCGCGCGGTAATGGAATTCCTCCTCGCCCGCGAGATCGAACCGTTCGTGAGCGAGACGAAGTTCCTCGCAGAGAGCGACCGTGCCCTTCTAGCCTCCAGTGGGGTCTCTTACGAAGAGGGCGGGCATACCGCAAAGATCCTCACCGGATCCGATCTCATCGTGCTCAGCCCCGGGGTCAGCCCGTGTCACCCTCTCCTCGCCGAGGCGGGAAGGAGGGGGATCTTGGTCCTCTCCGAGATCGACCTGGCTTCGCAGGTCTGTCAAGCGGTCCCGATCATTGCTGTGACCGGGACGAATGGGAAGAGCACTACGGTACTGATAATCGCTGCGCTCCTCCGACAAACCGGGCGTACGGCGGTCGTCGCTGGGAACATAGGGATTCCGTTCATCTCGGTCGTTGAGAAGGCGAACGCCTGCGATGCGATCGTCCTCGAGGTCTCGAGCTTTCAGCTCGAACAGAGCCTCTTCTTCCACCCGTGTGTTGCGGTCCTGTTGAACATCACCCCCGATCACCTGGAGCGGCACAAAACGGTCGCTTTGTACAAAGCGGCAAAGGGACGCATCTTCCAGCATCAGACTCGCGAGGAGGTTGCGATCCTTCGAAGCGACCTCATCTCCACCTACCCCGAAATCAAAGGGCGAAAGGTCCTCTTCGATCGGGTGGAATTGCCGCCTTCTTCGTTCGTAGAGAAGCTCCCGCCGCATAACCGCGCGAATCTGCAAGCGGCGATCGCAGCCTGTGCGGCGTTCTCTCCTGATTTCGATCCTGATTCGATCCGCTTTGATGAGCTTGAAGGGGCGTTTACTCTTCCGTATCGCTTGCAGAAAGAGGGGAAAGTGGATGGGATCAGAGTGATCAACGACTCAAAGTCGACGAACGCAGACTCCACCATAGCCGCCCTTCGCAGTATTGAGGGGCCGCTCGTCCTCCTTCTAGGCGGAAGGCATAAGCAGGCGGGGTATGATCTTCTTGCCGAAGCGATTTCGCAGCGGTCCGTTCGTGCGGTGATCGTTTACGGTGATGCGGCTCCGTTCCTCTCTGAGGTCCTGCAGGGTGTGGAGGGTGTTCCGGTTATCTCCTCTCCTGACCTAGACCAAGCGATCAGGGTTGCGCTTCAGTCTGCCTGCACCGGCGACACCCTCTTGTTCTCTCCAGCGTGCTCAAGCTACGATCAATTCCGCGATTACATCGAGCGTGGGGAGACGTTCTCACGCCTGATCCGCGCATACGAACGTCGCGGCGTGTCGTCCTAAGGTGCTTGTTCAGCGCTCCGGTCTCCGGCAGGTCGGAGACCGGTGCATTCCTTATCACGAATCCCACGAATGGGACAGATCTTTGAGAGATTTAGCGATTGAATGATCGGGAGATTGAGTGGGTAACTAGAGAGAAAGGCGTGGAGCAGTGATGAGTGACGAGTGATGAGAAAGAGTGAGGAATGTCAATGCTACAAGCTGACGGCTGATAGCGTCTTCGCATCTTACAGTGAGCAAGAGCGCGCGATAGAAGAGATCTCTATCATTTGCGGGCAGGAGCCGTTACCCACTCATCAATTCCGTGTGATCCTTTCGTCCCATTCGTGATCTCTACAAGTACTGGATGCTAGCGTATACGTCATAAGTCCATTCTTTTTGCAAGACAGGCGTTCCGTTCCTGAGTCGCGAACTTTCTCTTCCTCTCCGACAGACTTCCTTCCGCTTGTAGGACAGTTGCCGTATCCATAAGAGGCATCGGTAGGGCGGTCTGTACCAGCAAGAAGTAAGCAGCGCTTCAGGGGAGAGAAGAGTGGACGGACGAGTGGATCGGGGGACGGTAGTAACGACATTTCTCCTTCTCCTGTACGGTCTGGTGATGGTCTACAGTGCCAGCGCTCCTTTCTCCTTACGACACTATGGGAGCGATACCTATCTTCTTTTCAAGCAGTTGATCGCGGCCGGGATCGGAGTGGCGGGGCTCGTTTTGCTCGCCCACTTCGACTATCACCGGCTGCGCTACCTCGATGACATCCTCCTTTTTGGAGCCTTTGCCTTGACTGTGCTCACCGTCTTGCCCCTTCCTGGGGTCAGCGACGGCCGCTGGCTCCACCTGGGGGCGTTCGCCCTGCAACCGACCGAGCTGTTGAAGTTTGCATTGATCGTTTACCTGGCGGCGACGATCGAACGCAAGGGTGAGAGGATCCGCTCTTTCTCCGAGGGGGTCCTCCCGTTTATCATCGTCTTGCTCGTCCTGGCGGCGGTGGTGATCAATCAGCCTGACCTGGGGATGATCTTGATCTTCGGTGCCCTGACGATGGTGATGCTCTTCCTCGGTGGGGCGCGTCTCCCGCATCTGATCACCGTTGCCTCCCTGTCGCTCCCGCTCATCTATCTGGCGGTGCTCATCGCTCCTTACCGGATGGCGCGCGTCCTCTCCTTTCTCAACCGGGTGCATACAGTACCTCCTCGGGGTATCAGATCATGCAGTCTCTCGTGGCGATCGGATCGGGAGGGATCTTCGGGCGCGGGTTGGGAGCGTCGCACGCCAAACTGTTCTACCTGCCACAGGCGCACAACGACTTCATCTTCGCGGTCACCGCGGAGGAGTTGGGGCTGATGGGAACACTCGTGCTGATCGGCCTGTTTGCTGTGTTCGCCTGGCGCGCGTTTGTGGTGGCGCGTCAGGCCCCGGATCGATTCGGCAGGCTTCTGGCACTGGGGATCGGGTTTGTCATCTCTCTTCAGGTCCTCCTCAACCTGGGGGTCTCCGTGGGACTCCTTCCGGTGACCGGGCTCACCCTGCCGTTTGTCAGTAACGGAGGGACGTCTCTTCTCATCACCCTCTCCATGGTGGGGGTTCTGCTCAATATATCGAAACAAGGAGGGTGAATATGCGGGTTCTGATAGCTGGTGGAGGAACAGGGGGACACTTCTATCCGGCACTGGCCGTGATGGAGGAACTCTCACAGAGGGAACCGGCGGTAAAGCTTGCCTACGTGGGAACGTGGCGGGGGATCGAAGCGCGGGTCCTCCCTTCTTACCCCTGGATCCGGTTCTACCCGATCCACGCGCGCGGCCTTATGCGTGGTCATCCCTTGCAGAACTTATATGCCCTGATCCTCCTTTCCGTAGCGATGCTGGAGACCCTGATCGTATTTGTGCGTTTTCGCCCAGGGGTTGTCATCGGGATGGGGGGATACGCTTCCTTCCCGGCTGTCTTGCTCGGATCACTGTTAGGAGGATATTTCCTGTGCGCATACGCACAGTCATTCATGAACAGAATGCGGTGGCCGGTCTGACGAACCGCCTTCTCGCCCCCCTGGTAGACAAGGTGCTCGTCTCCTACGCCCATTCGAAGCGTTTCTTCGCTCGTGCGCGAGAGGTGGTGATCACGGGAAATCCGATCCGCAAGGAGTTTCTCCTCGCGCAACGGACGGAATCCCTCTACAGGAGGTTCGGTCTCGACCCGGAGAAGCAGACGGTCCTTGTCTTTGGTGGTTCACACGGATCGGCCGCACTGACGACCGCTGTCCTTCGCGCCAAGGCGGCCATCGCACAGAACGAACGGTTACAGGTCCTTCTTGTCACCGGGGATAGCGGTGAGGAACGCGCGATCAGGGCGGAGTTCCAGCGGGCTGGAGTAGAGAACGTAGTGGTGCGCCGCTACATCGAGCGGATGGGTGAAGCGTTCGCCTTGGCCGACTTGATCGTCTCCCGTGCCGGTGCAACCACCCTGGCGAGATCACCTCGTGCGGGAAACCGGCCCTCCTCGTTCCGTGGGAGCCGCCGCCGATGGGCACCAGTGGAGAACGCACGCGTGCTCGATCAAGAGAGGGCTTGCACGTTGGTGAATGAAGAGGATATCCTAGGACAGGGGTTGGTGGAGCTGATTGAACAGGTGATAGGTGACCAAGAAGGACTCATGCAGATGGCGCAAAACTCTATGCGTCTTGGGAAACGCCAGGCGACGACGCTGATCCTGGGGGAGATCATCACGCTTGCTCAAGGAGCGCGGACATGATTGACACAGACAAGCGGTACCACTTTGTCGGGATCGGCGGGGCGGGGATGAGTGTCTCGCCACGGTGATGCTCGCCGGTGGGGGCAAGGTTTCTGGCTCCGATCTGCGCGAAAACGCCGAGATCTTGCGCTTGAAGCAGGCCGGAGCAAACATCCATCTGGGGCACGACAAGCGGTTCCTTGAGAAAGGAGAAGTGGACGAAGTGATCGTCTCCTCAGCGATCGGGATGAAGAACGTGGAGGTACAGGCGGCGCAGCAGCGGAAGGTGCCGGTCGTGCGTCGTCTGCACGCGTTGGCCTCGCTCCTTCAGGGTTATTCCAGCATCGGGATCGCTGGAACGCACGGGAAGACGACGACTACGGCGATGGTCGCGACCATCCTGAGCGAGGTTGGAGAGGACCCGAGTTATTTGATCGGTGCTCACTGTGCCGGCTTGGGGGGGAACGCCCGCCTCGGGCGGGGAGAGTTCTTCGTCACCGAGGTCGACGAGAGCGACGGCCTCTTTCTTGCGCTGCACCCGACGATCGGTGTCTTGAACAACATCGGCCGCGATCACTTGAACACGTACCGGGACCTATCTGCTATCGTGGCGAGCTTCACGCAGTACATCCGGCAGTCCGATCAGGCCGTCTTAGCGATCGATGATAAGAACGTGTGTGAACTGGCAAAGCACGTATCGAGTGCTCTTACCGTGGGGCTCGACCGAAGAGCCGAGCTCCGTGCGACGCAGATCCGTCACCATCACTTCCACAGTCTGTTCGATCTCGTTTACCGCGGTAAAAGGATCGGCTCGGTCTTCCTCCCTGCGCCTGGGGATCACAACGTGCGCAATGCCCTGTGTGCGATCGGGGCCGCCTTTCTCGCTGGAGTCCCACTGGCTGATGCCGCCTCCGCCCTCGCCTCGTTCCGCCTTCCGCACCGTCGATTCCAACTGCTGGAGGAGAACGGCGTGACGGTCGTCGACGACTACGCCCACCTCCCTGCGGAGATCGAAGTCACTCTGCAGGCGATCCGCGCCGGATGGAAGAAACGCCGGATCGTTGCTGTCTTTCAACCGCATCGGTACAGTCGCACGCTGGCGATCGGGAGTGAGTTTGGAGGTGCGTTCCGCTTGGCCGATACCGTGATCGTCACCCCGATCTACCCCGCCTACGAGCCCCGATCCGGGAGTCCTCCTCTCAGAGCATCGTGAGCGCGATCGCCCGTTCTGCCGGGGTGCAACCCTACCTGATCCATGATAAGGAAGAGGTCGTCTCCTTCCTGAAAGGGTATATCGAACCCGGCGATTTCATCATCAGCTTCGGCGCCGGGGATATCTGGACGGTCACGGAGGAGCTGTCATGCTTCCTGAAGGAGGGGAGCTTCTGCGCCGTGTAATCCCGTCAAGACTCGTAAGTGAGCTATCCGATCTACCCGGTGAGATCCGCTTCGATGTCTCCCTTGCTCCGCGCACCACGATCGGCGTTGGTGGTAAGGGAGCCTGTTTGATCGTCCCGCGGACTGTAGATGCCCTGGTCGAGGCGATCCGCCTCTGCCGTCAATGCGGGGTGAGATACATCCTCCTTGGGGCGGGATCGAACCTCCTGTTCTCCGATCACGGCTACCCCGGCGTTGTGATCGCGACGGAAGGACTTTCAGGAAGCGTCATCGAAGGGAGAGTGTGAAGGCCTTCTGTGGAGAACCACTACCCTCCCTCCTCGCTGCGGTCGGTCGTGCCGGGGTACGCTCCCTCGACTTTCTCGCGGGGATCCCTGGTTCCGTAGGAGGGGCGATTGCGATGAACGCGGGGATTCCGGGGCGATCGATCGGCGAGATGGTCGATCGCGTGGCCGTCCTTTCCCCACAAGGTGAGGTCAGGCGCATGAGCGCAGGTGATTGTCGCTTTACCTATCGCAGGAGTGCGATCCGCGACGAGCGTCTTCCTGTGCTCTGGGCGCGGTTGCGCTTGGATGGGGAACCATATGATCGCGCCGCGATCCTGGCACAGCGGCGGGCGAGTCAACCCCTGAAATCGCGCAGTGCCGGATGCATCTTCAAGAACCCGCTGGGTCTCTCCGCGGGGCGGTTGATCGACCGAGCCGGACTGAAGGGTTTTCGCGTTGGAATGGCCAAGGTATCTGAAAAACATGCCAATTTCATCATCAACCTCGGGGGGCGAGGAGCGCTGAGATCCGCAAATTAATTGACATTGTGCGCCAAAAGGTGTATAAAAGTTTCCGTATCCCGCTTGAATTGGAGATCGAGGTAATTGACGGGTGAACGAGGGGGAACCGAAGAGAGGGGCCGTTTACTGGGCTGTTATCATAGGGGGGGTTCTTATCGCTGCTGCCATCATCGCCCTGTATACACCTTGGTTATATCTCTTTGATCTGCGAGAGATCGTGGTTCTGGGAAACCACCATCTCTCTGCCGAAGAGATCAGGCGTGTTGCTGGTTTTTCGCGGGGGGAGAACCTCCTGAGGACGCCGATCCATCGTGCAACGGATGCGCTGCTCGGTCTCCCATGGGTGAAAGGGGTCTCCATTAAGCGTCTCTATCCTCATACGATTGAGATTGTCGTGCGCGAACGAACCCCAATCGCGGTGATTCCCGGTTCTCTCGCTGCGAGTTCGTTGGTCCTTGCAGAAGGAGGGGTGGTCGTTCAAACTGTGAAAGATGCGGATTCCCTTCCCTTCACGGTGTTTGGAGCGGCCCTGACCGGGGAGGCTCCAGGGGCGCAGCTTGTTGACAGGCGTATGAGTAGAGTGCTCGACTACCTCCACCAAAAGGGTCTCAGCGCTGGGATTTTTCAACGGATTGATTTCTCCGATCCCGCTGCGGTCGTCTTGTACGGAGAGGGGGGAGTGACGGTCACGCTCGGCCCCCTCGACGGGATCGAGCGACGGATCGATGAACTGGTGGCTCTCATTGATGCGATCGACATAGCAGATTATCGAACGATAGATCTTAGATTTGGGGGTGAGGCGATCCTTGTGCCCCGTTAAGGTGGTGAACCGATGAGAAAAGAACGCGTGGTGGTCGGTCTGGACGTTGGGACCACCAAAGTTGTCGCACTGGTCGGAAATGTGATCGATGGGACGATCGAGGTCATCGGTCTGGGAAAGGCGGAGTCTCATGGCCTGGAGAAAGGAGTTGTCGTCGATATTGGGCGCACGATATCGTCCATTCGTAAGGCGGTCGAAGAGGCGGAGAACATGGCCGACGTCAAGATCAGTTCGGTCTACGTGGGGATCGCCGGGAAGCATATCACCTCGATCAACAACAGTGGGACCGTCTCCATCAACCGCCCGGACCGCATCATCACCGAGGATGATGTCCGCCGTGTGGTGGAGACGGCGCAGGCGATTCAACTTCCACCAGCGAGTGAGATGATCCACGTCATCCCTCGGCAGTACATCGTGGACGGACAGGATGGGATCACCGATCCCATCGGGATGACGGGAACGCGGCTCGAAGTCGATGTGCACATCGTCACCGGAGCGATCACGGCGGTGCATAACCTGGTTCGTTGCGTGGAGTCCCTGGGGATCGGGATCGAACAGATCGTGTTAGAACCGATCGCGTCGTCACTGGCGGTCCTCTCCTCGGCGGAGAAGGAACTCGGGGTCGTCCTGATGGACATCGGCGGTGGAACCACGGATATCAGCGTCTTCCGCGGCGGAGATATTTGGTTCTCCAAGGTCATCCCGATCGCTGGTGAGCATATCACGAACGACATCACCGTTGGCTTGCAGACGCCGATCGAGGAGGCCGAGCTGATCAAGAAGCAAGCGGGCACAGCTCTCGTTGAAAGCGTCGCTGAGGATGATAAGATCGAGGTGGCAACGATCGGCGGTGACGAGAAGAGGATGGTATCCAAGAAGAAGCTGGCCAAGATCATCGAGCCGCGTGTTGAAGAGCTCCTCGACCTGGCGATGCAGGAGGTGGAGGACGCCGGGTATCGAGATCTCGTCCCCGCAGGATTGGTTCTTACCGGTGGATCTTCCTTACTGGACGGGATCACGGAGTTCGCGCATCAGCGCTACGGTATCCCAGTGAGGCGGGGGAAGATCCCGCAAGGGATTCATGGACTACGCGATATCGTCGAGTCCCCGATCTATGCGACCTCGATCGGTCTGTTGCGCTACGCGGTGGAGACGAAGGACTTCAAGAAGAAACGCTATGAGCGGAAGAAGAGGGGTTCCTTGATCAACAAGCTCTTCGCCTGGTTTAACCGTTTCTTCCGGGGGTAAAAGATGGTAGATGAGAGGAAATTTACTCCTCTGGCGCGACTGATGGTGATCGGGGTTGGCGGCGGCGGTGGGAACGCGATCGACCGGATGTTCAACACGCGTGTAGAGGGTGTTGAACTGGTCGCTGTCAACACCGATGTACAGGTCTTGGAGGTTGTGCAAGCACACAGGGCACTTCAGATCGGGCGCAAGCTGACCAGTGGACTCGGTGCAGGAGGAGACCCGGAGATTGGGCGGCTCGCCGCTGAGGAGAGTCATGAGGAGATCATGGACCTCCTGGAGGGGGTCGACATGGCGTTCATCACCTGTGGAATGGGTGGTGGAACCGGGACCGGTGCCGCCCCGGTGATTGCAGCTCTGGCGAAGGAGGCGGGGATCCTCACCACAGGGATCGTCACCCGGCCGTTCTCGTTCGAGGGGTTGGCCCGCGCGGAGAAGGCCGAGGCTGGGATCGCTCGCCTCGCGCAAGCCGTAGATGCACTGATTACGATCTCCAACGACAAGCTCCTCAAGGTTGCCCCGGCGGCGACACCGATCACCAAGGCGTTCGAGATGGCCGATGAGGTGCTGCGCCAGGGAGTAGAGGGAATATCCGACCTGATCACCATCCCCGGGATGATCAATCTCGACTTCGCCGATATCGAGAGTGTGATCCGCGACGCCGGCACGGCGATGATGGGGATCGGCGAGGGTGAAGGAGAGGGCAAGACGAAGGAAGCGGCGCGAAACGCCATCTCCTCCCCGCTCCTCGATGGTTCGATCAAGGGTGCACGCAAGGTGATCATGAACATCACCGGCGGATCCGATCTCACTCTGGAGGAGGTCACCGAGGCCGCTTCCCTCATCCGTGAGGCCGTCTCCGACAAGGCGGATATCATCTTCGGCACGGCGATCCGTGACGGCATGGAACGAGTCCGGTTAACCGTGATCGCAACAGGCTTTGCAAGGTCTTACACCGGCGAGGATGATGAGACCTCTCAACTCGGGGATGAGACGATGCTCGCTAAACTTGAGCAGGAGAGCCGCGTCGCGTCGATGATTTCGATATCCCCACCTTCTTACGGCGAAGCCGCAAGGCGCGCGATGAGACGTCATCACGTCCGTGGGGGATGACCGGGAATTGAAGACCCGATGCGTGTGAAGCTCTCCCTCCTACAGGAGGGGAGCTTCACGCTGCTTGCACGGTCTCTTTCTCCTCGTATGCCGCGGTCTTCTTGATGATCTTCCGCGGGCACTTTTCGATCGCTGCCGGGGCGGGAACGGACTTCTCCGGATCGAAGTGAGGGAGATCCTTCTTCTCGTTCCACGTCACCTCACCGTTTGGTGATACCTTGACGCAGATCTTGCAGTGGAGACATCCGTCCGTGCATCGCTTCCTCCCGGGGATATCACGTGCGGCCTGGTAGTTGCACCCCAGGTACTGCGGCATGTTCGCCGGGACAAGCTCAGGTAACCCCTGTGGGCAGGCCTCCACGCACAGACCGCAGCCGATGCACCTCTCCCAATCGACGGCGGCGACCTTCCTCTCCGGGTCGATTGAGATCGCGCCGGTCGGGCAGACCGCGACGCAGTCCCCAAGCCCGAGACAGGCGTAGGGACACTCCTTGAACCCGGAGGAGATCTGCGCCGCCGCCTTGCAGGTTTCAATCCCATGGTAGTCCGCGATCGGTTCTGAGCTACCGGTGCAGTGGATGACCGCCTTCTTCCCGACCTTCGCCTCAGCCTCAAGCCCCAGATATGCTTCTAACTTCTTCATTCCTTCTTTGTCCTGGGCGAGGGTCGGGCAGGGTGTTTTGACGAAGACCTGCTTGTCCTTTGCAACCGCCTGCGCGTAGGCGAAGCACCCCGGGTAGCCGCAGGCCCCGCAGTCGGCCCCGGGGAGAAACTCCTTGATCCGTGCCGTCTCCTCGAGCGAACTGTCCTCCTTGGGGAGAAACTTGCTCGCAAGGAAGATTAACAGACCCGCTGTGAACCCGATGAGTGAGAGGAGGAGGATTGTGATCGTTGTCTGCATTATACCATCCCTTTGAACGCGAGGAAGGAGAGGCCGAGGAGCATCGCGGTGATGAACGCGATCGGTGTTCCCTTGAACGCCTTGGGAGGATCCGCGAGATCCAACCGTTCCCGTATTCCGGACATGATGATGAGGACAAGGGTGAACCCGGCTCCCGCTCCGAACGCTGCCGTGAGCGATTCCAGGAAGCTATATGTCTGATCGATATTGATGAACGTGATCCCTAGAACAGCGCAGTTGGTCGTGATGAGGGGGAGGTAGATCCCGAGGGCGTTGTACAGGGTGAGGTTCGTCCGTTTGATCGCCATCTCGATGATCTGCACGAGGGAGGCGATGACCAGGATGAAGATCACCGTCCGCATGAATTCCGCCTCGTAGGGGACGAGGAGGAAGTGGTAGATCGGCCAGGTGACGGCGGAGGCGACGAGCATCACCAAAAGAACCGCAATCCCCATACTGAACGCACTCGACAGTCTCTTGGAGACCCCAAAGAAGGGGCACAGTCCGAGGAACTTGACGAGGACCATGTTGTTCACCAACGCCATGCTGAAGAAGATCGCGAATAGGTTACTCACCCTTACTCACCCCCATCCATCGGAAGAGCGCGAGGAGCGTCCCGATGACGAGGAACGCCCCCATCGGTAACATGAAGATCGATACTGGAGTGTCGCTCAGTCCGGGAATGGTGAAGAGCGAATGGCCGAAGAGGCTGAGCCCTCCTGTTCCCAGAAGCTCTCGGATGAGCGAGATAAGGAGGATGGCGAGTCCGAATCCGACCCCGATCCCCAAGGCGTCGGCGATGGAGTCGGAGACCCCGTTCTTGCTCGCAAACGCCTCCGCCCGCCCGAGGATGATGCAGTTCACCACGATCAACGGGATGTACATCCCCAAGGACTTACTCAGTGCAGGTACGAACCCCTGCAGCATCAGGTCGACGATCGTCACCAATGTAGCGATGATGACGATGAAACCGGGATGCGCACGCGATCCGGCACGTAGTTTCGCAAGAGCGAGATGATGATGTTCGAAGCGAGCAGCACAAAGGTGAATGCAGCGGTCATCCCCACGGCGTTATCCAGGACGTGCTGACCGCGAGGGTCGGGCACAACCCGAGGAGGAGGATGAACGTCGGGTTCGAACGGATAATCCCTTTTACAAAGTTCTTTCCAAAGGAGTGCATCAGTCTCTCCCCCCTTCCTTATTCGAGGTCTCAAGCTTCTTCAAGATCGCTTCCTTCACTCCTTCGACCACCGCCGAGGAGCTGATGGTAGCCCCAGTGATGGCGTCGACCTTTCCCCCATCGCGGGAGAGCGCGACCTCATCCATGCTCAAGCCTTTGAACTGGGAGAGGAAGGAGTCTTCGACGATCTTGGCCCCCAACCCCGGGTCTCCTGCTGCGAGATGATCTTGATTCCACGTAGGGTCGTATCCGGCTTCAGTCCGATCAGGATATCGATCGCGCCGCCGTACCCGGTCGCCGTCGCCATGAACGCGTGTCCGAGCGGTTCACCGTTGGCGATTGGGGTGTAGATCCTGTCCGTCTCGTCGTAGGTGAAGTCTTCCATCTCCGGGAAGAGGGTCGCGAGCGTCTCTGAGATCGCCTCTTTCTTGGCGAGGGCGATCTTCTCCTTGGTGATTCCGTTCGTCAGGGTGAGGGCGACGACGGAGATGACCACGATGAGGGTCAAGAAGATAACTGGGAAGAAATCGCTCTTTCTCTTTCCCACCTTACGCCTCCTTCTTTTTCCGCTTCACGAACCCGTAGGGCTTTGGGCGGACGTAGCGGTCGATCAACGGGGTGAACGCGTTCATTAACAGGATTGAGTAGCAGACCCCTTCGGGCATGCTCCCCCACGTCCGGATCAACACCACTAGGATTCCCGCTCCCACCGCGAAGATGATCTTCCCCCGTGTCGTGAGCGGGCTCGTTACGTAGTCGGTGGCCATGAAGAACGCCCCCAGCATCAGCCCCCGGCGAGGATCTGGTAAAGCGGATCCTGCCCGAGGGCCCAACTGAGCAGGGCGACCGTGCCGATGTAGAAGACCGGGACCTGCCACTTGATCAGTCCGAACGCAAGGAGGATCGCCCCGCCGATCAGGATCAGCAGTGCGGAGGTCTCCCCGGTGCTCCCAGCGATGTTTCCGAAGAAGAGGGCCTTGTACAGTTCTGCCTTGCTGAGCGTCGTGGTGAACCCCTCCCCGAGTGGGGTCGCCGTTGCCACTCCATCCGTCAACAGGGAGTGAACAGGAGCGATCCATCTGGTCAGCGCTCCGGCGAACGACACGGTGACGAACGCCCGTCCGGCGAGGGCCGGGTTGAAGATGTTCTGTCCCAAGCCACCGAACATCTCCTTGGCGACGGCGATGCAAAAGATAGATCCCACCGCCACGATCCACAACGGGGTCCGCGGAGGCATCACCAGTACGAACAGGATCGCGGTGACGATCGCGCTTCCATCCATGCGGAACGGTTGTTTGCGCATCCATTTTGCGACGTACTCGGTGAGGATCGCACAGAGGATCGCTGTCGCGAGCATAAGCAGAACGTACGCTCCGAAGAAGTAGACCGCCCCCGTTGTGGGGAAGAGGAGCGCGAGGATCACGATCGTCATGTCCCGCTTGATCGACGCTCGCGCACGCAGGTGCGGAGCCGATGAGAGGACGAGTCTTTTCACGTTGTCCATCACTTCACCCCTAGCTTTCGGAGTTCGGCCTTCCCCGTCTTGATGTAGGAAACGATGGGGATGTTCGCCGGGCAACCGTATGCACACGCTCCGCACTCGACACAGTTTGCGATGTGGTAGTCACCCAAGCTCTCGTAGTACTCCTTCTTGACGTGGTTCACGAACATAAGCGGCATCAGCCCCATCGGGCAGGTCTCGATGCACCGCCCGCAACGGATGCAGCTTTGCTCCTCGCGGATGTCGCTCTTCTTTACGAGGACGCAGTTCGTTCCCTTGATGATCGGGGTATCGGTGCGGCTCTGTGCGATTCCCATCATCGGGCCGCCGAAGATCACCTCGTCGGCGCTCGGATCGGCGCCCCCGCACTGTTCGATCAGGGAGGAGGCCGCTGTGCCGAAGCGGGCAAGGAGGTTCTTTGGGGTGCCGACCAGACCGGTCACCGTCACCACGCGTTCCACCAAGGGTTTCCCGAGGGTGATTGCGTCGGCGACGGCGGCGAGGGTGGCGACGTTCTGAATGACGGTCCCTACATCCATCGGGAGCCCTCCCTCGGGGACCTCCAGATTGAGGATCGACTTGACGAGCGTCTTCTCCGCCCCCATCGGGTACTTTGCCGGGACCGCCACGACCGTCACCTCCCCGGGGAGGGAAGCCTTCCCTACAGCTTGTTGCATCCGTTCGATCGCCTGCGGCTTGTTCTCTTCGATTGCGATGTAGGCTCGCTTGACGGATAGGACCTGCATCACGATCTTTAAGCCCGTTATGATCCGATTCGTCTCCTCCAGCATCAGCCGATCGTCGGCCGTGATGTACGGTTCGCACTCCGCCCCATTGACAATGACGCTTGTGATCGACTTCTCCGGAGGTGGCGAGAGTTTCACATGGGTGGGGAAGGTCGCGCCTCCCATCCCCACGATTCCCGCCTCCTTGATCCGGGAGAGGATCTCTTCGTTTGAGAGCCTCTCCGGATCGGCGGGCGTGAGGTCGATCCATTCATCCTCCCCATCGGATTCGATGATTACTCCACCGACCGGCTGCCCGGTGACCGGACTCGCCACCGTGGCGAGCTGTTTCACCGTGCCCGAGACCGTGGCGTGGATCGGCGCGGAGACGAACCCGCCGGCCTCGGCGATCACCTGCCCTACTTTGACCGCGTCCCCCCGCTTCACGATCGCCTTTGCCGGAGCACCGATGTGCTGCTGCAAGGGAATGGTTACCGTCTTTGGTAACGGTGCCCTCTCGATCGCGTGCTCCGCGGTAAGCTTCTGCGAAGGGGGATGGACCCCAGCACGGCGCTTCAATCCCAATACCTCTAATATGTGGTTCTTCATAGGCCGCTGTGTAAATCTTTCTTGAGATTCAGTCTCATGCTCGGCTCCTGCTTTAACTTATTTTACTGACTACAGAAGTATAGTATCCTAAAGAGGGCTCTATTGCCCCCCAGGGGCGCTTGAGGAATTGAGGGGAAGATTGAATGATCGGCCGCCGGTCCTGAAGGGCCTCCCACCGGGCCGGAGCCTGCCAGGGAGGGGGATTTAGGTGTTAAATCACTCAATCTCTCACTCGCTAAATTACTCAACTTCACAAACCACCCTTCTTTTCGATGTACTCTTCGAGACCATCCGAACGATAGACCCGCTCCGGCTCATCGTAGGAGACGATCAACGCTTCCACCCCTTCTAGCGAATTGGCAAGCTCGATCCCCTGTTGCGGACCGAGGACGAATGCGGCGGTGGCGAGCGCGTCCGCCTGCATGCACGTTTCTGCGACCACGCTCGCGCTGGATGAAGCGTGAGACGAGTACCCGGTCCGCGGATCCATGATGTGTCCCACCTTCGCCTCTTTGTCGAAGTAACGTTCGTAGTTCCTGACGTGGCAATCGCCCCGTCTGTGAGTACGAACCGCACGAGGGAGTCTTCGGGGTCCTTTGGGTTGCGTAGGGCGAGCTCCCACTTTGCGCTGCCAGGCTTTCCCCCGAAGGCACCGATATCGCCGCCGGCATCGATCAAGGCGTGCTTGATCCCAGCTTTGCGCAGCGCGGTCAAGCCCTGATCGACCGCGTATCCCTTGGCGATCCCTCCGAGGGTGATCTCCATCCCCGGATCCAAGACGATCGAACGGTGCGGATCGCTGGTGAGTTTGATTCGATCGGCTCCGACGAGGGCGAGCGTTTCAGTGATCGCCTCCGCCTGAACCGTTGGATCGAGCTCCCAGAACTGTTTCTCCACCCCTTTCTTGTAACGCCACAGATCGAGAAGGGGTTCGACCGTGATATCGAACGCGCCGTTGGTGAGCGTATAGTACTCTTTAGCTGCTACGATGAGCTCCCACAGCTCAGGAGAAGGGTCATCCAATTTCCCCGTTTTGTTCAACCGGAACGCTTCGGCCTGGGGATCGTAGATCGAGGCGATCTGTTCGACCTCTCCCATCCGGGCGAAGGCTGCGTCGATCGCCGCTTGTGCCGCCTGCGGGTCCTGGTCGTACACGGTAATCGTCACCCACGTATCCATCAGCTCGCGGCGATCCTGAAAGAGGAGCAGCGGGGGAGGGAAGAAAACGCGGTTGGCAACGAAGACCGCGACCAATGCAATAACGATCACCAACGGCAAGAGCCTTTGGTAACGCGGCGTATCATCCTTCTGCGGCGACACCCATCTTCCTCCTAAAAGGTTAAGATTAAGGCTAGCGCCGAATTGTAGCACCCCTGAAGGGAGTTAACAACTCATAGAGTTGTCTCATGCAAGATGGGGCTCCTGGGGTCCGCAGGCTTGAGAGAGCACTGCTCGGCTCTGAAATGCCGCCCCCGTCTTCTGTTTCATCCAGTGTATCTTTCGAGATGGTGCGCATCCGTAAAGGATGGTCGCTCTCCCTCAATCGAGGACTGGCGCGGTCTCCCTCCCCACGACAAGCGGAGCTTCTGGTCGAAGGATGGACTGTGATCCGACAAGAAGCAGGGCTTTTCTGCCAAGCTACAGAGGCGTGCAGCAAGCAACGTCCGGTGTCTTGAGCTTGTGGCTGATCGCTGATAACTCAGAACTGCGTGATAAACCGCAGGTCGTTTCCGAAGAAGAGACGGATGTCGTCGATTCCGTAGCGGAGCATCGCCATCCGTTCGATCCCCAGACCGAAGGCGAATCCGGTCACCTTCTCCGGGTCGTAGCCGACATTTGTCAATACGGCCGGGTCGACCATCCCTGCGCCCATGATCTCCAGCCACTGCGAGGCACCAGGGGCACGCATGTGCACCTGCACCGAGGGCTCGGTGAACGGGAAGAAATCCCCGACAGGCGCATCTCGTATCCCTTTCCGAAGAACTCGTGTACGAACAGTTCAAGGATGTACTTCAGGTTCGCCAGGGAAAGGCCCTCCTCCACCCACAGGAGCTCGACCTGATGGAAGACCGGCGAGTGAGTCGCATCCTGAGTATCGCGTCGGTAGCAGCGGCCCGGGCAGATGATGCGCACCGGGGGATCGGTCTGCTCCATCACCCGGATCTGCACCGGAGAGGTGTGCGGCCGCAACAGGGTCGTCTCATCGATGTAGAAGGTGTCCCAATCGTCGCGCGCAGGATGGTCGGCCGGGATGTTGAGCGCCTCGAAGTTGTAGTACTCGCTCTCAATCTCCGGACCGGTCGCGACATCAAACCCCATCCGCAGGAAGATCTGTTCGATCTCGCTTGTACCTGCGTCAGGAGGTGACGGTGCCCCAGGGGATGGTAGACACCGGGCAGGGTGAGGTCGACTCGTTCCTTCGCGATTCTCGACTCTAGAATTGCGTTCTCGAGCGCACTGCGTCGGGCTTCGAAGATTGCGTTTGCCGACGTCTTTAGCTCGTTCAGTAACTTCCCGGCCTCGGCCCGTTCTTCCGGGGCGATCCGCCCCAGAGCCTGGAACAGCTGTCCGATGCGCCCTTTCCGTCCGAGAAACTCGATCCGGAACGACTCCAACGTTGCCTGATCGGTGAGGCTTGTGAGCCTCTGTTCAAGTTCTGCGCGGACGCGATCGATCCCTTCTCGCAACTCCTTCAAGTCGGCCATGATGAGTGATTCTACCGGTCCTCCTGGTCGTTGACAAGACTCTCTCATTGCGGGTATCCTTGCTGCAGTCAGGAAGGAAGCTACTGCACAGGCTCTTCGCGCAGGCCGGTCTTCGCGGCGGAATCCGGTCGACGAGAGCGCTCCCGCCTCTAAAAAAGGAGAGAAGATGAACTACGAAAAGCGTCGTTCTGTACTGCTTGATACCGTTTCCGCTGATGCATTTCTCGTCTTAAACATTGAAGAATCGGATCGGGTGAGCCTCTTCTACCTCACTGGGTTCACCGGGGAAGGGGCACTCCTCCTGACCCAGGAAGGGACGACCCTCCTGACAGATTCCCGTTACACCGAGCAGGCGAAGCGGGAGATCCCCGCGCTGCCGGTTACGGAAGTGAAGGGTTCCTATCTCGAAGGGGTGGCAGATCTCTGCAAGGAGCGAGGGATCGCTAAGATTGCCTTTGCCGCCTCACGAATGAGCCACGCCACGGTGCTGAAGCTGCGTGAGATGATCGAAGGGGAGCTCATCTCCTGCACCGATCCTGTAGCCGATCTGCGGCGGATCAAGGGTCCTGAGGAGATCGATAGGATCAGGGGCGCGGTTCATCTCGCCGAAGAATCACTCACAACCCTCATGCCTGAGATCGAAGTCGGGATGAGTGAACGGGAGCTGGCCTTGCGGTTGGAGTTTATCATGCGCGAGAATGGAGCGGAGAAGGTCGCCTTTGACCTTATTGTGGCGGCAGGAGAGGACAGCGCACTCCCCCACTATCAACCCGGGACGCAGAGGATCAAAGAGGGGGATCTCCTCTTGTTTGACATCGGCGCTCGACTCAACGGCTACTGTTCCGATATGACGCGTGTCTTCACCGTGGGTAGACCCACGACACAGGCACAGGAGATCTATGGCCTCGTCCTTGCCGCTAACATGGCCGGGATCGCTGCGGTCCGCGCGGGGGAAAGCGGGGTGGCGGGTCGACGCGGCGGCGCGAGAGGTGATCGCCCAGGCCGGGCACAAGGAGCACTTCGGTCACGGACTCGGCCATGGGGTCGGACTGGAAGTGCACGAGGGGCCGCGCCTCTCTCCGTTGAGCAAGGATACTCTACAACCCGGAATGATCGTCACTGTCGAGCCGGGGGTCTACCTCCCCGGGTTCGGCGGGGTGCGGATCGAGGACCTGGTAGTGGTGACCGAGGATGGATGTGAGGTCCTCACTACCCTCCCAAAGGATCGGTTGATCGAGGTTGGCTAAAGCGAGAAATCGGCGGACACGATGGATCCTATTCCCGTGGTTGACGCTCCTCCTCGGTGGGTGTGCCCTCCTCGATTCCGGGCCGGTGGCACGGTTCGAGGTCAGCCCCGTTGTTATCTACGCTGGAGAGCGGGTCACGTTCGATGCGTCCTCCTCCTACGGCACCCGCCCGATCATCTCCTACACCTGGGTTTTCACTGATGGGGAGACGGTCGCCGGCCAAAAGGCGGACCATACCTATACCGAACCAGGACATTACTCCGTGACCTTGCGAAGTGAAGGACGCCGACGGGCGCACGGCGCAGGCGCAAAAGGAGATCCTTGTCTACCTGCCAAGCGGGAGTGATATTTTCTATGAGGACTTCTCAGATGGGAACCAAGCACTGGCGCGTTGGGAGCTCGATCCAACGTGGGCAAGCGAAGGGGAGGGGACGGTGGAGAACCTCTCCGGTGCGCACGGGTTCGTGCTGCACATCCGAAGTGGCGCGGATCGTTGGCACCGTCGCAGTGCCCCTGTGATCCTTCCTCCGCTTCGCGTCGGCCAGCGGATCGTCTTCTCCTGCCGGGCGATGATGGCCCAGACGAAGGACGCCCACACCGTATCGATCTTCCCTCTCCGCAAGTCGCTAGACTCGCTCGAGGGTTCTCTCCCTTACTATCTCTTCACCAACGAAGGAGGAGGCTCAACGATCCGGGAACCTGAAGCACACGGCGGTGACATCGGACACCCGATCCCGTTCATCCCCGGCGTCTATCACTGGCACACCTATCGCTTCGTCTTCTCCTCAGATGGGTACGAGCTCTACGTCGACGACACGCTCTACGCTGCGGGGATGCTCTCGCAGTCGCTCGCCGAAGGAGGAGAGTGGATGATCCTCCTGGGGGACGAGAGCCACACCGAGGCGTGTGACGCCTACTTCGACGAGATCAGGGTATGGGTCGAGGAGTGATGCGCCCACGCTACTTGCCAACCTGATTCTGACGGTGCGGGCTTGCGGAGGGTTGGAGAGTCGGCTCTCACCCTTGATCGAGTGGCTTGCCAACTCCAGCGACCCCGTTCTTGTGACAGAAAAGGGCTTGCAATAAGCCCTTCCCATTCAGTTCTGCGACTCCACGATAAACTGGTAGTAGATCGGGACCGGGGTGACAAAGGCGTCTGCTGAGGTGGTCTGGGCGATCGTCACCTTGACGTTCGTCCCGACCACCTGCGGCAGCCCGTTCGCAAACTCGGTGAAGTATTTAAGCCCCCGCTCCTGCTCGTCGCTGAAGGTTGTGGTGCTCCAGGCGTGGAACGGACCTCCCGCCACCGAGACCTCTACGGTCACCGTGACCGCGTCCCCGTCCCGGAGCTCGGTCAAGTCAATCCAGCCTGAGAGGTCGAACGCGGCGGTTGTGACGTTGATCTCCTTGTAGTCACCTGCCGTGCTAGAGGTGAACGTCCCCTGATCGTACACGTAGATCTTCTTGGTCTGGGCGAGCTGTTCGGTGGTGTATTCATAGTAGCCCGGCGGAGGCTGGGGAGGGACGATCACCGGAGGGGCCTTGTCCGGGCTGGGAGTCCCCCCGCCGGCACGAGGCGGTCGAGGATCTCCTGTAGTTTTTCCTTGATGATCCGCACCTCGGACTCCAGTTTCTCTATCTCCGGTTTGATCGGTTTGTACACCTCCTCCCCCGCCGGGACGGTGGTGAACGGTTCGATGTTGAACCCGTTCGGGAACCCCATATCCTTCCCGTACAGGGCGAGCCCGAGGATCCGCGCTAGGTTATCGAGCTTCACGCGCAAAAGTTCGATCCGGTCGGCGAGCGAGGAACCGCTGTAGTTAGGTCCGGTGTAGGGGGGAGCGGTGGTACCGGGTTCCACTTGGTACCCCATCCCGCGGAGGGTGAGCCCGAGCTCACGTGCCAGGTTGTCTACCTTGGCACGTAACTCACCAGCAAGATCATCGATCTTCTGGGAATTGTTCTCAACCCCGTCTCTGAGCCTCTCCAGTCGGGTAGGTATATCGCCCAGGGTGACCTGGCGTAGACGCTCCCTCAGTGTCGTCTCATCCATAGTATCATCGATGGAAACGCCGAACAGACCCCGCACAATCGCGTCGAGTTTTAACTCGAGCTCAAGCTGGGCAAGTGACATCCCGGAGACGAGTTCAGCGAGCTCGCTGTTCCCCTCAAAGAGTTTAGCGGCATCGTTCAATACGGCGTTGAACAGACCTCCTAGTATCGGAACACTGGAGAGCGCCATCCTGCCTTCTCGAGGACGGTGCTGACCACTTCATTCCCTCCAGCGTCCAGTTCCACTTGGAATTTCGGTGACTTGCTATTGCCGGAGGTGATCTCATAGAGAAGCTCCGGAGCTCCGTCGATGACCACAGCATCAAGCTGTGCCTGCGTCTCCAACGGGATGGCTTGGCTGAGTGAAATGAGCTGGGAGACCTCCCCTCGCCCGGCGAGGACAAACTCCGAAAAGCTTGCGAGGATCTCCTGGGTATAGGTGTCCTCCGGGTTTATCGCGCGCACGTCCTGCGCGGTTCGAACAAGGAGTCGGTCGGCAAGCGCGAGGAAGTCCCTGAACCGATCTCCCGAATTCGGTGTCACCTCCACAGGGGGGAGGTGAGAGACCTTCTCTGAGAGGCCTGGTTCACTCAGTTGAGCGATCAGCAAGTCGATCTTCCTTTGTAGGTCCTCGATCTCCGGTTTGATCCCTTCACTCGGTGGGGCGGGATTGTAGGCCGTCGTTCCCGGTTCGATATAGAAACGTTGGCCTCTTCCCACGATCCATTCCCCTAGGATCCCCGCCAGGTTATCGAGCTTCTGGCGTAGCTCAGCGAGTGTTACGCCGACCGTGTCCAGCTTCCTCGCAATCTCAGCGATCTCCCCGCTTGCAGGATACATTGCTTCGGGATAGGTGCTTACTGCTGGCTCCTCCACGGCCCTGGTGGATATTCCCTTGTCACTCCCTGTCCGGTAAGCGTGACGGTTGTGGTCTTCACCTGAACCGGGTAACCCCCTTTGGCCGTGATGGTGAAGCTCCCAGTGTAGTTCCTGCATTTGGGGGAGTGAATGTGAGATTGAACGTGATCGATTGGCCGGGCGCAAGCGTAAACGACCCCGTCGGTGCATCGCTGCCGAACGGTGCGTTCGGCCGTGTAATTGTCACCGTCGCTGACGTTTCACTCGTCTCCAGTATCTTGAACGTATAAGTCGCTGTCTTAGTTGTCCCGACCGGTACGGCTCCAAAGTCGATCGCGTTGCCGGTGTATGTTCCCGGTTGGGTCCACGGAAACGGAATCTCGATCTGTGCTAGGCCGCTGCTACACACGCCGATTATCATCAGCGCTATCCCCAGGACAGCGATGTGCCACTTCCACACCTTCACAACAACCACCTCCTAAATAGCTTGCTAGCGTTTGACCTTGCGAGCGATGAGACATACGAGGGAAACGAGAACTTCTACCACATCAACGTAGACGCTTTGTCTCCCGCTGTCAAGTGTCATCTGTGTGAGCGCATCTGAAAGGAGCATATCCGTGAACCGGAGGAGGTAGGAGCTTGCTTCGGGATGGGTGGATCGGGCATCATAGGAGGGTGGCTTTCGAATACAACAGGTGAAAGGGGAAATGATGGGGCTCATCTTTATCGGACTCTTCGGTCTATGGATCGCTCTTACGCGGAGCACCGATCCCTATGTCCTCATTGCCGGTATCGCCGTTGCAGCCGGGGTCACCCTCGTGCAACACCACCTCTTCCCGACGATCAACCTCCGTCACTCGTCCCTTCTCCGTCGTCCACACCGCATCATCGCCTTCCTTGCCACGTTGTCCCTTCGTTTCGTCACCTCGACAATCAATACGTGCGGGCTGATCCTCTCGGGGAGGGAAGAGGGGCGGATCGTGGCCCTCCCCATCCGCGTGGAGGATCCGTTCGCACAGTTCCTTCTTCTGAACTCGATCACCCTGACCCCATCGACGATCTCCCTCCTCCTTGAGGGGGATCTCCTCTATATCCATTGGCTGCGGGAGGAGGGACACCGCGGGGATTGGCGGACGATCAAGGAATCCCTGGAAGAGAAGCTTCTTACTGCGTTCGAAGGAGGCCAAGATGGTGATCGCTGAGGGATTCCTCCTCCTCTCCCTTGTCGCCCTCCTCTACCGTCTGGTTCGCGGCCCAACCCCATGGGATCGGCTGCTCGCCTACAACTGCGCCTCGAACCGCGTGTTCGTCCTCCTCGCGACCGTCGCTGTTCTCACCGAGCGCACGCTCTACCTTGACGTAACGCTCATCTATGCTGCGTTGAGCTTCCTTGGGGTGGTGATCCTTGCCCGGTTCATGGAGGGGGGAGGGGGACACCGATGATCAGTGGGATCCTCATCGGCGTGGGTCTTCTCTTCGTCACAATCGGTACAGTGGGGATCCTCCGCTTCCGTGATATTTATTCGCGGCTGCAGGCAAGCGGCGTGTCGGACAACGCCGGACTCAGTCTCGTCCTTCTAGGGCTCATCGTCCGCGGTGGGGTTG
>LZCG01000010.1_pt1 | contig 39544 bp, 46 predicted proteins | sample 768541 | NCBI WGS metagenome assembly LZCG01 (sample SAMN05200874, study PRJNA324366) | oil field metagenome | isolation source: sample BH-FW-1 from oil reservoir | place: India: Bombay High | collected 2015-07-11
AAAGGAATGGCGCTTGTAGGGCCGCACCCGTACATGACCGCTACGGCGAAACTGGGTGATGAGCCTTGTCAATTGCGAGTTAGAGATTCCTGTCATCTTCCGCATGTAACGTCTAAGCACCCCTTTCTCCAAGCGAGGACGAGAACAGTACTTGTAGGAACGCAAGGTACGCTCAATCCAAGCGTAGATCTCTTCCCGCGAGTTTCCCTTGAACATCAACACATCGCTCGAAGCGAGAAATGCCTTCAGTTCGTCGATGTCCCGTACGCGTCTGTCTACCATCATCAGGACCATGCCTCCTATGATGTGACCCACGCGCTTGCCCCGTGTAATAGGATTACATGGGGCGAGCGATGCCAGTGTCATCTCATGCTCATCTCGCATGAGATTCACCGCCTCCCTTCATGCTCATCTTGTATGAGACAACTCTGGTACTTGATTAAATACCGTCTAAGGTATATGCTCCCGCGTGGGAGGTAGAGAAATGTGATGGAGAAAACGATGTTCAGCGACGAGGTCGTGCAGGCGACCGACCTAAAAAACAGGCAACGCTATTGGTTCGACCGGGCCCGGAAGACGGGCGGCGTAACTATCATCCAAGCAAGGTCGCCGACCTAGTCCTAGCTCCACGCCAGCGAGTAGCCGAGACGGCTGAAGCCGCCGCCCATGCCAAAACTGCTGCCCAGTTCCTGCGTGAGATCATCACCCTAGGACAACCGCCTGCTGAGAGTTCAGTCTTCCCCTGGCTCCGCGATCTGGATGAGGAGGAGCAGCAAGAGTTCCTGCGCGAGTTTGTTGATCTTCTCGCTCACTGCTCTACAACAGGTGGATGGGTACGTATGGAAGTTCTTGGGGTCGATCTTGACTTGTGACCTTTATCCATCTATTCGTTTCTGACGTGCTCGGATAGATTGATCATTCTATCGAGAAAGTCACGAGTCAAGATCCGACCCCACGACCCCATTTTTCCCCGAAACTAAGGCTACGGACCAGCAAGTCGTAGCCAGATCTGACTATAGCCATACTTGGCTACAGAATGTTCGAATTCCGTGTGAAGTCAAGTTATCCGCGTGACAAAAAAAGTCCAAGAGCAAACAAAGCTTTGAACAGGCCTGTAACGATTATGTGTCAGCGGTTTCTTTCGATAATTCCGCCAATGTATTGAACTCGTCCTTCAGATCCTCGTAAAGGCGGCGATAAACACGATAGTACTGATCGTACAACGCGTGCCGCTTTGGATTCGGCAAGAATGGCTCTGTATAACGTATCCACTGACGAATTTCCTCGCCGTTGTCCACCAGGCCGGTCGTCAATCCAACGAGAAAGGCATCGGCGAGTGGGGCTCCGATTCCATCCGTTCCCAGCGTGCAAATGGGCCTCCCAGTGACATCGGCAAGGATGGAGAGCCAAAGCCGGGATTTAGCAACTCCACCCACAACTACGGTCTTCTCATTCAGAGGTAATCCGGCTGCCTCTCCCGCTTCGATCGAGTGCCGCAGGGCGTACGCTGTTGCTTCGAGCAGCGCGCGGAAGAGGTGCGCCTTGGTATGTGACAGGGTGAGGCCGACCCACGCGCCTCGCGCATGCGGATCCCAGAGGGGAGCTCGTTCCCCCATGAAGTACGGTAAAGCAAGCAATCCGTCCGATCCAGGTCGTGTCTTAGCTGCTTCTTCATCAAGAATACCGAAGGCTGTCTGGTCCGCCTTTCGCGCCTTCTCCATCTCCGCCTGTGCGATTGCATCTCGAAACCACTGAGCCAGCGCCCCGGATGTCGCTGATCCTGCCCACGTGTATATCTCCTCCACACCGTTAGTGACATGAGGCATCGATACGAGCTGCGGTGAGAAACCATCGCCCCGGTGAATGGTCCCCCAACAGGTGGATGTTCCCATCATTGCCACGTTATCTCCCCGAGAGAGGGCTCCCGCGGCAAAGGTGGCCATAGGAGCATCGACTCCCCCGGCAAGCACCGGCGTTCCGTGTATGAGGCCGGTGAGCTTAGATCCCGCCTCCGTGATCTCGCCGATCACTTCTTGGGAGGCGACGATCCGCGCTGGCATCCGCTCGATCGGTATCCCAATTGCTTCTCCCATCTCCTCCGACCATTGGTGCTTGTGAATGTCGTACAGTCCGCCGATGTTTCCGGCTGAAGAGCGGTCGATCGCCACCTCTCCCGTAAGGCGGTAATTGACGTAGGCGTTGGGAGGAAGAAAGAGAGCGGTCTCCTGCCAGTTCTCCGGTTCATTGTTCTTGATCCACAGGATCTTCGCGTACCCGAAGTACGTGTCAACCCAGTTTCCTGTGATGGCGAACAAACGATTAAGGTCAACGTTCTGCTTGATCCACTTAACCTCTGCGGTGGCACGGCGGTCCATCCAAATAAGGCATGGCCGCACCGGGTTCATCTTGTCGTCGAGCGGGACACCACTTCCACCGTATAGTCCACTGATGCACACCCCGGCGATGGCGTGCGCGTCCGTGCCCTGAAGGAGTTTTCTGATCACTATGCAACTCGCGTCGAGCCACACGTCCGGCCACTGTTCCGCCCAGAGAGGATGAGGGTGCAACACTCCATACTCTACGGTGGCTGTGCTCAATACCCCGCCGTTTGAGCTTACGAGCACCCCCTTTGTCCCCTGTGTGCCGATGTCCACCCCGATCAGAAGTTTCTCCATCTTTCTCACTCCGCGAATAGCCGATACGGGATTTGAAGTATCTTCGCTGTCCAGATGAGCTCATCCACCCAGTCGCCGTATACGGTGTGGATGTGATTTGAGTCGTATTCTGCAAGGAATTCCTCCGGAGAGACCTCGAACCTAGCGAACGCGTGCGGCCATTCGACCTGTGTGGCGCGCGCCTTCTCCTCTGCCACCTCGTGAGAGAGCTCGATGAACTCGCCGGGGACGATAGCTAGCCAGTACTCCCCTTTTCGACGGGCGAGGCGGGCCATGGTCACCTTTCCAGGAGCGGCGATGTGCCTAACTGATGCTCCCCCGGCCGGGAAGTAGAACCCCTGCGGGTAGAACTCGACTTTGGGGAGATTAACATCCGGATCGTACGAATGCCCGGCAAAGTAAGTCGGGTGGTTCCCGGAGTTGCACAGGTCGAAGGTGCCGATCTCCTCGTCGTAATGGCGCAGGTCAGCGAACATCACCGGTTCTCCCGTGATGTACTTCATGATCTCCATGGTTAGCGCCCCGTCCATGTCGGCCTCGGTCGCGGTGACGATCGTCTTCTTCGGCCCGTTCCAATCGTATGGGTCATTCAGAAACGCCTCTGTCACGTCCATGGTGGCGAAGTTATCGGTGAGCTCGGGTTGGCCCTTTATTCCAATGAACGCGAGTTTCTTATCGTTGACTATCTCGCGGACAGCAATGTAGCTCTTGATCTGAATCTTCAGCTTCTCAGGCGTGAGTTGCTTTCCATCGTAGCGGATCTTTCCCACCTTGTGCGTAAGCCAGACGAACGCTGTTTCCACCTCATCTCCTGGTGCTTCTTGAGATAGACGGATGATTTCCGACTGGTCGATGTGCTCGACGTCGATCCCGAACAGGCTCATCCACTGATCCGAGTTCGCCACAGCGGTATACATACCCATAGGTCGGCCGCCGAACAAACCGTACGTTTCCCCCTTGAGACGAGCGACGGTTGAACCAGCGCGTATGAATGCCAGGACCCTGCGCAGCACGTTTTCATCCTCTATGTCACCGGAGATGCGACCGTGCAGTACGCCAATTTGATCCAATGCTCCTGCTGAGGCGAGCATCCCGACCATACCGGGATACCGTGGATTGATGTTGGAAAAGAGGAGGAACGGCCCAGGGGCGAACTTGGAGGCGATTGCCACCAGATGGGGGAAGCTCCACACCGCAAAGTTGAAGATCGTCAGCTCGCAACCTTCATTACGCAACCTTGTGGCTTCGTTCTTTGCTAGTTCTGCAGTCCAGATAATATTGTGTCCGACGATCGGGGTCACTTCACCCGTCGCTTCGAGAGTCGAAGCCAGCTTATCTTGAAACTCCAGATTGAGAGCTTCCAGTTCCCTGTGTACCGCTTCCCTCCCGTCGGAAAAAGTCAGGATGCCTACTCTGTACTTATTCATCTTCGGTTTCTCCTCCTTTCGTATCGCGAGCATGGTCAAAGTGTTCTGCAGATCTTCTCTACTTCCCTCTCCTCGATCTTAACGTGTCTGATGGCTATTCGTCGGTAAGTATAGGTGATGTGTAGAGAACCATCCTGCCCCTGGATGATCGCCGGATAACTGTATTCCCCAGGTCCTTCCTCAAGAGTGATCGATCGGGGCCACGTTTTCCCCTCATCGAGGGAGAACACGACCACAAGAGGGGTGCGCTTCCCCCAGCGATCAAAACCGACTGGCATCCGGGCTGGCCACCGCTTGTCAAGTGCAGGGATAGCATCAGGTAAACCAACTGGATTGTACACGAGCGCTAGTAGCCCGGAACGCATGTGTACCATGTCGATGCCGCTGTTGTTGTTGGGGAGAGAAGTCGGTCTTGGTACCGTCCATGTCCGCCCAAGATCACGCGACCTGCTCTCGTAGATCCGTCCTTCTTGACTGCGCATGTAGGAAAGAAGAGCTCCGTCGATCATTTGGACGACAGTCGGTTGGATCAGGTGAGCGCCAGCCACTCTTCCCAAATCCCCTACTGTTTTCCATGTCTCTCCGTCGTCCTCAGACCGCAAGAACGAGGCGCTCCAGCTTCGCTCCCACTCCACTGGAATCAGCCAGACTCCACTCCCATGGAACGGCTTATTCTTCCGAGAAGGCCTTTAGTCTCAATGAGAAGTTCGAGATCGGTCCAAGATTCACCCTGATCATAGCTCCTCTTCAAGAACAGGTAAGTGTCCCCGCTGCACCAGCGGCCATAGTTAATCCCAACGAGGAGCCATACTGCTCCATCGGGACCAACAAATAGACGAGGGTTCGCGGGAGCGCGCCCGGGTACATCCACCCATACCTCTGGAAGGCTCCACCTCCCGGTTGTTCCGTTGAACCGCGTTCCAATCACCGCGGAATCTGGAGAGCCCTCGCGCACCCCAGCATAGCAGCAGACAAGGAGGTCCCCATTTGTGAGCTCGCAGATAGTTGATGAATGCATGCTCGGGTACCGCACTGATGGTTCGAGGCAAAAACCGTTCTTCATCCTTTGTCCCCGATCCAGCCATGCTGAACCCTCTGATGATCTGCCTGCGCAGCAAAAGGAACACGAAGAGGGAGGGAAGAGACGCCATGAATGCCCCAGCGAGGATCAGTCCGTAGTCGATCTCGAATGCCCCCTGCAGGAGCTTCAGCCCGACCGGGAGTGTCACCATCGCCGATTTGCGCAGACAGATCATTGACCAGAAGAATTCGTTCCACGCAAAGTTGAATATGTACACTCCGAATGCAGCGAACACAGGTTTGGAAACCGGGATTATTATCTTAGTTAGAACGCCGAAGCTCGAGCATCCGTCTATCCTAGCAGCATCTTCGAGTTCTTTGGGGATATTGATGAAGAACTGTCGTAATAGGAACACCCCAATCGGCATAGCAATCATGGGCAGAGCTACCCCCTGGTAGGTGTTGAGAAACCCAAACTTGGTCATGGTAAAGAAGAGCGGGATTACGTTCACCTGCCACGGGAGGAGCATGAAGACGAGAAGTATCATGAACAGTGTGTTGCGTCCTCGCCAATGGAGACGGGCGAAGGAAAATGCAGCAGGGGTAGAAAGGATGAGGGAGCCGAGTGTTACTGAGCTTGCCACGATTACGCTGTTCAGAATCCATCGCAAGAATGGCCACTGAGCGAACAGCCGCCGTACGTTCTCCAGGGTGAAATGGGACGGGATCCACGACGGCGGGATGCTCAAGATCTCCGGGCGCGGCTTGAACGCGGTGTCCGCCATCCACAGAATCGGGACGATCCACAGAAACGCAATTCCATACATGATAACATAGGGAAGAATACGCTTAATCGTTCGCCATATGTTCATTGTAGCTCCGATTTCAGTCCGAGGACTCGCACCCCAATGAGCGTCAGGAAGAGGATCATGAGGAGGAGGATCACGCCCGCGGCAGCGGCCTTCCCTACCTGAAAGTAATCGAATCCGACCCGATACATGTACAACGCCAGTACCTCTGTAGACGTCCCCGGACCGCCGTCAGTCATCAGCAAAACCTGGCCAAAGGTACGAAATGCAGAGATTGTTGTGAGTACGAGGGCAAATAACAAAGACGGCTTAATCAATGGAAGAATAATGTGCGAAAATTGTTGTAATGGGTTTGCCCCGTCAATTCTTGCGGATTCAAAGAGCTCCTGCGGGATCTCCTCTAATCCCGCTTGCAGCACCACCATCCGGTAGCCAGCTAGCCACCAGGCGGTGGCGAATGCGATGACGGGGAGCGCCCACGCGGTGCTTGTTAGGAAAACAGGTGCAGATGGAATTAAAGAGCTAAGTGTATGTTGCACCAGCCCGAAGTCACGATTGAGCAACCATTTCCATACTATTGCGACAATAGAAACAGTGAGCAGGTACGGAAAAAACAAGATTGCCTGCACCGCTGTGGTCCCACGTCGTGTCCGCCCCCATCCCCACACCATTAGGCAAAGATGAGCCAAATCCCAGAATGAGCGGGATGGTGATACCTGCAAACTCGAACGTGTTACCGACCGCGTTCCAAAAACGAGCTTCGTGGAACAGCTGAACATAATTGGCCAATCCGACAAACTTTGACCCACGCATCGGGTTCCAATCGAACAGGCTGATGTAGATTCCATAGCCAACAGGCCAAGCAAGAAAAACTGCCCAAAGGCTGACGAAAGGGAGGACATACAGGATCCCTTCGAGCTGTTTATGGCGGTATAGGAATTCCCCAAACCTTTTTCTCATGTTATGAAAAAGGTGGCGGGTAATTACCCGCCCACCTACGGCCCTCCTATTGTCCTTGAAGGATCTTGTTGCAGTCTTCTTCAGCCTTGTTAAGGGCTTCTTGTACTGATATATTCCCGTTTACTGCAAGCTCGATTTGGGCTTGAATTGCGTGTTCGAGCTCAGATCCCTTCGGGTTGTTAATTGGGAAGTGGACCAATCCATCTTGGGCCATTTGGTTCAACCACTTACCAGACTTTGTCCAGTAATCAGATGCCAGTAGCTCTGGATTCTTCGCTTCTGGCTTGTAAGCGGTGATGTGCCCACCGTACATTGTCCAAGTGTGGGAATGCTCTGATATGTACTTGATCACCTCGGCTGCGGCAAGGTACACGTCTTTCGAGGTTCCCTTGGGTTGCACAGGAATCACCATCTGGTGGCTGTTACCCCAGGTGTACGGGGTGCCAAAAAAACTGGGCATTTCCATGTAGCCCCAGTTGACACCGCTTCCCTTCGCTGTGCCATAGTACCAGTTTCCAGCGATGAGCATGCCCAGCTTTCCAGCGGCGAACTGATCGTAGCCATTGCTCCCCGGCTGATTCCAACCGAAGTCGTTGAAGATGTCAACGAGGAACTGGAGGGCGAGAAGCCCCTTTGGGTTGTTGAATGTTGCGTGGGTGTAGTCTGCGTCGAACAACTGGCCGCCTATCTGCCAGAAGAAGACATACCATGCACGGCGCAACTTGCGGGGTGCAGCGTCTTCTCCAGGATGGAACGCATAGTACCCAGCAGCTTTGATTTTATCGCAGGCATTGATGAACTCTTCTAGCGTCTTGGGTGGGTTTGCTGGGTCAAGCCCAACTTCCTTGAAGATGTCCTTGTTGTACCAGATTCCCCAGCCGTGAGTGTCGAGCGGCACCAGGTAGTGGTGCCCGTTCAGCTCTCCGGCGTTCCAGTTGGCTGAGACATAGTTATCGGGCGTGAGCTTTGCCATGTCGATGATGTTCCCCACCGGGGATGCATCGAGTGGTGTAAGGTAGTCGGACATTTCCACCAGTTTGTTGGCATGGCAAATGCCAATTTGAGGTGGATTACCCGCTATTACTGATAGACGTAGCTGTGCATAATAGTCAGTCCATCCCCCCTGAGTAAGCTCAACTTGAACGTCGGTGTGCGTGCTATTGAAATCATTGATTATTTGCTCCATGGCCTGAGCATCGGCCTCGTGGAACAGTGTATTGAACGTGATCTTGATCGGCCCAGCCGCTAAGGCTTGTAGACCGACTAGAAGCGACAAACTTACAATTAGGATCCCTAACTTCCAGAACTTTCGCATTCTCATACCTCCTTTTCGTTCTGACTCCAAAACTGCCTCACAAACTGACTAAGGTTATTATCACCCCCTATTATCCACTGTGTTGCCCTCTCCTTCAAGGACATAAGCTGCGTTCTAAGGGTCGCATTTTCCACGGCTGGAGTGGGACGTAGTGGCGGGATCGGCGGATCGACATCCCACCCCATCAGGGCGAGCGCTCTCTTGATGGCTGGGACATTCCCACGGTGAGTTATGCGGCACAGCTCAGTTATCAATGTCTGAAGCTTGTTTCCTTCTTTGATACGGCCATCTTCTACGGCTTTGCACAGGGCAACGTATAGCTCTGGAAAGACGTTCGCTCCGCTTGCCACAAGACCGCTGCCTCCCATATTAAGAAGAGGAAACGCCATTTCGTCCTTGCCGATGAGAAGGACATACTTATCTGCTATGGAGGTGTATCCTTCCCATGCTTCCCAATCTCCCCGGCTGACTTTGGCGCCGATGACATTTGCGGCATCCGCGTGCAGCGCAGTGAGCAAGCTAGCACTTAGCGGGTTTCCGGTGGTTGCTGGGATGTCGTAAAGGAACAGAGGAAGATCGCCTACTGCAGTTGCTATTTTCAAGTAGTGCTCTTTCAGTTCCTCCTCAGTGAGTCTATATCGGCACGGCGGAGCAACAGCAACAGCAGCGGCGCCTATGCTTGCTGCATGACGGGAGAGATTGCGTGCAACCACTGTTTGATCATGACCCGTATGTACAATCACCGGGATCTTAGAGGCGGAGATATCCATGACTGTTTCGGCAAAGATCTTTCGCTTATCGATCGGAAGGAGCGTCCCTTCACCGGTAGTACCCAATATGTATAACCCTGTAACACCAGCTTCGATAAATCGGTCAATGAGCTTCCCTAGGACATCACGTTTAGGTGTACCTTTATCGGGGTCCCACGGGGTGACCATCGCCACCCACACACTGTGAAAACTATCCATTGTTACCTTCACGTTGACCTCCGCACTCTGAGCGTCACAGGCACGCGAATTTCCTTAAATGTCCCTTCTTTACTGTCATTAAACCTCTCAAGGAGGACCCCTGTGGCAGTCCTTCCAATCTCATAAGGGTCTTGGGTGATCGATGTAAGAGGTGGCTGGAAGAGTTCTCCAAGGTTGAGATCATCAAAACTCACTACCGCTATCTCCTCAGGGATTCTTACCTGACGATGAAATAGCTCCTGCAGAACGCCGATTGTCATCAGGTTGTTCGTACTGAAAATCGCGGTCGGCGGCTCGGAGAGTGATAAGAATCTCCTTCCGGACTTCTGCCCTCCCTCGATCCGATATCCACCATACACGACAAGTTCGTCCACAAATGTGATCTCTGCCTCATCGAGTGCCTTCCGATAGCCAGCGAACCGTTCCTCGGTGGTCGTTGCCCCTTTAATCCCGAGCACAAGTCCGATACGACGGTTTCCCTGCTCGATAAGATGATGCGTGGCCTGATATGCGCCCTCCACATTATCGGAAAGAACAGCATCTGCATCGATGTCTTCGACACGGCGATCAACAAAGACAAACGGGACCTTCCAGTTGGGAAGCTCATGAACAACTGAGTGCGAACCGTCTCCCACCGGGGAAATAATGAGCCCGTCTATCTGACGACGCTTCAGGAGCCGTACGTAGCGGTCCTCTTTCTCTAGCGATTCGTCGCTGTTGCACACTATGAGGGAGTATCCTGCTTCAATGGCGGCGTCTTCTGCACCTCGGATTAGGGTGGCAAAGAAGGGATTCGTTATATCTGAAACGACAGCTCCAATTACGTTTGTCTTTTGCGTGCGCAACGATTGAGCAACAGCATTCGGGTGATAGTCGAGCTCCTCCATCGCTTTACGAACACGTTGGATAGTTGCCGGTGCAACCTTGCGTGTGCCGTTGATGACATGCGAAACCGTTGCTGAGGAAACCTTTGCCCGTGCAGCTACATCCTTGATCGTCGCCACTTACCCTCCTGTAAATCGTTTACAGTAATCGTTTACCGTAAACGATTACTACCATAGCACAGTTGCCGCTACATGTCAAGCCCAATAGAAGAAATGCCCTTTTGAAGCGAATTCTGGCCTTGCATAGCATCAAAGACGCTGGACACAGCGATCTCTTGTCTTGCAAGCATGAAACCGGGTATAGCTACGGCGTAAGCTGACCACAAAGCAAACGACCGAGCCATGGAGGCCCGGTCGCATAAATCGAAATATCGGAGTTTGCTCTGTTATCCGACCTTCTCCGGCCGCTCGGGGACGTCGTAGAGGATGTCGTCCAAGGGATGGCGGTAGAGCGGTTGGGCGAGCCGCTTCTGGTCGAAGTAGTGCCCCATGAAGCCGATCGACCGTCCGAGGACGAACAGGGCGTTGAACAGACCTGCGTCGATCATCTCTCGATCTCCACGTCGGAGAACTGAAGCTCCTTCAACAGATCGACGAGGAGCACGCCGATGCAGCCGTCGACGTTTAAGATGAGGTTGTTCTTCTTCTGAGTCGTCACGGCCTCCACGGAGAGGGCGTAGTCGAGGAGATCGGTCCTCTTGAAGTGTGCCTTCGCATAATTCTTCATGATCTCCACGCGCTTGTCCGGATTCTCCACCGTGTGGAGGCGGTGGCCGATCCCCTGGATCCGCACGTTCTTCTGTTTCATCGCGTTGACGAACTCCCGCGGGGGAAGGTTGTTGCGCAGGCCGTAGAGGAAGTGCTCGGCTGCACCGTTGACCGCACCGCCGAAACGGGGACCGATGGTGAGGAGTCCGCTCACGAGTGATGAGATCAGGTCCTTACCGGCACGGGCGGTGACGATGGTGTTGTGCGCCCCGGAGACGGCTGCGCCATGGTCGGCGATGATCTGCAGGACGATCTCCAGAAAGTCCCGTGCATAGACCGGGATCTCCTTCTTGAACCAGAGCAGCCCGATGACCCCGCCGATCCCGTACTTCTTATCGATCACCTCTCGATGGGAACGCCGCAGTAGTTGTGCACCTCGCCCGACTCATCGCAGATCGTCGAAATGAAGTTGGTTGGTTTTCTCACGAGCCCCTCGGCGACGGCCTGTTTATAGTCGATCGGGATCTTGGGGGGCTCGAAGTCCTCTACCGGGACGATGACGCCCTCAGCGACGAGCTTCTCATAGGTTTCCTTGATCTTCAGGTGGTAATCGTCGAAGGAGTTGGGGACGATGACACCTGCGTCACGGAGCGCCTGATTCTTGGCGTCGGCCGTCTCGGCGGCCGAATCGGCCTTGGCGCCGGCATGTCCGAACTGAACCTGGCCGGGGAGGACCTTGGCACAGGTACCTGTCACCCACATCACGAGCGGTTTCGTGAGCTTTCCGCTCTTGACTGCGTCGGCGATCTCGAGTTCCGCTGTCCCGCCGAGCTCGCCCAAGCAGACCATCATCTTGATGTCGGGGTTTGCCTCATAGCGGAGGAGGTGATCGAGGAGGGTCGAGCCGGGGAAGGCGTCGCCGCCGATGGCGACCCCCTCGTTCAACCCGTCGGTGTTCCGCGCGATGATGTTGTACGCCTCGTTGGACAGGCCGCCGGAGACGGAGACGAATCCGACCGAACCCGGGCGATAGAGCTTCGCCATCTTGATGTTCTCCATCGTCCCAGCGGCGTTCCCGATCTTGAACGCACCAGCCTTGACTCCCCCGACCGTGGCCGGGCCGATGATCCATTTGCCCTTCTTCTTCGCCGTCGCGGCCAGGATCCGCGCCTGTCGCTCAGGGACCCCCTCGGCGATCACAGCGATCGTGCGGATCGTCTCCGTGTTCAGGGCCTCCATCGTCACGTCGAACGCCGAGCGCTGCGAGGCAAAGTTGACCATCACATCGGCTTCGGGGAACTTCTCCACCGCCTCGGCGATTGAGCGCAGTCGCGGGATGCGGACTTCCTTCGTCCCCCAGAAGAACTTCTCGAACCCACCTCGTTCGGGGGTGATCATCGCGACTACACTCGGTTCATCCTTGCGGCAGAGGTAGTCGAAGTCGAGCATCCGCTGTACGGCGCGTGTCTGCGCCCCGTACACGAACGCCTTTGTGTCGCGGGAAAACAGTTCGTAGTCTTTCATCGGTTCGCCTCCTCCAACGCCAGGGAAACGATGCGCGTCATGTGCGTCTCCGGACCGTACACCTCAAGCGGTACGCCGATCCGCTCGCCGAGCCGTCGCATGTTCTCTAACCCCTCCTTGTAGTTGGGGCCGCCACGACGCACGTATATCTTGACCTTGTTCTCGCGCAGCTTCTCCTTGTAATCCTCGAGTGCCTTGATGATCCCGGTGAAGGTCTTGGCGACATCGGTGAAGTTGGCGATCCCACCGCCGATCAGGAGGTACTTGGGCCGACCGCCTGGATCGGGCCTCCGCGTCATCAGGTCGAGGATCGTCTTGGTGTACTCATAAGTGAGCTCAGTCGTCGGGTTTCCGCTGTACTCCCCGTAGTTTGCGAGCTCCTTACCGTACCCCAGATCGACGACCGTGTCCGCGTAGATGACGCTCGCCCCACCCCGGCGACGAGCGTCCACACGCGTCCCTCGGGATTGAGGAGGGTCAGCTTGAGCGACGCCCCGGTCTTCTCGTCGAGCGATGCGATGTGCGCCTCTTCCTTGGTGGAAGTGCTCCCGAACGCCTTGGGGAACTCGATCGCCCCCCACTTTTCAGCACACTGGAAGGCAGCGGTGTCGTCGAGCTTCGCCACCGTGTCCAGGGGAACGATCGTGTCACCCGAGAAGGCGATCGGGTTGAACTCTAAGTACGCAAAGTGGTAGTCGCAGTAGATCCGATACAGGACCTTGATGAACTCGGCGATCGTCTCCTTATTGGCGATCGAGGGGAGGTGGGAAGCAACATCGACCGTTGCCGGATCGGTGAGGACCGGCACCTCGATCGTTACGACCGAGTCCCAAACCTCTTCGATGTCCACCCCTCCCTTTGTGGAGAAGTGGATGACGTCCACCTCCCGCTTGGAGGTGAAGGCCAGGTAATACTCCTCCTCATGGGGAACGAACGGCTCGATGAGGAAGTGCGTCAGTCTTCCGGTCGTCTCGCCGGTCGTCTGCACGATCGTCACCTCTTTATTCATCCGCTCGTTGATCCACGCGCACGCCCTCTCGAAATCGACATCCAGGAGGAGGAGGTTGTTCTTCCCACGTTTCCCGAACAACTGATCCGGCTTGACTACCAGCCGCTCCCTCTTCAGCCACGGCTTCTCCTCCGCCAGAGCGGTAAGGTCCGTCTCCGGAGAGACGAGTGCCAGCCGTCCTTCGAAGCGGAAGGCCCCGTTCGAATACTCAGGGAGCGCCTTCGCGATCAGACGTTTGGCGTCGTATTCGCGTATCCCTTTCTGTGCCATCGGTGATTCACCTTCTTTTAAAGGTTTTTGATAATCTCGTCGCCGAACGCAGAGCAGGAGAGGAGCGTCGCCCCTTCCATCTGCCGTTCGAGGTCGTAGGTCACCCGTTTGGACGCGATCGCGCTCTTAATCCCAACGAGGATCATCTCCGCCGCCTCGCGCCAGCCATGTAGCGGAGCATCTCCACCGCAGAGAGGATGAGGCTCCCTGGGTTGACCTCGTCCTTACCCGCGTGCTTGGGAGCCGTCCCATGCGTCGCCTCGAAGAGGCTTATCCCGGTGGCGTAGTTGATGTTCGCCCCGGGGGCGACACCGAGCCCGCCGACCTGTGCCGCAGCGGCGTCAGACATGTAGTCGCCGTTCAGGTTCATGGTGGCGATGACGTCGTACTCCGTAGGACGAAGGAGCATCTGCTGGAAGAACTGGTCTGCGATGCGGTCCTTGAGGACGATCTTCCCCTCGGGAAGCTTTCCGCCATAGGTGTCGTACAGTTCGGCCTCGGTGATGATCTCCTCGTACTCGCGTCCGACCTCGTATCCCCAATCCCGGAAGGCCCCCTCGGTGAACTTCATGATGTTCCCTTTGTGGGCGAGGGTGACCGACTTCCGAGAGTTCTTGATCGCGTAGTCGATCGCCGCACGGATGAGGCGCTTGCTCCCCTCCTCGCTGATCGGCTTGACCCCGATCCCGCACATCTTGGGGAAGCGGATGGTCGTAACGTTCATCTCCTCTTGCAGCCACGCGATCACCTTCTCCGCCTCCGGTGTTCCGGCCCGCCATTCGATCCCGGCGTAGACGTCTTCGGTGTTCTCGCGGAAGAAGACAACGTCCAGGTCCTGCGGACGCTTCACCGGAGCCGGCGTTCCGATGTGCTGCACCGGCCGCACACACGCGTAGAGGTCGAGGACCTTGCGCAGGGTCACGTTCAGACTTCGAATCCCGCCCCCCACCGGCGTGGTAAGCGGCCCCTTGATCGCGACTAGATAATCGCGAATCGCCTGGATCGTCTCCTCGGGGAGGTAAAGCTTCTGCCGCTCGTCGGGGGGAATCGCCGCGATCTCTTCCTCGGAGAGATCAGGGTGGTTCACCGCGATCGCTTCATCCCCAGCCAGCACCTTCAGCCATTCGATCTTCTTCTCGCCGCCATAGGCCTTCTCCACGGCCGCGTCGACGACCTTCAACATCACCGGGGTGACATCCATACCGATACCATCCCCGCGGATATAGGGGATGATCGGGTGATCCGGGACGTTCAGTTCCCCTTCGGTGATCGTAATCGCAGTGCCACTCTGCGGTTTCAGTGCCCGGTCGTTACTCATGGTACGTTTCCTCCTCTTTACAGAGCCACGGCCTGTTTATTGCACGTCCTGTGCCCGCAGCTCTTCCGTAATCCTCCTGGCGGCCGTCACCACCAGATGAATCATCTGTTCCCGTTTCTTCCCCTCCAGCCGATGCGTCGGTGCGGAGACGCTCAGCGCAGCGAGGAGCTTCCCTGCCTGAGATAGAATTGGTGCTCCGATCCCGTAGGTGCCACGGATGACCTCCCCGTCGCTCTCCGCATACCCTTGGGCCCTGACTCTCTCTAGTTCACTCTTCAGTTTGAGCGGGTCGGTGATCGTGGTTTCGGAGAACTTAGGTAGCTCGCCCCGTCCGAGGACCTCATCCCGCTCCCTTGCATCAAGATAGGCCAGAAGAACTTTTCCTGAAGACCCTGCATGCAATGGGAAGGTGGCCCCACGCTCGTGAGAGACGCGGAGGATGTGATGCCCTTCCACCTTCTCCAAGCAGACCCCGTCATGGTCTCGCAAACCACAGAGGATGACGGTCTCCCCCGTCTTCTCGACGAGCCGGTTCATGATCGGAAGGGCGATCTGTTGGAGGTTCTTTCTAGGGACACCGCGGGCAAGATCGAGTATCTTCGCGCCGAGACAGTATCCGCCTGTACTTTCCGCTTCTTCGATAAGACCGGCTTGTTTCAACGCGGAGACGTAACGGTAGGCCGTACTCATGGAAGATGGAGGTGCTTTGCGATGTCGGGAACACTCAGCACAGGCGTCCCTTCGGTGAACAGGGTCAGTATCTTGATGCCCTTCTCCAGTGTAGTCAAGAGGATTACACTCCAGGTTTATTCTCAGAATATGAGAATAAACTCCTAGCATGTGAGTATAGTAGCACCTCGAACACCCCCCGTCAAGGGAGTGCAAAAAAGGAAGCCAGAAGCCAGGGTCAAACCTTTATTTTTGCATTTTGATGAATGTTGTTCCCTTTCGAAACGCAAAAGCAAAGCTCTGACCCCACTGGCTACTGGATCAAAAAGAAAGCGCACCGCTCACAATCAAGCGATGCGCGTGGATTATAGTTTAGAGGAAAACGGGTCAGCGATTCTTGTCCTGCGCTGCGGTGTAAGCGAGGAGTCCTCCCGCCCTCACCATCGCCACCTCTCGCGGCGAAAGGTCATGGCGAACAGTGAGCGTCTCGCCCTTCGTCTTGTTTAAGAGGATGAGATCGCCATCCAAGTTGGAGACGTCGATCTCCAGCTGATCCCCTTGATCAAGGGCGTCTGTGTCGCAAAGGAAGGGGATGATCCCCACGTTGATCAGGTTCGCCCGGTGGATACGGGCATAGCTCTTGGCAAAGACGGCCTTGATCCCCAACTGCCACGGGGCGAGGGCCGCGTGCTCGCGCGAGGAGCCCTGGCCGTAGTTCTCCCCGCCGACGATGAACCCGCCGTTCTTCTGTTGAGCACGAGCCGCGAACTCCTTATCCTCGTAATAGAAGGTGAACTTGGCAATCTCTGGGAGGTTTGAGCGCAGGTGCTGGGTAAGCGGCCCGGCCGGCAGAATAGCGTCGGTCGAGATCCCGTCCCCGAGCTTCAGCAGTACTTCTCCCTTCAGGATCGGGGAGAGGGGCTTCTGCGGTTCGAGTTGAACGATGTTCGGCGCGCGCCTGATATCCATCGTCTCTCCTGCCGGTTCGAGGATCAGGTAGTCGTCCACGGAGAGTCGGTCGACTTCGACGGATACCGGTGGAAGCTCGCGTGGGTCGGCGATCCGTCCGGTAAGAGCGGAGGCGGCCGCCACCTGCGGGCTGCACAGGGCGAGCTTTCCGAACTTGTTCCCCCCGCGTCCCTTCCAGTTTCGGTTAACCGTGCGAAGCGAGAGGTGCCCATTGCCGGGGACGAACCCGATCCCGATGCAGGCGTTACACCCAGGCTCGATCATCCGCACTCCCGCCTTGGTGAGAGCGAGGAAGCTCCCGTCCTCCATCAGCATCTCCCACGCCTGCCGCGAACCCGGAGAGACGATCACGTCGATCTTCGTTGAGACGTGCTTTCCCTCAAGCATCTCCGCGACGATCTTGATATCGCGGAAACTCCCGTTGGTACAGGAACCGATGTATACCTGATCGATCTTCGTTCCAAGGACCTCATCGATCTCGTAGACGTTGTCCGGCATCCCTGGCATCGCAACGAGCGGCTTCAACGTGGAGAGGTCGATCTCGATCGTCTGGTCGTAGTGAGCGTCCTCGTCGGGGGCAAGTTCGGTGAAGTCCCCTTCTCGCCCTTCCATCTTCAGGAACGCACGCGTCACCTCGTCTGCGGGGAAGATCGACGAGGTCGCTCCGGTCTCGGTGCACATGTTGGTGATCGTCGCCCGCTCCGGGACGGAGAGGGTCGCGACCCCTGGTCCAGCGAATTCGATGAAGTAGCCGACGCCCCCTTTCACCGAGATCCGGCGCAGGATCTCCAATGCTACGTCCTTCGCCGCCACCCCCCACGGGAGTTCGCCGGTGAGGACGACCCGCATCATCTTGGGGACGGTAAGGTGAAAGAGGCCTCCTCCCATTGCCACAGCAACATCCATCCCGCCGGCACCGATCCCGAGCATCCCCAGCCCACCGGCGGTCGGTGTGTGGGAGTCAGAGCCAAGGAGAGTCTTTCCCGGTGCGCCGAAGCGCTCGTAGTGAAGCTGATGACAGACGCCGTTTCCGTTCTTGGAGAACAACGCTCCGTAGTGGGAAGCGATCGTCTGGAGGAAGATGTGATCGTCGGTCGACTCCCCTTTGAACCCGAGGGAGGTATGATCTGAATACGAGACAACCTTCTCCGCTCTTACCCGTTCCAGCCCGAGTGATTCAAACTCAAGCCAGGCCATCGTTCCTGTAGAGTCCTGCGTTAGACAGTGGTCGATCCGGATTCCGACCTCCGTCCCCCGTTCCACGGTTCCCTCCCGCACGTGGCGTGAAAGGATCTTCTCCGTCATCGTCTTGGCACTGTAACCACCTCTAAGCGCGCGATTATACCTATTTGCTCTTCCGATGCAATCACGAGTGAATCTCTCTTGGGAGTAACCGCCCTCAGCGCACGTGAATTGCCGCGTTCCTCCCCGAGCGGACCGCCCCTTCGATTGTGGACGGCCAGCCGGTCTGCGTGTAGTCCCCAGCGAGGATGAGTCCTTTGATCGGCCCCTGAGGCCCTGGACGCAGTGGCTCGGATCTCGGGGAGGGGATAAAGGTGGCACGTTTGCTCTTGATCACTAACCCGTCAAGAAGTCGGGCCTTGCGAACCGTTGGAAGGAGGGCGGAAAGCGCGGAGAGAAGTTGCTCCTTGATGGATGTGACTGGAAGATCGACCCACTCTCGCGCTGCGCTCTGGGAGAGGACGATGTGATTCGGTCCCTCGCGCCGTTGGATCCTCGTGAGGTCGAAGATCGCCTGCAACGGCGAATCGACCGCGATCAGGAACAGCTCCTCCATCACGGGGCGATCGAACCACAGGTGCAGGTTGACGATCGGAGAGAAGCGCATCTTCTCGATGCAGCGGAAGAAGCCCTCCCCGGCGATAGCCTCGGGAAGGATCGGAAGGAGGTCGAACGGCGGGATGGCCGCGATCACCTCGTTCGCTTCGATCCGCTCTCCCGTGGCAAGCTCGATTCCTTTCACCCTTCCCTTCTCGACGAGAACCCGTTGGACCGCAGCATTCAACCGCACCTCTCCCCCTCGTGCGGATAGGAAGGGGACGGCCGCGACAAAGATACGGGAGAGAGGGAGAGTAAAGAATCCCATATTCGCCCCGCCCGGCCGGAAGAACCCATCCTTGAAGACCTTCCGTGCGGCGCGGGCACTCACCGCAGGGGAACGTTCGTTCAACGTCGCGATAGAGACCGGCTCCCACAGGCGTGTGATAACACTTTCCCGCTGCCCATGACGACGAAGCCAGTCAGCGAACGTTCTCTCCTCCTGGGGGTCGCGGATAAGAAGGGAGAGACTGGCACGCAGCACAGCGGTCCGTTCCCTGTAGGAGATCGCTCGGTATCGCATCAGGCTTGGCAGGAGGTGGAGCGGGCCGGGGAGGGGCGACGAGGTGAGAAGGGAACGCTCCGATCCGCAGGCGAGCGGGATCTCAAGTCGTTCTTGAAAGGAGACGGCCCTCTCTATCCCAAGCTGATGTAAGAGGTCAATCGACGCTGTGCAGCAGCGCATGAGTACGTGCTGACCGTAGTCGATCTCCTCATTCATGGCAGCGTAGATAAACGAGGCGGCGCGTCCACCCAGGCGTGCAGACCGTTCGAGGAGGATCGTCTTCCTTCCGCGGTCTGCGAGGGCGCAGGCGGCCGCGATCCCGGCCGGTCCTCCCCCGATGATGATAACTGGTTTCATCGCAGGAACGCTCGGACCCAGGTGTGGAGGGTCATGGTGAGCTTCTCCCTTGTCGAGAGCGAGACGCGTCCGGTGAAGACATCGTAGCCGCGCTCCTCAGTCCGTGTGAGGATCCGGGAGTAGATCGCCCCGAGGAGACTCGGACAGCCACGCGCATGGCGGGGAAGATGCTCGAGAAGCTTCTCCCCTTCATGTATGTAGCTACGAGCCCGCTCGATCTCGAAGGCGAGGAGCGAGCAGACCTCTTCGTTGGTTTCCCCGGTCCGCAACATCTCTTCGGTGACCCCAAAGCGTTCCAGGTCCTCACGCGGAAGGTAGATCCGGTCACGCCTTATATCCTCTGCTACATCGCGCACGATGTTCGCCAGTTGCAGCCCCAGGCCGAGCGCCTCTCCCAGGTTCTCTATCTCCTGGGTGAGCCTCCACCCGCGGCGGTGCGCGAGGACCGGAAGGACGGAGAGGCCGACCGCCCCTGCGACAAGGTGGCAGTAGAGGCGAAGGTCGGTGAAGGTCGCGTAGCGGGAGACGGTAAGGTCCATCTCCACTCCGTCGATCACCCAAGAGAGGTTCTTCGGGTCGACCGAGAACCGGGTGATCGTATCGGAGAGGGCGTGATCGTTCAGAGTCTGTGGGTCGCCCGCTCCTGCCGCAGCCAACCGTTTGCGCAGGCGGGTGAGCGCGTCGATCTTCTCGGTGAGTGGGGCCTCGCCATCGGCGATGTCATCGGCCTCACGGCAGAACGCGTAGATCGCATAGATCGCACGGCGTTTCGCTCTTGGGAGGGTGATGAACGCGAAGTAGAAGTTCTTCGCCTCTCGCCTCGTGATCTGCGAGCAGGCGTCGTAGGCCTCCCTTAGCCTTCGATCCATCGCCGCCTCCCTGAGAGCAGGTCGAGAGGAAGAGCACTATCTTCTCTCCCTTGGGCAAGGTCGGGCGACGCATAAGCGTGTCGTATCCCTGCTCCTCGATCTTTCGAAGGATCGCCAACCCTCCACGGGAGAAGAGGGCGATGTCGACCTTGAGGTGTCCCCTGACCCGGTCGATCAACGGGAGTCCGTCACGGAAGTAGCCCCGTGTGCGTTCGACCTGGAACCGGAGGAGTTCTTTCAACGGCTCGCATGCCCGATCGGCGGCAAGGTCGACCTCCTCAACTCCGTAACGTGCCATCTCATCCAAAGGAAGGTAGATCCGTCCCATCTCGTAGTCGCGCTTGACATCCTGCCAGAAGTTTACAAGTTGCAGGCCGGTGCAGGTGGCGTCTGAAAGGGTGAACAGTTCATCGTCGTGGTAGCCGAAGAGCATGAGGAAGAGCCTTCCTACCGGGTTTGCCGAGTGATCACAGTAGTAGAGGAGCTCGGAGAACGTATTGTACCGGTCCTTCTCCTGGTCGATCCGGTTCGCCTCGATCAGCTTCAAGAACGGTTCAAGAGGAAGATCGAACTCCTCGATCGTCCGCTTCAGGGCGACGAGGACCGGATGACGCGGGGTTCCACCGTAGGCCGCGTGGAGTTCCCCCTCAAAGCGATCGAGGAGGGATCTCCGGTCCCCCGGCGCCTCGTCTCCGATATCATCGACCGTGCGGCAGAACGCATAAAGGACGTTTACGTGAGCACGCATCCGGCGTGGAACGAGCCAAGAGACGAGGGTGAAGTTCTCGTAGTGGGTGTGGGCGAGCTCGGTGCAGAGGGCGATCGACTCCGACAGAGAGGGGGGACTCTCCGGAAGATCGATGAGCACCGCCAAGTGCTGCTCTACCATCCTTGCACTTGGACCACGACCTCGCGCTCACGCGGCCGGTCGAGCTCAATCAGGAAGATCCTCTGCCAGCGGCCGAGGAGGAGCTTACCAGCAGCCAGAGGGACGATTTCACTCGCTCCCAGCAACAGATGCTGACAGTGGGCGTGCCCGTTCGGGCATTCGTCCTCGGTCATGTTAGCTGTGCGCACGACGAAGTCGTTGTGCTTGTAATCCCCATCCTTCGGGGCGATCCGTTCCAGGAAGTATGTCATGTCGCGCAGAAGGAGTGGTTCGTTCTCATTGATCTTGATCGCCGCGGTGGTATGGCGGGAGTAGATCAACACCATTCCCTCACTGATTCCGGAGCGGGCGAGGATCTCCAACACCTTATTGGTGATATCGATAAACTCAAGAGCGCGCTGTGCAGTCTTTCTGATAATCTCGCGATAGACCTTTACCTGCTTGATCACTTCTTGATGTATCTGAGTGTTCATCATTTCAGGAGATGTTCTTCGTCTCCATTCCCCCTTTTCGCGTTTTTATTTTATCGATCTCTTGCAGTTTTTTCACAACCTCTTCGATCACATTATCCGGGGTGGATGCCCCGGCTGTGACCCCGCAATATTCTTTTCCCATGAGCCATTCCGGCTCGATCTCAGCAGCCGATTCGATGTGGTAAGTCGGGATGCCGGTACAACGGCTGGTCTCAGCGAGCTTACGCGTGTTGGCTGAGGACCTGCTGCCGACCACGATCAACGCGTCCACCTGTCCGGCGAGCTCGCGCGCCGCCTGGTAGCGCCGACCGGTCTCAGGGCAGGTGGTGTCGATGATGCGGATCTCCGGCACTTTTCCGGTAAACTCCTTGGCAATCTGTTGTGCAAACCCGGCGAAACGCTGTGGGTTCTTCGTGGTCTGGGCGATGATGGCGACTCCTTTAACCCCTGTAGGGACACTGATCGTTGATGTCTGTGTAACCATCCCCTGACCGGCGGTCCAGGAGAGGATCCCTTTAACCTCGGGGTGTTCCGCCTCCCCGTAGAGGATGATGAAGAACCCTTCCTTGACGAGCCTCGCCGCTGTCTCCTGAGCACGTCGAACGATGGGACAGGTGGTATCGATCAAGCGCAGGTTTCGCCTTTCGATCTCCGCGTAGGTCTCCTCCCCGGCCCCGTGGGCGGTGATCGCCACCGCTCCGTTCGTGGGGACTTCATCCAGGCTCCGCACCAACCTCGCCCCCTTGCTTGCGAGGGACTCAACCACGTGGGTGTTGTGAACGATCGCCCCCAGGGTGCACAAGGGACCGTTCTCTTCCAGCTCGGTCTCGATTATCGTCACGGCACGGCGAACGCCGAAGCAAAAGCCGAGAACGCTTGCCTTTATGATCTTCACGCGACCTCCTTCGAGGATGAGGGGAGACGGGAACTCACACTTGCTCCTCCATCACCGCGTCTCCCCATCACCGCGTCTTGCGTTGCGGTAGCGTCCCAGGGCCATCACCGGGAAGACATCACGGTACAGATGGTATTTGATCATGAAATCCGGCGGAAATCCGGTGCCGGTAAAGTACGGCTCATCCCAACTGCCGTCTTTTTCCTGTGTCCGGATGAGGTATTCGATTCCCGCTTTCGTCGCGCGATGATCGATCTCGCCGGCTGCGAGCAGCGCGAGGAGGGCCCACGCGGTCTGGGAAGCGGTCGACGGCCCGCGGCCGCGCCAGGTAGGATCGTAGTAGCCCTCGACCCTCTCTCCCCAACCCCCGTCTTCGTTCTGATGGGAGATCAGCCAGTCGACCGCGCGGCGGACGTAAGGCGCCCGCATATCCTCCCCCGACTGCGGCGAGCGCGGGGAGGACGTAACCGATCCCGTAGGTGAGGTTCACCCCCCAGCGGCCGTACCATGCCCCGTCCGGTTCCTGTTCTCTCTTGAGATAAGCAAGGGCGCGATCGAGCGGTCGGAACCCCTTACGATACCCGAGCCGGCCGAGCAGCTCGACGATGTGGCCCGTAACATCGACCGATGGCGGATCGATCATCTCCCCGAAGTCGGCGAACGGGATCTCCCGCAGGAGAGCCTGGTGTTGTTCCCGATCGAACGCCCCCCAACCGCCGTTTGAGCTCTGCATCGCAAGGAGCCACTCCAGGCCCCGCGAGATGGCGTACTCCTTGGCCCGCCCCGGAAGATCGGTCCTTTGTATGGCCATCATCACTACCGATGAGTCGTCGGTGTCGGGGTAGACGTCGTTATCGAACTCAAACGCCCAGCCGCCGGGGCGTCCCTTGCACTTCACCTGCCAATCGCCCCCCACGAAGATCTGCTCATTTAGGAGCCACTTCCCTGCCTTGACCAAGGCGGGGTGATCCGCGGGAAGACCGGCATCCTGCAGGGCAATCATCGCAAGCCCGGTGTCCCAAACCGGGGAGATGCAGGACTGGAACCGGAACTTTCCGTCCTCCTCTATCGAGTAGCGCTTTAACCCCTCGATCCCCTTCTTGAGGATCGGCCCCTCAAGGTCGTGACCGAGGACGTAGAGCGCGATGAGGGAGTAGACCCAAGCGGGTTGGATCCCGCCCCAACAGCCGTCCGCCTCCTGGCGGGCGATGATCCATTCCTCCGCAAGCTTTATGGCCCGCTTTCTTAGAGGCTTCCACCGGGAGTGTTCGTGTACCCTGAGGACCTTGTCCGCAAAGGTAAAGAACCTCCCCCACGCGCTCCGCTTCTTGGGAAGGGAGAGGTCGGCGTTCGCCCGCCCCCGTGGGAAGAGTTCATTGATCCGGGCGTGAGACGGGATGGGAAAGACCGGCCGGTGAGCGTAGACGATCGTGAGGGGGACCATTGTCCCCCGGGCCCAGGAGCCGAACTCGTAGATGTTGATCAGGAACCACTTGGGCAGGAGGACCACCTCCGGCGGGATCACCGGGAGCCCTCCCACGGCCACTCCCCCATGAGGCGAGCCAGATCTTGGTGAAGTTCCGCACCCGCTCCACCCCGCCTTTTTGGAGGATCCACTCCCGGGCCTTTGTCATCTCCGGGGAGTCCGGATCCACCCCGGCCATCTTGAGGGCGACGTAGGCCTCGACCGTGCCCGAGAGGTCCCCCGGCCCGTCGTACCAGATCGCCCACGTCCCGTCCTCGCGCTGCCAGGAAAGGAGCTGACGCGCGATCTTATCCCAGAGCTCCTGACTTCCGATCCCCAGGATGTGGGTGAGGAAGAGGTGCTCAGCGGTGATGGTGGAGTTCGATTCGAGCTCTGCCCACCAATATCCCTCTTGGTACTGGACGGAAAGCAGGTAATCCGTCGCTCTTTCGATCGCTGTGTCAAGGCCGGTTCCCGCCTTTGGGGAAGCGGTTGCCGAACCGGTCTTCTCAGTAGCACTCATGCTTCCACCTCTCTTGTCCCCTTTTTTTTAGGTAATCTCTCACTACACTCAGAACCTCGTCAGCTAAACGCCTCTCTGGGATGCCCCTCTTCACCGCTTCTCCACGCACGTAGATCGTCCCGATCCCTGGTCCACCGACCAGGCCGACATCGGCCTCTCTCGCCTCCCCTAATCCGTTCACCACGCACCCCATCAAGGCCACAGTGAGAGGAGAGGAGACATCCTTGAGGGCGTCCTGCACAGTCTGTGCAATCTTTAACAGATCGATTCGCGTCCGGCCGCATGTCGGGCAGATACGATAGTTGATCCCACGCTGGCGCAGGTTGAGCGCGCGCAGGATCGCGTAAGCGACGCGCACCTCCTCCACTGGATCGCCGGTGAGGGAGACGCGCAGGGTGTCGCCCAACCCCTCCGCAAGGAGGATCCCCAGCCCGACCGCGGAGCGGATCGCCCCTTCCCACGGGTACCCGCCTCGGTGATCCCGATGTGCAGCGGGTAGTCGACCTCACGGGCGATCGCGCGGTAGGCGGCAATCGTCATCGGAACGTCGGTCCCTTTCAACGAGACGACGATATCGGTGAACCCGAGATCCTCGAGGAGACGGATCTCCTTAAGTGCACTCTTCACCATCCCCTCCGCACTGGCGTGCCCATGAGGATCGAGAAACTCCCGAGAGAGCGAGCCGGAGTTCGCTCCCACGCGGATCGGTATCCCCGCCTCTTTTGCCGCCCGCACAACTTGCTCGATCTTGGCCGGATCGGTGATGTTTCCCGGGTTCAACCGAAGCTTGTCTACACCCGCATCGATCGAGGCAAGGGCTAGGCGATGGTCGAAGTGGATATCAGCGACGAGCGGGATCGAGATCCGCTCCTTGATCTCGGAAAGAACACGGGCGGCAGCAAGGTCGGGGACAGCAACGCGGACGAGCTCACAGCCCGCACGCTGCAGACGCTCGATCTGAGAGACGGTGGCATCAACATCGCGGGTGTCGGTGTTCGTCATCGACTGAACAACGATCGGTCCCCCGCCACCGACCTTGACCCCTCCTACGATGACCGCCCTGCGACTCATCAAAGGCATTGAATGATTAAGTGATTGAATCATTGAGTGATTGTTTGTGTCTGTAGTCTTTTCATCTTTTTCCAGCGAACTACCCTTCATCTTTCATCTCCCGATTCTCTGTTCACTCAATCTCTTAATCCCCAAGGGCAACAACAACTGCCGGGATCGCGTGACCGATCGCCCGTCCTGCCCTAAAAGAGAGCCAAGCGAAGCGAAGGGTGGCGACCGGATGGGCGAGGATTGAGCGGAGCAAAGACCGTCCCGAGGCGAATGGAAGTGTGCAATCGGCCGGGTCGAGCACGGCCTTTACCGAGAGGAATCCGATACCTCTCTCGCGTGCCAAACGAGAGAGAGGGCCGCCCTCCATCTCGACGGCGATCGCCCCCTCTTTCGCAACCTCGCTCTTCTCCTTCGCAGTCTGCACAACGTGCTCCGCGCTCTCGATCGCCCCTACCGTGAAATCGATCCCCTTCTTAGCCAATCCGGTCTTCGCCTGACCGAGGAGGGTCGCATCTATGGGAAGGGTCTCGCCACGATGGTAGACCTCACTTGCGAGGACGACCTTCCCGGGGCGCAAGGAGGGGACAAGCCCGCCACAGAACCCGGTCGAGAGGATGAGGGCCGGCACTTCTCCCCCCTCCAGGGTGCGTTCCAAGGCACCCCTTGCTGCCGCACCCATCGGAGTACGTACCACGCGGAGACCAGGAAGGCGCGGGATCCAGACCGTTTCAGTATAGGAGCAGGCTGTGACCATGATCACCCCTTCCTCTCCTCCCGGGCTACCGTGAGCAGGTCGAGCGGGTGGGAGAAGGATTGCAGGATACTCGCCCCTTCAAACGACGAGTGCATCATGCAGTTGGCGCAGCGTCGATCCTTCCCCGGGCCATAGTTCTCCCAAAGCTTGGGGTCGAACAGCTCATTTACGTCCTCTGTGTGTTCATCTGCCAGGATGTAGCAGGGTTTTCGCCACCCGCGCACCGTGTACGTCGGTGTCGTCCACGCAGCGCAGTCGTACTGCCGCTCACCGCGCAGGAAGTCGAGATAGAGCGGATTGTTGTAGAACGGGAAGCCCTTGCTTGGGTCGAGAACCTGACGGAAGACCTTGATCGACTCCTGCCGCTGGAGGAACAGCTCGCGGTCGGAGACGTCTTCGTAGGCGTACCCCGGTGAGACCATCAGCCTTCCACGCCCATCTTCGTGAGAGTGGCAAAGAGCTTGTGGATATCCTCCACGTTCGATCCGTGGAACATGGTCGTGTTTGTGTTCACGCGGAAACCGCGCGCAATCGCCTCGCGGATCGCTCTCATCGCCTGATCGTACGTACCCGGGCGACGCGTCACCGTGTCGTGGATCTCTTTCGTCCCATCCATGTGCACGACGAACGACAGGTACGGTGATGGCTTGAACAGATCGAGCTTCTCCTCCAGCAATAGCCCGTTCGTGCACAGGTAGATGAACCGTTTCTCCTCCAGGATCGCTCGTGTGATCTCGCCGATCTGCTCGTGCAGTAGCGGTTCCCCGCCGGAGATGGAGACGATCGGTGCGCCGGAGGCGTGTACCGCAGCAAGAGACTGTTCTACCGTAAGGCGACGGTTGATGTAGTCCTTGTACTCGATCACCCGCCCGCATCCGATGCAGTGCAGGTTACAGGCCTCAAGGGGCTCAAGCATAGTGACAAACGGGAAGTGCTTCCTCCGTTTCGCCTTTTGGGCCATCAGATACCGCGCCATCGCAAGATCAAGTTTTACCGGACGCCTCATTTCTTCCTCCTAGCCAGATAATCGATCAATCCATTCATCTCTTCTCTTCCTCGTTCAGAGAACGGGAGCGTAGCGAGCTGCGCTGTTGCCCTCTCGAGGTGAGCATTCACCTGTTCCTCACAGTTCTGACGGACGCCGAGCCGTTCCAGTACGGCGATGACACGCGTGACATCATCGTTGTCGATATCCTCCTTGGAATAGATCTCTTCCAAGAGATCCCGCTCCCCACTGCGAGCGCCTGCCAGCGCCATCGTTACCGGGAGTGACTTCTTCCTGCGACGGATATCAGAATCCTGCGGCTTTCCGGTGACCGTTCCATCCCCCAGATCCCCAACAGGTCATCGCGGATCTGGAACGCACGCCCGAGGTCCCGCCCCATCGCAACAAGTCCCTCAATGATGTTTGTCGGCGCGCCGGCGAGGAGCCCTCCCAGATGGAAGGAAGAACAGATCAACGCCCCTGTCTTCTTATCGATCATTTCGAGGTAGGAGGAGACATCAGCCCCTCTCTCCTCGAAGGCGATGTCGAGACTCTGCCCCTCGATCATCATTACGGTCGCCTCCACCAGGACAGTGACGATCTCCTGCCCGGCCCGCGCTGCTTGAGCGACGGCGAGGGCCTGCATCAGATCGCCGGCGTTGATCGCCTGCGCAATCCCATACCGGCTCCATACCGTCGGGCGTCCTCGTCTTACTTCGTCGTGGTCTTGAATGTCGTCATGGATCAGGGAGAAGTTATGGACGAGCTCCAGCCCGATCGCCGCGGGGAGGGACTGTTCGATATCCCCTCCGAGTTCCTCAGCCGTGAAGAGGACCAAGCTCGGACGAAGGAGCTTTCCCAGTGCTTTAGCCGGAGCCCCTTGCTCGTCCTCCAACCCTACATGGTAGCGCAGAATCGCATACAGCAGGGAGTCCCCTTGCAGAGCAGCGAGGAGTCCTTCCTCGATCAACGGAGCGTATCGTACCAGGATCTTAGGAGGCGTCATTCTTCTCCTTCGGCGGTGAGATGTAGACCAATCCCATCTCCTCCGCGGTTCGAACCAGTTCGGCCGCGCTGTGCGCCCCGAGCTTCCTCATCAGGCGGGCGCGGTGGTTCCGCACCGTGCACAGACTCCGCACCATCACCTTGGCGATCTCACTGTTCTTCTTCCCTTCAGCGATCAACTGGAGGACCTCCCTCTCACGCGGGGTCAGCCGCTCATCCATCCTGTTATCTGTCTCTTCGTCTGTCTCTGGCGGGAAGTAACGGTCTCCCGCAGCCACCGTTTCGATCGCTTCGATCAACCTGTCCGGGGCCTCTTCCTTCGACACATACCCCCACGCCCCCATGCGGCGTGCCTGTGCGATGTATTCCACATCACCGAACATGGAGAGGATGATGACCCGGGTGTTGGAGGCGACCTGCGCGATCTTCCGAGTCGCATCAAGACCGTTTAGAAGCGGCATAGAGAGATCGACCACCGCAATATCGGGGCGGATCATCCGCACCTTCTTGACCAACTCCCGCCCGTCCCCTGCTTCCCCTTCCACCCGAATGGAGGAAGAGGCAAGGAGGGCCTTCAACCCTTGACGAACAAGGGTATGGTCATCCCCTAGAACCACCCGAATCGGTCTCATCTCAAGCTAGTTTACCCCAAACGCTGGACTCGAAAAATAGGGAAAATGTATCAACTGGGTGTGCTCGTTCAGCGTTCCGGCACGTTGCTCATCGCAAACTTCACAAATTGAGAGATTGGAGAATTAAATCGCTTAATCGCTAAATGGGTTTATGAAGACTGATCCGTCGAGCATGGGCGACAAGGCCGGCCTGAGTGTGGATCTCCAGTTTGTCCATGAGTCGTTGGCGGTGGTGTTCGACCGTCTTCTCCCGAATCGAGAGGGCGGAGGCGATCTGCGCGTTCGTCCTCCCCGCGGCGATCAGGGTAAGGACCTCCCGCTCGCGCTGCGAGAGCGTCTTCCCAGTGGGGAGGAGCTCCCCTCGGACCGCCCCCTGAATCGCTTCGTAGAGCGATTCTGCGGAAGCCGCCTTGGAGACGAGACCGCATGCACCAGCGCGTACAGCTTCCTGAGCTACTCAGGCTCATCATACATGGAGATGACAAGGATGCGCGTCGTGTTACACGCCTCGACGATGCGGGGGATGGCAGCCAGCCCGTCGACGTTCGGCATCGCGATATCCAACAGGAGGACGTCAGGGTTGGTTTCACGCACCCGTTCGATCGCGGCTAGTCCGTCCTCGGCGAGGCCGACCACCTCAATATCCGGGTAAGAGGAGAGGAGGTGAGAGAGACTCTCACGCACGATGGCGTGGTCATCCGCGATCACGATTCGTATCTGATTCACACGGGACCTCCACCGTGATCGATGTTCCACACCCCGGCTGCGAGACAACGGTCATCTCCCCGCCGCTCACCTCAACCCGCTCCCTCATCCCGCGTAGGCCGAGCCCTGTGACTCTTGCGGGCGGAATCCGATCCCATCGTCCTTCACCGACAACGTAACACTCCCCGGCGTTCGTGTCAGAGTGACATCGATCCTCTTTGCACGGGAGTGTTGGCGTGCATTTCTGATCGCCTCCTGGGTTACGTAGAAGAGGAGGTTCGCCACCGGCTGCGGGAGACGGGAGCCCTCCTCGAGGTGCAGATGAATCTTGAGCCCGCTCGCCGACTCCACCATCTCAGTGAGCCGGCGCAACGACGGGACGAGACCGGAGGTCGTCGAGGAGCGGGGGGCGGAGGGAATAGGCGAGTGTTCGTGTCTCTGCGATCGCCTGATCGATGATCGTGAAGATCTCCTGTTTCTCCTCGTTGGGGATCTCGTCCTTCAGTGCAGCAAGGTGCAGCTTCACCGCAGCAAGGGATTGGTTGAGGTTGTCGTGCAACTCACGCGCGATGCGACGGCGCTCCTCCTCGTGCGCCGCTAAGAGGCGCTTAGAGAGCTCGGCGAGCTCCTTCTCCCGCTCGGCAAGGGCGCGGTTCTTACGCGCATAGATATTGGTGAACGAACGGACGGTATAGGCGAGGATAGCGTAGATCGCCGCTACCCCGGCAAGGATCGTCGTGAGGTTGTAGGAGAGACTGCGGTAAGGAGCCTCGTGGAGGGGGAAGAGGAACTGGTGGGGGATCGCCCCGGCGTACTCAAGCATGATGACGAGCGTATACAGTAAGATGACGAGCGCCGTGATCAGGTATCCTTGCAATGGAGGAAGGAAGAAGTTGGCGTAGATCACGGTAAAGAGGTAGAAGATGTTCCCAATCCATTGACTTCCTCCGGTAAGGTGGACGAAGAGGGTGATGATAACGATCTCCACTATGAAGAACCCCGTGTGCACCCAGTGGAGAGAGCGCTCGTTCCGTTGCCGGTTGATCAGGTACTGGAAGAGAAAGGTGATGAGGAACCAGATGAGCGGTGCGTAGAAGAGGGGGTTGAGGTAACTGATCCCGCTCGTCAATATCACCACAAGGGCCACCGCGGCAAAGACTCCCAGGGTGATCCGCCGGGCGCGGATCGTCTTTAAGGCGGTCTCTTTCAGTTCTAAAAAGGGCTGTTCTCCCATCGTCCTATCTCATGAAGGCGGCATTTCCCCTCACCTTTTTTGGCTCTTTTTTCTACTTTAGGGTGGGGGGAGGACGATCTTGCCGAAGTTCTTCTCGTAGCGGGCAATATTCTCCCCGATCGCTTGATAGAGCCGCTTCATGTGGCCGGGGTTTAAGATCACCCGCGAGGCGAGGAGTGCTTGATCGGCCTTCGCGTTCTGGGTTTGGGGATCGATGAACAAGAAGTCGACGACGAACTCCTCCTTGCGGTGTGAGATCAATGCCAGGTTGGAGTAGACCCCACGCCGTGTATCGTTGTCTGCTGTGATCTGCATCTGCCGGTTTGTCATGTTATCTATAACCTCCACGGTACTTGTTTAGCGTTCCAGTACGCATCCCTCACGAATTGAAAGATTTAGCAATTGAATGATCGGGAGAGCGGATGATTGAGAGATTTGGGGGATAAAATTACTCAATCGCTAAATCACTCAAGTTCGTGTGATCTGTTCATTCGTGCCATTCGTGATTTCCTCGATAACCCTCAACGGTAATCATATAACCTCCACTGGTATCTGGTATAGAGAGATGGTAGCCGCGTCGGAGCAAATCGACAACTCTTAACGGCGGAGGAACCGGTTGAAGAACCTCTCGATCGTCTCCTGGTGATGCCCGGGAAGGAGGATGTGATGATTCCCCAAAGGTGCGGTGAGGAGAGGGTCGAGGGGATCGCTCACTGCAAGGGCAACCTGGGTCCGACAGAGATCCTCCCTCTGTGCTTGTGCGCCTTTGATCGTTCCCTGGCGCACAAAGATGCGGTCGAGCCGCTCCCCGCCAAGGCGGAACAAGGTGCAGGGCCCCTCCGGGATCTTGGCGGCGATCCCCACGCCGAGCCCCGATTCAAAGTGACTGCGGATCACGTAGCTTGTCGAGAGCGACAACGGACAGGTGCAGTGGGCAACAACAAGGTTCCTCTCCACAGTGTCGATCTCGGCGATGTTCGCCATGAACGCCGCTTCCCCGGAGAGGAGAGACCCGATGTAGAGGGAGAAGAGGGCCTGTAGATCACCCTCGCAACCGGCGGGGATCTGCTCGTCGTTCAGGCGGGAGAGAGCGTAACACCCCGTGTTCTGAAGCCGCGTTACAAGATCGAAGCAGCGGAGTGTGCACGCGGAGAGTCGCTGTTCATCGATGAGGGAGCGCAGGGCGTTGTAGATGGCGACGCTCCCGTGAAGCTCCTCCTTGCTCGCTTCCTTCACCTCTTGCGCACCCTTTGTGAAGCGTGCGATCTCCCTGCGAGGCGGACGCGCTGCAGCGACCCGTTCGATCAACTCGTCGATCTCAATATCTATAAGTTCAATCCCCAAGCTCCCTTTGAGGAAAGCTCGATCGACATCGCTCGCCACCAGCCAATCGGAGGGTTCGCCGATCAGCCGACACGGCTGAAGCGGAGCGCCTCCCAGGCCGAAGCGATCCGCAGCTCTCGTGTGAGTCCCTCGGCGATCGTCCGCGGAGAGCCGAACAGGATCTGTCCTTCCCCCCATCCTGGCGGATACGGGCGAGGATCTCCAGACAGGCGGGGAGCGAGTTCTGTCCGGGGTGAGCAAGAAGAAGGACCGGAGAGGGAAGCTGCGAGACGAGCTTTAAGACCTCTCGTTCTACTCCCCCGGTCAAGACAAGGATGACAGCAAGCCCCTCTCCCGAGGGGAACTCCACCTCTTCCAGAGAAAAATCGCCGGCCGCCCCGATCTCGGAGAGGAGACGCCCCTTCAGTCGGGCCATCTCCCGCTCTCCATGGAGGCTCGAAGCCCGCACGACCACCTCGATCCTGTTCATGCCCTGATCCTATGCGCGGAAAAGCCCAATCAGGTAAGGAAGGGCCGACCTTGTAGCCGGACACGCGTCACCTGAAAAAGTCCTGTTTGGAAAGGGGATAAGGTGTCGTACTTCCTCTCCTCGCCCCTTGCCTTCGTAGGGGAGGTTTAGTAGTCTAAAAGAAAGGGGCAAGAATGGGTGATGGCTGGCTGAGCTACCGAATATTAGGGAATGAGGTCTGGCGTTTCGGCGCAGTCCTGCTTATCTTTCTCGGCGCTTTCGTCCTCTATCGGCTCTATCGCATCATCGCAGCACGCCTCACCCCACCGGAATTCAAAGGAAAGGGGCGAAGGGCTCTGCTCGATCTCTTGCGAAACCTCCTTCGCGTCACCCTTCCGTTTGTAGCGCTCTGGCTATCGCTCCACGTCTTCCTGGTACCGGATCAAGTGAAGACGCCGTCGACCGGGTCTTCCTCGCAGCGTTGACGCTCTTTATCCTCTACGCCCTGACCAAACTCGTCAACGTGGTGACCGTCTTTCTCACGGCAAAGGCCGCCAAGACCGAATCAGTCCTCGATGATCAACTGGTACCGCTCTTAGGAAAGACCATCAAGTGGTTCATCTGGATCATCGGCGGGCTCCTATTCCTGCAGAACGTCCTTAATTACAACATTTCCAGCCTTTTAGCCGGCCTGGGGATCGGCGGGTTGGCGGTTGCGTTCGCCGCCCAGGACACAGTAGCTAATATCTTCGGCGCGATCATGATCTTCGTCGACCGGCCGTTCAAGGTAGGAGACGCAGTCAGCATGGAGGGGTTCGAAGGAGCGGTGGAGTCGATCGGCCTGCGTTCGACACGGATCCGCACCTGGGATGGAACTCTGGTGACGATCCCCAACCGTACCGTCGCCTCAGCGAATATCAACAACCTCGCCGCCCGCCCAATGCGCCGCACTAACTTACCATCGGGCTCGTGTACAACACCCCGACCGAAAAGCTTGAGGAGGCCCTCTCGATCCTGCGCGAGATCCTGGGAAGCCACCCAGCGACCGGCCAGTACCGCGCCTACTTCAACCGGTTCGGCGACTTCTCCCTCAACATTCTGGTGCAGCACTGGTGCAAGGTGATGGATTACGAGACCTACCTCCGTTCGATCGAGGAGATCAACCTGGAGATCAAGCGCCGGTTCGAGGAAGCGGGACTCGAGTTCGCCTTCCCCACCCAGACGATAGAGCTGAAGAAGTAATCCCCCTTACAGGACAAACAGCGCCACCACCAGGTCGGCCAGTAGAACTATCCCGCGGAACACGCAGCTTGTGCCGAGCATTTATTGCACAATAAAGAGCATATTTTCAGCATTGACAGTAGTTATAATCTATCGTAGAATAAGAATGGGAGGTGAAATAGTGGTTATGCGCAAAGTACTTATATTGGCGCTGGCTTTGGCGATAGGGGCAATACTAGTAGTGTCAACAGTAGGACAAGTAACCCCTTTAGTTGCAGATCCAGGGTGTTATGTTAAGTGGCAGAACCATTGGTGCAGCTGGGGTAATGAGCAGACACAGTGGATATGTGGTGCTGAGGCGGAGTTTTGGCATTACGATGCAAACGGAAATCCCCTTCATGTCTGGGGAAGCGTTGAATCAAGGTGTGATTCTTACTCCCCTTATCTCTGGATGGGAGGCACCACCGTTGCGGATACAGGTAGCGGCTATGGTGTGTTACATCTTCGCATAACGAAATTATTCTCTGGTGCCGGATGGGACTCAGGAATTTGTTTGTCAAAGGGGAACGCTTATTGTCAGGATTAAGGAGGATAAAGAATGAGAACACTGATTTTAACCCTATTTTTATCTTTAATTTTCCCATTTGTAACTAACGGAGCGACCGGGCTCTTAAGCGAAACGGTACCATGGCCACAGTGGCCACCGATCGAGTATAAAGCTCTTTCCCTTACTTCTACCCCTCCTTCAGGCGCAATTGTTTTCCCTAAAGGGGAGAACATCCGTTACGCCACTATTGACCTAGGGAATGGTAAGATAGATGTGGCTATCCAACTCGGTGATGAACCATTAGTGTGGGTAGATGCGAATAACAATCAGAACTTGTGCGACGATGGCACCGGGGAGCCAAAGAGCGCGGGTTGCCATCCGCACTTCGGAACACCTCTTTTCAATTGGGAGTTTAAAGTACAGGTGCCCTACGAAATAAACGGGCAATCATTCACCCAGCCGTACTATTTGAAAGTTTCCGGTGAAAAATACGGGCTGACCAATGACAAATGGCACTTTTCGTATGTATGTGGAGGATTGCGAAAGGGCTTGATTAATCTGGACGGAAGGCTGTACGGAATTTACATCGGAGATAGAAATTCGGATGGTTTGTATAATGACATCGAGAATCTAACGGTATTTATAGACGTAAACCACGATGGAAAGATTGCGTGGGGCGAAGAAGTGTATGAGATGTTCTCTCCCCCGACGTTTCCGATTCAGGTAGGGGAAAACGTCTATGCCGTCAAGAGCGCCGATCCAGCCGGGAGAGTAATTGATCTGGAGAAGACGGGCGAGGCTACTCCTCCACCAGTTCTCACTCCAGGGAATCCTGCTCCGGATTTTACCGCTAAGACAGTTGATGGAACCACGCTCACCCTTTCAGATTACCGCGGCAAAGTTGTCATCTTGCTCGCTTTGCCGTTTAAGGCATATCAAAATTCCACATCATGTTCGTCATGTACAAAGCCAGATTTGTTACAACGCGCCTTGGAGCTCCAGAAAATGGTCCAAGGTGAGCCAAGGGCATTACAGGATAGCATTGTCATAATCGGGTTTGCGAGCGATCCTGAACCGCCGTCCGCGTCACTGATTAAAGGATTGGGGATTAAGTTCCCAGTTATTTGGAATCCGCGATTGATAAAATTGTATCGGTTGAGCGGCATGGTAGTCTTAGACCAAAAAGGAATTATTCAGCTTACTGCTAATACTAATTACATAGTTAAGTCCGATGGTGTTCATATAACTGATATTCGATACTGTAATCTTGGAGCTTGGGAGATTATGGAAAAGGTAGAGCAGCTATTAAAAAGATAACTCTTAAGAAATAGTGCCTGTCACAACACGAACCACGCCATGCCCAAATCGGCCAGGAAGGCGATCGCCACCGGCACCGCCATCCTTTTCAGGAATACTGGCATTGCCACCGAGAAGTACTCCAAAGATACAGAGACGCACGGATGGATCGGGCTGATTAAATACCCAAGATAGATAGCGAAGTAGGTAACCGCGAACGCCGGGCCGGAGACTGCCACGTGGGTCGTGAGGTAGATGGGAACGACGATCGAGATCGGAGTCTGGATGCGCCCGGTGATAAGGCCGAGCAAGAACCCAATCACTACACACAGGACAATCGGAGGAAGGGATAAGGCAGCGATCCGCTCCGGCGCGCCCGACGCTTCAAAGACGCGCAGGAAAAAGAACATAGCAAAGATGATTCCCGCGTAGTAGTGCGGGCGCATCTTCCGGTAGATCGCGAGAAGGTCCTTCAGCCACTGCGGGAAAACGCTACCCCGAGAGCCAAGCCTCACCGTCACCCCCACGGCGGTCCCGATCTCCGGGTAGGGGAGCGGGAGCGTCTTTTTCAGAACGAGGTCGATCAACGGAGCCGCGAGGATGATGAGAAGCGGGATAGCCAGCTCCCTGCCCGAAAACCGCTCGTTGTAGCTCGCTTTCCCGTGCGCCTTTCGCAGAAGGAACAGGTACCCAAGCCCGATCACCAGAAAGAACGCGGGAAGGAGGTAGAGGATCGCCGTGTACAAGCCCAAGGAGGCGATCTTCGCCGAGGCGATGAGCGAGGTCCCCAGCGGGTACACAAGAAGGAAGGCATGTCGGAACCACACATTTGCCGCTGCCTTGACGTCCGCGGGGACGTCGGGAGCGCCACGCTCGACAAGCGGAGAGGAGAGGAGGGCGCCCCCGGGCATGGGGAGCATTCCGAGGAGTGCAGGGGAAAGAGCGAGAAAAGGCTGCACCCCGATCCGCAGGTTTCCCACCAACCGATCGATGCCACCGCTCTCCTCGAGCACCCCGCCGATCATCGGGATCACCCCGACGACGAACGCGAGGAGAAGGACGGATGGATCGGCGAAGGTGTGCACGAACGCTTCGCCTATCCCGGAAAGGGAAAGGGTGAAGACGGAAAGTATAATCGCAGAGATCCCCATCCCGAGCGGGAGGCTGTAGCGCGATAGATAAATTAGCGCCGCAAGCGCAAGTATGACCCCGATCCATACCGTCATCAGTCCCAATAGATTAACCGATCCACCGCTTCCTGCCAAAGCCGCGGGTTGCCGCGCAACGGTTTTCGATGGAAAATCACGATACCATGGATGACCTAGAAGGCAAGATCCGCACCTCCACGTTGAACGGGCATCTCCCCTGCCCGGCAGCCTTCCGCATCGCGGACGAACTCGGGCAAACCCCGCTCAAGATAGGGCAGGAAGCGACGCGGCTCGGGATCAAGATCTCACGCTGCCAATTGGGCCTGTTCGGCTACGACGATTTGGGAAGCAGAAGCATCGTAAAGCCGCTGAAGGGTGTCCCGTCGGTCCTCAAAGGAGCGATCGAAGCGCACCTTGTGAAAGGAAAGCTCCCGTGCCGTGCAGCGTGGGAGATCGCCGCGCAGCTTAAGATCGGAAAAGTCCAGGTGGCCAGCGCGGCGGAGGCGCTCGGGATCAAAATAAGCTCCTGTCAGCTCGGCTGCTTCAGCTGACCGGGTTGAGCGGCTGCTCCCCGGAGAGGACGGCAAGGACGTTATCGACTGCGATCTTTGCCAGAGCGCGGCGGGTCTTAACCGTGGCGCTTCCGATGTGCGGGGTGAGGACGACCCGCTCCCGCAACGCGATGAGACCGAGGTGGACGACGGGCTCCTCCTCGTAGACGTCGATCCCCGCCCCGGCGATCTCTCCGGTTTCAAGCGCCCAGACCAGCGCCTCCTCGTCGACCACCGGCCCGCGGGCCACGTTCACCAGGATCGCTTCGTCCTTCATCAGGCGAAAGGCGGCTTTGTTGAACATATGATACGGTCTGCTCAGTAAGAGGGGTATGCACGCAGACAAAGTCGCCCTCCTGAAGGAGCTCCTCGAGAGGGACGCGCAGGGCGCCAAGCTCCCTCTCGGCCTCCTCGTTTCGCGAGCGGTTGTGATAGAGGATCCTCATTCCAAAACCGAGCCGCCCACGGCGGGCGACCGCCGTCCCGATCCGTCCCATCCCCACGATCCCGAGGGTCTTCCCGTGCACATCGAGCCCGAGATGCGGTTGCATCAGCTCCCAGCCGAGGAACGCGCCGGCCCGCGTGTAGCTATCTGCCTCCACAATCCTGCGGGCGGCGGAGAGCAGAAGCGCGAAGGTAAGGTCGGCCGTCGTCTCGGTCAGGGCGCCGGGGGTGTTGGTGACGACGATCCCTCGCTTCTTCGCGGCGGCGACGTCGATGTTGTCGTAGCCGACCCCGAGGTTGGCGATGATCCGCAGGTTCCTTCCCCGCTCGATCACCTCGGAATCGATCCGGTCCGACAGCAGGCAAATAAGGGCATCGGCACCCTCGACTTTCGCCAACAGCTCGTCCCGTCCGATCGGACCAGGGGCGTCGCGCATCGTGACTGCGTGGCCTGCTTCTCGCAGCCGATCGATCTCTTCCGTGAAGACCCGACAGGTGACATAAACGTTAGCCATCATTCCCTCCCTTCGGGATCGCTCGCCGAGCGAGTTCGTCGCAGCGCTCGTTCTCCTTGTCCCCGGCATGCCCCTCGACCCAGTGGAAGGTGACACGATGGCGAGCGACCAACTGGTCGAGCTCGCGCCACAGATCCTCATTTCTAACCGGGAGGAGGCGTTTCCCGCTCCGCCGCTTCCAGCCGTTGCGCTTCCAGGTGGTGATCCACTCGCTCATTCCCTTCTTCACGTAGGTCGAGTCGGTGAAGAGATCGACCTGGGATGGTTCACGCAGCGCGCTCAACGCCTCGATCGCCGCGCGGAGCTCCATCCGGTTGTTCGTCGTCTTGATCTCTCCGCCGGAGATCTCCTTACGGTGTGGCCCAGAGAGGAGGACCGCCCCCCAGCCGCCCGGACCAGGGTTCCCACTGCACGCTCCATCGGTGTAGATCGTTACCTTATTCACGGTATCTTAGGTATAGCCGATCAAAGCGCGGTTGTCGAGCGCGGCTACTCTTCATCAAGGGGAGAGGAAGCCTTGGCCGCTAGGAAGAAGGATCAAAACCCACCTTCAAGCACCATCGATGGTCAAAAAAACACGCTTTGCTCCAAAAGGTTAATTCTAGCTACTGATGTAGGAGACTCGACTCCTCTTTGTGGTGTTCAACCTGGCGGAAAGACTCGCGAATTCCTGTATTGGTATGGGGCGAATTCTTTTTAAGCGGTAAGACCCTATTCGGATACCATATTCCCCAGGAATTGGTCGACTTAGGTAGACGATGATGCTACGATGCGCCTTACAGCTAACGTCAGCTCCGACGCAGAGATGGGATTTTATGCAGACCTTCTGTAGATATCAACTTTACGAGAGGGGGCATTTGAATGCCCCGTCTCGGGAGAGCGGGAATGAAAGATGCTTGCTGCCGAAGGGAGCACAGTTTGTAGTACAGTGGAGGTATGGCGACAAAGAGAGGGAGTCAATGTGTGTACGACACGAAGTACCAATTGGTGTGGGCACCGAAGTAGCGGAAGTGGATACTGCGGGGAGGGATCGGGCGAAAGAGTTGTTTAGCGAGATAGCGGAATACCATGGGTTTGAGATTGAGGAGATGGAGGTAGCAGCAGACCACGTACACATTTTCATAAGTCTCCCGCCGAAGTAGAAGTATTCGAGGTTCCTCACGGTTGAGTTGAGGTAGCTCAGAGAAAGGCTTTAAGAGCTGGGCCTCTCGCAGAGACGCAAAAGTTTGACAGAGAACAAGGAACCGGCTGAAACGAAGACTAATAATCCTTGGCGTCTTGGCGGGAGAATAGAGAAATCGGAGAAGATGAAT
>LZCG01000011.1_pt1 | contig 37090 bp, 43 predicted proteins | sample 768541 | NCBI WGS metagenome assembly LZCG01 (sample SAMN05200874, study PRJNA324366) | oil field metagenome | isolation source: sample BH-FW-1 from oil reservoir | place: India: Bombay High | collected 2015-07-11
AGGTTCCATCCATCCGCCCGAGGATCCTCGGGGCCGTCCGCTCGGGAAGCCCTCGGAGCTTCCCTTCGATGAACGGGTACCCTTCCTCGAGGATCAGGATCCGTTCGCACTCTTTAAGGAGGCGCTCGACTTGGTACACCGGGAGGGGGTACTGGGAGACCTTGAGGAGCGGATGCGGCGGTGCTCCATTGTAGACCTCCATCACGTAATTGTAGGCAATCCCGCATGCGATGATCCCCAGTGACCGATCCGATCCATCGGTGTACGTGTTGAACGGGCTCTCCTCGCTCTCCGCCTGAAGCTGCGGCTGGCGTTTCACCAGATCGAGGTAGTTCCCACGCGCGTTCACCGGGAGGAGGATGTACTGTCGTGAATCGCGCGGGAGGAAGATCGGGTTCTCATCACGTGGATCACCAAGCTCTACAACCGCCCGCGAGTGAGCAAGGCGGGTCGTCAACCGAATCATGACGGGAACCCGATAGCGCTCGGAGAGGTCGAAGGCGTAGGCCGGGGCTTTGTAGGCCTCCTGTTGGGTCGAGGGCTCGATCGCGGGGATGAGGGCAAACTCGGCGTAGAAGCGGGAGTCCTGCTCGTTCTGTGAGGAGTGCATCGACGGGTCGTCGGCGACGCTCACGATCAGGCCACCGTTCGCCCCGGCGATCGCCGCGTTGATGAACGGGTCGGCAGCGACGTTCAATCCCACATGTTTCATGCTCGCCATCGCGCGCTTCCCAGCGTAGCTCATCCCGAGCGCCGCCTCCAGCGCGGTCTTCTCGTTCGTTGACCAGCGGCAGTGAATCTTCCCGTTCCTCCCGGGTTCGCTCCTCTGGATGTATTCGGTGATTTCGGTGGAAGGGTCCTGGGTAGGCGTAGGCGCCAGAGAGCCCGGCATCGATCGCCCCCTGCGCCAGGGCCTCGTCTCCCAGAAGCACTTTGGTTCTCATCGTTACCTCCTGGTTATAGATCAAAAAAAGGGGGCTGTTTCCAGGAATGTGTCCCTTGTGAGCCTTTGGAACGAACCCACTTAAAAGGATACGCGGGGACGGAAGGGCTCGCAACCACGGATTAACGAGCCATCGTCTCTGATCGGCTTCCCCGATAAGGAAGAGCGCCTCTCTTTGACGTGTCTTGTCAATATCAGCCGCGGTGGGTATACTGCCGCAGGAGTTCTCTATTAACCATATGTAGGGGGATAGTCAATGGGGCAAGTGAGGAACATCTGCTTGGTGGGGCATGCCGGCTCCGGTAAAACAACCCTCGCCGCTTCACTGTTGAAAAAGGGCGGCATCAAGGACCAGATCATATTCGATGCATCTCAGGAGGAGAAGGATCGGGGTTACTCGATCGACATGGGGTTTGGTTCTTACGATGCAAAGGGGACGCAGATCACCCTGATCGACACCCCAGGCGGGGATGAGTTTATCGAAGAGATGTACAAAGCCATCCCTGTCAGCGACCTCTCCTTGATCGTGGTAAACGGTGAGAAAGGGATCGAGGTCATGACGGAACGGGCGTGGGAGCTCACCGGTGCCGCGCACCGCCCGACCGCTGTGTTCGTCAATCACCTCGACAAAGAGGGTGTGGAATTCCCAACACTCATTACATCGCTACGCGAGCACCTCGACGGTAAGTTCGTCCCATTGGATCTCCCGATACGGGAGGGGGAAGCCTTTGTCGGAGTGGTTGATCTGTTGGCGAACCGCGCCTTCTACTTTGCCGATAAGTCGAAGAAGGCGATCCCGCCCGATTTAGAAGCGGCGGTCGAGGAGTGGCGGGGTTTCCTGTTGGAGGAGGTCTCCTCCCTCGATGACGATCTGATGATGAAGTTCCTCGAGGAGGAGGAGATCACAGCCTCTGAGCTTGCCTCCGCGTTGGCGAAGGGGGTCGCCGATGGGACGCTCATCCCCATCCTATGGGGTGCTGCCAGCGAGGAGAAAGGGATCGATCGGTTGATGGAGACCTTCACGCGCCTCGTTCCTGGTTCGGGAAAAGCGAGCGATGCTCCTTGCAAAGCGGTCGTGTTCAACCTTTCGGTTGATCCGTACCTCGGTCGTCTCACCTACGTGCGGGTCCTTCAGGGGACAATAAAGGAAGGGGAAACGTGCTACCTCCTTCCGGAGGGGCATCATCACAAGGTGGAGATTCGAGATTTGTACGCCTTCGATGGAACAAAGCAAAAGAGGGTTCCTCAGGCGGAACCAGGCATGATCGTCGCCATCGGCAAGGTGGAGGGCCTCCCCCTCGGAGCGACCATCTCCGCACAAGCGGACGATGAACCGTTCCCTTTCCCCGCGTTCCCGCAGCCCGTCTATTCGCGCATGATCCTCCCCAAGAGTCAGTCTGATGTGGAGAAGATGAGCGGAGCGTTGAAGGAACTCGCCTCGACCAAGGCGACCGTCAAGTTCGAGCGCGACCCGGTCACGAAGGAGATGATCCTGTGGGGGATGGGAGACACCCATCTCTCGTTCATCATCGAGCGGTTGAAGAACCGCTACAATGTAGCACTGGAGACACACCGACCGCGCATCCCTTACAAGGAGACGATCCGCAAGAAAGCGATCGCCAAGTACCGTCACAAGAAGCAGTCGGGCGGCCGTGGTCAGTTCGGCGAAGTGGTCCTGCGCATCGAGCCTCTCAAGGATGAAGAGTTCAAGTTCATCGACGAGATTAAAGGGGCAGCGATCCCAGGACAGTACATCCCCGGCGTGGAGAAGGGGGTCCGTGAGGCTATGGAGGAGGGCAACCTGGCAAAGTACCCGGTAACCAACGTCGCCGTGGCCGTCTTCGATGGAGGCTTCCATCCGGTTGATTCCTCGGAACTGGCCTTCAAATTAGCGGCGCGGAACGCATTCCGCATGGCGTTCGATGACGCAAGCCCGTGCCTCCTCGAACCGGTGATGGCCCTTGAGGTCAAGGTTCCGGAAGATTACACGGGCGATGTCATCAGCGACCTGAACGGGAGGCGTGGACGGATCCTGGGGATGGAACCATCGGGACGGGTGACGACCGTGCGGGCCGAGGTCCCCTTGATCGAGGTGCAGAGCTACGCCCTCGATCTCAAGTCGCTGACCCAGGCGCGGGCCACCTTCCAGATGGAGTTTCTGAAGTACCAGCAGGTCCCGGCGAACCTGCAGGAGAAGATCATCGCCCAAACCAAGGAAAAGACCGAATGAACGTCGCCCGTTACATGCACACCGATCCGGTAACCGTCCGGACCGATGCCCCACTCTCCGAGGTCAAGCAGGTGATGGAAGAGAAGGGGTTCTCGCTCCTCTTGGTCGTGAACGCAGAGAATGACCTTGCTGGATTCATCACCAAGGGGGCGCTCAAGGGAGTGACCGACTGGAATCTCCCGGTGGAGAAGACCTGTTTCGAGGCTCGCTTTGCTGTGAGTCCAGGGGATACCGTGGAGAAGGCAGCGCTCATCCTGATCGAGAATCAGTTGGTCCTCCTCCCAGTGGTTGACGAGGGACGTTTAGTTGGTGTTATCTCGCAGAGCGAGATCCTGCGCGCCCTCGCCCGTGCGCTGGGAATCGGCCTTGAAGGGACCCGCATCACGGTCAGACTGCCGCACACCTCCGATGAAAAGGCCGTGTATCGCGTCCTCGACACCCTGAATCAGCACGATGTCCAGTTGGTCAGTGTGGCGCAGGGAGAACGGGAAGAGGCCTACCAGCAGGTGATCCTGCGGGTACAAGGGATCACGGATAAGGAAGAGCTGCGCGCGAAACTCGAGGCGCTGCTGCGAAACCACCATGCGGACAATCAGGATAAAGACACATCGAAAGACTGAGTTCGTCGAGATCACCGGCGAAGTGCAAGACGTAGTCTCGCAAGCTGGGGTGAAGGATGGGGTCTGCACCCTCTACTGCCCGCATACCACAGCCGGGCTGATGATCAACGAGCGGGCCGATCCAGCGGTGGCGCACGACATCGGCTCGTTCCTGGAGGAGATTGTCCCCGAAGATCGGCCCTGGTCCCACGCCGAAGGGAACTCGCCCGCGCATGTTAAAGCCACGCTCATCGGAGGGGAGCGTACAGGTCATCATCGAAGCGGGGAAGCTCTGTCTAGGGACGTGGCAAGGGATCTTCCTCGCCGAGTTCGACGGCCCGCGGGAGCGAAAAATCTGGCTTGCGATCGCATCTTGACAGGGTATCCACCCGCCGTTAAAATGACCCGCTAAAGGCAGGTCTGGCGCGCCAGCGTAGCTCAATTGGCAGAGCAACTGATTTGTAATCAGTAGGTTGCCAGTTCGATTCTGGCCGCTGGCTCAGGGGTTATGTGCTGGAGGGGTACCGAAGTGGCCAAACGGGGCGGACTGTAAATCCGTTGGCGGACGCCTACGGGGGTTCGAATCCCTCCCCCTCCATTTGCCAAACCTTGGGGGTTGCGGTTACACTTTACGAATAGGTTTCTGAGCGGCCGGAACGCCCGTGTAGCTCAGGCGGTAGAGCACCCCCTTGGTAAGGGGGAGGTCATCGGTTCGACTCCGATCGCGGGCTTTTGCGGAAGGGGCGGAAATTTTCAGCCAGCTATTAGCTTGTCACGTCAAGTTAAGGAGGTTTAGGTAATGGCAAAAGAGCAGTTTGTGAGGGACAAACCTCACCTGAACATTGGAACGATTGGGCATATCGATCACGGGAAGACGACGCTGACCTCAGCGATCACCAAGATCCTCGCCGCGCAGGGAAAGGCAAAGGCGATGGCCTTTGAGGACATCGACAACGCACCCGAGGAGAAAGAGCGCGGGATTACGATCAACGTTCGCCACGTCGAATACGAGACCGAGACCCGTCACTACGCACACATAGACTGTCCGGGGCACGCGGACTACATCAAGAACATGATCACCGGTGCCGCTCAGATGGACGGAGCGATCCTGGTGGTCGCCGCTTCGGACGGCCCGATGCCGCAGACGCGCGAGCACGTACTCCTCGCAAAGCAGGTGAACGTGCCAGCGATCGTCGTCTACCTGAACAAGATCGATCAGGTCGATGATCCTGAGCTGATCGACCTTGTCGAGATGGAGATCCGCGAGCTCCTCTCCGAGTACGAGTTCCCCGGCGACGAGATCCCGATCATCCGCGGCTCGGCACTTGCGGCGATGGAGCACGGTGACGATCCGAGTCATGAGGCCTGTCAGTCGGTGATCGAGCTCATGAAAGCGGTCGACGAATACATCCCTCTTCCGGATCGTGAAGAGGATAAGCCTTCTTGATGCCGATTGAGGACATCTTCTCCATCAAAGGGCGCGGAACGGTCGCCACCGGGCGTGTCGAACGGGGGAAGATCACTCCGGGGATGGAGGTCGAGATCGTCGGGATTCACGATGAGATCCAGAAGACCGTGGCTACCAGCCTGGAGATGTTCAACAAGACACTTGATTACGCGATCGCCGGGGACAATGTTGGGATCCTCCTGCGCGGAATCGACAAAGACGAGATCGAGCGGGGACAGGTTATCGCCGCGCCGAAGTCGATCACTCCCCATACGAAGTTTGAAGGTGAGGCCTACATCCTGAGCAAGGACGAGGGAGGACGACATACCCCGTTCTTCACCGGATATAAGCCGCAGTTCTTCTTCCGCACGACAGATGTCACCGGTGTAGTCCACCTCCCCGAGGGAGTGGAGATGGTGATGCCCGGGGACAACGTGAAGATCATCGGTGAGCTGATCCACCATGTCGCCATGGACGTCGGGCTTCGGTTCGCAATCCGTGAGGGTGGGCGTACGGTCGGCGCAGGCGTTGTTACAAAGATCATCGAGTAAGGAAACTTCCCATGGCTAAGAAAGGTGAAGTGGTGATCCATGTCACACTCGCCTGTAGTGAGTGTGGACGTCGGAACTACCACACGAAGCGGAATAAGAACAATGTCCGCCAGAAGTTGAACCTGAACAAGTACTGTAAGTGGTGCCGACAACACACCACCCATAAGGAGGTCTAGTTCGCTAGACCTTGCTAGGCCCGTAGCTCAATTGGCAGAGCGTCCGACTCCAAATCGGAAGGCTGGGGGTTCAACTCCTCCCGGGCCTGCTACATTGTTTCAAGAAAAAAAGGAGATTTGAAAGGATGCTTGCGAGGATCACAAACTTCCTGAAAGGGGTCCGTGGAGAGGTCTCCCGGGTGAGTTGGCCGAAGCGCAATGAGGTCATCTCTTACACCGGTCTGATTCTGGTGTTCGTCATCGTTTTGACGATCTACATCTGGGGCGTGGATACGATTCTCCAGGCGATCCTCAAATTCTTCGTTCAGCTCTAGTCTATCATGCGAATGAAGAAGTGGTACGCGATTCAGACCTACGCCGGCTCGGAGTTGAAGGTCAAGGAAGACCTCAACGAACGAGTCAGGAAATGGGGATGGGAAAAGAAGTTTGAACTCTTTCATGTCGGTGAAGAGGAGACTTTCTTCCTCGTGCCGGTGGAGGAGGTCATCACATCGCGTAGCCGCCGTGGAGCAGGTACCGAGTACCGGATCCCTTACGAATACGATCTGGTCGCCAAGCCGAACGAACGGGTCACTCGCGGTGAGGTGATCGCCCGTAAAGCGCCGCGGCACATGGATGCGGAGGCGCAGGTGATCGAGGTGGAGCCCCTGCAGCGGGTGATCATTGAGATGACGAATAAGAATGAGGAGGAGTACCTCATTCCGGCCGACAAAAGGATCCGTCGCGACATCCGGGTGGGGGAGAAGATCCGAAACGGGGTCCCTCTCACATCGGACAGCGATGAGAGGTTCGTCGTTGCAAATAAAGGGAAGGTCGTCGCTAAGGACAAGGTGCGGAGGATCACGTTCGAGTACTCTGACGGAAAGGTGAAGTCGCGGCTGATCCCGGAGAAGTGCTTGGGGAAGGTGCGTAAGGGGGCGACTCTCAAAAAGGGGGGACCTGATAGAGGAAGCGGATCAGATCGTGAGCCGTGCCTCCGGGCTCCTCAAGGTTAAGGAGTACAAGGACAAGAGGGTGATCACGATCCAGCGGATCGAGAAGCGCCGGCTCTTTCCAGGATACGTCTTCGGCCGAATGGGTCTTGATATCGAAGAGATGATGATGTTGATCGATGGGGTGCGCGGTGCGGTGCGTTATGTCGGCTCCCGGTTCAAGCCGGTCCCGATCGAAGGGCCGGAGATGAAGCTGATCAAGCGCAAAACCGGGCTATTGGAGATCCCGATCGCCGCGGGCGAACCGAAGATCGAGGTCGACTTCTCCGTCGGCGAAATGGTGGAGATTGTAGAAGGGCCGTTCGCCGACTTTACCGGTGAAGTCAAGGAGATCGACAAGGATGCCGAGGAAGTGACGGTGATGGTCAAGATCTTCGGACGTGAGACCCCGGTCCAGCTTGGGTTTGATGGGATTGAAAAGCTGTAGGTAAGGTAGGAGGTAAGATGGCGAAGAAAGCAGTTGCAAAGATCAATCTTCAGATCCCAGCCGGACAGGCAACTCCCGCCCCCCCGGTCGGTCCGGCTCTGGGTGAGCACAAGTTGAACATCATGGACTTCTGTAAGAAGTTCAACGAGGCAACCAAGGACGAAACTCCAGGGGTGATCATTCCAGTCGTGATCTCGGTCTACATGGACCGAACTTTCAGCTTTATTCTCAAGCAGCCTCCTGCTGCTGATTGATTAAGATGGCGGCCGGTGTACAATCTGGATCTCCTGAGCCGAATCGGATGAAGGTTGCCAAGATCACAGCCGAACAGGTTAAACGAATCGCTGAGCGGAAGCTCCCTGACTTGAACACCTATAAACTGGAATCAGCGATCGAGATCATCAAAGGGACGGCGAGGAATATGGGGGTCGAGGTGATCGAGACGTGAAACACAGTAAGCGTTATCAGGGTGCTGCGGCGCTCGTTGAGCCGCAGCGGGCCTACGGCCTCGATGAGGCGATCGAAAAGATGAAAGCGTCGGCCACGACCTCTTTCGACGAGACGGCGAGGTGATGTTCAACCTGGGGATCAAGGCGAGCCAGGTCATCGTCCGTGGTACGTGCAGTCTCCCACACGGAACGGGAAAGACAGTGCGCATCCTTGCTTTCGCTAAAGGGACCAGCCAGACCGAGGCGGAAGAGGCCGGAGCTGATTACGTCGGTGGAGAGGACCTGGCGAAGAAGATCAAGGACGGATGGCTCGAATTCGACAAGATCGTCGCCACCCCGGACATGATGTCCGTTGTGGGGAAGCTGGGGAAGATCCTCGGACCGCGCGGGTTGATGCCGAGCCCCAAGACCGGAACGGTCACCAAGGACGTGGGGAAGGTTATCGCCGAGCTTAAAAAGGGGATGGTCGAATTCCGCAGTGACCGCTACGGTGTGATCCACTCGATCTTCGGGAAGGTCTCCTTTGAGGAGAGCGCGTTGAAGGAGAACCTTGTCGCGATCATCCGCAGTGTGGCCGAGCGCCGCCCCGAAGAGGGCGTAAAAGGGCGTTTCATCAGGAAGGTGAGCATCGCCTCTACCATGGGGCCTGGAATCGTCCTCGATCTCGGTGAGGTCATGGCAATCGCGGAAGAAGTGGACTAGGAGTAAGAGATGCCGACGCAAGTAAAGATAGAGGAAGTGGCTTACCTCAAAGAACGGTTCGGAAAGGCCGCCTCGTTGGTCCTCGCCGACTACCGAGGGCTCACAGCTAACGAGATGGTGGAACTGCGCGAGAGGTTCACCAAACAGGGACTGGAGTACCGGGTCGTAAAGGATACGCTGGCGCGGATCGCCGCGAAGGAGGCGGGTCTGCAGGAACTCGCCGATCTCTTCGCCGGACCGGTAGGTGTGGCGATCGGGTACGACGATCCGATACTGACGTTCAAGCTCTCTGAGGAATGCCGTAAGGTCTATGCGCCCCGTTACACCCCTAAGGGGGGTGTGTTCGAGGGAGCGCTGGTCTTGGAAGAGGAAGTTGCACGCTACGCAAACCTCCTCTCGCGGGAGGAGTTGCTGGCGAAGCTGGCGATGCTCCTGCAAAGCCCGGTGCGCGCTTTGGCAATGATGCTTCAGGCGAAGATCCGCGAGCTGGCTGCGGTCTTAAACGAAGTTAAAAAACAACGCGAAGAACAGGAATAAGGAGGAGTAAGATGGGTAAAGAGGAGATCCTTCAAGAGATCGAAACAATGACCGTGAAGGACCTAGCCGATCTGGTTGAGATGATCGAGGAGCGGTTCAACGTCTCCGCGGCGATGATGGCCCCGGTCGCGGTTGCGGCCGCCCCGGGTGCCGGTGGCGCAGAAGGCGCGGGAGCAGCGACAGAGGCGTACAAGGTCGTCCTCACCAGCCCCGGCCAGAAGAAGATTCAGGTCATCAAGGAGATCAAGGAGATCACCGGCAAAGGTCTGAAAGAGTGTAAGGAACTCGTCGACAACCTTCCCGCGGTCATCAAAGAGAACGTGGGAGCCGATGAGGCATCGAGTCTTAAAGAAAAGCTCGAAGCAGCGGGAGCCGAGGTCGAACTTCAGCAGTAGCTTCGACGTTAATAGTAAGTTCTGTTACGCTCTGCCTTAAGGCGCCCACGCCTTAGGGCAGAACGTTCTTTATCAAGGGGAGGACGATGAGGTATCGAGAGCGGAGGTCCTATGGACGGATCAAAGAGATCCTCCCTCCACCCTACCTGCTGCAAGATGTGAGGGAGTCCTTTCGCAAGTTCGTAGAGGAGGGGATAACGCGCGCCTTTGCCGATATCTCTCCTATCGAGGGGCACGGCAAGGATGGGCTATCGTTGGAGTTTCATAACCCCTATCTGGGAGAGGCGAGGAACTCGGAGCGAGAGTGCAAGGATAAGGACCTCACGTACTCGCGCCCCCTAAGGGTGACAGTGCGCCTCCTTCAGGAGGGGAAACTCCTACAGGAGACAGAACTCTACATCGGGGACTTTCCGATGATGACAAGCCGGGGGACCCTGATCATCAACGGGTCGGAGAACGCTCTTGTAAACGAGCTCACCCGTTCCCCGGGCGTCTATTTCACCCAAGAGGATAAGAACCAGTACAGGGGGCACATCCTCCCCGAGCTGGGGGCGTGGCTGGAGATCATTCTCGATACCAAACGCGGCTCCTTAGGGCGAACCTCGATCGGAAGGGGAAGGTCCTGGCGACGGTCCTGCTGAAGGCGTTGGGTTTCGATGAGGAGAAGATCCGTTCCTACTACAGCTACGAGGTCTCTCCAGTGACGGTGGAGACGCTCGAAGGGCAGGTTGGGCGGCGTGCTGCTGTACCGGTGAAGAAGGGGGACAAGCTCCTCTTGGCGGCGGGGGAAGAGTTACAGAAGGAGCACCTGGCCAGACTGGGAGCGGCCGGCCTCCCCTCGATCAAGTTCGTCAATCCCTACATTCAGAAGACACTGGAAGAGGATCAGATCACGACCCAGGAGGAGGCGCTCCGCGCCGTCTATCACCGTTTACGCCCCTCCGATCGCTCCTCGCCGATTCAGATGGGGGAGTACTTGGAGAACCTCTACTTCCACCCGACGAGCTACCACCTCTCCGAGGTGGGGCGGTTCAAGGTCAACCGAAAACTGGGGATGGAGTTAAAACAACCCGTCCTCTACCTTGCCGATATCGTGCGGACGATCAAGCGCCTCCTTGAGGTGCCGAACAACCCCTCCCTCCTCGACGAGAAGGATCACCTGGCGAACAAGCGCGTCAGGCTTCCGGGAGAGTTGGCCGAGAACGCCCTTCGGACTGGATTGGTGAGGATGGCCAGAATCGCACGGGATAAGCTCTCCAAGTACGTCCTCGACGAGAAGGATACGATCCGGCGGCTGATCTCCACACGCACGGTGCAGGGAGCGATCAATCAACTCTTCTACACCGGCCGCTTCTCGCAGTTCCTCGAGCAGACGAACCCGTTGACCGAGCTGACACATAAGCGACGGCTGAGTGCCCTCGGCGGAGGGCTGACCAAGAGACGGGCAAAGATCGAGGTGCGGGATGTGCACCCCTCTCACTATTCGCGAATCTGCCCGATCGAGACACCAGAGGGACAGAACATCGGATTGATCACCTCACTCGCCTGTTATGCCAAGGTGAACGAACACGGGTTTCTCGTCGCTCCCTATCGAAGGGTCGTAAAGGGGAAGGTCACAGATGAGATCGTCTACCTGATGGCCGATGAGGAGGAGAACTACAAGATCACTCCTGCGACGACACCGGTGGGGAAGAACGGCTGTATTCAGGGAGAGAGGGTCGAGGTACGCACCGGGCACGAGGATCTCCGTCTCGTTTCCCCGGAAGAGGTCGACTTCATCGGGATCTCCCCAAAGGCGCTGGTGGGAATCTCCTCTGCGTTGATCCCGTTCCTCGAACACGATGACTCGAACCGCGCGCTGATGGGAGCGAACATGCAGCGCCAATCGGTACCGCTCCTCCGTCCGGAGGCACCGCTCGTGGGGACCGGGTTGGAGCGTCAGGCGGCGATGGACTCGGGGATGCTCCTTCTGAGCGATACGGATGGGGTAGTGAAGGAGGTCGATGCGCAGCACATCGTGGTGCAAAAGGGGCGGAAGAAGACGCTCTATCCGCTCGTCAACTTCGAGCGCTCGAACCAGGATACCATCCTTCACCAGCGCCCCGTTGTCAGTGAGGGGGACAAGGTAAAGAAAGGGGACCTCCTCGCCGATGGCCCGTCGAGCGATCTGGGCGAGCTCGCCCTGGGACGCAACCTCCTCGTGGGGATCATGCCCTTTGAGGGGTACAACTACGAGGATGCGATCGTCATCAGCGAGCGGTTAGTCCGTAAGGACCTGCTCGATTCGATTCATATCGAAGAATTCGAGGTGAAGGCCGAGGAGACGAAACTCGGCCCGGAGGAGATCACCGCGGACATCCCCAACATCTCCAAGGAGGACCTGAAGAATCTGGATGAGGATGGGATCGTTCGTGTAGGGACGGTCGTCCGCACCGGGGATATCCTCGTGGGGAAGATCACGCCGCGCGGGGAATCCGAACCGACCCCCGAGGAAAAGATCTTCCGCTCCATCTTCGGTGAGCGGGCCCGTAACGTGAAGAACACATCGTTGCGCATGGTCCCTGTCTCGGGGACGGCCAAGGTGATCAAGGTGAAGAAGTTCTCCCGCAACCAGGGGGACGAGCTCGACGCCGGGGTGAACGAGCTGGTTAAGGTGTTTGTGGCACAGCGCAAGAAGATCTCCGTCGGGGACAAGCTCGCCGGACGACACGGGAACAAGGGCGTCATCTCGACCATTCGCCCTATGGAGGATATGCCCTTCCTTCCGGATGGTACCCCGCTTGACATCCTATTGAACCCGATGGGGGTCCCCTCCCGCATGAACCTGGGCCAGATCTTCGAGGCGAACCTGGGTTGGCTCGCGCAACTCAAGGGAGAGCTCGTAGCGACCCCGATCTTCGACGGTGCTCAGGAGGACGAGATCATGGAGGAACTGCACGAAGAGCGGGAGAAGGTTGGTCTGGCAGAGGGAGATAACTACGACGGAAAGGTAGTCCTGCGCGATGGGCGAACCGGCAAGCCATTCGACCGGCCGATCACGGTCGGGAACATGTACATCCTGAAGCTCGAACACATCGCCGATGAGAAGATCCACGCCCGCTCAACCGGTCCGTACGCGTTGATCACGCAACAGCCCCTGGGGGGGAAGGCGCAGTTCGGCGGGCAGCGCTTGGGGGAGATGGAGGTGTGGGCCTCGAGGCCTATGGTGCCTCCGCGCTTCTGCAGGAGATGCTCACCTTAAAGTCAGACGACACCCGCGGAAGGATTCAGCTGTACAAGGCGATCCTTAAGGGAGAAGAGTTCCCACAACCGGGGCTCCCCGAATCGTTCCGTGTCCTCGTCCGCGAGCTACGCAGCCTCGGCCTGAACCCCCGTCTATTCGATCGTGACAACCATGAAATCGACATCACCTGAAGAGGAGCCTGGAGAACGATCCGCCGGGTTCGTCCTTTATGCGCCCGAGGAGGGGGAGCAGCGGTGGTACCTCCTCCTCCGCCACTGTAACGGCGGGCACTGGGGGTTCCCCAAGGGGCATATCGAACGTGGGGAGAGGGAGATAGAAGCCGCCCTGCGGGAAGTGCAGGAGGAGACGGGAATCGATTCGATCGAACAGATCCCCGGCTTTCGCGAGGTGAGCACCTATCGAATCGTCCGCAACGGAAGACCCGTTACAAAGAGGGTTGTCTACTTCCTCGGCCACGTGGCGATAGGAGACGTTGCCTTATCCAGCGAGCACCTCGACGGAAAGTGGCTTTCCTATGCGGACGCTCAGGAGACCCTGACCTTTGCAGAGTCGCGCCGCATCCTATCCGCCGCCGAGAGATACTTGAGCGAGCACGGAGAGGATTCGTGACTATAGGGGGTGAAGAGCCATGAAGAGTGCAGAAGAATTCTTGTACTTGTTTAGCGCTCCGGCCTCCGGCCGGTCGGAGACCGGTACGTTGCTTATCACGAATCCCACAAATGATAGGAATCTTGAGAGATTGAGTGCTTGAGAGATTGGGGAGTTAAATCACTCAATCACTCAATCGCTAAATCACTCAATCCCTTTGACTTAGTCCCTCTCCGCAAACGCTCCTTGGAAAGAGGGGGGCAATTCCCTTAGTATTGGTCCACTAACTCCAGAGGAGGACGCGGACAATGGGAAAGTATGAGTTCATTGAACAGGCCTTGCAAGACCTGCACGAACAAGGGTTGTACAACACCATTCGCACGATCGAGAGCTCGGTCGGAGCGTGGGTGGTGGTGGAGGGCAAGCGTGTGCTCAACATGTGCTCGAACAACTACCTTGGGTTCGCTGATGACGAGCGGTTACGCACCGCAGCGAAGGATGCGATCGATCGGTACGGAGTCGGGCCGGGAGCGGTCCGTTCGATCGCCGGGACGATGAGCCTGCACATCGAGTTAGAGGAGAAGCTGGCCGAGTTCAAGGGGACAGAGGCGGCGCTCTCCGTGCAGTCGGGGTTGAACACGAACTTGGCAACGATCCCCTTGTTGATGGGTAAGGAAGATGTCATCTTCACCGATGAGTTAAATCATGCTTCGATCATCGACGGCTGCCGCTTGACCAAGGCCAAGCGCGTGATCTTCCCCCATCGCGATGTCGATGCGCTGCGCCAGGCGCTCAAAGAGAACAAAGATATCGAGAAGAAGTTGATCGTCACGGACGGGGTCTTCTCCATGGACGGCGACCTCGCTCCGCTTCCGGGGATCGTGGAGGCAGCCGAGGAGTATGGAGCGATGGTGATGATCGACGACGCCCACGGCGAAGGGGTGCTGGGGAGCCACGGTCGGGGGATCGTCGATCACTTCAATCTTCACGGGCGGGTCGATATCGAGGCAGGGACGATGTCCAAGCGTTCGGGGTGATGGGGGGATATGTCGCCGGAAGTGCACAGATCGTGGAGTACCTCCGCCAGCGGGCGCGGCCGTTCCTCTTCTCCTCCGCCGCCACGCCACCGGATGTCGCCGCGTGCATCGCAGCGATCGACATCCTGCAAGAGACCGATGAGCCGGTGAAGAAACTCTGGGAGAACACGCGGTATTTCAAGGAGGAGATGAGAAACCTCGGCTTCGACACCGGATTGAGCGAGACCCCGATCACGCCGGTGATGCTCGGTGAGGCGAAGACGGCGTGGGACTTCTCCAAGCGGCTCTTCGATGAGAATGTCTTTGCGACGGCGATCGCCTTCCCCACCGTCCCGAAGGGTAAGGCGCGCATCAGGGTCATGCTCTCTGCCGCCCATTCCAAGGACGACCTCGACTTCGCGCTGGAGAAGTTTGCCAAAGTCGGCCGCGAACTGGGAGTGATCCAGTAATGAAGGAAGCAATCCACACCAAAGACGCCCCACCGGCGGTCGGCCCGTACTCGCAAGGGATCGCAGCCGATCGGTTTATCTTCACCTCAGGACAGCTCCCAGCGACACCCGCAGGTGAGCTCGTCACAGACGACATCGCCGCCGCCGCGCGCCGTTCCTTGGAGAATGTGAGAGCGGTCCTCGCAGCAGCCGGGGCAACGATGGAGGATGTCGTCAAGGTGACGATCTTCCTCACCGACATGGCCGATTTCGGTGCGGTGAACGAGGTGTACAAGGAATTCTTCACCGAGCCCTACCCCGCCCGCGCCGCTGTTGCTGTGAAGACGCTTCCCAAAGGGGCGCCGCTGGAGATCGAGGCGATCGCTGTCAGGAGGTGAACATACGTTTCAGATGACAGAAGAACTGAATTTAGTCAGACCTAAGCTCGTTCCCCCACTCGATGAAGGGTTCTCCCCGGCAGTGCTGGCCGAGCGCGCGTTTCAGAGAGACGTTGCAGATTCAGGGAGGGGCGTCCCGTTAGTGCTCGCAATTGAACGAGAGGACGAATCAATATCGCGTTACGAGACATCCGTCTACCCGGAAGATCATCCGCGGGCAGTGGCGAACCTGCAATACGCCGAGCGGATCTTTAAGTTCCTCCTCTGGCAGCGCGGCGGATGGAAGGCCTATGTGGGAGGATCGGAGGCTGTTGCGGATTACATCAGAAGCACATACACAGCAGGCAGGGCACGGGAGTTCGACTATCGATTCGTGGAAAAGGTGTACAACAGATCGCTTGAGGTGGTGAATTGTGCCCCTTCGGACGTCCCTCCGGCGCGGGAATCCGGAAGCCCGCTAGGCCGACACCTCGATGCTGTCGGATCGGATTCGATCTCGGTGCCTCCGACATCAAAGTCGCGGGGATGATCGATGGAGAGCCGGTCTTCAGCGAGGAAATAATCTGGGAGCCGTCTATCCAGGAAGATCCGAGCTACCATTACAGAAGGATCACCTCCGCGTTGAGGAAAGCAGCGGCGAAACTACCCCGTGTAGATGCGATCGGTGGGAGCGCAGCCGGAGTGTACGTTAATAACCAAGTGAGAGTTGCCTCCCTGTTTCGTAGCGTTCCCAAGGAGCGCTACGATGAGGTCAGGAATCTTTTCTTGCGGATTCGCGATGAGATGGGGGCTCCGCTTGTCATCGTCAACGATGGGGAGGTGGCTGCGCTCGCCGGCTCGATGTCGCTCAATAAAAACGGCGTCCTCGGGATCGCGCTTGGGTCGAGCGAAGCAGCCGGCTATGTGAACACGGAGGGGAACATCACCGGTTGGCTGAACGAACTGGCGTTCGCATCGATCGATTACTCGTGTTCTTGTTGAGCGTGGTTAGGGTAAAACGCTAGCTATTACACATTTAGCGATATCAGCCAAATATCTTGCCGGGATTTAAAATGCCGTTAGGGTCCCATGCCTTCTTTATAGCCCTTATAAGCTTAATCTCAGCCTCTTCCAGAACTAAAGGCAGGTACGTAACTCGCTTGAGACCAACGCCATGTTCTGCAGTAATGTTACCTCCGTGCTCTTTAACGGATTTGAACATATCTACGAGAAAAGCCCCTAAGTCACGCACCCAAGTCTCTTCGTCACGATCACCACTCACCGGAGTGGGATGCAGGTTGCCATCACCGATGTGGCCATATAGAGGCACTTCGAGATCGTGCGCACGGGATAGCTCCCCCAACTGATGGGCCATCTCTGGGACACGGGAGCGAGGTACCACGATGTCCTCTACTGACACGTAGTTGTTGAGTGCTTTGAGAGCCTCAGCAATGTTGCGTCGTGCTCGCCACAGTTTCTCCCGGGTAATGCGGTTGTCGGCTACAAACACCTCCTTGGCCCCGCCCTCTGTAATTACTTGGTAGACCCTTTCAGCGGTCCGCCACACTTCTGCCTCTTCCATTCCATCCACCTGGAGGAGAAGATGTGCCTCACACTCATCATAGGGAAGGGCCATGTTGTAGTACTGTTCCACCGCTTGGATGCTTAGGTTATCCATGAATTCAATGGCAGCGAGGCCATGCTCCTCTCGCAGCAGCTTGTTTACTTGTGCAACCGCAGTGCTTAAGGTGTCAAATGGAACAAGGAGGTCCAGTACGTATTTGGGCTTTATGGTGAGCCGGAAGATGATCTTAGTAACGATCCCTAAAGTACCTTCAGACCCCACCACAAGCTGCACAAGGTTGTAGCCAGTGACATCCTTGATGCGCTTACCTCCTAGGTAAACGATCTCTCCAGTGGGAGTCACCATCTCTAGTCCGTAGACCCAATGGTTAGTGATCCCATATTTAACCGCACGGGCGCCGCCGGCGTTTTCAGCTACATTGCCCCCTACAGAGCAGCTTTCTAGATTGGATACGTCCACGGGATAAAAGAGGCCTTTAGCTTCTACCGCTCGCATCATGTCGGCCAATACAACGCCAGGCTCCACTGTAACCATCATATTGTCCGTATCGATCTCTAGGATCTTGTTCATCCGTTCGAAAGAAAGGACTATGCCCCCGTAGACGGGTACTGCCCCACCGGAAAGCCCAGTTCCTGCACCTCGGGGGGTTACGGGTATTCGGTACTTATTGGCCAATCTCATGACTGTGGCAATCTCCCCAGGGGTGCGAGGTTTTACCACTACCTCAGGAGTGCGCTGGTAACGCACTTCAATCTCATCGAGACCATACTTTTCTAGGTCTTCCGAGGAGGTAATAACATAGTCTTCACCCACAGTCTCCCGTAGGCGATCCACAATCTCTGGGGTTATCTTGTTGAAGGTCATGCATCATCACCTCTAACACTGCCGGTCTTAATGGCTTTTAGTCGCTGGATCAGTTGCGGCAAGATCTCTCCTACATCCCCTACCACCCCTAGGTCAGCTACTTTAAAGATCTGCGCCCGCGGGTCCTTGTTGATGGCGATCACCAGCTCTGAGCCCCGCATGCCCGCGAGATGTTGGATAGCCCCAGAGATTCCACACGCGATATATAGTCGCGGCGATACCGTCTTACCTGATAGGCCCACCTGACGGGGATAAGGGATCCAGCCCAAGTCTACAACGGTTCGAGAAGCACCAACTGTACCGCCCAGTAGCTCGGCTAATTCGCGAATCCACTTTAAGGCGTCAGGTTTGCCTATTCCTTTACCTGCGGCTACTATTACATCAGCCTCTTCTATATTGGCTTCTTCTTTCTCAGGCTTCTCAAGGCCTAGCAGCTTGAAACGGCTGGTGAACACTGCATCGGGATAATGCTTAACGATTACCTTGCCTGTGCGAGAGGGATCTCTGGGAGAGGGTTTACAAGACCGCGGACGGACCGTGGCCATCTGTGCCGATAGTCTGGGGTCTTAATTGTAGCCATGATATTCCCCCCAATAGCTGGGCGAGTCTGCAGCAACATCCCTGTTTCTTCCTCGATGTTTAGCTCGGTGCAATCTGCAGTGAGCCCGGTGCGTAAACGCGCTGCCAAGATAGGCATGAGAGTGCGCCCGGAGGTAGTAGCTGATGCCACAATAATGCTCGGCTTTTCTTCACGCACGAGTCGCTCTAAACAGCTGATGTATGGATCGGGATCGAATTGGGCGAGATTAGGATGGTCTACCAGATACACCTCATCAGCCCCATGATAGATAAGCTCCTGGGCTGCTTCCTGCATCCTATATCCCAACAACACCGCACTTAAAGGATCTCCAAGCTTGCCTGCTAGCTTCCTAGCTCGAGCAAGGAGCTCGAAGGAAACCGGCTTGAGCTTACCATCCATTGTTCGGCGATGATCATACCCCGTCCCTGCTTGTCATATTGGCTCCTTCAGAGCAGATTGTTTTCTTTGAGAAACGTAACGATCTCCCCACAGCCTTTTCCGGTGAATCAATGACCATTTTTGTGCTCCGCGTTAGGGAGGGATAGAATACCTTTGTCACTCGCGTAGGCGAGCCTCGTAACCCCGTTCCCCCAGGGGTGATACCTAGATCGTTGAGGCAAGATGCCGGATCTCCGCTTGGCGCGCCGCCAATTTCCCTCGGAAGGTAGGAAGCCTCGGCTCGTTTATCTCCTTGACCACGGTAAGCAAGGCAGGAAGCGGCGCTTCCACCCACTGGTAACCCTCCTCTGTGAGACGGCGACAACGGATCCAACCAAGTTCCCCCTCTGATAAGTGGATTTCCTCAATACGGCTTACGTAGGTAATTATTGGAAGTTCCAGCATGGCTCCGATTTCTGGCCCTACCTGACCGGTTTCCCCATCGGTTGCCCGTTCACCACATAAAATTAGGTCAAAGTGGCCTAGCTTTTGTGCCGCTCTACTAAGAGTATGGGCAGTGGCCCAGGTGTCTGAGCCCGCGAAACATCGATCAGTTAGGAGTACCGCTTGATCCACCCCCATAGAGAGAGCCTCTCGTAACGCTTCCTCGGCAGCTGGTGGTCCCATGGACAAAGCCACAATTTCCCCATTGTGCTTATCTTTTAACTGCAGCGCCTTCTCCACTGCATACAAGTCCAGTGGATTTATAATCCCTGGGATCCCCTCACGGATCATGGTGCCGGTAGCTTCATCAATCTTTATTTCGTCCGTATCTGGTACGTATTTGAGCGGCACAAGAATTCGCATTGCTCCTCCCTAAACTAGGTCAATAGAGACCTTAAGCATGACTACGCCGTGCATTATTCTTTTACCCGGGCTATTTGCCGTGACGAAATAACTTGACAACGTCATAACAAAGTGATATTATTATGACTAAGATGGAAATGCAAACGAGGGATAAGGTAAAGAAGCGACAAGGAATTTCGCTGTACTATCAAGTGGCGGAGGTTCTACGGGAGAAAATTTTGTCAGGGCATTGGCGCCCGGGCGATCAGATCCCAACTGAGGACGAGTTGTGTGAGTTGTTTCAGGTTAGCCGTACCACCGTGCGATATGCCCTCAGCACCCTAGTCTCTGAAGGGCTGATTTACCGAAAACAAGGGCAGGGAACATACGTAGCAGAACCAACGCTTGAGCAAGTGTCTCCGCAGCTGCTCGGCTTTACTGAAGAGATGACGCAAAGGGGGGTACGTCCTGACTCCCGAATATTGGCTGTTGAGAAAGTTCCTGCGAGCGAAAAAGTAGCAGAAAAGCTTCATGTTCAAGTTGGCGAGTTCGTCATACTGATCAAGCGATTACGGTTGACGGATGACGAACCTATAGGTATTCAGACTGCTTATGTACCTTTTGCAGTTTGTCCTAGTTTACTAAATGATGATTTGTCAGGGTCACTGTATGCATTGTTGGAGAGGAAATATCAACTTCATTTAGATAACGCTAAAGATACTTACTATGTAGGCATGTTAAGAGATGAAGAAGCGAGATTGCTGGAGGTTCCTTCTGGATCTGCTGCGTTTGTTGTAGAGCGCATCACGGTGACTTCAGATGGCACTCCAGTAGAGTATGTACGATCCTTCATGCGCGGGGACCGATACAAGGTTTCACATCAATTATCAAGAAACAAAAGCTTTGGTTAATGACATAAGGGGGTGATATCTGTTGAGTGTGCTAAAATTGCACAGGGAATGGCACTGAATCTAAAACATGGAAAGGAGGTAGATAGAATGAAAATTAGAACTTTAGCGGGGATTAGCTTAGTCTTGGTTCTCGGTTTAACGTCCCTGGGATTTGTGGTGGCAGGAGCAGCCCCCAACTACGGGGGAGTACTCAAGATAGGGATTACCCAAGAAATCTTGAACTTGGATCCGCATGTTGCCACAGCTTTTTCTTCCTTCAGGGTCTTGGAAAATATCTACGAAGGGTTGGTGAGATACGATCAGAATATGAAGCTACAGCCGGCACTGGCTGAATCCTGGACGGTCTCACCTTCTGGTACCGAGTACGTATTTAAGCTGCGCCCAAATGTGAAGTTCCATGATGGGAACCAACTAACGGCTGAAGATGTAGAATATAGTCTGGAAAGGATCCTTAATCCCGAGACTAAATCCCCTCAAGCTAGCCGCCTGGCAGAAATCAAGGAGATTACAGTAGTAAATCCTCTGGAGATTAAAATCGCTCTAAAGGAGCCCTACGCTCCCTTCTTGGCCGCTTTAGCGAGGGCAGGCGTTGCTATTGTGCCTCACGACTTTGAGACAAAAGTCCAAGATCCTAAGATACATACCGATGGGACCGGTCCCTTCAAGCTGGCTGAGTTTGGATCGGATTACGTCAAATTGGCGAAGAACGCTAGCTATTGGGGCAAAGACGCTCAAGGGGACCAACTTCCTTACCTTGATAGCCTCCTATTTAAGGTCATCCCTGATGTTACCACGCTCAGAGCGGCTATCAAGACCGGTGAAATTGACCTCATTTTCGGATTCGGTGTTGATGTAACTACTGTTGAAACTTTAAAGAATGCATCGGGACTTAGGGTGCTTTCCGTCCCTGAACTGGCGTATAGCCTGCTTGGGATTCAGAATTCTCGCCCGCCTTTTAATGATGTGCGGGTCCGCCAGGCAATAAGCTTGGCCATCGATCGGCAGCAGATCGTGGATGTTGTCTATTCGGGCTATGCACAAGTAGGCGGACCTATCCCTCCATCCCTTACCCAGTGGAACCCTCTGCCTTCCTCCAACCTACCCAACTACTCTCGCGATGTGAATAAGGCTAAAGAGTTGCTGGCTGAGGCCGGCTATCCTAAGGGGATCAGCTTCAAGATTATGCCTATCCCTACTGTTCCCGATGCACTAAAGATCGCTCAGGTGGTTCAGGAGCAACTCAAAACAGCCAATATTAAGGTAGAGATCGAGTCTGTAGACTTCGCTACCTTCCTTAACCGCTGGAGGAGCAGCGACTTCGATACTTTTGTGTCCCTCAATGGCGGTTCTGTAGACCCTGACATTCACCTATACCGGCATCTCTTCTCCGAAGGTGCAACTAACGTCTTTAAATACAGCGATCCAGTGACTGATAGACTATTAGAAGCAGGCCGGATTGCCACTGACCATGCAACGCGGTGTGATATCTATGCATCTTTACAGCGGCGCATTGCAGAACAGGTACCGTTTATCTTCTTTGCCTATGCCGACCTCTTTGCGGTAGAGCGGGATACTGTTCAGGGCTTCGTCTTGTTGCCCACGAGGTCGATCACTTCCCTCCGAGAGACGTATATATCGGAGTGAGGTACTCAGGATGAAGGAGCTAAAGAAGGCCCAGAAATGGGCCTTCTTTAGCCTGGTTTTACAAAAGTGATATTCTAGAGCTAGTTACTGTTAGGAAAGGTTAAGAAAAGTGTTTCACTATATTTTAAAACGTCTTTTACAACTCATCCCGGTATTGTTAGTTATTTCTGTCCTGGTATTTTCACTCATCCACCTTATCCCAGGAGATCCGGCGGAGGTTATTCTAGGGTTTGAAACGACTGATCCACAGACTCTCGCAGCGGTCCGACACTCTTTCGGTCTGGATAAGCCGCTATACGTTCAGTATTTTCTTTGGTTAGAGCGGATCGTTAAGGGAGATTTTGGAAAATCTCCTCAAACGGGAAGGTCTGTACTACAGAGCATCCTGGAAAGCTACTCCTTTACTATAGAACTAACAATATATGCCCTCTTTCTAATGGTGATCGTAGCTATCCCTTGGGGCTTTAGCTGCCGTTTCTTCTTCCGGGGTAGCTGATTTTATTGCTCAAGCAGTAACACTATTTGGTCTCTCTACGCCGGCATTTTGGAGTGGTTCAATGTTTATACTTTTCTTTAGCATTCAACTCCATTGGTTCCCAGTAGTTAATTTTTCTTCTTTTTTCATTGATCCGCTTAATAATGTTTGGAGCTTCTTCCTCCCCGCAGTGACCTTGGCCATTCCAAGCACCGCCTCAACTATTCGAATGGTGCGAGCTTCAATGCTAGAAGTTAAAGGCCAAGAGTATATCAAAACTGCTAGAGCTAAAGGACTTAATGAATCTAAAATTATTTTAAAACACATGTTAAAGAATGCACTTATTCCAATCATAACTATTCTAGGTATAAACACAGGTTATCTCCTAGGAGGCGCCATTGTAGTAGAACAAGTATTCGCTATACCTGGGGTCGGTCGATTAGGGCTTCAGGCAATTGTCCAGCGGGATTATCCTACTCTCCAAGGAGTAGTGCTCTTCATAGCGGTAACTTTTGTCTTGGTCAACTTGTTGACAGATCTGACGTATTTCTTCTTAAATCCTAAAATTAGATATGCCTAAAAATAAAGACAGTGGCGATAGAACGGTGAAGGGGATAAAGCGCTCAGTAAGCCAGCGGAGTATTATCGGTACTTTAAGCAAGAACAAAAAGGGGGTAATTGGCTTGCTGATTCTGTTCATTATTGTGACAACGGCTGTGCTAGCCCCTTATGTTACACCTTACGAGCCAACGCAGATGCATTTTCAAGATAGATTCTCAGCGCCCAGCAGCCAGTACCTGCTAGGCACGGACTTTTACGGCCGTGATATCCTAAGTCGGATTATATACGGTTACCGAAACTCTCTGCTTATCTCCTTCTTAGCTGTAACTATCGCCTCTACTTTAGGAAGTACTCTCGGCATCCTAGCAGGTTACTTTGGAGGCCAGCTTGACACATTAATCATGCGAACGATGGATGTTTTATTTGCCTTCCCCGTACTTCTCTTGGCAATCGTTATCGTGGTGATCATTGGTCCAGGGTTGCTGAGCACGATCCTCGCAATAGGTATCGTGTATGTACCCATCTTCTCGCGAATTGCCCGTGGACCTACTTTATCAGTGAAAGAGGATGCTTATGTCGAAGCGGCCAAAGCTTTAGGAGAAGGGCGCTTTAGAATTATACTAAAGCATATTATTCCTAATGTGAGTGTACCAATATTTGTGCAAATCACAATTAGCTTAGCCACTGCAATTCTCTTCGAATCAGCCCTAAGTTTTTTGGGCTTGGGAACTCAACCACCGGATGCTTCGCTCGGTCTTATGGTGAGTGAAGGGAGGAATTACATTGAGATAAGCCCTTGGGGGACCCTCTTCCCTGGCTTGGCAATAGCACTAGTTGTCTTGGGATTTAATCTCTTGGGAGACGGGCTCCAACAAATCTTGAATCCAAAGTTGAGGATTAAGAGGTAAAGAATCAGAGGTGAGCAGTGTGCAAAATATACGATACAATAATCGTGCTTGGATCACTGAATCAAGGAATCCCGCTTCGCACGGGTTAGACAACAAGCCGGTTGAAGAGATATTGCACATCATCAACGCCGAAGACAAAAGGGTTCCGGAGGCAGTCGGCCAAGCTATAGATCAAATTGCGCTTGCCGTCGAAGCATTTGTTACAAGTTACCGACGTGGTGGACGGATATTCTACCTTGGTGCAGGAACAAGCGGCCGGTTAGGGATCATCGACGCTGCAGAGTGTCCGCCTACCTTCGGTGTTCCACCGGAGCGCATTCAGGGAATCGTCGCTGGCGGGATGAACGCCTTTTTCAAGGCCAAAGAGAGCTACGAGGATGATCGCGATGGAGGCAGAAGATTACTTGAGGAACGAAAGGTGAGTGAGAAAGACCTCATCGTCGGCATAAGCGCCAGTGGGGAGACCCCCTTTGTCCTTGGCCTTATCGAGGCAGCGAAACAAAGGAGCATCACGACGGTCGGGATCACAAATAACCCTAACTCAACCCTTGCTCGGTTGGCCGAAATCCCCATTGTTGTAGAGGTGGGGCCAGAGGTGATCGCAGGCTCAACCCGGATGAAGGCAGGTACAGCACAGAAACTAGTCCTAAATATGCTGAGCACAACAGCGATGATAAAGTTAGGTAAAGTATACGATCACTTCATGGTCGATCTCCAAGCAAGTAACAACAAGCTGCGCCGGAGGGCAGAGGAGATGTTACGTACATTGACCGGGGAAGACTCCAAACTGGTCAAAGAGACCCTTGCCCAAGCAAACTATGAAGTTAAACCGGCCCTAATAATGCTCAAGGGCAAAGTTTCATATGAGAAAGCCAAGAAGCTTGTTGAACGGCACCATGGCTTGGTGCGCGAGGCTTTAAAGGAACTTGGAATAAAGGAGGACTAAAATCTTTGTCGTTGGTTTGATGTCTGGCACCTCAATGGACGGGGTTACTGCTGCCTTAGCCGAGATTGAAGATATCCCGGAAGCGCAAGGGCATACATGGCCGAGGCTCAAGGTGCGGCTTCTGACTTACGAGACTTACCCTTACCCACACGCCCTTCGTGAGCGCCTGTTGAAGCTCTGTGAAGCGGGCAGCATCCGGGAGCTCTGCATGATGAACTTTCACCTGGGAGAGATTTTTGCCGCGGCAGCCTTAAAGGTCGTTGAAAAAGCGGAAAAAAACCTTCCGATATCGGGATCATCGGAAGCCACGGGCAGACCGTCTGTCATCTTCCGCGCCGAGCTACGCTTCAGATCGGGGAACCAGCCGTAATCGCCGAGTGCACAGGGATTGCTACAGTGGGTGACTTCCGCCCCCGTGACATCGCCGCTGGAGGCGAAGGCGCACCACTCATCCCCTATGTGGATTACGTGCTCTTTTCGAACCCTAAAATAAGCAGGGTTCTTCTCAATATCGGCGGAATTGCTAACGTAACTTATCTCCCGCTGGGGCGGGGTTAGAGGGGGTTAAAGCGGTTTGATACCGGTCCTGGGAACATGCTCCTCGATGGGGTCGTACAACGGCTCACCAAAGGAGAGCTTAGCTATGACAAAGATGGAGCCCTGGCAGCCGAAGGCCGGGTTCATTCAGACCTTCTTGCTGAATTGATGCGACACCCCTTCATCCGCAAGGCACCGCCGAAAAGCACCGGCAGAGAAGAGTTTGGAAACGCCTTCCTCGATAAAATCCTTGGTATTGCCCAAAAGAAGGGCCTGAGCATGGAAGATCTTTTGGCAACGCTTACGGCGGTTACCGTGGAAACAATCGTTGAAAACAGCCGCCTCTTTTTAGGGGAGTTCACAGAGTTAATCGCTAGCGGTGGCGGGGCCAAGAACCGCACTCTTATGCACGGACTGAGGGAACGGCTCGTGGGGGGTAAAGGTCACAACCACTCAGGAGTACGGCATCCCGGTCGAGGCCAAGGAGGCGCTGGGGTTTGCCATCCTGGCCTATCAGACCCTGAACCGCCGGCCGAACAATGTTCCTGCCGCCACCGGGGCCAAAAGGGCCGTAGTGTTAGGAAAGATAACCCAGGGAGGTGAAGATGGGCACGTTACAACTTTCACCTGTCCGCGATCCGCGGGAAGTAGGGATGGACCGGGACCGTCTTTCTTTAATAGATAGGCTCTTGGAAAAAGAGATAGAGGTAGGAAACATTCCCGGAGCCGTCGTCCTGATTGCAAGGAAAGGGAAGATCGTAAAGTATCAGGCCTATGGACAAGCGATGGAAGAACCTACGCGGCGCGAGATGACCCCGGAGACGATCTTTGATCTTGCCTCGTTGACAAAGGTAGTGGTAACGGTGCCCTTAGCCCTCTTACTTATAGAGCACGGCGCTTGGCGTTTGGAAGATCCGATTACGCGATTTCTACCTTCTCTTAAATGGGGTAGAGGTGTGTCCATTCATCATCTTCTGACACACACTGCAGGCCTACCGCCGTGGGCCGCGTTATTCTCCCTGGCGAAAGACGAAGAAGAGGTTTTGGAATTGCTCGCTAGTGAGAGATGGCCTGTAGCGACTCCGATTTGTGCCCCGGGAGAGCGCGTTATCTACAGCGACCTTGGTTACATTATCTTGGGGCTGGCCATCGCAAAAATCACCGAAAAAGACCTTGCTGCCCTCGGAAGGGAATGGATCTTCTCTCCTTTAAAGATGCAGGATACGATGTTTAATCCTCCGGAGAGCCTTGCTTCGCGGATCGCCCCGACCGAGGATGATCCGAAGCGGGGTGGTGTCTTGGTAGGGACGGTTCATGACGAGAACGCCTGGGTTCTGGGTGGAGTAAGCGGTCACGCTGGACTTTTCTCTACAGCAAACGATCTCGCCATCTATGCTCAAATGCTCTTGAACAAAGGCCGTTATGGAGCAGCGAGGGTGCTATCCTCCCGCTCAGTAAAGCTGATGAGGACCCTGCAAACCGAGGGGCTGAACGAACGCCGCGGCGTAGGTTGGCTCCTTCAAGGTCAAGGCACTGTTTCCGCCGGGGATCTTCTCTCCGAGCACGCCATCGGCCACACCGGATTCACCGGGACCTCGTTGTGGATCGACCCGCGAGATGACCTCATCGTGGTGCTTTTGACCAACCGCGTCCATCCATCGCGTGAGCGTGGCAAAGGTGAAATTCCCCGAATACGGGCATTGGTAAACGACGTCAGCGTGGGGGCGATTATCGATGAATAGATTGTCAATCCGTAATGGAACTATTGTTTTACCCTCTCACAATGAGCTCAAGAACGCGGATTTGCTCGTCGATAACGGCGTTATCGCTCATTTAGGAAAGACTCCGGAGGAAATTAAAGGGCGAACCATCGATGCTCGAGGGCTTTATATTTCTCCCGGGTTCATCGATTTACAGGTGAACGGCGGCGTGGGGCACAACTTCGAGGATGCTTCCCCGGAGGAAATCAGAAAGATCGTCGATTTTTATGTCTCGCACGGGACAACCAGCCTTCTTCCGACCACGGTGACCGCGCCGATCGCAGGAATAAGATCGACGATCGACCGGGTGAAGCGGGCAGGTCACCCCGCCATTCTCGGAATGCACATCGAAGGGCCGTTTATCTCCGAGAAGCGCAAGGGAGCGCAGAATCCAGACTACATCCTTGATCCTTCGGTAGAAAAGCTCAACGCGCTAGTAACCGGCCATGAAGGGTTCATCAAGATTGTCACTCTGGCTCCGGAGCGTCCGGGAGCTGACCAATTGATTTCCCGAATCAGAGAGATCGGGGCAGTCCCGTCCCTCGGCCATTCGGATGCAACGTACGAACAGGCAAGTGCTGCGATCGAGCGCGGGATTGGCCTCTTCACCCACATGTTCAACGCGATGCGCGAGTTCCACCATCGCGCGCCTGGGGCGGTCGGCGCTGGTCTCACATCCGACATCACAGTCGAGCTGATCGCCGATGGGATCCACGTCCATCCCGGAGCGATGAAGCTGCTCTATAAGGCCAAAGGGCCGGATCGAATCTGCCTTATCACCGATGCGATCAGCGCTATCGGGCTCGCTGACGGAGAGTATCAGTTAGGTGGCTTGCAGGTGTTCGTCAAGGATGCGACCGCCCGGTTGGCAGATGGGACGATCGCGGGGAGCACGCTCACCATGGATAGGGCGGTGCAGGTATTCATGGAGGCGAGTGGTTGTTCGCTCCCGGAAGCGGTTAAAGCGGCAAGCTTAAACCAAGCGCGGCTATTAGGAATCGCCGACCGTAAGGGGAGCATCGCGGTCGGAAAGGACGCGGATCTCGTGATCTTCGACGCAGACTTCAACATCCACTACACGATCATCGGGGGTGAAATACTCTACTCTCATGAAAGTAATCATTAAAACCGATTATCAAGAAATAAGCCAAGAGGCGGCACGGATCGTTGCCGCACAGGTGTTGAGCAAACCAAATTCCGTTTTAGGACTCCCCACGGGCGAGACCCCGATCGGGATGTATGAGAAACTGATTCAGATGTGCAAGTTCGGGCTCATCGACTTCTCCCGGGGGGTCACATTCAACTTGGATGAATACTGCGGACTGCCTCACGATCATCCAAATAGCTATCATCGCTACATGCATGAGCATTTTTTCGATCACATAAACATCCATCCGGAGAATACGTTCATCCTCGACGGGACGGTGGAAGACATCTCTGCGGAATGCTGCCGGTACGAAAAGCGAATCCAGCAACTCAACGGGATCGACCTCCAGGTCCTGGGGATCGGGACGAACGGGCATATCGCTTCAATGAGCCGGGGGTAGATTGGGGCATGACTGTAGGGCTGGTGACATTATCGGAAGAGACCCGAAGGCGCGAAGCGCGGCATTTTCGTGATCCAACCAAAACTGTCCCTACGCAAGCACTGACCATGGGGATTAAAACGATCATGCGTTCGAGAAGGATCCTCCTCTTAGCTTCGGGCGAAGAAAAGGCCATGGCTACCAAGAAGGCAATAGAAGGCCCGATTACCAAAGAAGTCCCCGCCGCGGTGTTGCAACTTCATCCCGACGTAACGGTGATCCTCGATCGGAAAGCGGCCTCCCGGCTTGAACTCCCTGCCCAAGGGGCATAAGATCACTGTTGCAGGGAACAATACGCGAATAAGGCGGCGGATAAAATCGATGCGGTTCTTCGATACCCACTGCGACACCGTAATGAAGGTGCAGGACGGGTCGCTCGACTTCCAGACCGGGGAGGGAAGGGGGCATATCTCCCTCCCCGACCTCATTTCTGGCGGGTCCTGTGCACAGGTCTTCGCCTGCTTCGTGTTGAGCGAGCACCATCCGGGCAAGGAGCGCGAACGCGCCGAGGAGATGATCTCCACGATCGAGCGGATGGCTGCGGAAAGCGATGGACGCATGGGCATCGTCCGCACCGCCTCGGAGCTTCATGCGGCATGCGACGGCGGCCCGATCGCCGCGATCATCGGCCTTGAAGGGGCCGATCCACTGGAAGGAAGAGCGGAGAACTTGCGTCACTTCCATAAGCTCGGAGTGCGGGACCTCATCCTCGCCTGGCAGGACAACCCCTTCTCCGGAACGGCCTTTGGAACAAACACCCCGCTCACCGACGAGGGAAGGAAGCTCGTCGAGCTGACAGAAGAACTAGGAGTGATGGTCGACGTTTCACACCTCTCCGATTCCGCATTTAAGGACGTCTGTGAAATCACGAAGCGCCCGTTCATCGCCGGCCACTCCAACTGCCGCGCCCTCTGTCCGACGCTGCGTAACTTGACCGACGACATGATCAGCGAACTTGCCGACCGCGGCGGGGTGATGGGGATCAACCTCTCACCGTCGTTCCTCGATCCTGATTACTACGCTCAGTCTTTCCCTCGCTGGCGGCGCGCGAGCGCACCGGATGCCACGCAGGAAGAGAAGGACAGACTGCGCGCGGAGGTCAACGCCTTACCCCGCCCGTCGCTTGACTGGGTAGCTCGCCACGTGAACCACGCAATAAAGGTCGGTGGGGAGGATGTGATCGGCCTCGGTGGTGACCTCGATGGGATCAGCAAGACCCCGGAGGGATCGACACCATCGCCGACTACGGAAAGATCCCCGACCTCCTCCTCGCAGCCGGGCTTCGCACCCGCCAGGTGGAGAAAGTCTGCTACGCCAACTTCGAGCGCGTCTTCTGCGAGGTGTTGCCGAACTAGCAGCATCCGATCGGTCTTTCACGCGGTGAAGATTTTCGGTAGCGCCTGCGGATTATAAGTAGAAGAACCATCCGAACCCGGAAAGGGATAACAAAAGCGTTCGCCGCTGGCGCGCAGAGAGGGGATTGCTCACCTTTTTCTTCACAAAACTGCCACACCTTTGCACCAACTCCTTCACCTGTGAGGGGTAAGCTCACGACAAATCGATCTTAGGAGGTTCATCATGAAAAAGGTCAAACTCACACTGTCGCTGGCACTCATCGCAGGGCTGCTGGCGATAATCCCGGCGAGTGCGCAGGTTGAAGCTTCTCCGGAAGGAGGGACAAGCGGGACAGGGAATCTGCAGCTCCTCATCACGATCAACCGGATGGAGCTCTCCCCAACCCAGATGCAAGAGATCCACGACATCCTCGCAGGTGTCCTCAGTGAGGCAGATACGCTCAAGGCGGACCGCGACGCGTTCACCCAAGAGATGCTGGAATTCAACGGAAGCACAGACGAGCTCGACGCGATGCTCGAGACGTTCCAGGAGCAGATGAAAGACAAGACCGCTTCGGTGCGGGAGAGCATGCAAGGGGCTTTGGATGAGATTAAAGGGATCCTCACAATTAAGCAGGGTGAGAGCCTTATGCCGATGCGCGGGGGAGAATTCTCCACGCGGATGCAGGGACAAACCCCATACCAACAGGATATGAGAAGGATGCGCGAGTTCCTCGCCAATCACCCTGAGATACGCGAGCGGGCGATGGAGCGGTTCGGCACGATGAATCAAGAGACTCAGCGCCCCTTTGGACAGCGCGGTGAACAGCCGCTGCAGCAAGGGGGTCAGCCCGGCGTCGATCATCCTCTGTTGGCGCAACGGTTAGCGATAAAGGACTCGCTACACTTCAGCAGATCGTCGATATCCTGGAGGCAAAGCTCCAGTACATCCAATAGCAAGAAGCCTTCCGTCTCTTATAGAATGGCCCGTCGCGGCGAAACCCACGGCGGGCTTTCTCTTTATGGGCTTGAAAAGGAAGCAACAACCGTAGATCCAAGGGCACCAACCCCTGGCACGCTTACGGAGGAGTGCTAAGGGAAACTCTTCATGAAGGCTGAATCCTGTTCTTCGGTTGATCGAATGAAACCCACAGGCTGTAATCGCCTACGAACCAGCCAGAGTGGCAGAATTGGCAGAGGCGCGGGACTCAAAATCCCCGTGGCCTTCGGGTCGTATGGGTCTCTGGGATAACTGCATGATCCACCACCCCGCCATCCGCTTATCTCAACCTGAGAAAAGATGGCACGCCCAATCATAACAAGACCAGGCGTGCCGCTCTAACCTTGCGGGCGAGCTCTAGAGGAACTTCCCGCTCTCTTATGAGCACCCCGTGGGATGGCCTCGTTATAAGACCCTCTCCACAAGCCAGTCTGCGAACCCTGTTACTCTCCCAGTACGATCTCAAACGCAGCGAAGACGTTCCGCTGGTACTTCGGGTTGAAGTTGTTATCCGCAGCTATGATCAGCGTGTAGTTCCCGTTGGAAAGCTGAGGCCCGAGGGCGATCGCCTCCATGTTATCCGGATCGAACGGAACTTCCGTAAGCTCCGGGTCATCAGAGATGACCAGCAGCGGGAACTTCTCCAGCACTGAGATTGTGCGTGGATTCTCGGGATCGGCCAAGGCGTCGAGCGCCATGACGTTTTCGCCGGTACCGAGTTTGACCCCGAAGAGACCAATCTGGTTCCCTGCACCACTCACGTATGATCGCTCCATGACGATGAGGTCGAACTCTGATGTAATGTGCCCGACATAAACCATACCCGGCACACCGTTGTCGCCAGACTTCCCTTCAGGTGGAGTTGCAAACATAGGCTCGGTGACGTAGACATACTCGCCAACGACTACAGGTTCGTCGCCACTCAGATCGTATTCGATCAACCGTACCGGTGTCCCAGCCTCTGGAGTTGACGTCTCCCCATCCTGAATCAAGGCCTGCTCGTTCATCACGTACAGGGTAGCATAATCAGGTGTGATCGCAGTGGCCTCGAACGAGAGATTCCTCCTGACTCCCCTCACCTGCTCTTCGTTCTCAAAGAGGGGGATGAACTTCTCGGGAATCGGGACCTCGCTGAGAAACTCACCGCTTGGCGAGAACATACGCACCCACGGTTTGTTCTCCAGGTCTCTCTCGGACGAAACGATGAAACCATTGGGTGTCCAGAGCACGTCTTCTCCGTCGAGGGTATTGGCCTCGTACGGCTGACCATCCGGCGTTTTGAGTTGCACCACACCCGTGACATCCACGCCATGAATTCCATCTTCGTCGAGATCGATCTTGAGTTCGTAGAGTACACCAGGCGGATCGACGTTCTCCCCTCTGTCATCACCGATGGCAAAGAAGGAGTCGCCGTCCTTAGAAAGTGTAAGTCCCGAAATCTCCCCCACGTTGATCCCTTCGAAGACCCAGCCCTCACGCGGAGGCTCGAAGCTTCCCAAATAGTTAAGATCCACCGCAAATGCAACAGCCCCAAACAGTAAAGAGAGTGCCATGACTAGCACAGACAATCGACGCATCATATCCCCTCCTTTAAGTTACGCTTTCGACCTATTTCCGACTTCTGCAATCACCCTTTTCCGCAATCACCTCCTTCTGCGATTATAGAGATTCCCAGCTCGGCCGACTACCAAAAAAGGAACGACCTTAAAGGAGATCCCAAGGAAGGAACGCTTGGCAGCTTGACCAACCCTGGCTGAGTTGTTCTCAAGCGTCCAAGACAAGGCAGCTCACAACGAGCAGATCTACCAAGCTGTGCGAGTCCATCACTACACGCTTAGAGAGGAGGGGGACTTCGTGGGGCTGTTGTACTCAAGCCTCAGCATGATCGCGAAGCGCGTCCATGAGACAATGAAATCCTAAGAATGAATGTCTGACCCTAATATCGAATGAAATGCACTTTCAATAATCATGTAGAAACAGAGTCTACGAAGTTGACATCTCCACTTCAAATCGGTAGGGAGGAAGGCGGTCGTGAGCCTGAATGCCCAACGAAACCAAGAAGACGAGCCGAACTTACCGGTTTTCTGCCTTGTAATTTTGCATTTGGAATGCATAATTGCACGGTAAGGGGTGCGCATGACAGAGAAGTACATCACGAGATCTCTGGAGCCGGTACTGAAACGTGCGGTACGGGAGTTTCCCGTCGTTATCCTCACCGGGCCGCGTCAGTCCGGGAAGACGACGCTTCTGAAGCACCTGTTCAGCAAAGACTACGCCTACGTATCGCTTGAGCCGCCAGACATCCGGGCAGCGGCAGTGGAGGATCCGCGCGGGTTCCTCGCAATCTACCGACCGCCGTGCATCCTGGACGAGGTGCAATACGCACCGGATCTCCTCCCATACATCAAGGAACACGTCGACGCCGATCGCACCAATCCCGGACAATACCTGCTCACTGGATCACAGAACCTGCTTCTCATGGAACGGGTGACGGAATCGCTCGCTGGCCGGGCAGCGGTGCTGCGCCTTCTTCCCCTTTCTCAACGGGAGATTCTTGCCACCCCGCAGGCACCGTTTCCTTGGGAGTCGAAGGAGAAACGTCCTTTGCACCGGGAATCAGCATACGACAAACTGTGGGAGGGCTTCCTTCGTGGAAGCTACCCTGAACTGATCGCTGATCGCACAAAGGATAGTACACTGTGGTACGCAAGCTACATTCAGACTTACCTGGAACGGGACGTACGCTCTCTCCGCCAGGTAGGGGACCTCACTACGTTTCAGAGCTTCCTGCGGGTTATTGCGGCGAGAAGCGGGGGGGTACTCAACTTGACTGAGGTCTCTCGCGACATCGGAGTGGCGGTCAACACCGCGAAAGCGTGGCTGTCGATCCTTGAGGCCACGTACCAGCTGATAATCCTCCGCCCGTACTTCGCCAACATCGGGAAACGCCTGGTAAAGAGCCCGAAGCTCTACTTCACCGACGTCGGCATGCTCTGCTATCTCGCCGGACTCAGAGATCCCGTGCACGCTGCTTCCGGTCCGCTGGGAGGAGCTATCTTCGAGACGGCTGTGCTGATGGAGATCGTCAAGACGTATCTCCACCGCGGAGAGGAACCGCGGATCTACTTCTGGCGCACATCGACCGGAACAGAAGTCGACATACTTGTGGAGGTTGACGGGCACATCGTTCCGATTGAGGTCAAGCTCTCCGCTACCCCGCGCCCGGCCATGACAAAAGGGATCGTCGCCCTGCGGGCGGACTTAGGCGAGCGAGCCTTGCCGGGATATGTGGTTCACCCCGGAGATATCCGCCTCCCTCTTGCCCCAGGAGTAATTGCTTTGCCGTTTGCTGAACTCTGAGCGAACGCGGAAGGAGGAACGCGGGGACACGGAGATGGGGAGAGGGGGCGAAAGGGCGAGACAGCGAAGGCAAGGCTGAGCAGGGAATGCGGAAAAAGCAAGAGCGACAAGCCGCAAAAAGACACGGCGGAATTGAGAGATCGGGAGATTGAACGATCGGCTTCCGGCCGGAGGAGATTGGAAAGTTCAATCACCCAACCCTGCTTCCCCTCTCTGCGTGCTCCGCGCCTGCCTGTGCCGGTACGGCAGGCAGGTTCTCGGCGGCGAAAGATTCATCTTTTCTATCATCAAACGCATCACGTACGCGGAAGCGTAAAGTGGAAGCAGGCTCCGCCTGGGGAGGCGTTCTCGGCCCAGATCTGTCCGCCGTGCGCCTCAACGAGCGCCTTGGCGATGGCGAGACCTAATCCGGCACCGCCGCTCTCCCGCGCGCGCGACTTGTCCGCCCGGTAGAAGCGGTCGAAGATGTGCGCGAGGTCCTCATCAGAGAGCCCCGGTCCGCTGTCGCAGACGCTCACCCGCACTCTCCCTCCGGCAAGCGCACGGGCTGAGATCCGTATCATCCTCCTGCGGGGTGTACCGCTCCGCGTTCGAAAGGAGGTTCAGGAGCACCTGCTCGATGCGTTGGCTATCCGCCTCCACCGCCGGCAGGTCGTCAGGAAGATCGATGATGAGATCGATCCCGGCATCCTCCAGTTCTACGCCGATCGTCGCGCGGATCTGTTCAACCAGTTCTCCCAGATCGCAAACCCCTCTTTGGATCGATAGCTGACCCGCATCAGCGAGCGCCAACTGCTGTAGATCCCCGACCAATCGTGTCGTGAGGAGGATCTTGTTGTGCAGGGCGGTGAAGTTCTCCTGAGTCGGTTCGAGGAGACCGTCGCGCAGCCCTTCGAGCCCGGTCCGTACGACGCTGATCGGGGTGCGAAGCTCATGGGAGACATCGGCGATCATCTGTTGTTTGACCCGCTCCGCTTCCTCCAGACTCGATGCCATCTCGTTGAACGATTGAGCTAAATGTCCCAATTCATCCGGGCTCGATACCGGAACCCGACTCGAAAGGTTTCCACAAGCGATCTCTTTCGCCGCAGTATCCAGCCTCTTCAACGGATCGGTCAACTGACGCAACAACAGGGCGCTCAAGAGGATCCCAATCGCCCCAACCACCGCGGCAGCGACCCACAACGCTGATCTGACCGTCCGCAGGAAACCTTGCTCGATCGATTCCCTGTACGTGTAGATGGAGGAGGATAGTCCCGACCCTCTCTCCATTCACCTCGATCGCCACCCCGGGCTTGAGGTCCTCACGTGGCACCGTCTTCCCGATCTGGCTCCGTTCCGGTGCGATCACCACCCGCCCTGTGGCGTCGACGAGCACGAACGGCAACGGCTCATTTGTCCTTGTGAGCAGACGATCCACTCCGTTCCAGCTTCCAACACGTTCGTAGTAAGATCCCAAGATCTGCCGGAATATCAGATCCTGTCTCTGAAAACTGCGGGCAGTGAAGTTGGAGAAGGCGCGATCGACGGCACGATTGATCAGGTAGTACCCAACCACTGTAGTGAGGACGATGACGAGGACGAACGAGAGGAGGAGCTTCGTCTGGAAGGAGAACCGGTTGAAGCGCTCATCCCTCCCCCTCACCCTTCGCGAACTTGTACCCGACCCCGAAGACCGTCAGCACGTAGCGAGGGTCCTTTGGGTCCGGCTCGATCTTCTGGCGCAATCTCCTGATGTGGGAATCGATCGAGCGTTCGAAGCTCTCATACGTCGTCCCCCGCAGCGCTTCCAGGAGCTCAAGCCGGGTGAAGACACGCCCGGGATGCTTCATTAGGAAGACCAACAGGTCAAACTCCATAGGGGAGAGTTCCACTGAACGACCACCGACCCGAACTTCATGCTGATCGGTCTCCACGCGAATCTCACCGGACTCCAGGGTAGTCGCCCGGGTGGAGTCACCCTGTAAGCGGCGTAAGACCGCGCGTACACGCGCTTCCAACTCCCGGGTAGAGAACGGCTTCACCACATAATCGTCGGCCCCGAACTCGAGCCCCTTGATCCGGTCCCCCTCCTCTGTGCGCGCGGTGAGCATGATGATCGGGACGCTCGATCTCTTTCTGATATGCGTGGCGACCTCCAGCCCATCGAGGCCGGGAAGCATCCAGTCGAGGATTACCAAGTCGGGGCGGTGGCTGTCGAACTGTGTGAGGGCCTTGCGCCCATCGGCAGCCGTCACCACGTCGAACCCCGCCTCCTCCAAGTAGCGCCCGACGAGCTCGCGGACCCACTCCTCATCGTCAACGACCAAAATACGCTTATTCATCCTGCTACAGTATACCGCACCCGCCCCCCTTACAATCCGCAGGGAATGTCCAAGCGCTTAAAGATAGAGCGACAGGGTGAAATCCAGCATGAGCCGTTCCCAACCGGTGAGAGGGTTGATGGCCAGACCGACCCCAAACTCGATTTCACTCGAGAGCTGGTAGCTCAACTCGCCGGTGAAGAGCGCAAGTATTTGTTTACCGCCGAGAACGCGAAGGACGCTGAGATGACAAAAAAGGAAAATCTTGACTGGATTACGGAGAGCATCATCGGCGCCGCTATCGAGGTACACCGCGCTCTAGGCCCTGGCCTCCTCGGGGGATGTAGTAAGTTTTTCTACTACACCCCCCGAGAGTCCGCCTATGAAGCC
>LZCG01000012.1_pt1 | contig 36054 bp, 35 predicted proteins | sample 768541 | NCBI WGS metagenome assembly LZCG01 (sample SAMN05200874, study PRJNA324366) | oil field metagenome | isolation source: sample BH-FW-1 from oil reservoir | place: India: Bombay High | collected 2015-07-11
GTTGGTTTCTGACATAATCATGCAGGCGAAACAGCAACGCCACCTTTGAAGGATATTGTTTTTTTGTGTTGCCACCCAGTTAGAAAGTGTTTTGGGCAGATCGTAAACGATATCATCAACAAACAACTGACTTTTGACGGCATCTTGTCCTGGTGCAGAAAAAGCTCAGGGGTTGCATCGGATGCCATATTTTCTTCGTGCGGAATGGCAGGTTGGTTGTAGAATTTCCACAGGTAAGTAACCTGGTTGCCCTTGGTATACATTTCCGGTGTCAGCCTTAGTCCGGTCAGTTTGTGGTTGAAATCCATATTGCGGGGCACATGCACACGGATTTCAATTTCTTTAACCGGCATGTTTCTTCTGATTGGTTCGGCAGTGGCAAAACCTTCCTGCATGCCGGCCTGTGTGCTCAGGGTGTAATCCAAAAAGATGGTGGCACCGGGCTCCAGTGCTGTGTGTGTGATCACCATTTCCCTCAGGTGGTTGTAGGCCGGAAAGTGATGCGCTTGACGCGGAAGGACTTCATTAAAAGCATTGTCGGGGGTTTTCACTTTGGTGCCGTCTTTCATGACGGTGTAGGCCTGGTTGATTTGTAAATCCTGATAAGCCGGATTGTAAACAACAAAGGTTTCGCCAAACAGCCGGTTAAAAGCAAAAAGGGACTTCAGCTCCAGCTGTTTGAAACAATGCAAATCATAACTCCCGTCTGCATAAAGTGTATATTCTTTGATGATTTTATGATAGACCGCGTCGGGTTCGTTTTCTGCTAAAGTCGTAGTAGATACGGTAAGTAAAGCGAATGTGATAAAAACGATTATTTTTTTCATGTTTGTCGGGTTTTAAAAGTAAAGCAATACAGGTGACTGACTGAGTTTTTGTTGTTGCATAACCGCTTTTCGGTAGCCGGGCCATTCGGAAGCTTCATAGACCCGTTTGTTGAAAATCGCTTCCTGTTCTATGGTTAGCACATTGTTTTTAACTGATATGGCGCCTGCATAACGGGCAGCTTGACTGTCCGCGTTAAGCGAATCTTTAAAAAATTCTTCTGATTGATGGTCGGGGAGCATAATCTTTTCTGTTATTTTTATCGAACGGCTGCACCGGTCGCGGAAAGCATGCGTCCTGCTTTTTAAATATACCGGAAAGTAAAGGTGGGCCATAGCGTGTTTGAAAGCGTCTTTTCCTGAAAGGGGTTCATAAATCAATCCTTCTTTGGTAACCATGGCATAATCAGGAATTTCAAAAGATATTTTGATTTCGATGGGGCCTTTCAGATACTGATAGGGTTTGCCATAATCCATATTTTTCACCTGTAAACCGGGATGCCATTTTTTAAGTTCGCGTATCAGGTTGCGCTCCCATTCGGAGCGGAAACCACTGGTAAAGTTACGGCGAATGGCAGCATCAGTTTGTCCTTCAGCCGTTACGTAAACATCCCCGCTGAGGGAACCTTTGGCAGTAAGGCGGGCATTGATTTTCATGACGAAATAATGATTTTTGGGGTTTGATACAGGGGTTTTCATCAGGTCGGCGCCCTGGGGTAAGCCCATCAGGTAGTTTTGTTGCTGTTCGGCGCTGGACCAAAGTTCTCTGACAAAGGGTACCCAGGTTGGGTCGAGCAGTTTGTAGGTGCCGTCAGCCAGTTTGACAACGGTTACGCTGTGATTAAACTGGTCGGCCGGAATGCGCTCGATGCGCGAACCGGCCATAGTCATGGCCGCATAGGATTCAAAGCCGGCAGCACGTAGCATGGTGATGAGCATTCCGGCTTTGTCTTTACAAACGCCACATCGATCGCGAAATGTCATGCTGCCTTTGTGGAGGGTGTAGCCTTCGCCTTGGCCCATGGAAAGGCCCGAATAGCGAATGTTGTCGGCAACCCAATGGGTGAGCAGGCTGATAGAATCCATTTCGGTTTGGGCATCGCGGACGATTTCATCTACTTTACGGCTGATGGCAGGGGTGGTGTTGAAACTGCCATAGTCTTCGTTGACGCCATAGAACCACCTGGATTTGGCTTCCCAATCGGGGCTGGTGGACATCAGTAGCTTGGGAGAGACATTATCCTCAGAAACCATTCCGGGTTCGTGCTTTACGGGCAGGTTGTTATCGCGTTTAAACAGGTAGCGGATTTTGTCATTTACAAAAGTAGAAGCCACTTCCACTTTGCCGTTGTAAAATTTATATTGAACCGGTTTGTTTTTGGGAACATCCACCTGATAGACTATTTTTAGTATTGGCACTTTTCCAAAAAATCGGACGATGTCGTAAAAATGACCCCGCATGGGCGGAATATACTTGTCATCATCTCCGGCCAACAGGGCGTAAGTAAAACCTTTTCTGAACAAAAAGACTTCTACGGCGTCGCCGGGTTCCAGACGACCCGTTTCAATCATTTTTTCCCGTGCGCCCCAGTAAATCATGCGTGCCGGGGCAGGATAGTCATAGGTTTGGTCCATGCCGATTTCCTCCACTCCGCCATTTTTACGCCATATTTTTACTTTTCTGATTTCTACGTATGCCGATAAAGGGTCGTATCCATAAGTGATGGCATTGAGCTTTTTGGCTCCGTCGTTGTTGAGCACTTTGTATAACCGGTGTGTATTGACATAGGTCAGACCAGAAGGTTTTACATCTGTTTTTATGGAATCGAAAACGACCAGGTGGCTGTATTGCGGATAATCTTTTTGGTCACCGGCCTGTTCAATCCATTCGCGGATGGTTTGTGCCGGTGCCGGAATGGCAAACAACAACACCAGTGTTATCCAGTACATTCTTTTTATCTTCATGTTCCTTTTTTGATTTTGTTCAAGCGCTAAAAATAAGCATGATTGGGCTTTTCTACAATCCGAAAAAACAAAGCACGGGCAGTTAGATAGATTTAAAGTATTGGTTTTGACATAGTTGTTGCGGTAAAAATTTTTTAGGAAAAGTTTTTATGGTAAGAATCAAAGACATGAAAAAAAGAATCGTTTCTGCGTAACAGGGTGACTGAAGATAGGTGTTTATGTGCGTAAATTTTTATGGTTAAAATCCAAAGGAATACAAATACCGAAGCAGCAAGGATTTTTAGTATCTTTGAAAAGCTAGCCTGCGAAGGGGGGATATAGTGTAATATTTTGTATAAGTAATGGTAGGTAAGGTGCTAAATATCAAGTTTTGTGGCCAGCTCAAATTGCTTAACGGTTTGGCAGGAAACCAATATGCAACCAGTTATTAATTTTAGAATTGACCGTTAGTCAGAATTGAACGACTTCCATAATGATAGTGATTTATTGATTTAGAATTGCTATATTTGAGACTAATAATAAAACAGATTAATGAGTGACAATAAATCGAATATAAATATTGATAAAATCGTGAATCATTGGATTGAGACATCGGATGATGACTTCAATACCATGTTGACTTTATATAATTCAAAATCATTCGGTTGGTCATTGTTTCTCGGACACATTTCAACTGAAAAGTTGCTTAAGGCTCTGTATGTTAAACGATTTAGAGAACATGCCCCTTTTACGCATAATTTGTACAGATTAGGAGAGTTAATTGGATTAGAAATATCAGATGAATATGCTGACTGGCTCGACGAGATTACTTCGTTTAACATGAATGCCAGATACGATGATTACAAAAAGGAGTTTTACAAATTGTGTACGCTTGAATATACAGAAGAATGGATTGGGAAAATAAAAACTGTTCGGACATGGATAAAAGAGAAGCTTTAGATATTGCCATTGAATATGCCAATGCTGTAAAATCAAAATATGATTTTGTAAAAATCATTCTTTTTGGTTCTTACGTTAAAGGTAATTTTAATGCTGATAGTGATATTGATATAGCCGTCGTTTTAAAAGATTACAATAATCTGATTGATATTCAACTGGATTTAATGCGTTTAAGGAGAAAAATTGATAGTCGAATAGAGCCACATCCATTTCGGGAAAAAGATTTTGATATAACAAATCCGATTGTAAATGAGATTATTAAATACGGGCAAGACATAAAAATTAACGTGTCCTAAAACATAAAAACAGGAACGCCACACAGTGCCAGGCAAGTATTTCCGGTTTATCTCGTGAAATCTTTTTTATTCAACCGTAAATAGTTATTCGGGGGGCTTTTTCTTTGTTCGCGCAGGGTCACTTGTCCGGAAAGTTTCTTCAGCCTCGTTGCGAAGAATTAAATTAAAAAATTACTCCGCAATCCCTGATGACAACACTGGAATCCGTATCCAATAAGAACCGACACCTCGATTTCCGGGGATTCAACCCCCATAAAATATAGTAATATCAAAAGGTAAAACCGATTTATAAATACCAAAGTTTGGCGACATTGAATTGCTTGCTACCTGTTGGCTAAAGCCATGCGGCTAAGGATACTATTCTTCTGAAAAACAGCTATTAATGTAATAATGTTATGGCAATTCAGGAATAGTGTCAACGACCGGTTCCAAAACAGTATAAGAATTTCTTTTTCGCATAGCTGTAAATTCTTATGGTTAAAATCCAAAGGAATACAAATACCGAAGCAGCAAGGATTTTTAGTATCTTTGAAAAGCTATCCTGCGAAGGGGGATATAGTGTAACAGCGTGTTTAGTAAATTTGGTAAATAGGGTTTATTTTAAAGGCGGAACATTTTATGAGCATAGCAATGGTTTGCCAGGAAATCGCCCGCAATCGGCTACTTTTCCTGCCGCCAACCGTCACCCTTCCTTTTAGCTTTCTTCTTTTGGGGTTTTGCGCATAATTTACAACAATTTCAACTATTAATGCGCTTCCAGCCAGTTGGTTCCGGTTTTGATATCTACTTCTATGGGCACGGAGAGTTTCATAGCTTCTTTCATATGTTTCTCTACCAATGGCCATAAAGTATCGACCTCGGTTTTTGGCACATCAAACACCAGCTCGTCATGCACCTGCAAAATCATCTTAGCCTGTAGGTTTTGTTCTTTCATCGTCTCATGAATTCGAATCATGGCGATTTTGATCATGTCGGCCGAAGAGCCTGAATGGGGGCGTTGATAGCATTGCGTTCGGCCATGCCCCTGACCACCGCGTTGGCAGAATGAATATCTTTCAGGTATCGCCGGCGTTTCATCAGGGTTTCCACATAGCCGTGTTCTTTGGCAAATGCAATACTTTGGTTCATATATTCCTTTACCGCCGGGTATTGTTCAAATAGGTTTTAATTAGTTGGGAAGCTTCGCCCCTTGGGATGGATAATCGCTCAGCCAAACCGAAAGCCGAAATTCCGTAAATGATGCCAAAGTTGGCCACTTTAGCTTTGCGTCGCATGTCGGAAGTCACATCTTCGAGCGGTACGCCGTTGATGCTCGCAGCTGTGGCCGCATGGATGTCCAGCCCATCGTTAAAAGCTTTCAGCAGGTTTTTATCACCACTCAGTTCGGCCATCAGACGCAGCTCAATCTGAGAATAGTCAGCCGCCAGCAATAGGTGGTTTTCATCGCGGGGCACAAAAGCTTTGCGAATTTCCCGACCCCGTTCGGTGCGGATAGGAATATTTTGCAGATTAGGATTGGTACTGCTCAGCCGGCCTGTTGCCGTTACCGTTTGATTGTAGGAAGTATGGATCCGGCCTGTTGCAGGATGTATCAGTGCCGGAAGAGCATCCACATAAGTATTTTTAAGTTTGGCAAGCTGCCGGTATTCCAGAATAACATCGATAATAGGGTGTTTGCTACGCAATCTGGCCAGAACATCCTCGCTGGTAGCATATTGTTTGGTTTTGGTTCGTTTGGGTTTGTCAGTAACTTTTAGTTTTTCAAATAAAATCATTCCCAGTTGTTTTGGCGAGGCGATATTAAATTTTTCTCCGGCCAGTTCATAAATCCGTTCTTCTGTTTGCCGGATATCCGAAGCCAGGGTTTCAGAAATTTCGGCAATAGCTTCAAGATCCAATCTCACGCCGGCCGCTTCCATGTCTGACAACACGGCCATCAGGGGTATTTCTATGTCGTAGAACAGTTGTTCCACGCCGCTTTCTCTGAGTTTGGGAGCCAGCACCTGATATAGCTGCAGGGTAATGTCGGCATCTTCAGCTGCATAATCTTTTAGTTGTTCGGATGCAATCTGCCGCAGGGTTTTCTGGTTTTTTCCTTTTTTCCCGGCAAGGCTTTCATAACTAACCGGTTGATAGTTGAGAAAAGTCTCTGCCAGATAATCCATGCCGTGTTTTTGTTCGGGCTCGATGAGGTAATGGGCAATCATGGTATCAAAAAAGGGTGGCTGCACATGGATGTCATACTGCTTCAATACCGTATTATCGAATTTAAGATTTTGTCCGATTTTCAGCAGACCTGTTTTTTCAAATACCGGTTTGAATATTGCCAAAACAGCCTGAGTGGCTTCACGGTTTTCAGGACATGGCACAAACCAGGCTTCGTGCGGTTTAACAGCAAACGAAAGGCCGATCAAATCGGGGGCAATCACATCCAGACCGGAGGTTTCCGTATCAAAACAAAAAGCATTGCGTTGCAATAAAAGCGAAGTCAGCGTCTGTTGTTTTTCTGGTGTATCGGCCAGGTGGTATTGGTGTTTAGTGTCTTGGAGCGTTTTGTATGAAGAGCCCGGAGTGGCGGCTTCATCAGCAAATAAATCCTGTTGGCCTGATTGGCGTTGCCGGTCGCCGAAAAATCGTTTCGCCATGGTTCGAAATTCCAGTTCGTCAAAGAGATCTCCGAGTTTTTCTATGTCAGGTTCATCGCGTTTCAGGCTGTCGGGTTCAAACTTCAGTGGGACATCCAGCATGATCGTAGCCAGATGTTTTGACATGATAGCCTGTTCGGCATGTTCCTCGATTTTTTTCCTAAACCGTTCTTTTTCAATTTTTTCGGGATGTTGAATCATTTCTTCAATGGTATCAAACTGTTGCAGCAATTGACTGGCTGACTTTTCGCCAATACCCGGCACCCCGGGAATATTATCAGAAGCATCACCCCAAAGACCCAGCAAATCAATGACCTGCTGGGGAAACCGGATATTAAATTTTTCGCAAACTTCTTTAACCCCGAGGATATCAATGCCGTTTCCGCGGTATGAAGGCTTATACATAAAAATATTTTTGCTGACTAACTGGCCATAATCTTTATCCGGGGTCATCATGTATGTTGTGAAACCTGCCTGCTCGGCCTTTTTGGCTAGTGTTCCGATGATGTCGTCAGCTTCGTAGCCTTCCAGCTCGAGGATTGGGATGTTAAAACCCTCAATAATTTGTCGGATATAAGGCAGTGAAGCCACTATATCTTCCGGCATTTTTTCACGGTTGGCTTTGTAGTCCGTAAAATCTTCGTGGCGCAGGGTAGGCGCAAAGCTGTCGAATGCCACGCCAATATAAGTGGGATTTTCTTTTTGCAAAACTTCATAAAGGGTGTTGGTAAATCCAAGGATGGCCGAAGTGTTCATGCCTTTTGAATTCACGCGCGGATTTCGGTTGAGAGCAAAATAAGCCCTGTATATCAATGCCATGGCATCCAATAAAAAAAGTGTATCTTTTTTTTCAGTCATAAATGATTGTTTTAAAGTATAAAAGTAGCAAATCTGAACATCTTTGGTGAAAAATTTTGCTTTGGCTTTAAAAGAAACCCGTTTTTAATATTTATTTTTATCCAAATAAAAACGCTCATAAAATGATTAAAACAGCCCAGAAAAAAATTTATGTTTTAGATACTTCTGTAATTTTATATAACCACCAGGCAATTCTTAGTTTTGAGGATAATGATGTGGCTATTCCTATTACAGTTTTGGAAGAGTTGGATAACTTTAAAAAAGGACATGATATCAAGAATTTTGAAGCCAGGGAGTTTATCCGGATCATTGATAGACTTTCAGACGATAATTCATTGAAAGACTGGGTATCGTTAGGAGAGGGCAGAGGTCGCCTGAAAGTAATCATGGATGAGAATGGGGTGAACACCAGTGCGGTGAAAATATTTAATTCCGACAAAGCAGACCACCGAATCATCAATGCCGCCCTTTCAATCAGCAAAAAAAATCCTAAAGATAAAATTATCCTCGTTACTAAAGACATCAACCTGCGCCTGAAAGCCAAGTCATTGAATCTGGCAGCAGCTGATTATGAAACTGGAAAAGTTAAAGATATTGAGGGCCTTTACAAGGGTAAAGGCTTGCTTGACAATATTGAAAAAGCGGTCATTGACGATATCTATCAGCAGGGATACGTCGATCCTGCCAAGGCCGGTATTGACAAACCTATCCCCAACCATTATTACATCCTGCGGACTTCCACAAACCAGTCGGCATTGTCTTATTACAATCCTGAAAAGCAGGTTTTGGAACATGTTCAGAAACGAACCGCCATGCGCATTAACCCGCGAAATGCCGAACAGGTGTTTGCTATGCACGCCTTGCTCAACCCCGATGTGAAATTGGTGACATTGCAGGGGGTGGCCGGCACTGGAAAAACCCTGATAGCGTTGGCCACTGCGCTTGAACAACGGGCCGAGTACAAACAAATCTACCTGGCACGGCCTATTGTGCCGCTTGGTAACAAAGACATAGGCTTCCTGCCCGGAGATGCACAGGAAAAAATCGGCCCCTACATGGAGCCGCTTTATGACAACCTGAAGTTTATCAAAAATCAATACAGTGAAAACGACCAGACCTACCGGAAGATTAGCCAGTTGCTGGAAAATGACAAGTTAGTGATTTCTCCGCTGGCCTATATCCGTGGACGTAGTTTGTCGAATATCTTTTTTATCGTCGATGAGGCTCAAAACCTGACTCCACATGAGGTGAAAACGATTATCACGCGGGCGGGCGAAAATACCAAAATCGTTTTTACAGGAGATATTTACCAGATTGATACCCCTTATCTTGATTCTCAAAGTAATGGATTGTCCTATCTGATAGATAAAATTAAACATCATCCTATTTTTGCCCATGTGCGGCTTGAGAAGGGAGAACGCTCTGAGCTGGCAAATCTTGCTAATGATTTGCTTTGAATTTCCTGTCAAATGGAACCGAAATATGAATTAATAACATGGTTGGTCTGTTATAAAGTTTTGTTGTTGTTTTTGTTAGAAGAAATAAAATAGTTGCGCATGTTTAGCAGGTTTTTTCTGTTTGTAGTAGTTTTTATGATAGTTTTTGAAGGTTTCGCAGAATCACTCTCCAGGGAGGATTATCTTGATAGCTTGCTTGTGGCAATTGGCGAAACCGAAAAATATGATTCCATAAAGCGCCATCGCATCGCCCTATTGAAAGACAGCCTGAACAGGGTTCCTCATTCAGGGATAAAACAATAAAATCATTTTTGGTTCTGTTGATTAAGATGTTTGTTTCCGTAGGGGCGTGTTACTCCTGATACACCACATGCAGAACGACTTCGCCAACAATCCGGAGGGTTGCCGGATTGATTTTATCAATGGAATCTTCCAGGGTGTGCCAGTGGTCGAAAAAAGTGCCGTTTTTGGAATTTGGATCCAGATGAATGATATCAATCATCGGGATATCAGCAAATTCATTAATATAATAATGATCGTCATTAATATAGCCTCCTTCACGACGGGGAAAATAGGATTCATATCCCAATTGTGCAGCCGTAAGCCAAACTTTATCGACAATATCAGGCGCAAAACGCACGGAAAATTTTTCCTGAAGAAAAACGGCATCAGCCGCACCTACCATATCCAGCAAAATGCCATAATGGGCTTTATAACCGTATTTGTGGGGATTTTTTGCCCAATATTGCGAGCCCAGTGCCCATGTGTCCTGCCGGGAAGATTGCATAGACTGTGGTGTTCCGTAATCTTCGGCATCAAAGAAAATGATATCTATCCCCACATTGGGTTTTTGGTTTTTCATCACCCGGGCGATTTCCATCAATACCCCTACCCCGCTGGCGCCATCATTGGCGCCAGCGATAGGTTTCCAACGATTTGATTGATCCGGATCATGGTCGGCATAGGGTCGCGAATCCCAATGCGCCGCCAGAAGTATCCTTTTGGTTTTTTGGGGATGAAAGGATGAAATGATGTTTTTAGCATTCAGCAGGGTCCCATTATAAGCCCTGACCTGCATGTTTTGTACAATGACAGTATCCGCAAAACGTTCCATGGTTCTTGTCAGATAATCGGCACATTTTCGGTGGGCTTCTGTATTGGGAACCCGTGGCCCGAAATCAGTTTGTGATTTTACAAAATGATAAGCCGAATCTGCATTAAAAGCCGGAACATCAACCTGAATAGTCTTCTTGGCAGATTTCGGAGAGGTGTGGCTGGTTTTTTTAGACGGCTGATTGCAGGATTGAAAAACCAACCCAATTCCAAGTATCAGTATAAGAATCTTTTTTATTATCATTTTATGAAAAGGTTTGTAGGTTGACCAAATATAAGATTATAAACAAGGTCTTTTGTTTCAAAACGTTCACGCCTTTTCTTTTCATCCGCCTGCATGCGGGGATGAAGTTTATCAACGTCTCCCATATATCCAACAGCTACAACGGTTAAAGGTTTGTATTCAAAAGGGACATCAAAGGCATCAACCATTTGCTTCGGCTCAAAATCACTCATTTGATGCACATAAAGCCCCTGGTTCATGGCTTCGATAGAAAGATGTGCCACGGCCTGTCCCACGTCATACTGATAGGAAAGATTATTTTCATCACTGTTGTTCATGAATTTTCTGCCAAAAGTCGCTATTAGTACCGGGACTGATTTGGCCCACAACTGATTTAATGATACCAGTGTTTCCAGAATTTTATGGAAGGTTTCGTCGGGTTGAATGCCAACGATGAAGCGCCAGGGTTGTTGGTTCATGCTGGAAGGTGCCCAGCGGGCGGCCTCGAGGATAGATTGGATTTTTTCTTTTTCTACGGGTTTTTCGTCAAATGCCCGGGGACTCCAGCGTTTTTTGAGTAATTCATGAATGGGATATTGATTATCGGCTTCTTTGTGCTTCATTTTTTTGTTTCAAAATGGTTATTAGACACCACAAAATTAATGGTTTTTTTGGGGGAAACCTTTGATTTTTTTCCAGACTCTTTAGGTTTTTGTTAACGTTTTCGTGATGTTGTTTCATTGAATGGAACCAATAACAAGATTTGCTGCTGAACAGGTTTTCGGCAATAGCAGCGTTTGGATGGTTGTTTTTTGTGCTTTAAATCAAATAATGACAAGCATACAGTGATAAATTGTTAAGGAATAACGCTTACTGGATTGATTTTTTTTCAAGAGTAATTAATTTTCTATTTTTGGACGCAGGAATCGTTTAAAAAAAGCCATTCTTTTGAATCACAAAATTTTCAGATAAAGAGTTTAACAGACTTTAAAATCCGGGAGAATATGTACGAATCGCTAAAACTGGCCGATGATATCAGGTTGAATTTTTCGCAGGAGGGGTTGTTTTTATTAAATGTTACCATAGCCTTTATTATGTTTGGTGTGGCGCTTCGAATTACGCCACAGAGTTTAAAAAACCTGTTTATGAAACCCAAAGCGGCGTTGGTGGGCCTGATATTGCAATTTGTTCTGCTACCTGCTGTAACTTTCCTGATGGTGATGGCTTTAAATAGTCTGCATTTGATTACACCCGGTATAGGATTGGGAATGATATTGGTAGCCAGTTGTCCCGGAGGAAATGTGTCTAACTTCATTTCCACCTATGCCAATGGTAATCCGGGTTTGTCAGTAGGTCTTACTGCGGCAGCCACAATCCTTGCTATTTTTATGACACCCTTTAATTTTTCTTTTTACGGAAGTTTGTTTGCGGCTCATTCTCCGTTGCTAATACCTATTGAAATAGAACCATCAGATATGTTTCAGACAGTAATCGTTCTGCTGGGAATTCCTATCACGTTTGGAATGTTGTTTGCCTGGCGGTTTTCCAAAACCACAGATAAACTGATTAAACCTATCCAAAACCTGTCTGTACTTTTATTTTTAGCTATGGTGGTGATTATGTTTGCTAATAACGCTCAGTATTTTCTTAATTTCATGATATTTATTTTATTACTGGTATTGATCCACAACTTGCTGGCTATCGGTACAGGGTATGGTATCAGCAGGGCTTTTAAACTACAGCAAAGAAACCGCAGAACCATTGCCATAGAAACGGGCATTCAGAATTCAGGTTTGGGCCTGGTGTTGATTTTCAATCCGGCCATATTTCCGTCTTCACTGGAAACAGGAGGTATGGCCATTATCACAGCCTGGTGGGGCATCTGGCATATCATTGCCGGATTGTTGTTAGCCAGGATTTGGCGTACCTGGAAATATACAGACCAGCCTGACGAAATCAGCGATTTGACAGCAGAGCATGTGTTTTCGGGCCAACATTATAACCACCCTAAGGAATCGTGATTATGACCCCAAAACAACTTCGACATCTGATAAAATGGTCATGGTCTTATCATTTGCTGTATATTTATGTAAAGTTTTTGCATAGGCTTTTTTACAAGAAGATTATTATCGAAGGGCGTGAAAATATTCCGGGCGATGCGCCCGTAATTTTTGCTCCGAATCACCAGAACGCACTGATGGACCCTTTGGCGGTGCTTTTTACGGCAGGAAATCAGGTGGTTTTTTTGGCCCGGGCTGATATCTTTAAATCTAAAATACTGGCCCGGTTTTTTTATTGGCTGAAAATCCTTCCGGTTTACCGCATCCGCGATGGGGCTGATAATCTTCGCAATAATGACCATATTTTTGATTCGACGGTAAAGGTTCTGGAACATCATCGGTCGATAGGGCTGTTTCCGGAGGCTGCCCACAGCAACAAACGGCATTTGTTGTCATTTAAAAAAGGAGTGCCTCGCATTGCTTTTCAGGCCGAAGAAGCTCATCAGGGCCAACTAGGTATCCAAATTGTCCCTGTTGGAATTTACTATAGTGAATATACTTTTTTCAGGAGTACTATTCATATTCGCTATGGGAAGCCTATTAAGGTTTCGGATTATTATGAAGATTTTAAAATTAATCCCAACAAAGGAATGATGCGGCTTCGCGACGAAATGATGGCAAAAACCGAATCTTTAGTTATCAACTTTCGGGATCTTGATTTTTATGAAACCTACACTACACTGGCCTGTTTGTTTTGGAAGCATATGGATGCAGGCCCGGAGAAAAAAAAAGAAAACCGGCGGTTTGCGGCTTTTCAGGAAATGGGCAAAAAACTGGATGAGCTTAAAGAAAAGTCACCGGAGAAAATGGCGTATCTTGATTCATTGTCGCAAAACCTGAATGGGATGCTTAAAAAAAGTCGTTTAAGGAAAACGGTTTATGCTGAAAAACCTAAAACACTGTGGCTCACAATGCTGCAAGCCGGGATGCTTATTTTGTTTTTACCGGTTTTTATCTTTGGGCTGCTCAATAATCTGATTTCTTACCTTACGCCTAAGTTGTTTGTTTTGAAGGTAAAAGATGCACAGTTTTACAGCTCCATAAAATTTGTCTGGAGTATTTTTGTGGTACCAATCCTTTATTTATTGCAAACCTTAATCGTTTATTTTGTGATAAGGGATGTAAAAATAGCTTTGCTCTATTTGGCATCGCTTCCGGTTTCGGCTATGCTATCCCAATTTTACTGGGAAATGTTTTTCAATTTTAGCCAGACCATGCAGTTGAGGTTTTTACGATGGTTTTACCCTGAAAAATATAAACAGTTACAAACAACTTATCAGGCCTTAAAAAGTGTTTTTGAAGAGGTTTTAACCATCTAAACCTGAATTGCCGGGATTTGGTTTGGAAAATGACGGCAACACTGGTTGATTTGAATGAAGTTTTACCCAAGAAAACAGAATTTGAAGCCTGGGAGTTTAAAATAACGCTCAAAAGTGTTATTGAAAAAGAAAAAAGTTTTATTATTGCAATCGGAATTAACCATTTATGATACAAATAACAAGAAATACAAATTGGTGGTGGAATTATTTACAGCGAAAGCTCTGTAGATAAGGATGCCGTCATGTATATATTAGAAACCGGGCTTCCCCTACAGGGAAGCCCGGTTTTTTTTATCAAATTTTTTTAAAACACAAATCATAAAAAAAATGAAGAACAAAAAGTTTTTATTAACGGAGAAAGAGTTGCCTACGCATTATTACAACATCGTAGCCGACATGCCTAACAAACCGCTGCCGCCGCTTGACCCGGAAACCAAACAGCCTTTGAATCCTGAGCGGCTTCTGCCGTTGTTTGCTGAGGAATTAATCAAACAGGAAGTTACACAGGAAAAATTTGTGGAAATTCCTGAAGAGGTAAGAGATGTTTATCTGAAATGGAGGCCCACACCCATGTACAGGCTTATGAACTGGAAAAAGCGTTGGATACGCCGGCCAAAATTTATTATAAATATGAAGGGGTAAGTCCTACTGGTTCGCATAAACCAAACACGGCTGTGGCCCAGGCATATTATAACTATAAGCAAGGCGTAAAAAGACTGACTACAGAAACCGGTGCCGGTCAATGGGGGAGTGCATTAAGTTTTGCCGGCAAGCAATTTGGCCTGGATGTGGAAGTTTATATGGTCAATGTGAGTTACGAAGCCAAGCCCTACCGGCGTGTGATGATGAATACTTTTGGGGCACAAGTCTATCCATCGCCCTCAAACCGGACCCATGCAGGACAGGCGATATTGAAGAAAAATCCTGATACCCCCGGCAGTCTGGGAATTGCCATATCGGAGGCTATCGAGAAAGCCATGCAGGACGAAAACACAAAGTATGCTTTGGGAAGTGTTTTAAACCATGTTTTAATGCACCAGACGGTTATTGGTGAAGAAGCCATTAAACAAATGGAAAAGGCAGGAGACCTGCCGGATATCGTGGTAGGCCCTTTTGGAGGCGGTTCAAATTTTTCGGGTATCAGTTTCCCTTTTATCAGGAAAAACCTGACAGAAGGAACCCGGATACGCTGCATTGCTGCAGAACCCTCCTCCTGTCCGAAGCTTACCAAAGGTGAATTTCGTTATGATTTTGGCGATACGGCAGGTTTTACGCCTTTGTTGCCAATGTACACCCTGGGCCATAACTTTATCCCGGCGCCCATACATGCCGGCGGGTTGCGCTATCACGGTGCAGGGGTTGTGGTTAGCCAACTACTGAAAGATAAACTCATTGAAGCAGTTGCACTCGACCAGTTGGAGACTTTTGAAGCCGGTATGTTGTTTGCTCAAACAGAAGGAATTATTCCTGCTCCTGAAACCAATTTTGCCGTAGCTACAGCCATCCGCGAAGCAAAACGATGTAAAGAAGAGGGTAAATCAGAAACCATCCTGATACATTTGTGTGGTCATGGTTATTTTGATTTAAAATCCTATGAAAATTTCCTTGCCGGAAATTTAGTTTCTCATGAGTTGACCTCGCAAGAGATAAAAGCCTCTTTGAAAGAATTGGAAACCATTTCAATGCCATGAAGTGAAGTAATGTTTGGTTAAAAAACGTCTTGCTATTTATAGTAAGGCGTTTTTTTAGGATTACCTTTGTGAATATTTTTGTAATGAATCATAAAAAACAATCGTTTGCATGATATACTGCCAGACTTAGGCTTGACTTAAGAATAGCATAACTTTACTTTTATATTTTTGCCATAAATAAAGAAACCATGGACAGACCTGATAAGAAAAGAACCAAAATAGTCGCTACGATTTCAGACCTGAAATGTGATGTTGATTTTCTTCGTGAGTTATATCTTGAAGGAATGGATGTTATCCGGTTAAATACGGCTCATCAGAACCAGGAAGACACGTTGAAGGTCGTTGAAAATGCCCGGAAAGTCTCACACCGGATAGCCCTTCTTCTCGATACCAAAGGACCGGAAATCAGAACGATGGACGGACCGACTATCCCGCTGGAAGTCCGTAAAGACATTGAAATTATGCTTTTTGACAAAGGATATGGTTCCGGAGATCCCAATACACTGGAGGTTTCCCATGAACATTTTGTCGAAGAACTCCCCGATGCGGAAGACGTGTTTATATTGATAGATGACGGAGATATTGAATTAAAAGTGATTGAAAAACAAAATCATGTAGTGAGGTGCGTCAGTATGGGGGAGGGAATCATCAAAAAAAAGAAAAGTGTTAATGTTCCGGGTGCACGGTTTCATCTGCCTACATTAAGCCGTAAGGATATTGATTACATTCATTTTGCTATTGAGCACAACCTCGATTTTATTGCTCATTCATTTGTCAGAAGCAAAGAAGATGTGATGGCCATCCAGCATATTTTGGATGAACACAACAGTCCTATAAAAATCATTGCAAAAATTGAAAACCAGGAAGGTGTTGATAACATTGACGAAATTCTTGATGTAGCTTATGGTTTAATGGTGGCCCGGGGCGATTTGGCCATTGAAATTCCTTATGCGAAAATTCCCGGCATTCAGCGTAAGCTGATACAAAAAGGTATTGAAAGAAGAAAACCGGTGATAGTAGCTACCCAGATGTTGCATTCGATGATACACAATCCACGGCCTACACGGGCTGAAGTGAACGACGTGGCCAGTGCCATATACAGCCATGCCGACGCAGTGATGTTATCGGGCGAAACGGCTTATGGGGACTATCCGGTCGAATCGGTCAAAACTATGGCCAATGTGGCTGTAGAAGTGGAAAAATCTATTGAACCATTTTATGAAACCCCCATGGTGGTTTTAAGTAGTGATATCTCAGCCTATCTTTCCAAATCAGCCGTAAAAGCCTGTACACGCCTCAATGCCAATGCCATCATTGCCGATTCCTACTCGGGTCGTACCATTCGTAACATAGCAGCCTTTCGCAGCAATAAGCCGGTTTTTGCTATGTGTTATGACGAACGGCTGGTCAGGGAGCTGGCATTGCTCTATGGCATCAATCCCTGGTATATTCATACCTGTAAAAATTCACATGAGTTTATACGCCATTCGGTGAATGCTATTCTTGACCGGAAATACATCAAACATGAAGACCGGTTGGTTATCCTTGCCGGCAATTTCGGCCAAAAACACGGGGCTTCCTTCATGGAAATCAGTACAGCCGATAACCTGCGGAATTATTGAATCAACCCGAGGCCTTCAAGCTGATTTGTCATCAGGCCGGTTCATCAATGTTTTGTTAAACAATACTTTTGCTTCACGCAATTTTCCCAGCCGGTAGTTGGTCCAGCCAAACATATGTAAGGCGTCATAATCAAAAGGATACATGTTTACGAGTTTTCAAAGAACGTGTAGGCCTAGCGTATAATTTTCCTTGCCATAATAGATAGAACCCAACCGGTAGTTGGCCGTGTAGTTTTTGGGGTCTATCTTCAACACGTCCTCATAAAGCTTTATTACTTCCTCAACCTGTCCCTGCGCATAAACCGGCAGCGCCAGACCAAATTTGGCCTCGATGGAGTATGGCATCAGCGATATGGCCCGCCGGTAATAACTGGATGATTCGCTAAAAAAACCTGAATTGTAGTGTAACCAGCCTAAACGAAGATTGATTTCATAACTTTCTTCATCATAAACGGTTTTCATTATCTCAATAGCCTTTGAATATTCTCCTTCTTTTTCCAGGCTGTAGCTTTCTTCAAAAGCATTCCTGATTTTTTCAAAATCCTGTCCTGTTGATGGTTTTATGAATAAAAAACTCATAACAGCGATTAGTAACGATGTTTTTTTTAAATATCCCATGATAGTCCTCCTATAAAATATTGAAGTGTATAATTAAAAGTATTTTCCTGTTCGTTTGGTTCAGTGTCATAAATGAGTCCCTGGTCTTCACGGAAAGTATAATTATACCGCAAATAAAAACTCAGATGGGCGGAGAAATAATACCGTAGCATAGCTCCTGCTTTGGTCAGAATAGCATCAGGATTGTTGTACACAATGGCTCCTTCGTTTTCCTGATAATGATTTAATTCACCAAAGGTATAATCAGCCTGAACATATAATTTTGGGAGTGCCTTCAGCCAAATTTCGGGTTTAAAAATGAAGTTATTTAATTCTTCTGTATTTTCGTCCGGGTTGCGCTGATGATAGTCGCTCAATGTGAAACCCATTATTATATCAGGATTTCCCAAAGGATACCACCAGGCTGATATATCAACCTGGGTATTATTAAACGCATTAATGTTGGAGTAAGCGATACCCAGTTTTACAAACAGATTCCTGATATATTTGCCTGCTGATGCATAAAGCAAATAGTCATTAAGCTGAAGATTAGCAAAATAAAGATAATAATCGTCTTCAGGTTGATCTAAATAATAATCTGTAAACTGTATCCCTAAGTTCCTGTAAGCCATTGAAAATATCATTCCGTTGTTGAGTGTCAGCCGGGGATTGATATAGTAATCGGTTTGTTTTAATGTTTGGTAAATGGTGGTATCCAAATCCGGGGTATGGATGTCATACGCTTTCTCGATTTGGAAAACTGATAATGAATGATTTATAGAAAAGGCATCTGAAAAATCGTGATTCATACCAAGGGAAAAATAAATGTAATTACCCGTGTACTTATCTATCGAAGTTTCTTCCATGTTTATCAGGCGATTTTTTTTAATCTGCTCAAAACCATCAGACGAAAAAAACCAACCGACAAATCAATAACATCAAATAACTGTGGAGACAGGTCTGACAAGTCTTTTTTATTTTTAACCTTTAAATCCCAATAGACATTACGGGCTAATGTTTTTTGGTTGGTATAAAGGTATGAAAAGTAAAGTAGTCTTTTCAATTCAGGGGTTTCAGAAAATTTACGGGCTTTTCTCAAATGATGTATAGCATTGAAATAATCGCGGGTTTCAAAATAAGCAATCGCCACACGCATTTGAATGTAGTAAGTATTAATGGGTGTTTTGCGGACGGTATCCTGATAATAATCAATTAATTTATGCCAGTTGTTTTGCAGATAGTATGAATATGTTTTGTTGTTTATTTCAGGATAAGACTGTGCTGTTGCAGGAAACGTTTTCAATAAAATAACCACAAACAAGACCATTGATATCCGGGGGATCCTGATTTGTTTTCTGACAGCATCGATTCGTTCAAAAAGAGTTATTTTCATGAATGTTGAGATTGGTTTAACAGGGTTTGTTGTGTTACGACAGCCTGTTTTTCTATTTGGCCGTTGCGAGAATTTATTTCCTGAATCCGTATATTCTGAATACCGGTAGAATCAATAGTGGTTTTAAAATGCAATTGTCGTGTTTTTTTACCAAAAACCTTTTGAATAAAAGTTGATTGTAGTTCCACCTGATTGGTGGTAAAATCTTCGATACGTTTTATAAATCTCAGACGATATTCTGTTTTTATAAAAAAGACAAAAGGCGCAAGAATGTCCTGAACATAGAGCAAAGGAAAGGGTTGCAGCGTATGCAAAGGCACCTGGTCGGTTATGGCCATCTGTTTGTAAAATCCCATAGGGACTTTAAAAAAAGCAAGAAAAAAATAGTAAAGAAGGCTTTTTTTATCTCCGGTGAAATGGGTAAAGTAATGAATCGTCCCATCCTGGTAAAGATAGGCTTTTGAGTTTGTTTTTTACAAAACAGATAAGTTTGGTTATACATGTCTGTTTTTACTTCCCAATCGTGAATTACAGGTTTTTGTTCTTTTTTTTGATTTTCAAAAGTCAACCGTTGTCCTGGTACAAAGTGAAGTGCTTTTTGCAAAAGTTTGTCTTCTTCTATATTAGATACCTTTTGACCTGTTTTGGGTATTTCGTATGAACGAAGTTCTGGCCCCTTTTCTGAATAGCAAATGAAATGGGCTATGGGATGATAAAGGGTTTTTTGACCCTACCCATGGGGTGCGCTGAACTTGAAAATGCAAATGCGGATAGGGTGAACGTCCGGAATTGCCAACATATCCTATGATGGTTCCGGCATTCACTTTCTCCCCTTTTTTTACGGTTATAGTTCCCTGTTTCAGGTGACTGTATTTGGAATATAAATGATCCTGATGCTTAACAATTACCGTATTGCCCCAGTTGTTTTTGAGGTTCATATCCTCAATCCTGTTATCAGCAATTCCATCGATAACTTCCTCAATAATCCTCCTGCCACTGCTATTACGGGTTTGTTGTAGCAGTAATAATCTTCTGCCATATTTCCTTCCATCTGGTATTGACTACCCTGTTGGTCTGTAATAACGAAATCAAGGGCTTCTTTCCATTCATTCCGGTGCGTAAATTCACCGTCATATCCCTGCGAAATAGTCCATTCTCCCAAAACAGGCAGCATCATGGGAATATACTGTTGGTGATTGAACCGTTCACGATTGTTGTGCTGATAATAGAGATTTTTTTCGGCATTTAAAAATTGCACTCCAGTCAAGGCAGGATGCTCAAGATGGCGATTGCGGATAATGAGTAAATATAAAAACAAAATCACGACCACATTGAAAGCCATCGAATAAACTGGTAACTGAAAACTTTCCAGCCACACGCTGCTGCTCGTAATAACGAGCGATATCAATGGTGTTAGCAGAATAACCCACAAAAATGAGTAGCGGGAGGCAATGACAAAAATCCCGCCGATAGCAATGGCTGTAAGGATATAGTTAAATCCAATATAATTGTAATTCAGTTCGTTGATATTTCCGCCAATAAATTGATAGAATAAATATGCTGTGTAGTATCCTGTGAGGGAAAACATAAACGAAATCCGTGAAACCATCAGCAGTGCCAATGCTATGATAATTCCGGCCAGGATATTATATTGAAAAAATATGGCACCCAGCGATTTAAAATAAATGATTAACGATTCGGGTATTGGTAAATCTGAAAACCATTCATAAATTTTTACGGCCGCCCCCCTCCGAGTTTATGCAGGTAGTTTAAAAAGTAAATACCCCGTTCGCTTAGCGACAGGGCTTCGTAAGATCGAGTAGCCAATATGATAATCCAAACAGCCAACATAAATGGAAGGGTCAGATAAGGTACCCGGTATTTGGCCAGCCAACCTTCCAGAAATACAGTGATGATAAGCGTCAGCAATGACCCAAAAAACAGAATGACATACAACTCGATGGATGGTTGGTACTGTATCCCCAGCGCCAGCCCTACCAGCAATGCGTTAAAGCCATAATTCCCGGTTTTAAGACTGGTTTCATTCAATCCGATGAACCAAGCCGTCATATTGGAGATTACTACCGCCAATAACCCGGCCAGTCCCGTATAAACGTCCAGGAAAGTAACCAGCATCAGCAAAAGGGCAAATCGGTTGTTTTTATTAAAAAACAACAACGAATAACTTTGCAATGTGCTTTCCGTTAAGGGAAGTAGTATGTCAATTGTTTTTTGGAACTGTTTCAACATTTACAATTCAAAGTTTTTCAGATGGTCAGGCATATGTTCCTGTTGGATGATGGTTTCCAGTTTCTCGGCTTCACGAATCACATGGGGCCGCTGTTTTTCATCAATCAGAACCACATTCGGACGTAATGTAATAAACTGCATCCATTGTGTGGTGTTGTAGGCACCTGCATGATGAACCACAAAGTGGTCACCTTTATTAAGTAAAGGCAGCTCTATGTTTTCGCGCATTACATCAATATTCATACACAGCGGCCCGTAAAGTTTGGTCGGTTCGGTGAATTGCGATACTTTTTGAGCGGGGCTGATTTTATGTTCATACCAAAAAGAAGTGAACAACAGGTTGACGCCAACATCCGTAATCGTAGCGCGTTGACCTGTTGATAAACGTTTGTTGGCCAGTACTGTTCCAATGATGTATCCGGCCTCGTCGATCAGGGCACGACCAGTTTCCAGTACCAGTACGGGCAATTCTTCAGTTTTGAAATGTGCATTAAGCAAGGCGGATGTGATGGCTTCGGCAAATTCATCAATGGGAGGAACCACATCCATTCCGGGCAGGTAAGAACCTTTGAGGGTATTGGTACTGGGGAATCCGCCTCCCATATCAATATATTTGATATTGTGATTGAACTTTTGTTTAATACCCTGGGCCAGATCAGCCAGTTTCTGAGCCGCTATTTTATAGGCATTGGTCGTCAACATAAATGTGCCAATATGGGTATGCAATCCAAGCAAGTCCATTTTGCCCGAGTGGAGGATTTTATTCAGGGCATCCCAGGCCTGGCCGTTTTCGTAGTTAAAACCAAAGCGGTCCCACATAGGATAAATACCCGTGTCCATATTAACACGGATGGCAACCTGAGGACGTTGTGCCATCTCCTCCGCCAGTTCGACCAGTGTATATAATTCATCAAAATGGTCGATGTGGATCGGCGACCGGTGCTGAATGGCTTTTCTGAGGTCTTCACGTGATTTATCAGGCCCGTTGAAAATGATTTTGCTGCCTTCGACGCCATTGTTGAGGGCTTTGTTGAATTCAAATCCTGAAACCACTTCAGCCCAGCTTCCCTCCTGGTGGAAAACATTGCATATAGCACTCAGGTAATTGGTTTTGTAAGACCAGGCCAACTGGACTTTTGGATAACGGGTTGAAAATGAGCGATACACTTCGCGATAGCGGGCGCGTATTTTTTGTTCCGAAAATACAAACAGCGGCGAACCATATTCTGAAGCCAATTGTCCGACAGGAATACTATCGATGTGGGTCAGAATATCCGGATTTTGTGGTCTGCCAAATTTTCCAGGAACTCCGGTTTCAAGTCTTTTAATGATAGGGCGTTCATATCTTTTCTTTTCCATAATCTATATTTTTCCGTTTAGTGAAAATTCTTCAAATTGAGATCTGTCAATAATCATATCCCACGAAAATCTTATAAAAAGTTTACCCACCTCATAAGATGAATAGGGTGTAACTTTTTGACCAATAGCAAGTTTTACCAGTGCTTCAGGAATGTTCTGTCCGGCACCTACCGCCAGATAAACCCAAGCAGGAATTCGTGGATTAATTTCAAGCAGATAATATTTTCCTTCGTTATTTTTCATTAATTCAAGTTCAAAACCACCTCTCCAACGGGTTTTCGAAAGAAATTCTTTCGTCATTGAGAGCAGGGCGGGTTCGTCGAGAGAAATGCCTGCCCATGCTTTTCCTTTATCGGTGATATAAAGTTTTCGCATTGGAACAGCCGCAATGGTGTTCCCTTTGCCATCTCCCAGCCCGGTTACATTATATTCGGTACCGTGAATATATTCCTGTAAAATCACCGGCATTCCCCACTTGGCAGAGACTTTGTTAAAAAAATTTCTGGCCTGCTCTATATCGTTGGCAACATAAGCATCATACCATTTTCCCTTTACCAGAAGGGGAAATCCGATTTCATAGGCTTTTTCATCCAAATCAGTATCATCATAGAGGGGTTCGCTTGTGGGTACCGCCATATTATATTTTTTGCCAAAATATGACAGGTTCATTTTGTGTCGTTCTTCAAACTGTTCCATGGCAGGCAAAAACATCCGTATGCCCATGTCTTTAAGCTGCGGTTCCAGTTTCATGAAGGAATAAAGTTCCGCATCAAAATTTGGAATGATCACCTGCAATTTTTCTGTCTCATGTATCGTCCTGATTCGGTTAAGCAACTCCTGTATGCCTGATTGGGGATAGGGAATCCGATAGGTTACATCTACTACATCTTTTTGATAAATGGCGGGTTCCAGGTTCTCGTAGGCCAGACCAATAATGCGCACATCAAATGACGTAGCTTCCCGCAAGCTGCGAATTACGGACACCCCCGGCCCCGGACTGTCAATATTATTGAGACCTGATACAGCAATATGTATTGTTGGTTTTTTATGCGTCATGACTTATGAGCGAATAATTTTTTAAAAGATGCATAAAATCCAGGATATCTTTTTCGATGGTATAGGCATCACTGTCGTAGCTTTCCATAAGCGTATCCCGTATCGCTTCCGGAGAAAGTCCTTTTTCATCAACGTAATGATTTCGGCACCAATCGGATTGGTAGAATAAGATTCTCCTGTAGCCGGATTGAAAAGTAGTCCGTTTTCGCTGATTGCAATATTGGGGTTTATTTTCATATGTTTGATTTTGATGGTTTATAATAAATTTTTCTTCCGATAAAATCCGGTTTTCGGATAAGGTTTTATCTAATAAGCAATAAACTTGCTTGTAATTTCCTTCTGTATGAAAAGTAGAAGCTGAAAATTAATACGGTCTTTCCGACATAAGCCGGGCCTGTCATACCAGTATCCAAAAGTGTAAAGTCTAAATTTCTATTCATGGTTTATGAGTTTTGCGACAAAAATGGGATACTTCCGGCAATGCTGTTTCATAATATTTCGAGATTATTGTATAAAATCAGATGATAGGGCTGCTTGATATGTTTTGTTTTTACGGTTGTTTTATGTGTGCTTTTTCTAAAAATTTGAATAGAAACATTTTAAATGTAATATAGCGGTATTGATAATTTTTTTAAATGTAGCATGCATTCATTACGTGAAATCCGAAAGTTTAACCACCAATGCCCGCCGAAACAGCAAAGGATTGCGGGCATTGATGGTTATTTTTGACAGGCCCTTTTGATTTTAGGGGCTGTTTGAATTTGTTTTTCTGCAGTTGTTACAACCCACTGCAATCAACCGGGCCAAATTCATGTGGGCTGTTGATGATTTCATCATAAATTTCCTGGCTCAGAAACTGAGGTTCGTAGGTTACATCATTATAACCTAACAATCGGGTAAACGACCGCAGGTGATTTCTTGACCCTTTCATTAAATTTAAAAAGGCACAAGTGATGTCAGCATTGTCTATATCGTTATCAATATAATTTTGTAAATCGACAATATCCAGGTCTTCAATGGTGGCCCCAACCAACAGGGCTTCTGTTCCGGAAACACTGCCCTGGTCTATAAGCTGCTCATACAGGGTTTGGAGCTCTTCATTATCAAATACACCCGGCACATGATTGACAGCAGGGTCTTCCAGGTCATATTTATCTAACAAAAAACCTACTACAGAAGCATGCCAGTTTTCGCTGTTGGAGATAAAGTCAAAAATCGGATATTCGTACAAGACAAAAAAAGCATCATAAATATCACGTGCTAATAATTCTTCCTCACGCATTAATCGAAGGGCAGCTTCTTCCGCTTCGCTGATTGGTTCGGGAGGAAATCCCCCGACGCACGTTGTGTCGGTTTGAGCCGTATCAATATCAACAATTGAAGTTTTATACACCGCGTCGTCACTTGCAATGTCATCTGTTGTGATAGTTTCCTTTTCTGTACAACTTGCCATTAGAATGGCCACCATTGATGCAATAAGCATCATTACATTTGTTTTTTCATACTTAATTTTTTTGATTACATAAACTAAGACATGCTTCCGGTTTAATTCTTGCGGTCAGAAATGTATAAGATTTAAGGAAGATGTTATACTTTTCAAAGGGAGACTAAATTTTATCCAAAGGAATACGAAGGTTCATCCCTTTGTTTTTGTATTCTGAAACCGTCACCCCGGTAATCTTTTTAAATTGTGCTGAAAGATACTGAACACTGCTATACCCCATCTGCCAGGCGATTTCACTTAATGTTAGCGTGTCATATTCAATCAATTCTTTGACTTTTTCGATTTTGTGTAGAATGATAAATTTTTCCAGGGTGGTTTTTTCATATTTTGAAAAAACAGAAGAAAGATATTGGTAGGAATAGCCGATGCGGTCAACGAGATAATCGGAATTTCGGATAATTGAATTTTTGTTGTCGGATAATTGAATTAATTCGATGACGGCGATTTTGATTTTTTCGACCAATTGCTGGTCCTTGTCTTTTATCACCGGAAAACCGTTGGAGGTTAATAATTTTTGAAGTTCTGTTTCCGAAATTTGGCGTTCATCCCAGGTTAATGTAGCCTGACCCAATCGAAGCATCCCCACTTTAATTCCGGCTTGTTCAAGTACTGAACGAAGCATCCGCAGACAACAGGAAGAATTTAAATTCTTTAGATAGAAAACTTTTGTTTTTACAGGGTTTGAAACCATTCAATGTTTGTTTAATCAGAAACAGCAAACTCCCTTTTATTAAGTATGTTAAAAAACATGATAAGCAGCTTGTTTGTTCAATTGTTTTTTATGTAAATCTATCCCCCATGCACTAACAGATGTAACACCAAGAATTCCCAGAAACCAAAGCAATGAAGCCTCCGGCGACTGGCTTCGGTAGATAGCGGTGGCTAAATTGCCCACCAACAGCCACTGGATGATATATACAGCGGTTACATTTCGGCTTAGTAACGAAAAATATTGAATCAATTTTGTAGGATGCCAATGCATAAGGATGAGCTGAATCAATGCAATCATGACGACCATAAAAGCCAGTGCCCAGATAACAAAAGGTAGTGAATGGCTGTAATAACTGGCTAAGTCAACTGAAATCGGAGCACCATAAATAAACATACCTGCAAAGACAATAATGCTTCCTGCTATAATGTGGCGTTGGTGGTTACGTACCCATTGTTTTTCCATCAGTTTGTAAACCGCCATTCCTGTTAAAGGATAGGCCAGCCATGGAAACAATGGGAAATATGACCAATAGCTCCTCCCCAAAAGAAGGGGAAAATATATTTCCATACGCCATTACTGCTAATGCCAAAAAGAAACGGACTGATGCCCGATACCATAAAGGCCAAAAGCAACAGTTGCCAGGGTTTGGTTTTTGTTAGCAAACCCGCAACTATTAAACTTAATCCCGCCAAGGGTAGAATGTCTGCACCAAAAAGATAGGGCAAAGGATTGAGTTCGATAGTGCCTTCGAGAATACGGATAAATAAATGCAGGTTTAAACCCGCATTCAGAAATATTCCGCCAATAACCAACCGGAATCCACGAGTTATAAGCTCCCGGGTTGTATACTATGGGTCACAAAAAAGCCCATTAATAAAAGAAATACAGGCGCAGCAGGGACGCCCCCCAAAAACAAAGATATTCGGGCCTGCTGTTGAATTAAATACTGCAGGCGCAGCCAGCTTTTCTATAATATGAACCTGAATCATCAGTATGATGGCTAGGCCTCGCATGATATCCGGAATGATAAGTCGCTGTTTCATGCGTCAAAGGTAAGGTGAGCAATGGATAACTTTTTTACAGAATTTACACAATCATGTATGATTTTACAAAACAAAAAGCTGTACCAGTCCGTGATACAGCTTTTTTGAGTGCTAAAAACAGCTTACTTTTATTGGGCTGTTTCTGTTTCCAGTAAATGTTTGGCAAGGAATTTTTCCATAGCACCATAGAAATCAAATTGATTTTCCTGGTTATGGAATCCATGACCTTCATTGTCTTTAACCATGTATTGTACATCAATGCCACGTTTTTTCAGGGCTTCAACCATTTGGTTTGATTCATTAATGTTGACTCTTGGATCATTGGCTCCCTGAGCAATAAATAACGGAGATTTGATTTTATCGGCATGAAATACCGGCGATGTCTCTACAAACCGGGCACTGTCAGCTTCAGGATTTCCAACCATTTCATACATCATATCCAACATAGGTTTCCAATAGGGAGGGATGGTCTTCAAGAAGGTGAACAGGTTGGAAACACCCACATAATCGACGCCGGCAGCGTAGAGGTCGGGTGTAAAGGTCATGCCGGCAAGAGCTGCATATCCGCCATAGCTGCCACCGTAGATGGCAATACGTTCCGGGTCGGCAATTCCCTGGTCAATAAGCCAGTTAACACCGTCGGTAATATCATCCTGCATTTTGAGGCCCCATTCATTAAAAGATGCTTCCCAGAATTTTTTACCATAGCCCGTAGAGCCGCGAAAGTTCATTTGCAATACTGCAAAACCACGATTGGCCAAAAATTGAATCTCAGGGTTAAACCCCCAATGGTCACGTGCCCAGGGGCCTCCGTGCGGATTAACAACAGCAGGCAGGTTTCGGGCGGTTTCCATGGTGTATCCTTTCGGAAGGGTCAGGTAGCCTTCAATTTGCAATCCGTCGCGTGACGTAAATTCGATGGGCCTCATTTCAGCCATGTGTTCAGGATTTATCCAGGGGCTTACATCTGCAATTTTGGTGATCTCATCACTGTTTTGGTCATAAAGGTAATAAGACCCCAAAGAGCGGTCAGTGTAAGTCCTGATAATGAATTTGTCTTCATTCTCATTATGACTGGTAATCACGACCTCATCCGACCCTAATTCTGTGTTGAGGCGGTCAAATATTTTTTTGGTTTTTGCATCGAAAAAATGGCGGTGCCGTTTCCAGGAATAGTAGGTTGTTGAAGTCAATACCTTTCGCTTCCTCGAATAGCTGAGACTGCTGACATCATAGTTTTCGTTTTCATATAATATTTCTTCAATTTCTGCTGTTTCAGGATTGAAAATGATGGGTACAGATTTATCGCGATTGAGGTTAGAAATTGCATAAATCTTTTCGTTATCGAAAGTGAAGAAATATGGGCTCAGTGTATTTTTAAAATTGGTAGTGATAACCGTTTTAAAAGGTTCGTCTTCTGTTTCACGATACAGCAGGGCGGAATTAACACCATCAACAATCGCAACAGCTACACGCAGTTTTCCATCATGGTCGGTCAGCCAGCCCTGAATATTTCCGGGATTTTCGGCCAGCATGGTCATTTTGCCGGTTTCAACATTGAGCCGGTAGGGGTCAAAAACCTGCGGGTTGCGCTTATTGAGACCTACAATGATTTGGTCTTTGACCTCGGGTAAATCATCAATGATTTGAGTTCTGACATTTTTGATTTCTGTCAAAGCCATCATGTTAGAGCCATCGATATTTACACCATAAAGAGAAAAATTTTCATCGCCGCCGGAATCTTTCAGATATAGAATCCGGTCATCATTTGCCCAGAAGTAACCAGCGATATCGCGTGCCGTTTCTGAGGTCAGGCGGATAGCCGTATCTTGTCCTATTTCCTGCACAAAAATATTCAGGCGGTTTTCATAAGGCGCCATGTATGAAAAAAAGGTTCCTGCCGGTGAAATTTTATATGAAGTCTTTTCAGGATTTTTGAAAAAATCTTCCAACGGAACACGCGGTGCTTTTTCAGGTTTTGGTTGACAACTTACCATAAACATTAAAATAAAACCCGTTAATAAGGCTAATAAAGATTGAGACTGTTTAATAAACTATAAATTTGATTAAAAGTTTTAAAGTTTTTTCAATTAATTTTTGTCATGTTGATTACGCTTTGCCATCCAAAAGTACATAAAAAACAGGCTTTATCCCTACACCATATAATATTTTGCCAAGAAATGTTCAATTTTAAATCGCTGGCCCAGCGCAATGAAGCTATTATTTGACGCTATTTTGATGACGGCGCGACAAACGCATTTGCTGAAAACATCAATAGTAAAATAATACGCTTCATAATAATCATCCAGGGAACAAGAGACAGGGAATTTTTCTACTTCAGGTCACGCAACTACTTTGTTTAACACCTCAAATTGATATTTAGCCTCTTTAATTCATTTAATCTTTATTAAATAACCAGGTTAAAAAATATTGCTTTAAGCTACCCGTTCGGCTAAATTGGAATGTAATTTGTTAAATCATGTAAGTAACAAAGATATTGATCTATAAATCCTTTACAATGAAACATACGGCGATTCTTGTCACATTTTTACTGGCTATGGGTTTTGCTTCTTTCCCACAAACTACCAGATCTATTGATTACAAAAAAAGATGGGAAAAAGTGGAAAAATTTAAAGACCAGGGGCTTCCCAGAAGTGCGCTGAAGGAGGTGAAAATTATTTTCAGGAATGCCAAAGAGCAAAACCAGCCTGTACAGTACCTGAAAGCCTTGTTAAACAAACTGGCACTGCAGTCGCAGTTTGAAATCGATTACAATGAAAAAGCTATCATAGAGCTGCAAACCGAATTGCAGGAAACCAATGATACTATTCAACAAAACATGTTGCATTCCATGTTGGCAGAGTTATTTTGGAATTATTATCGCCAGAACCGTTATCAAATTAGCGAACGTTCTGCTGTCCCTACAGAGGAGTGTGATATCAAAACCTGGGATGCTTCCCGTTTGCTCGACAGTGCCCGGCATCACTATCAAAAATCTTTGAATGCCCCCAAAATCACGGCAACAGTTAATCTTCGTGATTATAATGAAGTGATGATACCCGGTGAAAATACCAGCGAATTACGTCCATCTCTATTTGATTTTCTGGCTTATCGGGCATTGGATTTTATTAAAAGTAATGATTATCTGCTTTCAGAACCCAATGAGCAACTGGTTTATCATGACACGACCTGTTTTGAGCCTGTTTCTGGTTTTATCGCCCGGACTTTTAATCCTGAAAACTTCGTGGAATGGCCACTGTGGATATTTCAGCAATTACTGCAGTTACATCAGCAACAGCCGGCGGCGTTGGCCGAAGCAAATTTGCAGCGCCTGAGCTTTGTGGCCGGTTCCCATTCCAGGTATCAAACAGACGGGTTGTTGCTGAATGCATTGAAACATTTTGCTCAACAAATGGACAAACATCCTGAAAAGGCCCTTTTGTGGTATGAAATAGCCCGGATATATGCCGGCATGCCTTCAGAACCCGATTCAACAGGAAATTTATCCCGGGCTTTGGAATATTGCCAAAAAGCTATCAATCAATATCCTGATTCTTTTGGTGCCTCTAAAGCGCATTTACTAAAAAACCAGATTCTGGAGAAATCTCTCACTATTGAATTTGAACCGGCTTACTTGCCGGGAGAAAGTATTCTGGCACGAATAGCCTATAAAAATCTGGATAAAATTATCTGCGGGTCATTCCGGTTGATTTTGAGGGTAAATGGGCCGACCGCCCCGGAGAAAAGGGAAAAATTATTCAGGCATTGCGGGAAAAGAAACCCCTTATTGAGAAACGTTACGAACTGAACCCTGCTGTCGGTTTTCAGATAACCACCACAGAAATTATCCTGCCTGAACTGGAAAAGGGTTATTATGTGGTTTTGGCCGGTTCAGCCCCCGATTTTTCTGTGGAGAAGCAAGCAGTTGCTTATGCTTCTTTTTGGGTGACCCGCCTGGCTTTTATCTCATCCAAGCCCGATCTGTCTCTTTATGAGGTTCGCATCCTTGACCGGGACAAGGGAAAACCTGTAAAACAAGCAGAAGTTATCTGTTTGAATAAAAAATACAATCGGAAAACCCAGGCCTATGATTATCATCCTGTTCATACTTTCATAGCAAATAATGACGGAAAAATTTTCTTGTCGGATAAAGAACTTCATAACGGCAGTTTTTATCTGGATATTCGTAAAAACGGCGATCGGTATGTGACAAAAGAGGCGTTTTATCTGAGGTCACAAAATCGCCGGCCACGCACCGAAAGACGCGTGGTTTTGTTTACTGACAGGGAAATATACCGTCCGGGCCAAACTGTTTATTTCAAAGGCTATGCCCTGGAAAAGGATACGGCTGAAAATTCACACATTATCGCGGATTATAGTGATGATATTTTGTTTTTGGATGTGAACCGCCAACTGGTGGCTCAGAAGAAAATTCATGGAAATGACATGGGAACTTTCACCGGTAGCTTTACGATACCTGATGATCCATTGACCGGAAAATTTAGTTTAAAAACTCATTATGGCAGCCGCTATGTTTATGTGGAAGCGTATAAACGACCGCGTTTTGAAGTAACTATCGATACGCTGGGTGAAAGCTACGCTTTGAATGAAAATATTACCCTTTCGGGACATGTTGAGGCACTGGCAGGCTATCCGCTCGAAGGAGCCGTGGTGCGCTTTAAAGTGACCCGCCAGGTGCGGTTTCCTTATTTTTTTGGTTATCTTCCTTTTGGAAACGTGCCGCCGGTGGTATTACAATCCGGCGAAACTAAAATCAATGCGGAGGGTCAGTTTTTCTTTTCTTTTTTGGCAGAACCCGATTATTCTTTCAACAAAAAATATCAACCGGTTTTTGATTATCAGATAAACGTTGAAGCCGTTGATGTGAACGGCGAAACCCATGAAAGCCACGCCTCTTTGAAGGCCGGATATCAGCGTTTTAATGCCAGCATGGAGGTTGCCGACAGCTGGAATCTGAACAAACCACTGACGGTTGCGCTACAGGTGAAAAACCTTTCCGGTCGGGATATCCCTTTTTCAGGCCATTTGATGGTGGAAAAACTTCAGGATTTTGAGCATCTGACCCGAAACCGGTTGTGGGAACGGCCCGATTATTTTATGGAAGATAAAGAAACTTATGCCCACCAGTTGCCCGGCATTACCCGAAAGGGTGAAAATCAGCTGAAAGATCTGAAAGTCGATAAAAGGGTATTTACACAGCCACTGCAAAATCAACGGAAATCGGTAATCCTTCCCGAATCATGGGAGCCCGGCGCTTATAAAATCACTCTGAAAGCAGTTCATGAAGGAGAGACGCAGGAAACGGTTTCGTATCTAACCTTGTTTGATCCCAATGAAAAACGTCCCCCACTAACCACCCGCTCCTTTTTTGATTTATCTCAGGAAACGGCAGCCCCCGGTGAACAGGTGAAACTGTTGGTGGCTTCGGCTGATAAGCCGGTGAATGTTTTTATCAGGGTTTTCCGGGATAAAAAAGAGCTTATGGATAAAACGCTTACGTTGCGAAACCAACAGCATATTATTGAAATTCCTGTAACCGAAAACATGCAGGGAGGCTTTGATGTTACAGCAGCATTTTTTAAGGATAACCGGTTCTATTCTTTCAATCAGCATGTCGATGTTCCTTATTCCGAAAAAAAACTACATCTGAAATTGATGACAACCCGTTCTGTGCTTCGGCCCGGAGCCCGTGAAAAATGGACCCTGCACATTCAGAATCCTGTAGCCACTGGGCAAAAAACAGAGGTTATGGCTGGTATGTATGATGCTTCGCTCGATTTAATAATGCCTGCCACAGACTGGAATTTAAAATCTCTTTTTCCTGTACATCATAACTATTACAGTTATTATCGGGCTGCGTCCGCACAGCCAAATACCAGCCAGATGATTTATCATCCCGGATTTCCTCCGGCTGTCCATAAATACAGAAGCTATCCGGGATTGAATTGGTTTGGATATCACCAATTAAATGTAAACAGGTTTAAGGGTTTTGAAAGAAAAACGACTTTGGCCGCTGAAGAAGTAGAAACTACTGAAGGAACCCTTTTTATGGTTGATGATGATGTCCCTGTTACACCACAAGCAGTTGAAGAACAATCGATTGTGCCAGAGACTCCGGTTAGAAAAAATTTCCGGGAAACCGCATTCTTTTATCCCCAACTGACTACCACATCAGACAGTATTGAAATTCAGTTTACATTGCCGGAAGCGCTAACCGAATGGAAACTCAGGCTGCTGGCCCATACGCCAGACCTGAAAACAGGCAGCCTGACCAGAACTTTGCGGGCCCGGAAGGAACTGATGGTGGTTCCTAATTTACCGCGTTTTGTGCGAACAGATGATTCTGTAGAATTTACTGCCAAGGTTGTAAATTTTACCAATCAGGCTCAGGAAGCTATCGTAACCCTGAATTTGTTTGAAACCACCAACAAATCTTTGGTGAATGATGTGACCGGACTGAAAAACAACCAACGTCGTTTAATCCTGCCGCCTAACGGCAGCCGTGTTGTTTCTTTCCCCGTAAGGGTGTTGAAGGATTTTCATTTGCTAAATGTAAACATAACAGCTGCTACAGACTACCATACCGATGGTGAAGAACAGTTGCTCCCCGTTATTCCCAACACCAAACGCATTACGGAAACCTATCCTTTTGATCTGGATCGTCCGGGCGAAAAAGTATTGCAGGTTCCCGCTATAGGCCGCCAGCAGGTTGAACGCCTGACACTGGAATATACTTCCAATGCCTTATGGTATGTGGTGCAGGCCTTGCCTTATATCGAACCCAACGGATCCCGTTCCACTTTAGCGCTTATCAATCGGTTGTTTGCCAACAGGGTAGGGGCGTTGATAGTTAAAAACCATCCTGAAATTGAGGACGTTTTTCAGGTCTGGAAAATTAAACAGCCGGAAGCGCTGCTGTCGCCATTACAAAAAAATCAGGAATTGAAAAATATCCTTTTGGACAAAACACCCTGGTTGCTTGATGCGCAAAATGAAGCCGGTCAAAAACAACGGTTGGCCATGTTTTTCGACAGGAACCAGCTGGCTTATGATTACAGGACAGATTTAAACCGATTGAAAAACCAGCAATCTCCCGACGGTGGATTTTCATGGTATCCCGGAATGCCAAATAGTGTGTATGTTACTTTGAAAACAGTGACGATGGCCCGCGAGTTACAAGACCTGGGGATTGAGAGTGGTTTGGATGAGGAAGTACATAATGCCCTGGACTGGCTGGGGCAGGAGATGAAAAAATTATATGAGCGCAAAGCTGAAAAACAACACGATTACCGGCTGAGTGCCTTGAGGTGTATTATTTGTATGCGCTTTCCATGTTTCCCGATTTTGATCCGGGCGAAAAACTTCTTCCTGTTATCCGCCATCATAAAAAAGAAATTGATCAGCACTGGCCGCAGTATGCTAAAATGTTGCAGGGATATATAGCGTTGATGTACGGGAATACCGGCGACATGAAACGGGCTGAATCCATAGTCGCATCCCTAAAAGAGCATACGGTAACAACAGATAGAGGAATGTTTTGGCGGGATTTTCGTTCCGGTTGGGCCTGGTATCAGGATCCGATAACTTACCAGGCGCTGATGATTCGGGTGTTTGATGAACTTACTGATGACAAAGAAGCGGTTTATCAAATGAAAAAATGGCTGCTGAATCAAAAGCGAACCCGGCTGTGGGCCTCATCGGCCGCCACCACAAAAGCAATTTATGCCCTGCTGGAAACAAATGAGACCGCTGTTAGTTTGGCAACGCCACAGGTGCGGTTTTTAGCTGGTGACAGCATCCTGAACCTGCCCGATGCCCAGGCCGGAACGGGTTACATAAAGCAATCCTGGCCGACCGATGCGCTTTCCCTTGAAATGGGAACAATCCATATCATAAAAACTGACAGCACTCCGTCGTGGGGCGCTGTTTATGTGCAGTTTAATAAACCGCTTGAAGAAGTGGAAACCCATGGAGCGGGGATTAAAATGAATAAAAAACTGTATCGGGTAACCATGAAAAATAATGTGGAGACACTTGTTCCTTTAGCTGGTAAGGGTATCATAAATCGGGGAGAGCGCTTGCGCGTAATTATTACATTGAAAACTGACAGAAATCTGGAATTTGTTCACCTCGAAGATGGCAACGCCGCCGGATTTGAAATTACGGAAAGCCTGTCAGGTTATCGCTATCAGGATGGTTTGTCCTACTATCAGTCAGTGAAAGATGCCGGGGTTGATTTTTTTATTGAATATATGCGGAAAGGAACCTTTGTGTTTGAATATGATGTTTTTGCAGAACAAAGCGGCCAACTTAGCCTTGGGGTAGCCACTATTCAGAGTTTGTATGCCCCGGAATTTTCAGCTCATTCTGATGGAATGAAAATTTTGGTCAGGCCCTAATGTTTGAAATGTTATCCTTTGTTTCGGCGTAAATTTTGGAATGAAAAGTCAAAATTTACGCCGAATTTTTATGCTTTGTCTGAAACTGTTCACGCTCTCAATGCTTTAAGCCGATTATTGCCGTCTTACGCAATTCTAAGAACCCCCAAAAATACAAGCATCAAATTCCAAAAGAAGAAAGAAATTGGTTAGTTAGTATTTTTGTTAAATGGTTGATTAGTAAATGTTTTCAATTCAGAATCCGGGATTTATAATTCAAATTTTTGCCTTCACTACCCATCGCTCACAACTTGATACTTTATTTTCATTAGCCCTTTAGCCCGTTTATGAACGTACGGCCTGTTCTGACGTTCTGTCTTCGATTGGGTTTTGGGCGATGGTGGCGGGAAAGGTTTTTTCTTTTCTTCCTTTCCTGAACACGCTTCCTTTAGACAAAAATTTTTAATCCTATGCCTATCATTCATAATTGATTCAATCATGATGGCAAATTATACAAACACATACTTAAATACTTCTTTCAAATTTTTACATCAGGACACCTGTAAATTTTTTCATCATCCTACCAGAAATAATTATCAGAGAATTTTTTATTATATTGATAATAAAGTTGTTAATAAAAATACAGAGAAAATATTTTTTACTAAAAACGAAAACGTAATGAATTACAGAAAAAATTAATATAATTTGTTTGGTTGAACATATTGTCAA
>LZCG01000013.1_pt1 | contig 35468 bp, 42 predicted proteins | sample 768541 | NCBI WGS metagenome assembly LZCG01 (sample SAMN05200874, study PRJNA324366) | oil field metagenome | isolation source: sample BH-FW-1 from oil reservoir | place: India: Bombay High | collected 2015-07-11
AACTCCCAAGTTTCTTTCTCCAGACTGGATCCTCAGCCAGTTCGGGAGCCAAAGGGAAGAAGCTCAAGCGGCGTACAGGCACTTTGTAGCAGAGGGGATAGGGAAGACAATCTGGGGAAACCTGAAGGGCGGTGTAATCCTAGGGGGTAATGACTTCGCTGCAAAGGTCATTCCGCTTCTTAGGGAAAAGGAACCGTTAACGGAGGTGCCGCGGGCACAACGATTTGCCACCCGGCCATCGCTTGGGGAACTGTTTGCAGGGATAAAAGAGAGTAAGTCGAGGCGGAACGGGAAGATCTACGAAGCTTACATGCAGCATGGTTACACGTTGAGCGAGATCGGACGGGAGCTCGGTTTACATTATTCCACTGCCAGTAAGATTGTGCGCCGGGAGAAAAAGGAGCCAGAAAAGTCACAAGCCAAGACCTGACCCTATGCTCCCAAAGGTGATGTTGGAGGGGAAGGATGTCAGCTTCGTGGGTAGTAGGCCAGGAGGGTGAGGACGGACAAGCCTACGATAATCCAGAGATACATCCCCTCGTCCTCCTGCGGTGAGGCGGGGCGCGCCTCTCCGAAGGCGAGCGAGACACCGAGCGAGACCTCTGGGTGGAGGGTCAGGTGGTGGAGGAGCTCAAGAGAGCGGACCTGGGCGCAGATGGCGAATGAGTCCAGGATCCACAGCTGCGTTCCGGCCACGACGTTCATATATGGGGACCAGAGCCAGGCCTCGTCGATCAGCCGTGACTGGATCGAAAGGCCACCCCCTCCGTACAGGGCCACCGGACCGACCCACGCCTTGACGATGAGGCTTCCGCTCCCCTCATAGAGGGTGGGAAAATCGGCGGGGTAGGTACCGAGTGTGAACAAGAGCGTGAGGTTCGGATCGGGGAGGAATTCCGCGGTGAGAAAGGAGAACGATTCGTCCCATTGGATCGGGAAGGCAGGAGGAACACCGACGCCAAAGCCGATCGCCACAGGGGCCGGCGAGGCGGCGTAACCCAATAGGCTGACCACCCCCAGACCGAGCAGAAGGACGACGGTGTACTTTCTCATCGCGATTACGATCTCCTCCACCGGTTAGTCTACCCTACAGGCAGGTTCAATCAGGGGTCGATCGACCGTGGGAGAGGGGAGACTTGTCCCCTTTTCCTGAACCCAAAACTGATCGGAGATCGAATGATTGAAAGATCGGGAGATTGAGAGATTGAATGAGCGGCGAGTCGGGAGATTAAGGTGGTAAATCACTCCTTCACGAGGATCGTGAAGGATGCCCCGCTCTGTGGGTGGAGGGCTTCGCTCAATTGCCGATTCGTTGGCCCCAGAGTGGCAGGCGGGTTATCATCACTTACCGTTTGTGATTCATCAGTGGAGAGAGGAGGAAGGATGCTAGAACTGTTACGGGATATTGCGCAGGGGGCGACCGGGTGGGTCGAGCTTCGCTATCAGGCGCGGCGGACGAAGACGATCGCTGTGCGGAACGGGCGTCTCGAGGAGAGCTCGACGATTCGATTGACCGGGGTGGGGGTCCGCGCCCTCGTCGACGGGGTCTTTGGATTTGCCAGCACGACCGACCTCTCGGAGAAGGGGATCCGAGGGGCCGTGGCGCAAGCGCAGAGCGCAGCCAGTGTCTCCGCCTCCTCCAAACGGGAGAAGATCAAGGGACTGGCCGACGCTACGTTTGCTACAGGGACCTTTCCTGTCATCACTGAAGACCCCCTCGATCGCCATCCCCTGGAGGAGAAGCTCGCCCTTGTCCTGAGGATCGACGAGCGCATCCGTCAGGGATCGGGGAAGATCGTCTCATCATCCGTCTCCTACTCCGAGATCCAGGACGAGAAGATCATCGTCACATCAGATGGGGCGGCGGCGCACCTCTTCGATGCCAAACCGGACTTCCGTGTGCTTGCGGTCGCGCAGGTCGATGGCGATCAGGCAATGGGGATGGACTCAGTGGGGATCACCGGTGGGTTCAGCGACCTGTTCGCCAAACGAACCCCGGAGGAGATGGCCGATAAGGCGGTGAAGCTCGCCGTCGACCTGTTGCAGGCACCGTACCGGTCGGGAGGGAAGGTGACAGTCGTCCTCGATCCCGGCCTCGTGGGGGTGCTCAGTCACGAGGCGATCGGGCACACCGTCGAGGCCGATCTCGTCCGCGGCGGGGCGATCACGAGTGGCAAGATCGGGGTCAAGGTCGCCTCGGATCTCGTCACCTTGTGTGACAGCGGACCCTCGCAGTACCAGCCCCACGCGGCCGGTGAGCTGCTGGTCGACGATGAGGGGGTGAAGACCGAAAAGACGGTGATCATCGAGCATGGTGTCCTTCGCTCCTACCTCCACAGCCGGGAGAGCGCGGCCTACTTCGGAGTGGAGCCGACGGGGAACGCGCGCGCCTTCGAGTACTCCGATGAACCGATCATCCGCATGCGCAACACCTATATCGAGCCTGGGACCTCCTCAAAGGAGGAGATGATCGCTGGGATAGCAAGCGGTTACTACCTCGAGGGCCTTGGTGGCGGTGGGCAGGCCGATTCGAACGCCGAGTTCATGTTCGGGGTACGCGAAGCGTACCGGATCGAGGACGGGAAGATCGGCGAGCTTGTGCGTGGGGTCACCATCTCGGGAAACGCATTCGACGTCTTGAAATCGGTCGATGCCGTGGGAAGTGACTTCGCCTGGAAACTAGGAGCCGGATCCTGTGGAAAGGGCCAATGGGCCAAGGTAGACGCGGGTGGACCGCACATTCGTTGTGTGGTGACGATCGGAGGGAAGCAGAAATGATGGGTAAGACGCTTGTTGAACTGTGTCAGGAGACGCTGGAGAGCACGCGGCGTCATAAGGCCGATGAGGCGGAGGTCTACGGCGAATCGGTGCGCACGATCACGGTGACGATCGAGAAGAACGACCTGCAGATCTCCCGTAGTCAAGCAGAGACGATGATCGGTGTGCGAGCGTTGATCGGAAAACGCATAGGGTTCTCTTCCACCAACGACCCCACGGCACTCGATCGAGCCTCCCGCGACGCGGTGGTCCTCGCCAAGGCGTCGCCCGCCGACGAGAAGAACATCCTCCTCCTGTGACGGATATCCCGTATGTAAACGGGATTTACGATCCGCAGGCAGAGGGGTTCACCATTGAGCAGGCGATCGGGTACGCGATCCAGATGCTCGATCTCGCCCGCGGGATCGACCGGCGGCTGATCCTGGGGGACGGACTCTTCGCAGTCGAAATCGGCGAACGAGCACTCGTCAGCAGTCACGGGAACGCGCTTCATGAGAAGGGGAGCCTGTTCAGTTACTACGCCCTGGCCACGGCGCGCGACGGGGAGAAGGTTTCGAACATGGACTACCAGTTCGATGCCTCGCGCACGGTCCGGGGGATCGATATTGAGCCGATCACCCGGCGCGCCTGCGAGAACGCCCTTGGCTCGCTCGGGGCGGAAAAGGGGGAGAGCTTCAACGGAACGGTTCTCCTCTCTCCTAACGCGGTGCAGGGGATCTTTGCCGGCCTGATCTTGTTTCAGGCGAACGCGAAGAACGTCCTTCGCGGGATGAGTCGTTGGGGGGCGAAGATCGGAGAGGCGGTCGCAGCGCCGATCCTGTCGATCGTCGACGACGGCCTCCTTCCTGCGGGGCTCGCTACAGCCTCCTTCGATCGTGAAGGGCTCGCGCACAGACGCCTCGACCTGATTCGTGCAGGGACCCTCACCGCATTGATGCACAACAGCTACAGCGCCAACGCGATGGGAAAAGAGAGCACGGGACATGCATCGGGATCAGCGCGTTCGATCCCTGGGATCGGCCCCACCAACTTCGAGATCCTTCCTGGCGAGGCGACCAAAGACGATCTGATCGGGGAGATCAAACAGGGGCTCCTCGTCACTCGCTTCTCCGGGAGGGCCGACCCGATCTCGGGCGATTTCTCCGGTGTCGCCAAAGGGGGCTACCTGATCAAGAACGGAAAGCTCGACCGACCGGTCACCGGAACGCTCGTTTCCGGGAATGCCTTCCAAGCACTGAAGGAGATTTCCGGGATCTCGAAGGAACGCGAGCGGGTCTTCAACTTCACCCTCCCCTATCTGCGATTGGAGAAGATCTCAGTCACAGCAGGATAGAGGTTCGTAAATGGTGAAGATCCGCGAACTGACGGTCGACGACTACGATGCGTTATGTGCCTTGTGGGAGGAAGCTGGGCTCCCGTTCAAGCCGAACGGTCGTGACAGGCGGGAGAGGATCGCCCGCGAGATTGAGGGGCCGTGTTCGGTCTTCCTCGTGGCCGAGGATGAGGGACATCTGGTGGGCGCGGTCCTGGGGACGCACGACGGCCGCAAGGGGTGGATCAACCGGCTCGCCGTCTTACCCGCGCATCGACGAAAAGGGATCGCTACAGCACTGGTGAGTGAGGTCGAAAAGCGTCTTTCGGAGCGCGGTATCGAGATCTTCGCGGGGCAAATCGAGGATTGGAATGAGACATCTATGCTCCTCTTCGAGCGCCTTGGATACACGCGGCACGACGATATCATCTACTTCACAAAGCGCAAGAACCCCGAGGTGTAGCCTGAAGCCGAGCTTACTGATGGTTCCTATATAAGGAAGCCAGGAATCCATGAGAACTCCAGACAAGCATTTTACCGCAGAGATCGCTGAGATGAAGCATTAAGGTTCCCATTCCCCTCTCTGCGTGCTCCGCGTTCTCTGCGATGAAAGCTTCTGTTCGGACCTCCGGTCTTGCTCCGCAACCCGCAAGGAGAAGAGGTTTATGCAACAGCCTGCTGGATTCCTAATAATCTGTAGAGGCTTTCGTTTTCAACGGATAATCCGAAGTGCAGTTTGCTGTGCTTGACTACTGAGGCACAGATGGAACGAGAGAGCCTGTAGTTTGCTCCCCCGTATTCCGTCAATGGTGATCTGCTCCCTACCCCTCTTCCCAGAGCCTGGGCGGACCGTCGGCAAGCCCCGGTGGCGGGCCGAGGATCTCCGCGAGGACGATTGCGGCACGCGGGTCCTCGCGCAGGATCTCCTTGATCAGTTGCAATACAGGGAGCGTGGTTCCCATCACCTCTCCTCCCCCTTACTTTTCTTCTCTCCTCCCTTGGCGAGACCTTCGCGCATCTGGGTGTCGGCCTGAATGTTCTTCATGCGGTAGTAGTCCATGATGCCTAACTGTCCGCTTCTGAATGCGTCGGCGATCGCGCGTGGGATCTCCGCCTCCGCTTCGACCACGGCTGCCCGCCTCTCCTGGACGAGGGCGCTCATCTCCTGCTCCTTGGCGATTGCCATCGCCCGTCGTTCCTCGGCCTTGGCGCGGGCGACCTTGAGGTCGGCCTCGGCCTGGTCGGTCTGGAGCTGCGCTCCAATGTTCTTTCCGACATCGACGTCCGCTATGTCGATCGATAACAGTTCGAACGCTGTTCCGGCATCAAGTCCTTTCTCCAGCACGAGTTTGGAGATGGAGTCCGGGTTCTCTAGGACCTCCTTGTGTGAGCTAGCTGAGCCGATCGCGGAGACGATCCCCTCGCCGACACGGGCGATGATCGTCTCTTCGGTCGCTCCGCCGACCAGACGCTCGATGTTCGCCCGTACGGTCACCCGCGCCAGGGCGAAGAGCTGAATCCCATCTTTCGCCACTGCCCCGATCTTTGGAGTCTCGATTACGCGTGGGTTCACCGACATCGCCACTGCTCCGTAGACATCGCGGCCGGCAAGGTCGATCGCCGCCGCGCGTTGGAAGTCGAGCGGGATGTTTGCCTTATCGGCCGAGATCAGGGCCCGCACGACACGCTGGACGTCTCCGCCGGCGAGAACGTGCGCCTCCAACTCCGTAATCGAAGGTTTTAAACCTGCTTTCCACGCCGTGATCATCGGACCGACCACCTTGTACGGATTCACCTTGCGCAGACGCATCCCAACGAGGGTCATCGGCCCGACAGGTACGCTCGCCGCAAGCGCGGAGATCCACAGTCCGACCGGCACGAAGTAGAAGAAAACCCATAGAACAAGAATCGCCAGTACTGCCACAACAATGTACGCAGTCATGTTTACGCCTCCTTTTCTATCCTTCTGACCACCTTGCGGTAGCCATCATCTCTTGTCACCACGATCGGCGTTCCCTTCTCCAAGAACCCTTCCTCACAGACTACATTCACCCGTTCACCGTCGAATTCACCCGTCCCCACCGGATGAAGATCGGTCACGGCAGTTCCCTGTCTTCCCACCCACGGGCTTGTCGCCCCTTTCTTCTTAGTCCTGTCGAACGCTCTACCGGTGATAGCCGAGGAGAGGATCACCCCGCCGAAGCGGAGCCGTGTCTTGGGGAGCTTGGTAACGAGGAGAACGGTTCCCACCAGAGCGAGGACGAGACCTCCGGAGACAGCTCCTACAGCGCGCATCGTCTCTACAGGTTCGGTGAACGGACCGACCATCGACGTGTAGAAGCCGAGACCGATCAGTACCAACCCAACGAGTCCGGCCACGCCGAAGTCGACGGCGGTGAAGACGAAGATCTCAAGGAGGACCGCTACAAGCCCAGCGAGGAGGAAGAGGATCGATTCCCATCCGGCCAGGCCGACGAGGAAGTGAGACCAGAAGAAGACACCGAGGCAAGTGAGCCCGACGATCCCCGGGACACCGAAGCTGGGATCATCATCTCCGCGATCAGACCGAGCATGCCGATGGTGATGAGGAGCGCCGCTACCCACGACTGGGTCAGGACCTCGACTACACCGTCGATCCATCGACGGGAGAAGTGAACCACCGGTGCTTTGGCGAGCCCCTCTGCTTCCAGGAGTTCCTCCAGGTTCCCTACTTCTCCTTCGGAGTAACCCCACTGGGATGCCTCCTGCGAGGTTAGGGTGAGGAGCTTCCCCTTCTCGATCAACCCTTCGACTTCGACATCGCGATCGACCATCGCCTCAGCGATCTCCGGGGGGCGGCCCCGTGTCTCAGCGGTGGCGCGAAAGAGCTTACGCGTCGCTGAGACGGTCTTCTCCGGCGCCTCGATCATCCTCCTTTATCGAAGTAGACCGGCGTCGCTGCTCCCATCACCCCGCCAGGAGCAAAGTAGATCTCCTCGCAGGCGATCGCCAGGAGTGCCCCCGCAGAATACGCTTCGCGGTTTACGTAGGCGATCGTGGGGATCTTTGTATCGAGGATGGCATCGCGGGAAGCAACCGCAGAATCCAGGTACTCCGGGAGTGGAGAATAGAATCACGACCGTACACGCCCCGGCCTCCTCTGCTTCGGATAACCCCTGACGCAGGTAAGAGACAGTCCCCCGACCGATCTCGCTGTCGATTGTAAGGACCCAGATCGGTCCCTCTTCCTGAGAGACACCCAAGAAGGAGACCACAACCATCAAGGCCATAACCATAAGAATAATGCGAATTTTCATGGATCCATCCTAGAATATAATTCGCGTCTTGTCAAGAGCCTTGCAACCGCTTCTCTCGCAGAGACGCAGAGAACAAAAGGAAGAGGGGGAAAGAACAAGGATCAAGAGCATGGCTTAGGTATCTTGCCTCTGCCTGTGCGTATCCCTGTTGCTTCTCAGAACACGCAGACTATTACGTTGAGAATCGCTGACGACACAAATGCACAAGTGCAACGTTGCATACAAGATGCAACGCTACAGAAGCGCGCTTTCCTCAGTAATTGCGTAAGAGAAAAAGGGGACGAGGCTATTTTCCCGGATGACGAGTAATGAGAAAGAGCAACAGCCGACGCTGATCTAATAGACCTGTTCATTGTGTAGTCTCCTCTACCGGCCACGTTCCGTAATAGGCGATCGTCTCACGCAGGGTTTTGATCAGCAGAGCATAATACCCGTCCCAATCATCCTTGGCCCATAACCGTGAAAGCTGATACACGTTCTCTCTTGCTATATCCCCTAGTTCACGATCGGGGTACCTGCACGCCACCTCCACGATGGTGTGGGCCTCTTGATGCAATCTGCTCCACCCATCACCACTTGGTTTGGGAGCAGGAGCGGAGACGAACTGCCAGAAACGGTCGATATCGTCCATCTCCCCAGCAAGCGAGTAGACCGGATCCAGGATCGAGAACGCCTCCTCCGATAGGACCGGTTGGAGTATTCGATACACAAGCGCGAGCTGCTCGATAATGAACTCAGCGTACGCGCGGTGAGCTTCATCGACCTTGTAGTTGGAAGCCCACGCTTGCCAGGCGGGCGTGATATCGGATATGAACTGATCCCAGTTCTCAGTAAGGTCGGGAAGGTTCTCGATAAACGCATCGATACCGTCCCTTTCGACGAGGAAAGCGATCAGGCTTGCCCCTACAGGATAGCTTATGTGGTAAGGAACATCAGCTAGACCGTGGTTCTCCGCCCACACAGCCGCAGTGTAACGCCAGCTGTTGTCTCTGGTCAATTTGTATGCGGTGTATTCCGCAAATCCTTCGCTGAGCATGTGTGGTAAATCCTGCAGAGAAAGCCCTTCTCTTTGGCAGAGGAGGTGAGTCAGCCAGTGACTTAATTCGTGATAGAGAGAGCGGCGAAGTTGAGGAGAATGATAGTCAAAGACGACGGAGTCCGAGCGGGACATAAGCATTTTAAGGGAGGGGTCTGGGTTCAGAGATAATACTGTATATGTTGGGTTTCTGAATGAGAATGCAGCTCCGGCCTGGCTGCCCACCAACGATTTCAGGAGAGTGGAGTTAGGCGTGGCGATCAGTGTAACCGGTAGGATTTCCTCTCCCTTACCAAGAGGGGAGCGGGATGGCCCACATGGCAGATCCGGTCGGCGAGGGGATGGGGACGAAGCCGGCAGTGAACGGATCGTAATTGCTCTCAACCAGGTGTCTTCTTGCATCTCGATTAGTTTATCCCAGTTCTCCGCGCTCTCTGGTAACGGTTGGTTCCAGAATGAGAAGACGGCTTCTGCCCTGGCTGTTATCGTCTCAATTAGCGTGGTGTTAGGGGCTGTCTCTACCCACGCGATCACCCCGTACTGCCACGGGGTCAACGTATACGTTGGGATTGCCGTAACAGCAATTCCAACGAGGAACACGACCATTATTGCAAGTACTAATTTCTTCATCGTTATCCTCCTAAAAATGTGGTCTCTCGCCCTCTACCCAGATTCATCGGGGTTCGCTGGTTACTGGGAAAGCCCCGTAGTGAGCGATCACTTCGCGCAACCCTTTGATGAACCACGAGTAGAAGTTGCTCCAATCACGTTCATCACCGTACTTGTTCAGGTTTATCTCCACACGGGCACGCACCATCCGGATGTCGGGATCGCTGTCGTTGTACTGAATGATCCTGAAGGTCGGTATGCGCGCAGTCAATGCCTGCCAGTCCTCTTCCGATGGCTCAAGCGGAGTCCGTGAGACGAGATCCCAGAAACGATCGATGTCCGCCATGGTCCCTTGTCCATTATACAACTTGTCGATGATCTCATCGGCCTCCGAGGAGAGAACAGGCGCAAGCATCCGTCGGCAGAGACTAAGGCTTTCCAGCGTCGCCTCGTACCGGGCAAGGTCTCCCGAGGAGAGCTTCGCGTCGGCGAGCGATTCGCGCCATGCCGGGGTCAGCGAGGAGATGACGCTATCCCAGTCCACTGTAGGATCAACAAGCATCTCCAGAAATCCATCCTTCCCTTTCTGTTCCACCAGGAGGTCGACGATGCTCGTTCCAATTTCGTACAGCAGTGGCCAGGGAACATCGGTGAGATCCCCTTCCTGCGACCATATCGCGGCCATCGATCGCCATGTATCCCTCCCAGACAGAGCACAAGCGGTGTAGTCAGCGAATCCCTCAATTATCATCTTCGGAAGATCAAATAGGTTAACTTGGTTCTTGCTTCCCCACAGCAAATACGCCCAGTGCGCGAGCTCGTGGCACAAGGTGTACTTCCAGTTCCCCCGCGGTGAGAGGACGATAGTCTCTGTCTCGGACAAGAAGACAAGCAAGGTGTATTTCTCTTCCTGGCCCGTCTCTTCGAGCCAAGACAGGGTGTATCGATCCACCCCGCCGAATCTTCCGCTAAACGTGTAATCACCGTACAATCGGTTCATCGTCTCAGTATCAGGAAAGAGCCCGATCAGCAAGGGAAGGATCTTTCTGTCACCCCAAGCAGGAGCGGGTACAATCAGTAATTCGTCAGAATCTGCAAGCGGGAATAGCCTCCCATTGATCTTGTAGTACGAGCCATACCCGGGCACAAGCGGATCCATGCCCTCCAATATCAGGCTTGGCGTTTGCGTCAACACCCTGAACCACGCATCGTACCAAGCCTGTGAGCTTGTCTGCGTCGGTGTCGCCCAATCGAACGTCGGCACCGGGACCGGCAGATTCCAGAACGCAAAGACGTCCTTAACCGCCTCTGTGGCCTCATCGATGAATTGTTGCTGATCCATGGACGGCATCTGCACCCAGGCGACCACCCCGTACTGCCACGGGGTGAGGGTGTACGTCGGAGCTGCCGCAACAGCAAGCCCAACGAGGAACACGACCACTACCGCAAGTACTAATTTCTTCATCGCCATCCCTCCTAAAAATGCGGCCTCTCGCCCTCTACCCAGGCTCATTGGGTTTCGCTGGTTACTGGAAGAGCCCCGTAGTGGGCGATTACCTCGCGCAGGCTAGCGATGAGCAGATCGTAGTACTCATCCCATTCGCCCAGTTCCCGCAACTCGCGCAGCCGGAACGCATTAATTGATGCCAAGTTCTGCAGATCCTTGTCGTCATAAGCGTTCCCAACCTCCGCGATGGTCTTCTCTCCCGGTCGCATCTGTTGCCATACCTCATCGCTCGGTCTTGGGGCGGGGGCGGAGATGATCTGCCAGAAACGGTCAATATCCTCTATCGTCCCTGCTCTATCGTACAACCGTAAAACGATCCCCAGTGCTTTAAATGGAAAAACTGGGCCGAGTATACTTTTACAGAGCCAAAGTCGTTCTACCGTTGCCTCGTAGTATGCTCGATCCCCTTCGGTAAGGTCGATAGAGGAGGCCCACGTACACCAAGCAGGTGTAATGTTCACGGCAACTTGATTCCAGTTCTCGGAAAGGTTGGTAAGGTCGTTGAGCACTCCGTCTACCCCGTCCCTTTCTACAAGGAACTCCATCAGGCTTGATCCCACTGAATAACACATGAAGGATGGAACATCCGATAGACCGTGGTCCTCTGCCCAGCCAGCGGCAAGGATCTGCCAGTACTTGTCTTCGCTGAGTGTAGTGGCTGTGTACTCAGCGAATCCTTCGATGATTAGGGGCGAGAAGGTCTCCGGATCGATCCCGTCCTTGCGGCACGATAAATGGAAGAGCCAATGGCTCAGTTCATGACGCAGAGTTTCTCCGGCAAGAGAGGAACCAGGACAGTACGTGATGGAATAAGAGCGATGAACCAACTGGAACAACGACCGAATACTAACTAAAGGGATTCCAGTTCCGATCCCTTCTTTCGCATACCAATAATTGAATAACCCTCCCGCTGTGTAGCGATCGGTCCATTCTTCCATGAAATCCTCGTCAGGAAAAACAATCAGGATGAGCGGGAGTAGCTTCTCCCCCTTCCAGGAAGGGAGAGGGATCTCCCAGATATCAGATGACGTTGGCGAGGGCACCGGGAGGAAACCGGCGGTGAATGGGTCGTAATTGCTGTCCCCCCATGCTCCTCGTGGCATTGGCTTAAATTGGTCCCATCCTTCCGCGGGCGTTGGAATTGGCTGGTCCCAGAATGAGAAGATGTTGCTCACGGCTTGGGTAGCCGCGCTGATGATTGTCTGGAGGTGTGCTGGTTCCGTCTGCACCCAGGCGACCACCCCGTACTGCCACGGGGTGAGGGTGTACGTCGGAGCTGCCGCAACAGCGGGAACCACACACAACAGAATGAGGGCGACGAACAGAAGCTTCTTCACTAGGATCATCTCCTTATTGTGAATTATAATCCCATCGAAGCACCTCGCAAGGATAGATATATCCTCCTTCTGCACTGTATTCATGGTATACTGAGTCCCGAGGAGGAAGAGATGAACAAGAACGATAATCAGCTGGTGACAGTGTTCGTGACTGGTGATGAGGGAGTGCGTGCTGTTGCTTCCTCCATCTTGGAAGGAGCGGGCATCCCATACTTCGAAAAGGGAGGAGCGTCACACAATCTGGGTCTGCAAGTGTTCAATCTCTCGGCAGGTCCGTGGAGTTCCAGGTGCACTCCAAAGACGCCACCGCAGCGAGGGAACTCCTCTCTCACTTGGAATAAGAACCACAAAATAAAACGCTGTTCTCTCGCCCGTTCGCTGTGCTCACTCAAGCTGCCAAGGGCGCAGAGATCGCTGAGAAAGGCCATGACTCTTGGATTTCAAATGTCTTTTTCTCTTCACCTATTTCCGTTTTTCTCTGCGTACTCTGTGCCCTCGGCGGTGAAAGCTTTTGCTTTGCAAGGAAAAGAGACCGACGGAATAACCTGCGTTTCCCACTCGAAACAACGATGAATCGATAAAAGGGTGCGAAAATTCACAACTTCTCCGTGTCACCCCCTCACCATGTCTCCCTATTCTGTAGGTTGTGTTTACCAGCCGCCACCGCCACCGCCGCCGAAGCCTCCACCGGAGAAGCCACCACCGAACGATGAGCCGCCGCCCCATGCGGAGTGCCCGCCCGAGCTGGTACGCGGAGCGGTGACGAACGTTCTCTCCATCCCCGAAGAGAGGTTCATCATCCCCATGTAGAACAGAGCCGGATGGAAACCTGGCGTCGCTCCAACATACCAGCGCGGGGGCTCAGTCATTACCCCCTCAAACTGTTTGGTCCAGATGGAGGTCAGGTTGAACGCCATGGCGTACGGGAGGAGCTTCTCAAACAGTTTAGGGCTCTTCTCCGGTGCGTCGTGAAACTCCATCTGCGTTACCTCGCGCGGTGGATGTACTCGGAGAGGCCCAAGAGATCCTGTAGCACGAGGACGCCCTTCTTCGTCTTGCGCGGCATGATAGGCGAGAACGCGAGGATGATCAGCCGCAGAGGGCGATCGTCAGTCCCAGGTAGAGGGAGGAGGTCCAGAAGCCGATCACGACTCCAAGAAAGAGGATCATCATCCAAAGGTTCTGTATGACTGACGTGTGCGCTCCGGGTTGTTCTGGTAGTACCCCTTCTTGATCAACCCAGCGTAGAGATCGGACTTGATCTGCGGGAGAACCTTGTAGAACTCGTTCTCCATCGAGGAGAGGGTCCGTCTCTCCGGGTGAGAGGGATCGAAGATCGCTTCAAAGATGGTCTTCTCTACCTTGGAAAGGTCGGCGTCGGCCTCCTTCCTCTTGATGAACTCATAGTCGAGCGGCCCGGCATGGCCGAAGAAGCCCTTGATCTTGTCGGCGATCCCCTCCTGCTCATCGCTCACCTCCTTGATGGTGAGGTACCCTTTCACCGCAAGGCCGATCACCATCGCCGAGATGTCACGCAGGTCGGCGCGGTCGTCGATCAGGACGCCGGCCTCGCCGGGATGCATCCCCCGCGGCGGCTCGAAGCGCGGGGCGATCGTCCCTTTCCTCGGATCCCTTCCTGTTTTCAGCCATAAGAAGAACATTCCGATGAGGGTGAGGATAGGCAAGAGAGCGTACTTGTTTGCTGACAGGAACCAGAGTGTGCGCTGCCACGTGGTCGGCGCCGCGATCCCCGCTTGATCGCGCGGTATCGCCATATCGATCGTCAGCCCCTCTCCTGGTGCAAGGTAGCCCGCCTCGAAGACAAATCGTCCGTTTTCGTCGAGCGTTGGTGGACCTCCCCGTGTGGCGCTCCCGTAGTACCCGACATAGGAGGTGGTCGAGACATCGGCTGGTATCACCGTGGATGGGAGTGCGACCGTTGCCGAGGCGTGGTTGATCGGAATCTGCCACTTGTTTCCGGTGATGTTCCAGTAGAGCTGAATGTAGTCATCGCGGAAGAGGAGGGCGCGAGCGACGGTGTAGTTGATCGTGTACGTATGCGTTCTCGTGATCGTAACGTCCGGATCGCCGATACGGACGAGGATGTTTCTCCCGCTCCTGTGCACGGTGTACTTTGCTTTTGCACCGTCTTGCGTTACAGAAGTGACATGAAGAGAGATCGTGATATTCTCTCCGGTGGGGCGCCTGTATGAAACGGGAATCCAGCGTTCGATCCCGTGATGCGGACTGTAGAAGTCGGCATCGATCTTCTCGGTAACGTGGAGGATCCCCTGATTGTCAAGCCTAATCTGGGAATCGAAGTTCTTGATGCGTAGCGTGGCGGAAGCGGCAACTGAGACGACAAGAACGAGAAGGAGAGAGATCGCGACCTTGCGCATTAGAATTGAACCTCGGTGCCTCGCGCTGTTCCGTGCCGGGGAGCATGTAGAACTCCCGCTCCTTGAAGTGGAAGAGGTTGGCGATGATGCTCTGCGGGAAGACGCGGATACTGGTGTTCAGGTCGCGCACAACCGCGTTGTAGTACGTGCGGGAACGCTGGACGGAATCTTCTACCTCTTCTAGGGTCTGCTGGAGCTTTAGGAAGTTCTCATTGGCTTTTAGCTCGGGGTAGTTCTCCACCACAGCGAAGAGCGACTTAAGGGCTCCCCTCAGCCCTTGCTCTGCAATTGCCTGCTCCTTGGGGGAGGAGGCATCGATCGCCCGGGCACGGGCGAGGGTCACCTGCTCGAAGACCTCCTTCTCGTGCGTGGCGTACCCCTTCACCGTTTCCACCAGGTTGGGGATCAAATCCCAGCGGCGTTTGAGTTGCGTATCGATATCTCGCCACGCCTCCTCTGCACGTACCTGCAGCTTCACCAGACGGTTGTAGTTCAATACGCCCCACCCGAGGACGAATGCCACTACCAGTATTGCGATATAACCAGCGCTCATCTTCCCTCCTTACTACGTGGCGTAACATTGTAGCGAGCAGACGGCGGCGCGCCAAATTGGGCCTTGGGCTACTGGCTGTAACGAGTGAGCTGTTGAAGACATGAAACAGATTGCCCGTTGTAAACGCGTGAAGCACCTGCAATGGGCAAAAGCATTCTCTCCGGCAAAGGTCTGTTCGTGCACGAAGAACAGGCAAGGCAAGGAACACCAATAAGACCAGGGATACAGTCAGGAGAACGCATGATGAAACAAAGGGCCGAAGCCGATCTTGAGAGCTGATCGCTGATGGCTGATCGTCCAGCCGCGGCATTGAAAACGGGGAGTAGTAGTAGTAAAGTCCGTCTGACAGCCTTACCGATACTATGGAGGTAACCATGCATAAACGATTGTTCACCCCGGGGCCGACCGAGGTGCGTGCCGACATCCTGAAGGAACTAGCGACTCCGCAGATTCACCACCGTTCGCCCGAGTTCTCCGAACTATACGCCGAGATCCAGCCGAAGCTGCAGAGGCTTCTCTACACGGAGAACCCTGTCTTTCTGTTCACCTCCTCATCGACCGGGGCGATGGAGTCCGCGGTGACGAACCTCGTCGCCAAGCGTTGTCTGAACCTGGTGAACGGTGCGTTCTCCAAGCGCTGGCACGAGATCACTGTGGGGAACGGTGTCCCCTGCGATGCGTTCGCGATCGAATGGGATCGGGCGATCAAGCCGGAGATGGTCGATGAACAGCTGAAGACCGGGAAGTACGACGCGGTTACCCTGGTTCTCAACGAGACCTCCACCGGGATGATGAACCAGTAGCAGAGATCGCTAAAGTGGTCGCTAATTACCCCGATGTCCTCCTCCTCGTCGACGCGGTGAGCGGGATGGCCGGAGTGAAGATCGAGACCGACGCGTGGGGACTCGACTTCGTCCTCGCCGGGGTGCAGAAGCGTTCGCCCTTCCCGCCGGTCTCGCCTGTTGCCGCGGTGAGCGAACGCGCCCTTGCCCGCGCGAAGGACGTCCCCCCGCGCAGCTACTACTTCAACCTGAACCACATGCTCAAGTATCACAGGAAGAATCAGACCCCGTCCACACCGGCGATCCCGCACATGTTCGCGCTGAACGCCCAGCTCGACAACTTCCTTGCGGAGGGGCTGGATGAGCGTTTTGCCCGTCATGAGAAGATGGCTGGTATTGTGCAGGCGTGGGCGCAGAAGCACTTCGATATCTACCCCGAGGAGGGGTATTGGTCGAAGACGCTCACCTGTGTCAAGAACACGCGCGGGATCGATGTCGCCCAACTGATAAACTCACTTGCCAACGACTACAACCTGCGCATCTCGAACGGCTACGGTGATATCAAGGGGAAGACGTTCCGCATCGCGCATATGGGGGATACACAACCAGACGAGATCGAAGGGCTGCTGCGGGCGATCGAGACCGTCCTTCACCTGTAAAAGGAGGGGAAGATGGCATTTCGGGTACTGGTATCGGATCCGTTGGCGAAGAGTGCGGTCGCTGCGATGCGCGAGGCGGGCCTTGCGATCGACGAGAAGACCGACCTCTCCGTCGAGCAACTGAAGAGGGAGATCGCGAATTACGATGCGATCGTCGTCCGCAGCGCGACAAAGGTGCGGAAAGAGGTCATCGATTGCGCGAGCGGACTCAAGCTGATCGTCCGCGCGGGGGTGGGCCTCGACAACATCGATGTCGAGTATGCGAAGGAGAAAGGGATCGAGGTACGGAACACCCCGGCGGCGAGCTCCAACTCCGTCGCCGAACTGGCCCTTGGCCATATTCTCTCGTTGGCCCGCCACATCGGACGGGGGACGGTCTCCTTGAAAGAGGGGAAGTGGGAGAAGAAGCAGCTTAAAGGGGTAGAGATCGAAGGGAAGACGCTCGGGATCGTGGGGATCGGGCGCATCGGTCAATCCCTTGCTCATAAGGCCCATGCCTTGGGGATGCGGGTGATCGCGTTCGACAAGTACGTCGAAAAGAGCCCCCTCCCCGAGATCGTGACGATGGTCCAGTTCGAGGATCTGCTGAAAGAGAGCGACTTCATCTCGCTGCACATCCCGTTCGATCCTCAGGTGGGATCAACGATCGGAGAGAAGGAGTTTTCGATGATGAAGGACGGTGTTCGGATCGTCAACTGTGCCCGCGGCGGGGTGATCGACGAGGCGGCCCTTGCCAGCGCCCTGGCAAGCGGAAAGGTCGCTGGAGCGGCGCTCGACGTCTTCTCGACCGAGCCGCCGGATGTGAACGACGTGCTCTTCACCCAGGAGAACCTCTCCCTCACCCCGCACATCGGAGCCTCCACGGTCGAGGCGCAGGGACGGGTCGGAAAGGAAGCGGCCGAGATCGTCATCGAGTTCGCTCGCACCCACTAGGAGGAGACTATGGCACAGGTCATTCCGTTTCGCGGCATCCGCTATAACCCGGACAAGATCACTGATATGACGAGTGTGGTCAGTCCACCCTACGACCGCATCTACGAGGACGTACAGGAGGCTTGTTACGAGAAGAGCCCGTACAACATCGTACGGATCGTCAAAGGGAAGAAGCGGCCCGATGATGACGGCGAGAACGTCTATACACGCGCTGCGGCGTACCTCGCGCAGTGGCTTAAGGAAGGGGTTCTCTTGCGGGATGAGACGCCCTCCCTCTACGTCTATCACCAGGAGTATACCTTTGCTGGGGAGCGGCTCGTGCGCAAGGGAGTGATCGCCCTTGGCAAGCTCGAACCAGAGAAGGTGCATGCGCACGAGAGGACACTCAAAGGGCCGAAGGAGGATCGTTTGCGCTTACTGCGCGCGACAGAGGCGAACTTCGGCCATATCTTCATGCTCTATTCCGACCCGGAACGCAGGGCCGACGAGGCGCTCGCCGCTGCGATCGAGGGGGATGCCCCGACGATCGAGGCGACCGATGACTTCGGAAACCTTCACCGGGTGTGGCGGGTGACCACGCCTTCGGTGATCGACACGGTGCAAAGCGCTCTTGCTGATAAGGACCTCTATATCGCCGACGGGCACCACCGCTACGAGACAGCCGTCAACTACATGCACGAGTGTGAGCAGAAGGGATGGCTTCCGGCGGCGCCGGAGTCGTTCGACGCACGCATGATGACCCTGTTTAACATCGACCTTGAGGGAATGACGATCCGTCCGATTCACCGTCTCGTTCACGGTCTTTCGGACTATAGCTCGGAAGCCTTCCTCGATCGAGCAGAAGAGGATTTCGAGGTGAAGCGGTTCGACTCGTTCGCGGCATGGAGGGAGGCGGTCCATGCCGGTTGCCACCGTCATACGTTCGGGTGCTGCACCGGCGGAGTATTCGCTACTCTCACCCTGCGCGATGAAGGGCTGATGGATCGGCTGATCGCGGAGGATCGCTCGGCGGATTACAAGCACCTTGACGTCTCGATCCTCCATGCGGCGATCCTGGAGAAGCTCTTGGGGATTAACGCGCAAGCGCTTGAAGAGCAGCGGAACGTGACCTATACGGTCGATACAGAAGAGGGGGTGAGACGGGTCGAGGAGGGAAAGGAACAGATCTTCTTCCTCTTGAACCCCACGACCGCTGAGGAGGTCAAGCGTGTCGCCGACCACGGGGAGAAGATGCCGCAGAAGTCGACCGACTTCTATCCGAAGCTCCTCACCGGCCTCGTCTTCAGCAAGATGGAGATCAAGAAGTAACCATTGGCAGTGGCTGTTTCCTCCTAATGAGAGACCGCCCCTTTGCTCCTGGCCTGCCTGTCCAGGCAGACACAGGTGGAGTAAGGGGCGGCGTCTTTTGCTATGGCTTGAGCTCTATCGCTGTTCGGCGTGCTCGCCGAGACCGGGGATCCTCACCTGTTTTTCCAACAGGCGTAAGAGCTGGGTGACGATGAAGACCAGTGCCAGGTAGAAGAGCGCGACGACGATGAACACCTCGAGGTAACGGAAGTTCTTCGCTGCGATCCTCTTCCCCACTCCCATCAGGTCGAGGAGGGTGACCGAGAAGACGATTGAAGAGTACTTCAGCATAAGGATCAGTTCGTTCGACCATGAGGGGATCACGATGCGGAACGCCTGGGGGAGGATTACATACCTGATCGCCTGTAGCTTGCTCATCCCCAACGAACGAGCGGCCATCATCTGCCCTTCCTTCACCGCCTGGATCGCCCCCCGCAGGTACTCCGCCTGGTAGGCCGCTGTATTGAGCCCCAGAGCGAGGATTCCACTTGTGAAGGCGGATAGCGTGATCCCCCAGTTCGGAAGCCCGTTGTAGACCATAAGCAACTGGACCAAGAGCGGGGTACCACGGAAGACCTGGATATATATGCTGCACGGGATCGAGATCAGCCGTCCACCGTAGACGCGGCCGAGCGCGAGCAGGATCCCGAGGACGATCCCGATCGCGATGCAGGTCGCCGTGATCTCCAGCGTGAGGATCAACCCGTGCGCCATCGGTCCCAGCCAGGTCGGGTCGAACGCCATCAGTCCGTCTCCCCGTAGAGCTCGGTGATCTTGTTGAGAAACTCTCCCGTCCGTTTGTGCTTGGGGGCGGTGAACATCTGTTGTGGATCCCCCTGTTCGACGATCACGCCGTGCTCCATGAAGATGATCTCGTCGGCGACCGCGCGGGCGAACCCCATCTCGTGGGTCACCACGAGCATCGTCATCCCGCTCTTGGCGAGATTGATCATCACCTCGAGGACCTCGCCGATCAGCTCCGGGTCGAGGGCTGAGGTCGGCTCGTCGAACAGGATGAGCTTGGGCGCATGGCGTACGCCTGGCGATCGACACGCGCTGCTGCTGCCCGCCGGATAGTTGGGCCGGGTAGGCATCCGCTTTGTCCCCAAGCCCGACCCGGGAGAGCTCCTCCATCGCCAGTTTAGTTGCCTCCTCCTTACCCATCCCCTTGACCTTGATCGGCCGATACGAACGTTCTGAAGCGCAGTCAGGTGAGCGAAGAGGTTAAAACTCTGGAAGACGAACCCGATCTCTGCACGCAGCTTGTTGATGTTCGATTTGGCGTGCGTCACCTCCACTCCATCGAGGAAGACACGCCCCTGTTCTGGAGGGCTCAACTGATTGATGCAGCGAAGGAGGGTTGACTTTCCCGTCCCCGATGGGCCGATGACGACCTTGGTCTCTCCGCGTTCGAGTTCGAACGAGACCCCTTTTAAGACCTCTTCTTTCCCATACCGCTTGTGAATGTTCTCAACGATCAGGAGCGCCATATAACAGGTTACCTCCTTCTTTAGCCGATTCCGCCCCGCTTAGCCTCAAGACCTGGTATCCGTAACCGTTTCTCCAGCCTTCCGAGGCTCCAGTTCCCGGCGTAGGTCAGCACGAGGAAGATCAGGGCCACCGTCAGGTAGGTCAGCATCGCCAGGTTGTAGTGACTGTCTATGATGATGCGCGCGTGACGAAGTACCTCATTCAGACCTACGACGTAGGCGAGAGTGGTGTCCTTTACAACGGAAGAGAACTCGTTCGACCAGCCGGCGATGGAGAGGCGGAGCGCCTGAGGGACGATGATCGTGACGATCGCCCGGATCCGGCTCATCCCCAGGGAGCGGGCGGCCATCATCTGTCCGTGGGGGATCGCCTGCAGCGCCCCGCGGAAGATCTGCGATTGATACGCTGAGGAACGGAACCCGAGGGCGAGGGTGGCGGCGAGGAAGGGTGGGACATCCACCCCGAACTGCGAGGGGCCGAAGTAGAACAGAAATAGAAGAACGAGCGCGGGAATGCTGCGAAAGACCCAGGCATACCCTGAAGCGAGCGTGCCAAAGAACCGTCCTCCGTAGACCTGCAACAGGGCGACCACCGTGCCGACCAGGAGTCCCACAATCAGCAGGGCGAACAGGAGTTCGATGTTGATCAGCGTCCCCCGCAAGAGCATCGGCAGGCTGTTTCCAATAACGATAAGACCTTCGATAAGCTCCTCCTTCCCTTAGGAATTGCGAAGACAGGGCCCCCGCCGTTCCTTTGGAGGAGGCCCCTTGCCAGAAAGGCTTACATCCCTGTCTGCCTCATGAGCGCGACAGGCAGGGAGTTACTTGGTCGCTTCCGCGGCGAACTTTGCTGCAAAGGCTTCCACGTCCTTGTTGACGAGGAGAAGATCCTTGGAAGCGAGCCAAGCCGCTTCGATCTGGTCGTTTGTCGGGCCGAAGTAACCCTTAAGCAGGTTGTCCCAAACGCTCCCCGCAGTGACGACCAGCTCCTTTGTGCCCCCGGCCGTCTCGATAACCTGAAGCCCCAATTCGGTCATTGCGGCGTTGATCCGAGGGAGGAGTCCCTCGGGGTCTCCGTCCGCCACGAGGAAGCGAAGTACTCGTAGGTGTTGATGATCCCTGCGATCGTCAGCTCGTCCGGGTAAGCGGCGATCGATGCCCGAGACGCGGGCTCATCCTGGATCACCGCGTCGATCCGCTTGTTTACCAGGTCGAGGATCGCCGTTGGGTAGAACTCGTACCCCTTCACCTCAATGTCGATCCCCGCTGCCTGGAGGTTATCCTCCAGGTAGTAGAAACCTGTTGTCCCGTTCTGAGCCCCGATCGCCTTCTTCGGCCCCAATCCCGCCATTGCGGTGATGATGTTGAGACCTGAGTCCTTGCGGATGACTACGGCCTGATTGGAGAGGTAATACGGCTCGGAGAAATCGATCGTCTTCTCACGCTCTTCCGTGATCGTGAACCCCGAGGCACCGATATCCGCTTTCCCGGAATCTACGGTCTGAATGATCGCGTCGAAACCGATGTTCTTGATCTCGATCTCGAAACCCGAAACGATCGCGATGCAGCGCATCACATCAAGATCGAACCCGAAGAACTGCCCGTCCGCGGTCACCATCTCGAACGGGGCCCACGGGATATCCGAGGCGACGATGTACTTGTCCTTTGCGAGGGCAAGCCCTCCTCCGAGCAAGACTACCAAACTCACTACGGTCAAGCCAACCAGAAATTTCTTCATGCTACATGCACCTCCTTGTACGACACTTTAGCATAGTTTTGCGCGTCAAGTCAATACCTTATCACTATATAGTAAAAGAATCGAAATACCTGTTCTTCCTTTTACTATCCTTCCTCGCATACAAGAATTTTCTTAGAGCATGTGTACCACCACCTTCGCGGTGAAACCAGTTTGCTAACGGCAAGAGACGGTTGATAACAGGTGAACTACAGTGGAATTAAGGACGGTGCTGACGTTCGTTAAGGAGAGGAAGAGCCAGCAAATACAGAGAAGGGACAAGCAGCGGATACAGACTTGTTGTCATCATTCCTCCTTTTAGATGAACGTCTTCATCGTGAATTATCGCAGATAAAGGCCCCTCTGTCAACCCTCTTTGCCGACACCTGTCCTCTTTGCTAGAGACAAACCCACGATCTCCGTCTCTCTGATTTCCTCTCGTCTCTTCCGGCGACCGATTAGGATTCTATTCACGATGAAGGAGGTTGTCATGCCGCGGATCTACGCCCGCCTCATGGTTGTGTTTATGCTGCTTGTTCTGACAACGGGGGGACTCACCCTGGCCGAAGAGGCCGCGTGCTCTGGGTGCTCCGAGGAGATCGGACTGGGGTTCTCGGGGAGTGTTGGACTTGAGCTTACGTTCACCCCGATCCCACCTCTGTCGTACAACATCGAGTCGGGATTGACCCTGTCGTTCAGCGTGACCGATTTCACCTTTGAATCCGAGACCGTCTTCGACCTATCAGGGTTCCAGTCGCAAGGTTTTGGGGCTGCGGTCAATCTGGGCGCGGTGCAGATCGCTGACGAGATCCTCTTTGATCCTTATTTCAGTTGGAATCAACTAGGTGTCGATGCGCAGTTCCTTGGGGTGGAGACGGGGCTGGATCTCATCTTGGCCGATATCGGTTCGGTACAGACCCCCAGCTATAGCATGGGAGCGGTCCTTGAGCTCTCAAGCGGGATCGTCTGCGGTTTTTCCATCACCGCTCTGACCGGGTTCGGTGCGACCGACCTGGTGAACGACCTTGACGGGATTGAAGCTCCCTTCTCGCACGATCTGTTGGAACTCTTCTACCATCTTGATTCTCTGTTTGGGACTGCACCAAATCTCAAGGTGACGATCGTCCCCGGCTTCTACTTCGAGGAGGAGCTTGTCCGTCTGGAGATGGACTACGAGGGGTTGATTTCGAGTAGCAGCACATGGTTCGGTTGGACCGGCTTCTCCAAGGAGGTCCTCGAGATCGGGTACCGGTTCGACGAGCCGACGCTCGCCTTCCTCACCGCCCTTACCTTTGATGACGTGGTCACTATCAGCGGGCTCGATTTCATCCTCGATCTTCAGATCGAACCGGTGCGGTTCACGGCGAAGACGAGCTTTGCTTCCCCCGCGGTGCCGGCGCCGATCCCGATCGTCTTCGACGGTCAGGGGTTTGCCGTTTCGTTCGAGATCTGCGGGGTCACCGTCACTTCGGAGACCGATTTCGATGAGACCTTCCTCTTCGAGCGGCAGCTCCTCGCGATCGAAGCAACGATCGACCCGGTCAGTTTTGCGAGCTTGACCTCATTCGACGGGGCGGGTTTCACCGGTCAATGGATCCGGGCCGATGTGGCCTTTAGTGGCGTAACCTTGTACACAACGGCCGCATTCGACTACAGTGGGATCAACGAGGTCTCCTTCGGGTTTGAGCTGACGTTCTAGTCCGATGGTCAACAAAGAGGAGAGCTATCCCCAACTCGATCTCGGTGAACTCCTCGCCCTTCTCGGGACCGAGCAATCCGATCAGGATGCGATCCGCGCGAAGATCCTCGAGGTGACGACCCACCTGATCGATGAGGTCATCGAGGAGACGTTCCCCCGGAGCGGCTTCTCTCACGAGGAACTCTTCCGCGCCGGTTATCTAGGCCTGCTGAACGCTACGTACAACGTTGAACTGGCACAGAGAAGGCGTTTAGTGAATACGCGAAGAACCTGATCAGGGGGGAGATTCGGCAGCACATTCGCGAGCGTGTAAACCGTTCGGAGTTTCCGCACTGGCTGAAGGATCTGAACCATCGCATCGAGGAGGCACAGGTGACCCTCCTCCGGAAGACGGGGCGATTACCGACGCTCACCGAGCTCTCCGATGCGGTCAACATCACCGAGGAAGGTATCGCGGAGATCTTCAAGGCGCGCGAGGCGCTGAACTACGTGTCGTTGGGCGAGGAGCAGCGACGATACGATCCCCTTCCCACCATCGATAAGGCGAAGATCAGGAACAAGCGTAAAGAACCGTTCCCCATCGAACATCGAATCCATATCGCCTCGGCGTTGGAGAAACTCGCCGACCTACAGCAATACCTGTTTCAGAGCCTCTTCCCGCCAGCAGATCGATGATGGGACCGTTCGCCGTTTAACGGATGATAGCCCGTAGTCGTACGACCCGAGTGGTCCTGACAGAACGCGTCTGGCCTATCGTGCGTGTCCTTGCCCTCCATGCTCTCGCCTGGAGCGGCCTTATCCGGCTCGTTGCCGTTTCCTTGGTCTTCGACATCACGGTCTACTGGTTCGGTTGGCCGCAGAGCGACCCCTCCGCAGAGGGATGGAGCGTGAGCCCCGATGGACAGATGTGGGCGTTGGTCATCGGGGGCGTCGTCCATCTCCTCCTGTTCATCTGGGCATGGCGGCGATTGGAGCACAAGCCGCTTCAAATGATGCTCCTCCCTTTCTCACGGCACCTGTGGCGCCCTCTCTTCTTCGGGCTTATCACTGGTCTCGCTGGGATCTTCCTTGTGTTTGGAGCCCTGGTAGCGAGTGGGTCTGTGCACCCGCGGTGGGGGTGGCCCCTGTCTCCTCCCAGGTCCTCCTTGCGGCTGTAGGTTGGTTCGTCGAGTCGTCTCTCCTGGCACCGCTCCTGGAGGAGATCGAGTGCCGCGGATACCTCTTCCAGAATGTGAAACGCGGTTGGGGAACTATTCTGGCGATTATCGTGACCGCGGCCGTCTTTGCAGCGAGGCACCTTCAAAACCCCAACGCCAACGCGCTTGGGTTGGTGAACATCGCGTTCATCTCCATCGTCTTTACCGTGGCGATGCTGCGGTTTCGCTCGCTCTGGTTCCCGATCGGGTGGCACGCCTCCTGGAACTTCGCCCAGTTCTTCCTCTTTGGGTTACCGAACTCCGGGTATTCCCCCGCTGGCCTGGAACTTCAGGGGACGACCCTCCTTGTCTCTCAGGTCTCTGGCCCCGCATGGCTGACCGGGGGGGAGTTCGGCCTGGAAGGGAGCGCAATCACGACGATCGTCCTTATCGGGATCCTCGTGTTCCTCCTTCGGCTCAGGCGGGGATCTTCAGAGGAGGACGGTGAGAAAGCTGATCTACCCCCCACCGACCGGGGGGAGGAAAGCGACCACCGCCTCTTCGGGGAGAGGGGTCGCGGTCCCATCGAGGAAGCGGACGTTGCGCCCGTTTAGGAGGATGTTGACGTACCCGTCTTTAAGGCCCGTATCGAGTCTCTCTCGAAGTGTGGGAAGGCGGCGGTAGAGCTCGTCCAGGAGATCGGCGATCGTCGCCTCACGAGGGAGGAGAACGGAGAGGGCAGAGGAGCCAATAAGCTCCCGCAGGCCGCCGAAGGCCTTCACCGTAACCTTGATTTCACTGCCTTGTGATCCACTGTTCATGGTCGTTTCTCGCTCCGTATCATTCCACCATAGAGATCGGAAGATTTAATGATCGGGTGATTGAGATGTTAAATCATTCAATCTCTCAATCGCTAAATCTCTCAATCCTCGGGATCTTCACCCCGCGTTCGCGGGCGACGCGGATCGCTTTGTCGTATCCTGCATCGGCGTGGCGCGCGATACCCGTCCCTGGATCGCAGGTGAGGACCCGCTCCAGGCGACGATCGGCTTCCACGCTTCCGTCGGCGACGATCACCATCCCTGCGTGGATGCTCTTTCCGATCCCCACTCCACCTCCGTGATGCACCGAGACCCACGTCGCACCGGAGACGGCGTTTAGAAGCGCATTTAAGATCGGCCAATCGGCGATCGCATCCGAGCCGTCCTTCATTCCCTCAGTCTCCCGGTACGGGGAGGCGACCGAGCCGGAGTCGAGGTGGTCGCGCCCGATCACGATCGGGGCAGTGACCTCTCCCGATCGGACCAGCTCGTTGAACGCAAGTCCCGCCTTTGCCCGCTCCCCGTAGCCGAGCCAGCAGATCCGCGAGGGGAGTCCCTGGAAGGTCACCTGCGCTTGCGCCTTCTTGATCCAGCGGTGGAGCGACTCGTCCTGCGGAAAGAGGTCGAGGATCATTCTGTCGGTGCGGTAGATATCCTGCGGATCACCGGACAGGGCGACCCAACGGAACGGTCCCTTCCCCTCGCAGAACATCGGTCTGATATAGGCGGGGACGAAGCCGGGGAAGCGGAAGGCATCTCTCAGGCCGCCGGTCTGCGCCTGGCCGCGCAGGTTGTTCCCGTAGTCGAAGACGACCGAGCCCCGATCGAGGAAGGCGTTCATCGCTGCGACGTGCCGCACCATCGACTGGAACGAGAGCTCGATGTAGCGGTCGGGATCGGTTTCACGTAGCGACAGAGCCTCGTCGTAGCTCATTTTCCCGGGGACATAGCCGTTCAGTTCATCGTGAGCCGAGGTCTGATCGGTGACGACGTCGGGAACGACGCCGCGGGCGAGGATCTCTGGGAGGAGGTCAGAGGCGTTTCCTAAGAGACCGATCGAAAGGGGATCTCCCTTCTCCTTCGCGTCGAGGGCCCACTTCAAGGCCTCATCCAGCGATTCTGTTGAGGTGTCAAGCTGGTTCAGTTTGAGCCGGCGTTCGATCTTCTCCCGGTTCACCTCGATCAAGAGTCCCACCCCGTCGTTCATCGTGATCGCGAGGGGCTGCGCCCCCCCCATCTCTCCCAGGCCGGCGGTGAGGACGAGCCGTCCTTTCAACGTGCCCCCAAAGTGTTGGCGCGCGCACTCGGCGAGCGTCTCGTAGGTCCTTGCAGGATCCCCTGCGTCCCGATGTAGATCCACGAGCCGGCGGTCATCTGTCCGTACATGGTGAGCCCCATCCGTTCGAGCTCGCGGAACTTCTCCCAAGTAGCCCAGTCCGGAACGAGGAGGGAGTTGGCGATCAGGACCCGCGGCGCATCAGGGTGGGTCTTGAAGATACCAACCGCGCGGCCGGATTGAACGAGGAGGGTCTCATCGTTCTCCAGCTCCTCCAGGGAACGGAGGATGAGGTCGAAGTCCTCCCACGAGCGCGCCGCCTTCCCGGTCCCTCCGTAGACGATGAGGTGGGCGGGGTCTCCTGCGACCTCAGGGTCGAGGTTGTGCTGGATCATCCGCCACGCCGCCTCCTGCAGCCATCCCTTGCAATGAAGGCTCGTCCCGCGTGGTGCCCGTACTACTCTTTCTTTATTAGAATTGCTCATTTGCTCGCCTCCTCACCTGTTAAGGGTAGCTCATCGCTCATACCTGGTTCAACCCGTTTGTGCTGGGCTAATCCTGCGCCGAGGAGGATGAAGATGATCCCTACTCCCTGCAGCGGGGTGAGCCGTTCCTTCAAGAAGATGAACGCGAGGAGGCTTGCCAGGACCGGCTCGAGGGTCCCGATGATACTTGCCCGTCCGGCCTCGATCCGCTCCAGAGCAAGGGTGAAGAGGTAGTAGCCAAGGAGGGTGGGGAAGAGGGCGAGCAAGAGAATGATCCCCAGGCCGCGACCGGGTAGGGAGCGATGAGTTTCTCATGAGTAAGAAAGGTCGCCATGAGCAGGAGCGGGAGGGAGAAGGTGAGGGAGTAGAATAGGACGCGGGCGGGGGGATGCTCGTGCAGCGCCGCCTTGACGAGTAGGGTGTAGGCGGCGCATCCGACGGCTGCGGCGAGGACGAACGCGATCCCCACCGCTGAGAGCGAGATGGCGCTCTCCCACATGCCGGAGACGAGGCTCGTTCCGACGATGGCGACCGCGAGAGCTACTCCTTCTCCCATGAGAGCGGTTCCTTCAGGAAAAAGAAGGCCGCGATGGTGACGAAGATGGGGTAGAGATAGAAGATTGAGATGGAGACTCCTACACTTAAAATGGCGACTCCGTGGAAGAACATGCTGTAGTTGAGGGCAACAGCGGCCCCGAGGGCGAGGAAGAGGGGGAGAGAGCGCCTTGGAAGCTGAAGGGCCCGGCGGTCGGTGAGAGAGAGGATGACTGTCAGGATCGCCACCGCCATGATCACGCGCAGCGTCACCAACGCCTGCGGCCCGATTCCTAAGGCGAAAGCAAGCTTCCCCAAGAGGCCCAGACTGGCCCAGCCAGCGGTGGCAGCGGCGGCAAGCATGTAGCCGACCCTTCTACTTGTTCTACTTGTCGTGATTGGCGACCTCCTCATACAAGGGTATAATTCTACCCTATCCTGGTCAGTGGAGAAGAGAAGGCTCATGGAAAAAAAACGGGTGTTAGTCTGCAGCGCGTGGCCGTACGCCTCGGGGGTCCCTCACCTGGGAAACCTCGTCTCGTCCCTCCTTTCCGGCGATGTCTTCACCCGTTACTACCGCCTGCGCAATTGTGATGTTCTCTACGTTTCGGGGACGGATGCGCACGGAACGCGGATCGAGTATGAGGCGCGACAGTTAGGGATCTCTCCGGCCGAACTCGCCCGTCGCAATCACGAGCGGATCTGCCGTGTGCTCGATGGGTTTGGGATTGCGTTTAGTAACTACACGACGACCGAATCGCCGGTGCACACGAAGTTCGTGCGGGAGATCTACCTGCAGATGGAGGCGAACGGTTACATCAGAACGCGTACGGAGGAGAGGGCTTACTGCCTTAACTGTCACCTCTTCCTTGCCGATCGTTTCATCACCGGGACCTGCCCGCGCTGCGGGGCACCCGGAGCGATGGGGAACCAGTGCGATGTCTGCGGCGCGATCCTCGAACCGGAGGAACTGGTCGATCCTTTGTGCAGCTTCTGTGGGAGGGGAGATATCGAGTTTCGCTCGACCCGCCACTGGTACCTCGACCTCACCAAGCTCTCCCCGCAGTTGCACGAGTACGTGGCCTCGCGACACTTCCAGGGGAACGTGCGCCGGTTCACCCAGCAGATGATCGATGATGGGTTAAAGCCGCGTGCGATGACGCGCGATATCGCCTGGGGGATCCCTGCTCCGTTTTCCGGGGCCGAAGGGAAGGTGATCTACGTCTGGGGGGAGGCCGCGCTCGGTTACGTCTCGGCGACGATCGAGCACTTCCACGGCGAAGAGGGTTGGAAAAAGTTCTGGTTCGGTGATGACGTTCACCAGATCTACACGATCGGCAAGGACAACATCCCGTTCCATACTCTGATCTTCCCCGGCCAGTTGATCGCCTCTGGTATGGGGTATCACCTCCCCGACCAGATCGCGGCGACCGAGTACCTGAACTGGATCGATGGGGAGAGTTTCTCCAAGAGCCGCGGGGTCGGCCTCTACTGCGACGACGCCCTTGAGGTGATGGACGGGGAGTTGTGGCGGTTCTACCTGTTGTACAACCGGCCGGAAGGGCGCGACGTCAACTTCTCCTTCGAGGAGCTCGATAAAGCGGTCAATGGGATCCTGATCTCCAACGTGGCCAATCTGATGAACCGGGTCCTCGCCTTTGTCCAGACCCGCTACGATCGGGTCGTTCCCGATGCTCCACTCGATCCCGAGGTGAAGGAACATTTAGACCGTGCGGTGGCGGCCTACGAGAAGGGGATGACGACAGGGAGTCTCAGTCAGGCACTGCGCGCCGTCTGTTCCCTGGCGGTCTTCGGGAACGAGTACTTTCAACGGAAGGCCCCGTGGGTGACGAAGGACGGGCCGGCGGTGGGGAGTGCTTTCCACCTCGTCAAAGGGATGGCCCTTCTCCTCATCCCGTTCGTCCCCAAGTTCGCCTCCCGGGTCCTCAAGGTGATGAGGATTACGGATGTCCGCTGGGAGGAGATCGATCGGTCCGATGCGGGACGGGAGATCACCGACGAGCGGGTCCTCCTCGAACGGATCGATGTTGGAGCGATTCAGGGGAAGATGGAAGATTCCCAGCGTGAGACGATCTCATTCGCGGAGTTTAGCAAGCTCGATCTGCGTGTGGGAGTGATCCGCTCGGTCGAACCGATCGTCGGTGCGGATCGGCTCTACCGGTTGACGATCGATGTGGGCGGTAAGATACGCACGAGTATTGCCGGGGTCAAAGCGGCCTACACCGCGGATGAGCTGATCGGTCGGCAGGTCGTCGTGCTCGTCAACCTCGAACCGGCGACCATCCGTGGTGTAAAATCGGAATGCATGATCCTTGCTGCGAAGGGAGATCCTCTTGCCCTCCTTTGTCCCGACCGCGAGGTTCTCCCGGGAACCGTGATCGGATAGGGCGTTGAAAAGGAAAGAGAGGATCGCTAAAATCAAGTGTGATTGAGGTGCTCTTTAATGTATGCAGTAATTGAAACAGGTGGAAAACAGTACCGGGTTGAGAATGGCGTTCTGCTCGATCATGAGCGGATCGATGGGGTTGAGGTCGGTGAGTCGGTGATCTTCGACAAGGTCCTCCTCCTCGTCGATGAGGACGGAGTTCGCGTGGGTACCCCTTACCTTAATGGTGTGACCGTGCAAGGGGAGGTCCGCGAGGAGGGGCGGGGCGATAAGATCATCGTCTACAAATACAAGAGCAAGAAGGGATACCGCCGCAAGCAGGGGCATCGCCAGTCCTACATGAAGACCAAGATCACCGCGATCGAGGCGTAGGGGATAGCGTGGGAGAGATCCTCGTTCACCGTGACGAGAGGAACCGGATCTTCGGCCTTACAGGCCGCGGGATGGAGGAAGGGAGCCTGGCGACGACAAGCGCTCGGCACCTCATACAAGCTATGGTCGTTTCGATGGCCGACTACCTGCATCTGACCCCGAACTACTCTGTCGGAGAGGAGGTTCACTTCTCCCTCGATCGGAGCGATCCACACTTGGATCGTGAGATCGATGCGATTATGGAGACCCTCGCCATCGGACTCAAGCTGTTGGCAAAGGAATATTCAGATGACCTCGAGGTCCATGAGGTCACTGTAGAGATACAGGTATAGGAAGGAGAACGGATGGCACACAAGACGAGTACCGGTTCGACCCACAACGTAAACGACAGCGCGGGGAAGCGTCTCGGCGTGAAGCGATTCGGTGGCGAGTGGGTGAACGCCGGCACGATCATCGTCCGCCAGCGCGGCACGAAATACGCCTTGGGTAAGAACGTCGGTCTGGGGCGGGACTACACGATTTACGCCAAGGCCCCGGGATACGTCCGGTTCGAGGGCAAGAAGAAGAAGTATGTGAGTGTCCTCCCCGCACCGGGGGCTTAATCCACTCGATGGCTTCCCCACCCACCTCTTATGTTTGTCGATGAAGCGACGATCCGCGTTGAGGGAGGTCGTGGCGGGAACGGAGTGATCCGATTCATCTCGAACCGACAGAACAGGCGTGGTGGTCCGGACGGGGGTAACGGGGGAGACGGTGGATCTGTGGTCATGCGCAGCTCGGCGAGTCTCTCCACCCTCTATTCGTTCCGCAACAGCCCGAAGTTCCGTGCGGGTGCAGGGGAGGATGGGGGAGCAACAACCGGCAGGGTGCGCGGGGGAAGGACAAGGTGCTCCTCGTTCCTGTGGGGACCGTGGTGCGTGATTCATCGACCGGGGAAGTCCTTGCTGATTTCGCCGCACCAGGGGAAGAGGTCATCCTGGTAAGGGGAGGGGAAGGCGGACGTGGGAACAAGAGTTTTGTCACTTCCGTCAGACAGGCTCCACGGATCTGTGAACGGGGGGCAAAGGGGGAGGAGAGGACCCTCCGTCTGGAGTTGAAGCTGATCGCCGATGTGGGGATCATCGGATATCCGAACGTCGGTAAGTCGAGCCTCATCTCGCGCATCTCGGAAAAACGGGCCAAGATAGCGGATTATCCGTTTACCACGTTAGTTCCCAACCTCGGAGTCGTCGATATCGATGGTGGGCACCAGTTCGTTGCAGTGGATATTCCCGGACTGATTGAAGGAGCGCACGCCGGCAAGGGACTGGGGGATCGGTTCCTCAGACATGTGGAGCGGACGCGTGTATTGATTCATATGGTCGACCTTGCTAAGCTCGATGGGCGGGACCCACTCAGTGACTATCGTCGGATCAACGAGGAACTGGCGGCATTCAATCCCAAGTTGGCGACGCGCCCCCAGGTCGTCGCGGGGAACAAGATCGACCTCTTGGACGAACAGGCTGTGGAGAGTGATAGGGTGCGGTTCGCCAAGGAGGGGATCGATCTTCTTCCGATCTCCGTTGCTACTGGCAGCGGGGTGCGGGAGCTGGTTATGAAGACCTATCATGCGTTGCAGAGTGTGCCGATCTCTCGGTTGGAAGTGGAGCCGGTGGTGCAACGCCGTGTCTATCGGTATCACAATGAGGAGGGGTTCCGTGTCGAACGGGACAAGGATCTGTTTATCGTGAAGGGCGTTGTTGTAGAGAAGTTGGTGGAAAAACTGGTCCTTGACAGTCTTGATGCTCAGAAGTACCTGAGCGAACGTTTGGAGAGGATGGGAGTGTTGCGGGAACTCAGGCGGCAGGGGTTTACACAGGGGGATACAGTGCGGATAGGTGAGGTGGAACTTGAACTTGGCTGGTAGGGTCGGGCTCTTTGGCGGGACGTTCAACCCACTTCACGATGCGCACCTACTCGTGGCACAGACGGCACTCGAGCAGTTTGCGCTCTCTGAGATCGTCTTCATCCCCAGCGGGGTTCCCCCCCACAAGGAGGTCGCTGAGGGGGTGGATAAGGAGGATCGCTATGCGATGGTGAAAGAAGGGATCGCTCCATACCCGAATTTTTCCGTCTCCCGGATCGAGATCGACCGTGTGGGTCCCTCCTACACTATCGATACGATCCGTGCCTTGAAGAGGAGCTACCCGCAAGGGCTATGTTTTATCGTTGGGGCGGATCTGCTCTTGCAGATCGAGACCTGGAAGGAACCGCATGCGCTCCTCGCAAGCGTCCCATTTCTCATCGCCCCGCGGGATGGGATCACAAGAGAGCGGTTTACTGCCTCTCCGTTTCAGGGGGCAGAGATCCACTTCTTGGAGATGGAGGAGGTCGACCTCTCCTCGACCTGGGTCCGCGAGCGGGTGAGACAGGGGCGTGCGATCGAGGAGTATGTGCCGCACGAGGTGGCTCTCTACATAGAGCAGCACAACCTCTATAGGGATAGAGAGTTAGCCAAAGTTATTACAAAAGAATAGGAGGTAGGTATAAAAAGAAAGCTGCGTGTCAACGAGCGGATCCGTGAGAGTGAGGTCCTTGTGATCGACGAGAAGGGTGAGAATCTCGGGGCTATGGCGATTGCGGATGCGCTCGCCCTAGCCAAGGATCGGGGCCTCGATCTGGTCGAGGTGGCGCCGCAGGCAAAGCCGCCTGTGTGTAAGATCGTTGACTATGGAAAGTACGTCTATCAGAAGGAGAAGCGCGAACGCAAGCAGAAGCACCGCTCCCGGTTGAAGGAGATGAAGTTCACGATCAAGATCGGAGAACACGATTTCCAGACGAAGATGAAGCGGGTGCGGAAGTTTCTGACCGAAGGAGATATGGTTCGGATCACGATCTTCTTCCGTGGGCGCGAGATCGTGCATAAGTCTCGTGGTCACGACCTGTTGAAGAGGGTCGCAACGGATCTATCTGACATCGCCCGGGTGGAAGAGGACCCGAAGGCGAAAGGAAAGGTACTGCAGATGTTGCTGGTTCCGACACAGCAGCAGCGAGAATAAGGAGGAGTTAAGATGCCCAAGCAAAAGACGCATCGGGCAGCGAGTAAACGCTTCAAGCGATCGAAGAGCGGAAAGCTCTTCCATCACATGTCCAATTACTTTCACAAGAACGTAAAGAAGCGGTCGAAGTCGATCCGCCAGGCACGTCAGGGGAAGGAACTAACAGGCGGTCCGGCGAAGAATATCAAGCGGATGATTGGAAGCTAAGAGACTGCCTGCAGAGAGCATCTAACAGAAAGCTGAACGCCGCTGAGCGCGCGTGGAAGTCGTGAGATATTGAGTGATTAAGAACTTCGAACATCATGAATCTCTCAAGCGATTTCTGCGGTAAAATGATGTAGGGCTTGAGTTTGGGGATGATCTCTGTAAAGAGTTCAGGCAACAGGCCTGAAGAGAGTTCTTTGTAAAGGAGAGGAAGATGCCACGAGCACGTGGAGGAAAAAAACGCAAAGAGAGCCGGAAGAAGATCATGGCTCTCGCCAAAGGGTACAAGGGGAAACGGGGGACGTCGCACCGGATCGCGAAACAGGCGGTGATGAAGGCCCTGCGCAACAGCTACATCGACCGTCGTCGTCGCAAGCGCGACTTTAGGCGGCTGTGGATCACGCGGATCAGCGCCGCAGCAAAGCTGAACGGCACATCTTACTCGGCGTTGATCGGCGGGCTCGAACACCGTGGGGTGGCACTCAACCGGAAGATGCTGGCGGAGATCGCGGTTCGTGATCCTGCGACGTTTGCGGCGCTCGCTGAGATGGCCAGGGAGGAAGCGGTCAAGGGGTAGGATGAACTTTCAGGATATCATCCTGCGGCTGCACGAGTTCTGGCAGCGTCAAGGATGTCTGATCCTTCACCCTTACGACGTGGAGACCGGAGGGGGGACGTTCAACCCAGCAACCTTCTTTAGGGCGTTGGGCCCTGACCCGTGGCGTGTCATCTACGTGGAGCCGAGTCGGAGGCCGACCGACGGCCGCTACGGGGGAGAACCCGCTCCGGTTGCGGCTGCACCACCAGTATCAGGTGATCCTGAAACCCCCGCCAGTAGAGGTTCAGGAGATCTATCTGGCGAGCCTGGAGGACCTGGGGTTGAAACTGACCGACCACGATGTCAAGCTCTCTGCGAACGACTGGGAATCACCCGCGCTTGCCGCAGGGGGAGCCGGATGGCAGGTCTGGGTGGATGGGATGGAGATCACCCACTTCATCTACCTGCAGCGGATGGGAGGGATCGAACTCGATCCGGTTTCGGTTGAACTGACCTACGGGTTGGAGCGGATCGCCCTCCTCCTGCAAGCTGAAGAGAGTGCCTACGACCTCCACTGGAACGATGACGTCTCCTACCGGGATCTGTGGTGGGAGAAGGAACGCCAGTTCTCGAGCTACAACTTCGAGCGGGCAAGTGTGGATCGAATCCACACCCGGTTTGAACTCTGCGCCGAGGAATGTCGCGACAGCCTCGCCTGTGGCCTGGTCTTCCCGGCCTACGACTACGTGCTCAAGTGTTCGCACCTGTTCAACGTGCTCGACGCGCGTAGAGCGATCAGCGCCAGCGAGCGGGAGAGTTTCATCGCCCGTATCAGCGATCTAACGAGGCGCTGCGCGCAAGGATACCTGCGATTGGGAGAGAATGATGCCTGACCTGCTCCTCGAGATTGGGACTGAAGAGATGCCTCCTCTGGAGGTGCCGCGCTTGGCCTCACAGTTGCTGGAGGGTGCACAGCGGACCCTTGCACAGGCTCATCTTCCGTATCGAAAGGTCGAGGTTCTCTATGCCCTGCGCCGATTGGCCCTCCTGGTGCGTGACCTCGCACCGGATCAGGAGGAGAGCTACGAGGTGGTGAAGGTCCCCAGGCTGCGGTCGCGTTCGACCGGTCGGGGAGACCTACGCAGGCTGCGGTCGGGTTTGCCAAGAGCAGGGTGTGATGGTAGA